>Ga0193741_1000045_pt1 | contig 28394 bp, 29 predicted proteins | sample L2s2metaG_FD_143059 | JGI IMG/M metagenome (GOLD analysis project Ga0193741, IMG submission 143059) | Soil microbial communities from a riparian zone of the East river system, Colorado, United States - L2s2 | ecosystem: Environmental > Terrestrial > Soil > Riparian zone | place: USA: East River...
TTCTTCCGCCACCCTGAGGCGGCGCGGCTGCTCGTCGAGCGTGGGGCGCTCGTTGATGTCGTCGCGCGCAACGAGGATCTGCAGGTGACACCGCTCCAGAGCGCTTCGGCCTCACGCGAGGAGGAGACCGCAGGGCTGCTGCTCGAGCGCGGCGCCGACCCGAACGTCCAGCAGCGGGGCGGTTTCACTGCCCTCCATTCGGCCGCGCAGAACGGCGACGAGCCGCTGGCCGAGTTGTTGCTCGTCCACGGCGCAGACCCGGCCATCACGGCCGACGACGGCCGCACCGCCGCCGACTTCGCGCGCGACGCCGGCCACGAGAGCCTCGCCGCCCGGCTCACGCCGACGTAAGCCCGAACGGACACCCCGAGCCTCGCGTCTAACCCTCGGGGCCCGCGCCCTCCACCCGCTCTCGAGCGTAGCGTCGGTCGACGCGCGTGTCTCGCGCGGACCGTGCCGAGTATGTGGCCGTCTGTGCCGGGACGGCGACGGCTATTTGGTCGCCGCGAGCTGACCGCAGGCGGCCGCGATGTCGCGGCCGCGGGTCAGGCGAACGGTGGTCGGCACGCCTGCGCCGCGAAGCGCGGCGGCGAAGGCGTCGATCGCCTTACGCGAGGAGCCGTCGAACGCGCCGGTCGGGTTGTAGGGAATCAGGTTCACCTTGAACTCCCTGGTGCCCAGCGCATGGGCGAGCGCGCGCGCCTGCTCCACGCGGTCGTTGACGCCCGCGAGCATCACGTACTCGACGAACACCTTGCGCCGGCGCAGGGCCACGTATCGGCGGCATTCCGCGAGCACTTCGGCGAGCGTGTAGCGGTCGTTGACGGGCATGAGCGTCGAGCGCAGTGCCGGGTCGGCCGCGTGCAGGGAGAGCGCGAGCCGGATCGGCTCCTCGACCTCGTCGACGAAGCGCCGCAGGCCGGGGAGCCAGCCAACGGTCGAGATCGTGGTCCGGCGGTGGGTGATGCCGAGGTCGGGAAGGAGGCGCGCGGCCGCGCTGACGTTGTCGAGGTTGAGCATCGGCTCGCCCATGCCCATGAAGACCGCATGGTCGACCTCCTCGCGGCGGCGGAAGTGCAGCGCCTGGTCGAGGATCTCCCAGGGCGTGAGGTTGCGGCCGAACTGCATCGCGCCCGTGGCGCAGAAGGTGCACGTGAGCGGGCAGCCTGACTGGGAGGACAGGCAGAGCGAGCGCCGGCCGTCCCGGTAGCGCATGAGGACCGTCTCGACCGGGTGGCCGTCCGCTGTGCGGAAGAGAGCCTTCACCGTGCCGTCCTTCGAGTGCGCCTCGTCGGCGAGGCTGAGCGTCGAGAACGGCACGTTCGACTCGAGCTCGCCGCGCAGCTCGGCCGGCAGGTTCGTCATCGCCTCGTAGCCGGTCGCTCCGCGCGCGGCCCATTGCCACACCTGGCTGCTGCGGTACGACGGTTCCTCCCGGGCAGCCAGCGCGCCCTTCACCTGTTCCATGTCCACGCGCCTCACGGTAGCCCTAACGGGTGATGCGGTGAGGTCTGGGCCCACCGATAAAATGATTAACGATGTTAACTATCTCTGATCCGGTCACTGTGGCGAACGGCTTGCGTCCGGCGCTGCTCCACCTCAACCGCCGCCTCCGGCGCGAGCTTGCGCCCCTCGGTATCACGGGAGGCCAGGCGGCGCTCCTCTGGGCGATCCGCACCAACCCGGGCATCGGTTTGCGCGGCCTGGCCGGCCTCGAGGGAGTCTCGACGCCGGCAATGAGCGCGTACGTCGACCGGCTCGAGGCCGCCGGCCTCGTCGCGCGGAGCCGTTCCGAGCTGGATCGCCGTCGCGTCGACCTCCAGGTGACCGAAAGCGGGCTGCGCATCCTGCGCTCCGCGAGGAGTCGGCGCACAGCCTGGCTGGCGGATCGCCTGCGCCGACTGGAGCCCGAGGAGCTCGAGCGCGTCGAGGCGGCGCTGCCCGCGCTGAACAAGCTGCTCGAGGACGTCGCGTGACGGCGGCGCTTCTGCGCGCCCAGCGACGCACCTGGTCGAGCCTCCGCAAGCACCGCAACTACCGGATCTTCTTCGCGGGGCAGGTCGTCTCGGTCACCGGGACGTGGATGCAGAACATCGCCGCCGCATGGCTTGTCCTCACGCTCACGCACTCGCCCGTGGCCGTCGGCATCCTCATGCTCTGCCAGTTCCTGCCGGCGACCGCGCTCGGGCTCTTCGGGGGAGTCATCGTCGATCGGCTCGACGTGCGGCGTGTGGTCATCGCGACCCAGGCGGCCTCGATGCTCTTCGCGGCCGCCCTCGCCGCCCTCACGCTCGGTGGTCTCGTCGAGGTCTGGCAGGTCTACCTCCTGACCGGGCTGCGCGGGATCTCGCTCGTCTTCGACCATCCCGCGCGTCAGCAGCTCACCTTTCAGATGGTCGGCCGCGGCGAGCTCCCGAACGCGGTCGCGCTCAACTCCGGGCTGTTCAACGGCACGCGCGTGATCGGCCCCGCCCTCGGCGGCGCCGTGATCGCGACCGCCGGAGTCGGCGCGTGCTTTCTCCTCAACGCGGCGAGCTTCGTCGCGGTGCTCGCGAGCTTGGCGCTCATTCGCCCGCGCGAGCTCTTCCCGCTCGACCGCGGCGACGAGCGGCCGACTCTGATCCGCGGAAGCCGCGAGGCATTCGCGTTCCTCCGCGCGGTGCCAACGGCCGGGATGGTCCTGGGCCTCGTCCTTCTCGTGACTACGCTGTCGTTCAACTTCAACGTCCTGCTCCCGGTCCTCGCGGCCAAGACGCTCGACGAGGGGCCGGAGGTCTTCGGCGTCGTCACCGCCTTCTTCGGAGCCGGTGCGCTGATCGGTGCGCTCACGGCCGCGTCGATCTCGCGCGCGAGCCCGAAGCTCCTGCTCGCGGGGACCGCCGCCTTCGGCGTGGCGCAGCTCGCACTCGCTCCGCAGACGACTCTCGTCGGCGCGGCGCCGTTCCTCTTCGCCGCCGGCATCGCCTTCACGCTCTGGACGTCGAATGCGAACTCCACCCTCCAGCTCGCCACGCCCGACCGGCTGCGCGGCCGCGTCATGGGCCTCTACTACTTCGCCTTCAACGGCGCGGGCCCGGCGGGAGGAATGCTCGCCGGCTGGCTTGCGGCCACGGGCGGAACGGCGCTTGCGTTCACGGTCGCGGGCGTCTCGGCGATCGCCGTTTCGGCCGTCGCTTTCACGGTGCTAGGGAGGCGGTCCGAGCAGCGCCGCGTCGCCTCGCGGCCAGGTACCGTGAGCGCGTGATCGACCTGCGGACGGACACGCTGACGCAGCCGACGCCGGCGATGCGCCGGGCGATTGCCGAGGCGGTCGTGGGCGACGAGCAGAAGCGCGAAGACCCGACGGTCATCGCTCTCGAGGAACGCGGCGCGGACTTGCTCGGCCACGAGGAGGCGGTGTTCGTCCCGACCGCGACGATGGCGAACCAGATCGCGCTGCGCCTGCTCTCGGAGCCGGGCGACGAGGTCGTCGGCGAGGGGAGCGCACACATCTTCCGCTACGAGCTTGGCGGCCCCGCCGTCCACTCGGGACTCGTCATGAAGGCGATCGAGACGGCCGACGGGCGCTTCACCCCGGAGCAGGTGCGGGCGGTGGTCAACCCGCCCGCCGATCTCCACATGGCGCCGACCCGCGTCCTCTGCATCGAGAACACGCACAACGGCGGGGGCGGGCGCGTCTGGCCGCTCGAGCAGGTCGCCGCGGTCGCGGCCGAGGCGCGCCGCCACGGCCTCGCCGTACACCTCGACGGCGCGCGGCTCCTGAATGCGACCGTCGCAAGCGGAACGCCGGCGGCAGCGTACGGGCGCGAGGCCGACACGGTGACCCTCTGCCTCTCGAAGGGTCTCGGCTGCCCGCTCGGGGCGCTGGTCGCCGGCTCGCGGGAGCGGATGGCGAAGGCACGGCGCTTCAAGCACCTCTTCGGCGGCGCCATGCGGCAGGCCGGGATCGTCGCCGCCGCCGGGCTCTACGCTTTCGACCACCACGTCGAGCGCCTGGCGGACGACCACGCGAACGCCCGCCGCCTCGCCGAGGGTCTCGTCGAGGCGGGGATGCCCGTCCGGCTCGAGCAGGTGGAGACGAACTTCGTGCAGATCGACGCCGGTGCGCTCGGCCTCGACGCCGATGACGCGGTGGCGAGGCTCCGTTCTCAGGACGTCCTCCTCTCCTTCGCCGCCCGCCACGGGGTCCTGCGCGCCGTCACGCACCTCGACGTCTCCGCGGACGACGTCGAGGAGGCGCTGGAGCGCATTCCGCGCGCCCTCACCGGCGCCGCTTCCACGGCTCCGCTGGCCGCCGACGCGCCGACGCCGTTCTAGGCGGCAAACCACTTTTCCGCCCGTCTCGTAGGGGAAGAGGGGTAAGCCGCAGTCGAATCCCAGGGAGGGATTGACATGAGAACACCGCGACCGGGCCGGCGTCTCCTGATGCTGGCCGTCCTCGTCATGCTCGCTGTGCCGGCGGAGGCGTGGGCTCAGGAGCCCACCGTCGTCGACCCGAACCTAGCCGTGCGGACGGTGGCCACGGGCCTTAGCCAGCCGACCGGCCTCGCGTTCATCGGCGCGAACGACATGCTCGTCAACGAGAAGGCGTCCGGGAGGGTGATCCGCATCCGCAACGGCGTCGTCGAGGGTCCCGTCCTCGACCTCGCCGTCAACTCGAACTCCGAGCGGGGCTTGCTCGGGATCGCGCTCCATCGGAACTTCGTGGTGAACGGGTTCGTGTACCTGTTCTGGAGCGAGACCTTGTCGGGCATGGACTCGAACTCGGGCACCGATGTGCCTTTGCTCGGGAACCGGCTCGACCGGTTCGTCTGGAACGGCTCGACGCTCACGTTCGACCGCACCCTCATCCGCTTCCGCGCGCTCCAGCAGGACGCCGGCCAGCAGGTGCGGGGGAACCACGACGGCGGCGTCGTCCGCTTCGGCCCCGACGGCAAGGTGTACGTCATAGTCGGCGACACGGGTCGCCGCGGCCAGATGCAGAACCTCGAGTTCGGGCCGTTCGGCGCCGGGATTCCGGACGACCAGTTCGGCGGGCCGGAGCCCGACGACGCCCACTTCACCGGCGTGATCGTGAGGCTGAACGACGACGGCACGACGCCGACAGACAATCCGTTCTACGACGTCGGGGCAGCGATCGGCGGCCCGGCCGGCGCCAACATCCAGAAGATCTACGCCTACGGGATCAGGAACAGCTACGGGCTCAACTTCGACCCGATCTCGGGCGATCTCTGGCAGAACGAGAACGGGGACGACACCTTCAGCGAACTGAACCGCGTGGGGCCGGGCATGAACTCCGGCTGGGTGCAGATCATGGGGCCGTCCTCGCGCGTCGCCCAGTTCAAGGAGATCGAGACGAGCGCGCAGTTCTTCGGCCTCCAGCAGATCCGCTGGCCGCCGACGAACATCGCCGACACGCCCGCGGAGGCGCTCTCGCGCCTCTTCATGCTGCCGGGCGCGCACTTCTCCGACCCCGAGTTCTCGTGGAAGTTCGAGGTCGCCCCGGCGGGGCTCGGGTTCGTCACGGGCCGCGCGCTCGGCGCGCAGTACCACGGTGACCTCTTCATGGGCGGCGCCCGCGACTTCCTCTTCAGCGGGCACATCTTCCGCATGGAGATCGCCGGCAACCGGCGCACGGTCGGGGTGGACGACCCGCGCATCGAAGACCGCGTCGCCGACAACCTCGGGAAGTTCGAGGCCACGGAGAGCGAGAGTCTCGTGTGGGGTCAGAACTTCGGCCTCACCACGGACATCCTGCAGGGCCCGAACGGGAACCTGTTCGTCCTCTCGAACACGCGCGGCGCGCTCTACGAGGTCTTCCGGCCGGCGAGGTAGCACGGCCCGGGGACACGAGGGGCGCGGGTCCAGTGCCCGCGCCCCTCGTCCCCCTCGTTCTCTACTCGTAGTGGAGCGCCCGGAGGATGTTCAGCTTCGCGGCGCGTCGCGCCGGCATGATCGCCGCCAGAATCCCGGCGATGATCGCCACGATCACGAACGCGATCAGCGAGCCGAACGGGATTGCGAACTGGAGGTCGTACTGGGACAGCGCCCTAGTGAGGAGCAGCGCGAGGAAGATCCCGAGCGGGAGCCCCAGCGTAGTGCCGATCAGCGCCGTGATCACGCTCTCGTGGCGCACCATGCGCCTCGCCTGCCGGCGCGTCATGCCGACCGCTCGCAGCATTCCCAGCTCGCGCGTTCGTTCGAACACCGAAAGGACGAGCGTGTTGACCATCCCGAACAGGCTGATGATCACCGACAGGGCTAGTAGCACGTACAGCAGCAGCAGGAACTGCTGGATCTCCCGGTCCTCCTTATCGATCCACTCCTGTCGCGTCTGGACGCGGGTGTCGGCGAAGTCTTCGAGCTCGCGCTCGAGAGCCACCTTCTGTGTCTCGCTCGGATCGCCGGCGACGTTCACGAGCGTGAAGCGGTTGCGAGGGCGCTCGTACAGGCCGTCGAACGCGTCCTTCGAGATGCTTGCGCTGCCGAGCAGCGGATAGAAGGGGCTGCCCTCGTAGATGCCGCGCACGACGAAGTCCTTGGTCTCGTTCTTGGTCGAGAGGACCGGAAGCGTGTCACCGACGGCGAGGTCGTTGTCCTCGGCGAAGTTGTCTGGGAGGATCACGCCGTCGTCGCCGAGTCGCGCAAGCACCTCGTCGGAGCCCTCTTCCCAGCGGAAGTCGTAGACCTCGTCGATGGCGGGATCAAGACCGGTGAGGTTGCCGCCGTTGCCGTCGATATCGGCCATGTCCTGCCGCACATTGCTGACAGTCTCGACGTTGTTCGCGCCCTCGACCGCGTCACCTACGGCGGCCGGGAACTCCGAGTAGCCGTCTTGGGACGTGACGATTAGGTCGGCCTGGATCTGCCGCTCGATCGCATCGCTGTTCGAGACGCGCAGACCCTGCGCCAGCACCGCCACGAAGGTGACGAGCGCGATGCCGATCATCAGCGCTGCCGCGGTCGCCGCCGTGCGGCCCGGGTTGCGCTGTGAGTTCCTCTCCGCAAGTTGTCCTGCCGCGCCGCCGAGCCGTCGCGCCGGGATGCCGACGAGCATCGCGAGCGGCTTGACCAGCCGGGACGAGAGCATCGCGACGCCGACGAAGAGCGCCAGCACGCCGACTCCCAGCATGGCGAAGCGGTCGCCGGTGGGGATGTCATCGGCGAGCGTGCCGTACGCGAGAGCGAGGACGGCCAGCGCGACGATGACGGCCGCGATGTACGGCGTGAACCGCGCGAAGCGGCCGCGCGGGACTGTCGCGCCCTCGCGGGCTGCGGCGATCGGCGGCACGCGCGTTGCGCGCAGTGCAGGGAAGAGCCCCGCTGCGAGCGTCACGAGCGTCCCCACGAGCAGCGACACGACGATCGTGCGCGTCGCGAAGACCGTCTGCGTTTGCGGCAGATCGAGGTTTAGCGCCTTGAAGAGCTCACTCAGGCCGACGGCCAGCCCGAGCCCCGCGAAGAGGCCGATGATCGACGCCCCGAGACCAATCACGAGCGCCTCGATGATCACGGAGGTGAGGACCTGGCGCCGCGAGGCACCGATGGTGCGCAGCGTGGCGAACTCGCGCGTCCGCTGCGCGACCGTGATCGAGAGCGTGTTGAAGATGACAAAGCCGCCGACGAAAAGGGCGATCCCGGCGAACGAGAGCAGGAAGTAGCGGATGATCTTCGTGAATGTGGCGATCTCGCTGGAGGCCTCTTCAGCCTGTTCCGTGCCCGTGCGGACGGTGGCGTTGGAGCCGAGCTCGGTCCGGATCCGCTCGGTCAGCTGCCCGGGGGTGACACCCTCGACGGCGGCAGCTTGGATCGCGTCGAACTCGCCTTCTTTGTCGAGCAGCCTCTGCGCCGTCGGCATGTCAAAGATCGCGAACGTGGCGCTTCCGAGCGAGCTGACGTCGCCGTACTTCGCGATGCCGACGATCTCGAACTGCTCGGCGGGGCCGATGGCAGCGACGCCAATCCGGTCACCGACATTCAGCTTCTCGTCGTCCGCTGTGCCTTCGTCGACGGCCACCTCCCCGTTGTCGGACGGCCATCGGCCCTCGACCAGGTTCAGCGGATTGAAACGGTCGTACTCGGGAGACGGGTCAATGCCGAGTGCGAGCGCGGGCGCGCCCCCGGTATCGATCGCCTCGCCGTCGGACTTCAGGAGCTTAGTCTGGTCGTCCTGGACAACTCCCGTCGCGAGCTCGACGCCGTCGACAGCTCGTACGCGCTCAAGCGTCTCCTCCGGGATCGGGGGCGCCTCAGCCGACTCGCCCTCGAAGTTGATTCCGGCCTCCCTGCCCGTCACGACGGCGTCGGTGCCGGCGTACGACTCGACGAAGATCGTGTCGAACGCCTTGTCGATCGTGTCAGTCAGGACGTAAGCGCCGCTCATCATCGCGACGCCGAGGATGATGGCGAGCGCCGTCAGGATCGCCCGCAGCTTGCGGCCGAGCAGGCCTCTGAGGGCGACGCGAATCACAGGCGGCTCACTTCCTCCATCGCTTCAAGGACGTCATGGGCACTCGCCTTGCCGAGCTCCTTGACAATGAGCCCGTCTGCGAGGAAGAGCGTCCGGTCCGAGATCGCGGTCGCGTTCGGGTCGTGCGAGACCATGACGAAGGTCTGGCCGAGGGTCTCCACAGACTCGCGGAGGAGATCGAGGATCTCCTGGCTCGTGGTCGAGTCCAGGTTGCCGGTGGGCTCGTCCGCGAAGACGACCGTGGGCTTGGACACGAGAGCGCGTGCGATGGCGACGCGCTGCTGCTGGCCGCCCGAAAGCTCCGACGGGCGGTGCGTCTTGCGGTCGGTCAGGCCGACGCTCTCGATGACCGAGTTCGTCCAGTCCTTGTCGATCTTGCCGCCGGCGAGCTCGAGCGGTAGGAGGATGTTCTCCTCGGCCGTGAGCATGGGGAGGAGGTTGAAGAACTGGAAGACGAAGCCGATGTGCTCGCGTCGGAGCTTCGTCAGCTCGGTGTCGCCGAGCTTGGCGATGGGGGTCCCGTCGATCTCGACGTCGCCCTCGGTGGGGCGGTCGAGGCCGGCGAGGATGTGCATGAGGGTCGACTTGCCCGAGCCCGACGGGCCCATGACCGCGGTGAGCTTGCCGCGCTCGACGTCCAGGGACACGCCGCACAGGGCTCTCACCGAGGTGTCGCCTTCGCCGTAGACGCGGACGACATCGCGCGCCGTGACGACGGCGCCGTTCGTGCTCTGCTCTGACTGTTGGGTGTGAGTCTCCATGGTCGCCAACTCTACGGACCTCCTAGGCACTTGGGAGCGAGCATCGTCCCAACCGCCGGCGGCGTTCCGCAATGAGGCGAGCGCGAGCCGTGAGGTGGGGTTAACCGAACCCCGGCGACGGCTAGGAGAGCGTGCGCCGGCGCGCCGCGAAAGCGAACGGGACGGCTGCGGCGAGCATCACGGCACCGCCTGCCGCGAACCACAGGGTCGGGTCGAACGACTCGCAGGACGAGAAGATCGAGCTGCAGCCAAGCTGCACGGCGCCGAATTCGCCGTAGCTCACCGCCGGGACGCCGTCGCCCGCGGTTCGCTCGTACGCCGACACGACCAGGGCGACGCCGACTGCAACGAGCACGACGCCGAGAGCGACCGAGGCCCAGAACGTCCTTCGAGCCCGCACCGGAGGCACGATAGCGCGCTACTCGAAGCCGGGTCGGTCGCCGACTGCGAAGAAGGCGATCGCGACGGCGATGTAGGCCGCGATCAAGGCGTAGCCGCGCCATCGGGTGGAGTACCCGCGCCAGAGGAGCGCTGCGGTGAAGAGCACCGAGCCGCCGACGGCGATGATCTCCACGGGCCGGAACGCCAGCGCCAGCGGCTCGATCAGCCAGGAGAGCAGGGCGACGGCCGGGATGAGGAACACCGCTACCTGTGCGCTCGAGGCGAGCGCGATCTCCGCCGCGAGCTTGATGTTCCCGCGGTAGGCGACGACGACGGCGCCGCCGTGCTCGGCGGCGTTCCCGACGATGGCGACGATGACTGCGGCGACAAAGAAGTCCGTGAGCCCCACCTCGTCGGCGAAGGTCGTGAGCGTGTGGACGAGCGTCTCGGCGACGAACGCGGTCACGACCGTGGCTGCGGCGAGAACGAGCAGCGAGAGGCGGAGCGACCAGGCAGCCATTGTGCTCGCCTCGTCCGAGACGTGGAGGCTTCGGTGCCGGCGTAGCGAGATCCACGTGACGCCGACGTAGATGACCAGCAGCACGATGGACACGGGCACGGAGAGCACGGCCAGCGAGTGCCGGTCGGGGTCGCCCTCCCAGCCCGGTATCGACGGGATGAGGAAGAGGAGCACGGCGATCGCGACCAGTGCGAACGAGGTCAGGCTGGACTCGCGATCGAGCCGCCCCGAGCCGCCGAAGACGAGCGAAAAGCCCAGCACGAGCAGGAGGTTTCCGACCACGCTCCCCGTCAGCGAGCCGCGGACGACTTCCGTCAGGCCCTCGTTGACGGCGATCAGCGCGATGATCAGCTCGGGCGCGTTGCCGAAGGTCGCGTTCAGGAACCCGCCGATCCCCGGCCCGGTGTGATGCGCCGCATGCTCCGTCGCCTCGCCGATCAGCCACGCCAGCGGGATGAGCGCCGCGGCCGCGAGGACGAAGAGGGCGATGTCGCCCACGTCGGTCGTCCGGTCGACGATCACGACGAGGGGGCCGAGGGCGAGCAGGGCGTAGAGGACCTTGCGGATCACGGCCGGCCGCACCCTAACTAACCTCTGAAGCGTGCTGCGCGCGGTGCTCTTTGACTGGGGGGACACCCTCTTCCACTTCGCCTACGACGAGGAGCTGCTCGAGGCGGGGTGGGAGGCCGGGCTCGCGACGCTCGACCACGACGGGCTGCCGGGGCCCGACGAGACCGCTGCGCGCTTCCGGGAGCAGTACCTCCCGCTGCTCTTCGTTCCCGGCTCAGTGGACGAGGTCGAGTACCCGGGCATGATCCGCGAGCTGCTCGAAGGCTTCGGCGTCGAGGTCGACGACGGGGCCCTCGACCAGTTCCTCGCAGCCGAGCACGCCGCCTGGGAGCCCGCGCGCCAGATGGGAGCGCAGACCCACGCGCTCCTCGACTCGCTGCGCGACCGCGGGCTCGCCACCGGGCTCGTCTCGAACGCCTTCGACCCGGGCTGGCTCCTGCACGAGGACCTGGCGCGCATGGGGCTCGCGGAGCGGCTCGACGCGGCCGTGTTCTCGTCGGAGATCGGCAAGCGCAAGCCGCACCCGGCCATCTTCGAGGCCGTGCTCTCGCGGCTCGGCGTCGCGCCGGAGGAGACGCTCTTCGTCGGCGACCGCCGCTACGAGGACGTGCGCGGCGCGAAGGAGCTGGGCATGACGACCGTGCTCGCCCTGTGGTTCCGGGCGGACGACGACGAGCGTGGCCTCGACCCGGACTTCGAGGCGTTCACGCCCATGGACGTGCTCAATGTCGTCCGACGCCTTACCGGCGAAATCTGACGTCTGACAAGGCCGCGCCTACACCCCCCGGCCTGCCATGTCAAGACTTGCGGGGGCGCGAAACCCCGTCGACAATCCAGTGACAGAGCCTTGCGGCGACCACTGTTCACCGGAACCGAGCTCCCGCTCCGACCTCAGGAGGAGACCGAGTGTCGCCGCTGCCGGGTGCACTGCGACAAAGTGGTCTATCCGTCCGCCTGCGTCGAGCGCGCGTGCCCGTTCCTCTACGCCTACCAGGAGTGGGGGCGCACCTACGTGGGCTGCATGCAGAAGGTCTACTCCGTCGAGATCGACCTCGATCTCCTGGACGAGGCCCGCGGCCGCAAGGGCGGCTTCGGCGCGGTGCGCGCCGTGCGGCAGCCGCTACCGATGTGCCGGGCGGAAGTGTCGAGCTGCTACCAGCACCGCGCGGACGAGCTCGGATGCGTCAATCCCGAGTTTTTCGAGCTCCCCCGCGGGAAGCCGTCCTTCCGGGTCGTCGAGCAGAGCGACCAGGCCGCGTAGAGCCTGCCCAGCGGGCGTGCATGTCCTTCAGCCGCTGGACCTCGGCCGCGTCCGGGCCGCCGTGCCCGCCCGGCCCCGGGGTCTCGAGGATCGCCGGGAGGCCCTGAACGCGCGGGTGCGCGAGGAACGCGCCGAGACCCTCGCCCATGGCGCCGCTGCCGACGTTCTCATGTCGGTCGCGGTTCGAGCCCAGCGGCGAGTCGGCGTCGTTGATGTGCAGGCACCGGAGCCGTTCGAGGCCGATGAGCCGGTCGACCTCACCGAGCGTCTCGTCGACGACCTCGGGGTCCGTCACGTCCGTGCCCGACACCCAGAGATGGCACGAGTCGAGGCAGAGACCGAGCTTGGGGTGCCCGTCCAACCGGTCGTAGAGCGCCGCGAGCTCGTCGATCGAGCGCCCCATCGTGTTGCCGGTGCCGGCGGAGTTCTCCAGCAGGAGCCAGGTCGGCCCTTCGCAGGCCGCGAGCGCCTCCTCGAGCGCCGGGGCGGCGCGCTCGAGGCCGGCTTCGAAGCCCGCGCCGAGATGCGAGCCGACGTGGAAGACGACGCCGTCCGCCTCGATCGCGCACGCGACCGCAACGGTGTAGAGGAGGGTGTCGCACGACTTCTTCCACAGCGTCTTGTCCTTCGTCCCCAGGTTGATCAGGTAGAGCGCGTGGCAGACGACCGGGCCGATCCCCTCCTCCTCGCGGCGCTCGCGGAAGCGCATGATGTTCTCCACCGGGTGGTTCGTGGGGCGCCAGGCGCGAGGGCTCTGAGTGAAGATCTGAATGGACTCACAGCCGCGCTCGACCGCCCGGTCGATCGCCGTGTGGATCCCACCGCTGGTGGAGACATGGGCGCCGGCCAGCACGCGGCTATCGTAGTCGCGTGAGCGTCCGCGTCCGTTTCGCCCCGAGCCCGACCGGGTTCCTCCACATCGGAGGCGTCCGCACCGCGCTCTTCAACTGGCTCTTCGTCCGCCACGAAGGCGGCGAGTTCCTGTTGCGCATCGAGAACACGGACACGAGCCGCGAGGTGGAAGAGTCCGTGGAGCAGATCCAGCGCTCGCTCCGCTGGCTCGGCCTGGACTGGGACGGCGAGCTCGCCTTCCAGCTCGACGGGCTCGAGCGGCACCAGGCGGCGGCGCGGCTGCTCGTCGAGACCGATCACGCCTACGAGGACGACGGGGCAATCCGCTTCCGCATGCCCGACGAGGGAACGACGACCTGGGACGACGCGATCAAGGGGCGGATCGAGTATCCGAACGAGAAGCTCGAGGATCTAGTCCTCCTGCGCTCGGACGGGCGCCCGACGTACAACCTGGCAGCTGCCGTCGACGACGCGGACTCGGCGATCACGCACGTCATCCGGGGCGAGGATCACGTGCCGAACACGCCCAAGCAGATTCGCATCCTCAAGGCGCTCGGGCGGCCGCTGCCCGTCTATGCGCATGTCCCGAACGTCATGGGCACGGACGGCAAGAAGCTCTCCAAGCGCCACGGCGCCGTCTCGGTCGAGGAGTTCCGCGCGCGTGGATACGTCGCGCCCGCCCTGATGAACTACCTCGCGCTCCTCGGCTGGAGCTACGACGACAAGACGACGATCATGTCCCGCGACGAGCTCGTCGAGCGCTTCGGGCTCGAGCGCGTGGGCTCGAGCCCGGCGACCTTCGACTACGACAAGCTCGACTGGATGAACGGCGTCCACCTGCGCGAGCTGCCGCCGGACGATTACGCCTCCGAGCTGGTCGCGTACCTCCGGGAGACCGGCTTCGAGGGCGACGAGGAGACGATCCGCGCCTCGGCGCCGCTCGTGCAGGAGAAGATCGCGCGGCTCGAGGAGTACCCGAGCTTCGCCGGCTTCCTCTTCGAGCGTCGCGAGGCCCCGCCGGAGCTCATCGACGGCTCGGGCCCGGTGCTCGCGGAGGCGCGCGAGACGCTCGCGGCCGTCGAGCCGTTCGCCGCCGAGGAGCTCGAGGCCGCGCTCCGCGGGCTCGCAGAGCGTCTCGGCACCAAGCCGCGCGAGGCGTTCGGCCCCATCCGGGCGGCCGTCACCGGCTCGCGGATCTCACCGGGCCTCTTCGAGAGCCTGGAGCTGCTCGGGCGTGAAGAGTCGCTGGCGCGCCTCGACGCCGCGCTGGCCGTCGCCGCCTAGCCTTTCTAGGGCCGGTAGAGGACGAAGCCGCCGGCGAAGAGCGCCAGGCCGGCCGCCCAGACGGGCCACGCTGCGAGCACCGCGCCCGCGGTGAAGAGGAAGGCGCCGCCGATCACGAGCCCGGTGGCGATGATCGCCGAGAGCGAAGGGCGCTCGCGCGGGCGCCGCGGGGGCGTCGGCTCGGCGTTGCCATCCGAGCGAATGGGGACGGCCGTCCGCTCCAGCGCCCGCAGACGGGCGAGGCGCACGCGGAAGAGCGCGCCGCGCCATTCGGGGAGGAGCGGGTCGACGAAGTCGACGTCGCCCAGCTCGAGCGCGTTGGCGACCTCGGCCGTGACGTCCCGGGCCTCGGCGAGCGCCGCCACGAGCTCGGCGTGCAGCGCCTCGGCGCCGCGTGGCGGGTCGATGCCGACCGCGAGCTCGGCCGCTGCGTGGATGCTGTACTGGAGCTGGGGGAGCTCCTCGAGGAAGTCGTCGGTGACGGTCTCGGCAGGGGACTCCGCGACTCGCTCCAGGCGCACGAGGGCGACGCCGACGTGCTCCCAGAGGTGTGAGACAGCCACCGCGTAGCCTCTCGGCTCACCCCTCCGAACCGTCCGCTCCATCCGCAGCCAATCATAACGCGGTTACACTCGGCGTCGATGGACGGCCCGGCCCAGCGGCTGGTTATCGTCGCCGATGATGACGCCGCGATCCGCCTGCTCTGCCGGGTGAACCTCGAGCTGGAGGGCTACCGTGTGCTCGAGGCCACCGGCCTGGAGGAGATCTCGCGCATCGCGGACGAGGAGGAGGTCGCGCTCGTCCTCCTCGACATCCACCTCGGCCGCGAGGACGGGATCGAGGTCGCCCGCGTGGTGCGCGAGCGCCGACCGGAGGTGCCGATCGCCTTCCTCTCCGGGAGCGTGGACTTCAGCGAGCGCTCGGCCGCGGTCTCCGATGCGGCCATCAGCAAGCCCTTCACGCTCGAGGAGCTGATCGGGACCGTGCACCGGCTTGCGGGTGGGTCGCCTCCGCCTCGGCCGGCTCCGCCGCCGACCCCCTGACCTCGTCCTCGACGCCCTGCACGCGCCCGCGCCAGCGGAGCGTGCCCATCATCAGCAGGATGCAGCCGAAGCCGATCGTGACGCTGAGGATCGTGACGACGAGCTGCTGCCCGAAGCTGAAGGCGAGAATCGCGGTCGAGGAGGCCGCACCGGAGAGGGCGAAGACGAGAATCGCCTGCTGCGTGCCCGCCCCGCCCGGCGTGAACGGCAGCATGGTCGAGAGGCCCTGGACGACGAGCACTGCCAGCGTTGTCTCCGCGGTCGCGTCGACGTGAAAGGCGCGCAGGAAGAAGAACGTCGAGCCGATGCGCGCGACCCAGCTCGCGGCCTGCCAAGAGACTACCTCGCGGAGGTACATTCGCCGGTCGCGGAGGATCGCGAAGCCGAGGGCGACCTTCTCCTTGAAGTTCTTCACGTGCCGCGTCGCCCAGGCGATGAGCAGGATGAGTCCGCCGAGGAGGATGCTCCCGAAGAAGAACGCAAGCCGCGGGTGCTCGACGACGAAGCTCCAGTCGAAGGCGCGAAGGTTCGGGAGGTCGGGGACCCCGGGGAGGATCCCCATCTGGATCGCGACGAGGAAGAGCAGAGACGCGACGACGAAGTCGAAGAGGGTCTCGACGAGGAGGCTCGATGTCAGCGTCGGGTAGGTCGAGCCGTCGACGCGGTGCTTGATCAGGTAGAGCTTGACGACGTCGCCGCCGCGTGCCGGCACGATCGCGTTGACGCCTACGCCCGCGAGATATGAGCCGAAGACAGTCCGGAAGGGGATCTTCGTCCCCGGATAGGCGGCGTGGAGGATGTTCTGCCACGCGCGCACGCGCATCGTGAGCCGGAGCACCTGGAAGATGACGGCCAGCGCGAGGGCGCCCCACGCCACGGCGGCGAAGGCCTTGAAGAACGCCTCGGAAGCGTCGAGAAACGTGCGAACGTCGTCCACGGGTTGACGATAGCGCCGGCCCTGGTCGGCCGAGCGGAACCGGTGCTACGCGACGCGCGGGCCGGGCGGGTCCGGGGCGGCGAGATGGTCGCTCAGGCGCTGGTAGAAGAAGCCGCCGAGGAGGAGCAGCGCGCCCACTGCGAGGAACGAGAGCGACCGTGCCAGCGAGCTGAGGTACGCGAGGTCGTAGAGGAAGAGCTTCGCGAGGCTGATCCCGAAGAGCGCGAAGCCGGCGAGGCGGATCGCCCGCGAGCGGCGAACGAGGCCAAGGGTCAGGAGGCCGAGCCCGATGGCGCCCCACACGGCGCTGACGCCGGTGTGACCGCGCTGGAAGTCCGTCTTCACGGACGCCTGAGACACGAGCTCAGCCAGCTCGAGGACTCCGAGCGAGAGCGCGTAGAGGCTCAGGATCCCGGCGGCAGCGAAGGCGATCGTGCGATACACGGGCTGCCACGAGCGCAGAGCGCCGAGCAGGCCTTCGAGGGTGATCGTCTCGCTCCAGGAGAAGTCCGGCCGGGTCGCGGGCAGCTCGTGCCGCGCGCAGAGGCCGAAGGCGATGGCAGCGAGCACGACGAGCATGAGGCTCGGAATGCCGTTGCCCGGGTGGTCGGCGGCGACGACGAAGTCGCGCGGCGGCGCCTCGAGCACGAGCGTGTAGCCGGCGCCGACGAGGAGGAAGAGGGCGGAGGCCGCCTGGAAGCGGATCTCGCGCGCGACGAGCGCCAGCGCCGAGAGCGCAGCCGAGGCCAGCGTGAGCGCGAGGACGAGCCAGACGCCCTCCAGCAGGAGGAACAGCGCGGCCGCCACGATCGTCAGTGCGATGGCCCAGTGGAGCGTCGAGAGGTCGCGCAGACGGGGGAGACGGAAGACCGAGGCGGCGAGAGCGGCGTAGAGGAAGGCCATCAGGACGAGGCTGCCGCCCTCCACGTCGATGCCGTGCCAGGTGCCCGAGCCCAGGCTGAGCACCGCCACGAAGCCCATCACGGCGACTGCCAGGGCCGCGGCTGCCGACTCGGGCCGGAGATGCTTCCAGCGCCCGACGTCCAGTCGCTGGTACTCGAACCCGGCGAGGAGCGCGGCGGCGCCGACGAGCAGGAACGCGACCGCCCAGTGGTTGACCACGAGCTCGTCGGCGTCGAACGTGGCGGTCTTCAGGATTGCCAGACCGGCCATGGCCAGTCCGGCCACGGAGAGATCCAGCCGGCGCAGCCGCCCGCCGGTCTCGACGAGCGCGAGCCCGAGCAGCGCCCAGAAGGTGCTGAGGGCGACCTGGCCGCGCTCGAAGCCCGTCTGCGGGCTGTCGGAGGCCCAGAGCCAGAACTCGAGCAGACCGAACGATGCGGCGTAGGCGAAGAGCGCGCCCGAGAGCCAGTAGAGCACGACGCGGCCGGCCTGGATGCCTTCGACGACGTCGCTGATGAAGCTCGCGATCGGGCCCTCGTCCTTGGCACGCTCGAACGGTCGCCGCATGAGCCAGGCAACGATCCCCGCGCCCACGGCCACTGCGAGCACGCTCGCGACGCCGGCCGCCGGATGGGTTGCGTGCGCGAACAGGTCGCTTGGACGCGCGTCGTAGCCGAGCGCGTAGGAGAGCGAGAGCGCGAGGTAGGCAACCGAAGCCACCTGGAACCGGCGCTCGCGGGTCGTGTCGGCGAGCCAGGCGAGGATCGCCGCTTCGCCCGCCCAGGCGATCGCGAGCCAGGCGCCGCTCAGGAGCTCGGCTGCGGCAACTGCGCCGATCGTGAGGCCTACGGCCCAGAGCAGGCTGGAGAAGTCGCGAATCCTGCGGATGAAGACCGCGCCGAGCACGAGGTACGCGATGGAGACGACCCCGAGGGCGATTCCCTCGCGGCTGACGCCCTCGACCTTGTCGTCAAAGAGGTGCGCCGAGCAGGCCGCGGCCAGCGCCGCCGAGACGAGGAGGATCGTGGCGGCAAGGGATTCGATGCGCCGGTCGGCCTTCCCGAGCTGGAGGGCGACCGCGATCGCGACCAGCAGGCCCCAGAAGACCGCAGTGAGCCAGACCACGGGCCAGTCCATGGGCTCGCTCTGCGCAACTAGGACGATGCTCTGCGGGACCGCGGCGACGAGCCCGGCCACCAGGAGGTAGCGCCAGCCCTCGCGGAGCGCCACGACCGCGGTGGCGGCGAGCAGCACGGCGGCGAAGCTCGTCCCGACCAGGGTCAGCTCTTCGTCCTCGAAGAGGGTCATGAACGGGACGAGCGTGGCGCCGACAAGCCCGAGGCCGGCAACCAGCTCGGAGCGCCAGGCGAGGGCCACGGCTGTCGCGCCCGCGGCGATGCCCGCGGCTGCGAGGAGCGCCCACGGGTCCGACACGAACCCGTAGAGCGCCGAGGCCGCGAGGAGCGTCGCGAAGCCGCCGGCGATGCCTGCCCCGACGGCGGCGAGCGCGGCGTAGGTCGTCCCGAAGCGTCGCTTGAGCCAGAAGCCGCCCGCGAACACCGCCAACGAGGCTGCGGCGCCGAAGCCGAGGCGCAGCTCGGCGCTGATCCAGCCGCGGTTCACGGCCAGGACGAAGAAGAAGATGACGCCGAGCACCGTGACGATCGCGCCCGCCCAGGCCAGCCCGAGCGCGCCGGCGAGCTTCGAGAGGTCGATCTCCCGGCGGGGGCGCGGCGGGCGGGCAGGTCGTGGCGGCGTGACGGGACGGGCGGGCGGCGGCTTGGGGGCTGCCCGCGGCGGCGTGGGGGCGGGCGGCGCCGGCGCGGGTGTCGCGGGCTGCGGACGGACGGGAACGCCGATCGCGCCCGCGCCGGTCACGATCGAGCGGAGACGCGAGACCTCCGCCTCGAGCGTGAGCACGCGCCGCTCGAGATCGCCCTCGTGTCCAGGCTCCTCATCGCTCTTCTCCTCCGGCGCGGACGTCGACGGCCGCTGCGGCTGCAGGACGAGCGCGAGGAGCAGGGCGCCGAAAGCGAGCAGGCCGACGATCGGCGAGGCAGCCGCCACGATGATCACCACGAGGAGGCTGCCGGCGATGACCTTGCCGCTCATCGCGACGTCTCGGAGGAGCCGCTCGGGCGGAGCTCGATGTGCAAGTCGCAGTCGAGCGCGTGCGCGAGCTTGAGGAGGGTGTCGATGCGCGGCGGCCGCCCGCCGGACTCGAGGCGGGCGATGGCCGACTGGGTGGTCCCGCACACGTGCGCGAGCTCGGCCTGCGAGAGCCCGAGCTCCCGGCGCCGCTCGGCGACCTGCTCGGCGATCTGGGCGAAGAGCCAGCCGTCCTGGGCACCCGCGAGCCGCTCGCGGAGGCGCTCGATCGCCCGCTCGGTCGTGTGGTGGCGCTCTTCTTTCGAAGGTCGACTCATCGCAGTCCTGCTATTGATATAGCACGCCTGCGATGAAAGTCAAGGTCCCGGGGCAAGCTCCTCGAGACGCGCCTCGCCGGTCGTTCCCTCGACGAGGTAGACGCGAACGCTGTTCTCGCCCCGCCGGTAGGCGTCCTCGGGCGTGACGGCCGAGACGAGCGTCTCGCCTGAGTACTCGAAGCTCCGCGTCACCGCGACGATCGTCCCGTTCACGGCGATCGCGACGTCGTGGCTCCCGGGGGCGCCGTGGATCCGCCCGTAGACGCGCACCGGTGCCAGAGGAGAGTCGGGGTCGTACGAGCTCGATCCGTAGCTCTCGAAGGTCGCGGCGCCACCGCCGGACGCCACCGCGAGCGCGTCGACCTGCTGTCCCAGGAGCTCGGGCCGGGGACCCACCGCATAGAGGCCGGGGGGCTCGTCTCCCTCGCCGAAGAGCGCGATCTGGCGCGCAAGCAGCCGGTCGCGCCGCTCAACGAGCTCGTCCGCGTCCCCGACGACGACCTCGCCGGACGACGTGTGGACGACCACGTCAGGCTCCTCGCCCTGCTGCGGCCCCACCGCCGAGTGGCCTTCGACCTGCCACGGGACGTCGACACCGAGGATGTCGGCCATCGTCGGCAGCAGGTCGACGGTGCGGACGTGGTCGTCGACCACCTCGCCGCGTGCCTGGCCGGGCGCCTTGACGAACAGCGGCACGAACGCGAGCTCCTCGAGGTTGCCGGTATGGACGCGTCGCCGCTCGCCGTGGGGGCGGAAGCTGACCCCGTGGTCGGCAACGACCACGACCAGAGCATCCTCGTAGATGCCCGTCTTCTCCAGTCTGTCGAGGATGCGCCCGAGCGCGAGGTCGGTGTAGCCGACCTGGAGGAGGTGGCGCTGCCACGCCTGCGTCGCGAGCTCGGGGTCGCCGGTCCAGCGCTCGCCGACCATCCCCGGCTGGAACCCGAGGTCGGCCGCGTAGATCTTCCCGTTCGGGAGGTACTCCCAGGGATGGTGGGGGAGGAGGACGTGGAGGAAGGAGAGCGTCGGGCGCTCCTCGGCCTCGAGCCCGTCGACGAACTCCTGCACCTCGGCGTCGCGCGCGGTGTAGGCGGCAGGCCTCCCACCGGGCTGGGACGGCCCCTCCTGCAGGCGGACGACCGGCCCGTCACCGCCGAAGCCGCGCCAGGCGGTGGAGATGGAAGGGAGGCGCTTGCTCGTCTCCTCCGGCAGAGCCAGGTGGCCGTAGACGATCGAGAGGTCGGAGAGGAGCGACCCCACGCGCTGGACGAGCGGCTCGCGGTCCTCGTCACAGAGTTCCTGCGGACAGAGATGCGCCTGCGACTCCATCGCGTCCAGGTCGTACGCGCCGCCGAGCAGCGTGAAGAGGTTGTCGGGGTGGTCGAGGTAGAGCGGGAGGTCGTCTTCCTCTGGGAAGAGGCCGGTGAGCATCGCCGGGACCGCGCCGGTCGTCCACTCGTGCACGGTCGTCGCGTTGCGGTACCAGGTCGCGTCCTCGGCGAGCCGGGCGAAGTTGGGGTAGCGGGCGGCGTCGATCTCACGCTCCGAGTTCATGAGCGAGATGGTCGGCAGCTCGTCGAGGACGACCATGACGACGGGGGCGTCGGCCGGCACCTCGGCCAGCCGCGGCTCGGGCGCGTCCTCGAGGACGAGACGCGACACCGGCGAGACGAAGAGGAACAGGACGAGGAAGACCAGCGGCGCGGCTCCCAGGACGGTCAGGAGCATCCGCGCCGGCCTCGCGCGCGCGTAGAGAAGCGCGGCCGCGGCGCCGACGGCGGCCGCGACGGCCATGAGCACGAGCGACGACGCGTCCACGCCCCGGATGACCTGAAGGACGATCAGGGCGACGAGCCCGCCGACGAACACGACGTGGAGGACGGTCGCGGCCAGGCCGTGCGCGAGGCCGGCGAGTGCCTCCAGCGTGAGCAGCACGAGCGGCGGGATGACGACCAGCCCGACGGCGAAGAACACGATCTCCCAGCGGGTCGAGCCGCGGACCGCGAAGAACTCGACATTGCGGGAGAGGAGGTCGAAGACGGGCTGCGCGACCGCGACGGCGCTCAGGCCGGCGAGGTGCAGGCCGGCCTTCTCGAGCGACCCGGGCGGGTCAGGCGGACGGACTTGCACGGTAGAGAATCCGGGTTCCCGACGGGAGCGTGTCCCGGCGCTCGACGCGCCAGCGCTCGTTGAGGGCGCGCTCGAACGTCTCCGTGTCGTAGTCCGGGTTCGCCCCCGGGCCCTTCCGCGCGAGCAGGCGCTGCACCATCGGGTCGTCGCGCGTCGGGAACTCGATCACCAGCTCGGTCTGGAGCTCGGCCAGCCAGTCGAGGAAGTCGCGGATCGGCACGTTGCTCGTGAGCGCGACATGGTGGATCAGCGCGAGCGCGAGCGTCAGGTCCGGGCGGCCGCGGGCGACGAGCGGGCGCCGCTCCTCTCCGCGCCAGCCGAGACCGGGGGAGGGGTCGGCCAGGTTGCCGACGAGCGGGAGGATCGTGTCGACGCCGTCCGCGCGCAGCTCCCGGTAGAGCGCCTCGACGACGGCGGCGTCGGCGTCCACGGCCACCGTGTAGTCGGCGTCCATCGCCGCCACGCGCGTGAAGCGGCCGTCGTTGCAGCCGAGATCCCAGACGAGCCGGCGGTGGCGGGCGCCCGCCGCCTCCCGCACGAAGTCGAGCTTGGCCGCGGCGTCTGGCTCGTCGTAGGGGTTCGTGGTGCGATACGTCGACCAGGCCGTGCGCCCGGGCTTCCACTCGAGCCGCTGGACGAGCTTGCGGAGCTTGCGGGCGTTGACGCGGATCAGCTCGGTGCGGAACCCGGCCTTCTTCAGGTCCTGCTTGACCTCGCGGTCGGCGTAGCGGGCCTCGAGCTTCGCGTGCAGGACGACGTTCGTGAGCACGCCGCGCCGGAAGCGGTCGCGGAAGCTCAGGAGCCGCCGCATCTCGGCCGGCTCGATCCCCTCGAGCGACCCGCGGAGCCACGGCTGGAACGGAACGTTCTTGAAGGCCTGGAGCATGAGCGGGTAGAGCAGGAGCGTGCAGAACTGGCGGTAGCCGGCCCAGGGCTCGCCCTCGCGGAGCCGCTCGAAGGAGCCGACGTCGACGAAAACCGGCCGCGTGCCGCGCCACTGCACGTTGTAGGGCGAGGCGTCCTTGAGGATCAGGTTCTCGTCGAGCGCGGCGAGGAGGAGCTCAAGCTCGAGGAGCGCCGCGTCCCTGAGCATCCCGAAGGGCCACTCGTACGGGTACGAGACGACGGGCACGCGGTCGTGCCGCAGGACGGCGGCGACCCGCTCGGCGTCGAGCTCCGCGGGGAGGCCGTTCGGTTCGGGCAGCTGCTCGGTGCCGACGAGCTTCCCCTCGGCGACCTTGTCCCGGAAGAGCGCGGTCTCGGCCAGCGCCTCCCAGTCCGCGAGGCCGCGCTCGGACAGCGCCCGGTGGACGGAGCCTCCGGCGTAGAAGACTCGGCTGTCCGGGTCGCGAAAGGAGCCGCGCTCGACCCGGGGCTCCACGTCAGCTAGAGGAGTCGTTCTTCCTTCGGATGCCGATGAAGCCCAGGAACCGCCGCCAGTAGAACTTCCCCGCGACGGCGACGGCTGCGACGCCGCCGACGACCGCCTGGACGATCATCGATCCCGAGCCGGGATCCAGGTATGCGAAGAGGCCGCCCATTTGTGTCGGATTGGAGAATACCGACGTGGGCGGCGAGGGCGGGAGCGTGGCGCTCCCGCCCGCCGCTGAAACCTAGGACTCTTCGGGCTTGTAGAGCCCGACCGCTGCGCCCGTCGGGTCGCCGATGACCGCGAGGCGCCCCACCGTCATGACGTCCATGGGGCCCATGTACGTCGTCGCCCCGAGCTCGCCCGCACGCGCAACGGTCGCGTCCACGTCGCCCGTGGCGACGTAGGGCAGCCACCTGGGCGGGCCCGGGTCCTCGGCCGGCTTCGGAAAGGCTCCCGCGCGGTCGACGCCGCCGGAGCTGAAGAGCGTGTAGGCGAAGTCGCCCATGTCCTGCTCGCGGGTCTCCCAGCCGACGACCTCGCCGTAGAAGCTCTTCGCTCCGTCGACGTCCGTCGTCAGGAGCTCGTCCCACACGAACACGCCCTCCGAGGTGGGCGGATCGCCGATCGACTGGAAGAGCGCCGCCACCGCGCCCTGCGGGTCGACGAAGACCGCCCAGCGGCCGACGCCCTGGATCTCGTTCGGCTCGACGATGACGGTGCCGCCGGCGGAGGCGACACGCCCGGCCGCGGCGTCGACGTCCTCCACGACGATGCTCCCGAGCCAGTGCGCGGGCTCGTCGCCATCCACGGGGCCGAAGCCGCCGTGGGTCTGGTCGTTCACCTTGATCATCGGGTACTCGAACTCGCCCATCGGAAAGACCTCGAGCTCCCAGCCGAGCAGCTCCGTGTAGAAGCTCTGCGCCGCCCCCGGATCGGGCGATCTGTGGTCGTGCCAGCCGAAGCGGCAGACCGCGGTCTTCACCGTGCTCATCTCCGCTCTCCCTTCGTAAGGTTTGCAGCCACGCTAGACCCGGTCCGGGCGGGGCGCAACTATCTCTTTTCGGTGAAGGAACGGGCCGCTCGAGGGCTCCGCGTCGCTCGCCCTCGGCTCGCACAACGTCGAGGCCGTCGTCGGCAATGACTACGTCGGCAGCGGCGTCGGCCTCGCGGGCGACCGCGACCCTGACGGACGTGACGAACCAGCGGCGTCCGATCCTGATCGCGAGCAACGTGCCTCTGCACGTCATGGCGACCGACGCGGGCGGCGACTCGATCGGCATCGCCCTCTGGAGCGGGAACAGGCTCCTCCACTCCTCCAGATGGACGGGCTTCAGCACCCTCGAGCAGGCCCTCGCCGGTGGAAATCTGAACGTCCGCGGACGGAACGACAAAAGGGGCGCCGGGCCTGGCCTGGCGCCCCTTTCCACCTCTGGGTGGACTCGTGCTGCCGGAACGCAGATAATCGTCATTCCCAGCTACTAGGAGGTCGCCCCAGTGCTCTTAGCCGCCGACTACCCGTTCCTCGAAGTCCTCTGGACGATGCTCGTCTTCTTCGCGTGGGTGATCTGGTTCTGGATTCTGATCACGATGTTCGTCGACATCTTCCGCCGGCACGACATCGGAGGAGGGAAGAAGGCGCTCTGGATCGTGTTCCTCATCCTCACCCCGTTCTTAGGCGTCCTCATCTACCTGATCGTGAACCACGAGGGGATGAACGAGAGGAACCTCTCACGCGCGCGCGCCCAACAGACGCAGTTCGACGACTACGTGAAAACGGTGTCCGGCGGAGCCGCGGGCGAGATCGAGAAGGCGAAGGGGCTCCTCGACTCGGGCGCGATCTCGCAGGCCGAGTTCGACCAGATCAAGGCAAAGGCGCTCGCAGGCTAGCGGCGGGGCCGTAGGCGCATTCGTGGCCGGTAGGGCTCCGTCGTTAGGTGACGGATCTCCTGCCGGCCAGGAGTCCGCGTAGGGATCTCGCGAGCGCTCGCGGCCTCCCGACGGCCCAGAAGATCACATCGGTAGGCGCCGTGCCGTCCACGTCGCGCAGAGAGTCGAGGCGTCCGCCGGCTCGTGGGTGTACTCCTCGCCTACCGCGGTCACCGCGAAGCCCGCGGCTTGCAGGGAGGCACGGACATCGTCATCCGTGTGGAAGTACTGCCTGTGCTGCTCGCTGAAGGAGTCACCGGCACGGGGCCGTGTGAGCTCGATCGTGGTGTCGCAGGTGCGGGCGTCGGGATCTACTGTGCTGCTGATCACGAAGCCGTTCCCGGCCGATTCACCCGCGACGAAGGAGTTGGAGATGGTGAAGTTCATCATCGCGTCGGTGTGGAGGTCGAAGACGAGCCATCCGGCGGGCCGAAGCCGGGTGGCCACCGCGTCCATCGTTAGTCGCAGCTCGTCCGGAATGAGGTAGTTGAAGCCGTCGAACGTGCAGACCGCCGCGTCGTAGACATCGTCGCCCGGGAGCTCCGGGAGAGTCATACAGCTCAACACCACTTCCGGGCCGAGGCGGCCGCGAGCGAGCGCCAGCATTGAGTCGGATGCGTCGACGCCGACGACCCGGTAGTCCCGTGCGATCAGCTCGCTGGCGAGGAGGCCGGTGCCGCAGCAGAGATCGAGCACGGAGCGTACGCCTTCCGGGTCGGCGCTCCAGAGATCGTGGAGGAACGCGGCGCAGTGGTCATGGCAGGGGTCAACGACAATCTCGTCGTAGACCCCTGCCAGCCGCGAGTACGCTTCGGCGTGCCTCACCGGCCCGAGTGGTCGCTCAGATTCCGAGGATCTTGGCCTTGGCTGCAGCGAACTCCTCATCGGTGAGCACACCCTGGGAGTGAAGCTGAGCCAGGTTCTGGAGCTGTGTGGCCGAGTCGTCCTCCGGTTCCGGTGGCGGTGCCGCCTGTGCCTGCTGCTGGTATTGCTGCGCGTCCTCTTCCGCATATCTGGCGGACTGACGACGGGCCACGCGCCCGGACACCGCGGTAGCGGTTCCCGCGACGACGGCGGTGCGGGCTGCCATACGAACTAGTCCCATGTCGCTCCTTTCGATCTCCAAATGGACGGTTTAGCCTGCGTCGACCGCGGCCGCCACGACGTCGGCGGGGATCCGGATCGAGTCGATCAACACGGCGTCCGCGGCCTGGAGGGCGTCGACCACCTTCGCGGCCCAGAGGTTCTCGAATGCGATCAGGAGGGCCGCGCTGTTGGACGGAAGATCGTCGCCGACCTCCTCGGCGTCCTCGGGCCCCAACGCACCCGGCTGCTCGACGCTGATAGCGACGAGGCCCGCGCCCTCCTCGTCGAGGTCCTCAGCCTCGAGTGTCGTGACGGTGCCGTCTGCATCCTTCATCACGAAGAGCAGGTCGAGCACCCGGATCGTGCCGTTCTCTACGAGCTCCATGATCGCGGGGGCGATACGCCCGGTGAACTTGTTGCCTGGAAAGCCAATGATGTATACGTCGACTGGGCCGACTGCCATTTAATCTCTCCTTGTTGGGGATCACGCTCCCGTTGAAGCCGTGGTCGAACGGAACGCTGGCCGTGGGCCCGACTTCTTCGTTCCGCTGCGCCAGTATATTCCGCGTCCGTGCACACCCCACAAGCGATACTTCGGTCCTGTTGAGCAAGCAGCAGCTCCTCGGGCGCTGGTGAAATCGGCCCTTCCTCTGCTGGCGGCGCTGCTCATGTCGGCAGTCGTCGGTGGTTGTGGAAGGGACGAGGAGGAGAGCGGAGCCGATCCCTCGTCGCTCGAGGGCGTCCCATGGGTGCTTGTTTCCGGCGTCGATGTGGACGGGTGGGAGGCGGTGGCTCCAAGCCTCACGTTCGAAGATGGGCAGACCGCCGGATCGTCGGGCTGCAATCAGTTCAGTGGCTCGTACACGGTCGACGGGAGCTCGCTCGAGCTCGGTGAGCTCGCGATGACGGCGATGGGCTGCCCGCCGCCCGCCGACGAGGTCGAGCGAGCCTCCATGGACGCGCTCCAGGGGACGGCGGGCTGGCGCCTCGAGGGCGAGGAGCTCGTCCTCGTCGATGCCGACAACGCAGAGCTGCTTCGCTACCGGCCCGCGTCGCCGGAGGGCTCCTGGGTGGCGACCGGCCTCCTCCAGGGCGGCGCGCTCACGAGCGTGGTCCCCGGGAGTGAGATCACCGCCACGTTCGACGAGGACGGCGCGCTCTCCGGCTCGGCAGGCTGCAACAACTACAACGCCTCGTACACGACGGACGGCGATGCGATCGAGATCGATCCACCGAGCTCGACCAAGATGGCCTGCCCCGAGCCGGAAGGGGTCATGGACCAGGAGGCGGCGTACCTTGCGGCGCTGCCTACCGCTGTCGGGTTTCGGGTCAGCGGCGGCATGCTCGAGCTCCTGAGCGCCGAAGGCACTGCGGTCGTCACGTACACGCGCGGGGAGAGCCGCTAGTGGCCGCGCAGCCCCCTCCCGATCGCCGCACCGTCTGGATCGTGCGCCGGCCTACCGCCTGGGTCTCCCAGCACCCCACGAGCTGGGTCGTGCTCACGTTCGCGCTCGGCGCTGCGGTCATCGCGCTTGCGATCCTCGTCATCGTGCTCCAGGGCGACAAGGAAGACGCCGACGCTGCGACGGCCGCCCAGGTCGAGGAGCTGGAGCAGGAGCGCGCCGCGCTCGAGCAGCAGGTGGCCGACCTGCAGCAGGAGCTCGAGGACGCGGAGGCATCGGGGCAGGGCGCCGCCGCAGCGGCGCAGGAAGCGCTCGATGCAGCCCGCGAGCAGTTCGAGGGAATCTCGGACGAGCTCGGCGCCACGAGCCGGCAGCTCGCCGACCGGGAGGCAGAGCTCGAACGGCTTGCCGGGAACCTCGCGGGCGCCGAAGCGGCGGTCGCCGACGCGGAGCGCGCACTCGCGAACGCCGAGGCCGCGCTCGCCGAGGCCGAGGATGCCGGCGGCTCAGCCGCGGCCCAGGCCGCAGAGCAGGCTGCCCGCGCCGACGCCGAGGCCGCGCGCGCCGAAGCCGAGGCTGCCCGGGCGGACGCCGAAGCACTCCGGGCCGACCTGGCGGAGTCCTGCCTGGGAGCCGTTGCGGACGTCCTCCGGCGCCTCTACGACTCCGAGGACATCGCCGACGGCCTCGACCAGGCAGCCGAAGAGCTGGAGCAGGTCGCCGCGGACTGCGAACCGTCGGACTGACGCGCGAAAGGAGCAGCGGATGATCGTCACCACGGGCCCGGGCGTCGAAGGTCGCCCGGTCGAGCGCTACCTCGGGGTCGTCTCCTCACAGGCGATCATGGGCATGCACGTCGGCAAGGACATCACCGCCGGCTTTCGCAACATCGTCGGCGGCCGGTCGAAGTCCTACGAGAAGGAGATCGCCCAGGCCGTCGGCGAGGTGATCGAGGAGCTGGGCGGCAAGGCCGAAGAGCTCGGTGCCGACGCGATCGTCTCGATCGACATCGACTACGAGAGCGTGGGCGGCTCCATGCTGATGGTCGCAGCGAGCGGCACCATCAGCA
>Ga0193741_1000046_pt1 | contig 27734 bp, 28 predicted proteins | sample L2s2metaG_FD_143059 | JGI IMG/M metagenome (GOLD analysis project Ga0193741, IMG submission 143059) | Soil microbial communities from a riparian zone of the East river system, Colorado, United States - L2s2 | ecosystem: Environmental > Terrestrial > Soil > Riparian zone | place: USA: East River...
CTTCAGCGCCGCTCCGACGGTTTCGACGAACGCGGCCTGGGCCGATTCACTGAGCGCGTACGCCGCGGCGGTGGCGGCCGCAGGGATGGACGGCAGATAATTCCAATCGCCGTTGGCTCTTGGTTCGTCATGGCCGCGAAGCACCGCAACGGCCGACTGATGCAGGGGCAAAACGCTCACGTCAAGCGGCGAGACGGCGGCCTTCTTCTCCGCGGCAGCGGCGGGAGCGGCATCGGTCCTGGCCGGCGTCGCCGCTGGCGTGGCGGGCGCCGGCGCCCCCGGCTTCGTAGCCGGTGCGGGCGCAGTGGCTGGTGGCGGATCGGGCTTCTTGGTCAGCACCTCGCCGGCCTTCTTCTTGAGGAGGCCACCAATCTGCGCGTCGAGCACGGTTGATGTTGTGAGGAGTGCAAGGGCCACAATCAGGCCAAGCTGGCGAATCATTCAGTTCCCTTCGAAAAATGGACACGCCCATGGTTGGGCGGTCTTCGGCATTGAGAATACGCGCCACGGCCGACGTTCGGAAGAAAGCCCGGTACCTTCTATACTGAATGGCTGTGCGGCCAGCCACCCTCATCACCGCCGCGGCGCTCGATTACGAGGCCGTCGTGCGCGCGCTCGATACCACCGGGATCGGCGCAGTCGCGGTGTTCCTGGGCCTGGTACGCGACAACAACAAGGGCCGCAAGGTTTTGCACCTCGAATACGAGTGCTACGAGGCCCTCGCGCTGCGCGGGCTCGATCTGATCGTGGCCGAAGCGCGCGAGAAGTGGCCGTCGGTGCGGCTGGCGATCCATCACCGCATCGGCCGCATGGCGATCGGCGAGGCCAGCGTGGCGATCGCGGCGGCGTCACCGCACCGGGCGGATGCGTTTGCGGCGAGCCGCTACGCGATCGAGCGCATCAAGCAGATCGTGCCGATCTGGAAGCACGAGTACTTCGAGGGCGGCGACGTGTGGATCGAAGGCGCGACCGCCGATCCGGACAACGCCGCTGCGCGCGAGGAGGCGCTACGCATCGCATGCGCGTAACCGTTCGCCTGTTCGCTCGGCTCCGCGACATCGCCGGCAGCGGCGAGCTGACGCGCGAAGCGCCCGCCGGCGCCAACGTCGCGGCGGTGTGGTCGTCGCTCGTCGCCGAGTACCCGGAGTTGTCGGCGTACGAGACATCGATCTCGTGCGCGGTCAACGCCGACTACTCTCGCTTTTCCGCCTCGGTGGCGGACGGTGATGAAATAGCGTTTCTTCCGCCCGTGTCGGGCGGCTGATGAGGACGTCGGGGCGAACGTTAGTTCGCCCGGAGAATATGTTCGACAAGATTGCATCGACCGAGGCCAAGTACGAAGAGCTGATGGCGTCGCTTGGCACCGCGCAGGTGCAGAGCGATCCCAACGAGTACCGCAAGCAGGCCAAGACGCTCGCCGAGATCGAGCCGCTCGTACACAAATACCGCGAGTACAAGACCGTCGTCGCCGAGATCACGAGCGCCGAGGAGCTGATCAAGGGCGGCGATCCCGAGATGCGCGACCTCGCGCTCGAGGAGCTCAACGATCTCAACGTCCGCAAGGAGCGCATCTCCGACGACCTCAAGCTGCTGCTCGTGCCGAAGGATCCCAACGACGAGCGTAACGTCATGCTCGAAATCCGCGCCGGCACCGGCGGCGAAGAGGCGGCGCTGTTCGCCGGCGATCTGTATCGCTGCTACACGCGCTTCGCCGAGCGGCAGCGCTGGAAGATCGAGCTGATGTCGCTGAGCGAAGCCGGCCACGGCGGCATCAAGGACGTCGTCGTCAGCATCGAGGGTCGCGGCGCCTACAGCCGGCTGAAATACGAAAGCGGCGTGCATCGCGTGCAGCGCGTGCCGGCCACGGAGGCCAGCGGCCGCATCCACACCTCCGCGGCCACCGTCGCCGTGCTGCCCGAAGCGGACGAGATCGACATCCAGATCCAGGACAAGGACATCCGCATCGATTGTTGCTGCTCGAGCGGTCCCGGCGGGCAGAGCGTCAACACCACCTATTCGGCGGTTCGCATTACCCACATCCCGACCGGCATTGTCGTGTCGCAGCAGGACGAGAAGTCGCAGGTGAAGAACCGCGCCAAGGCGATGAAGGTGCTGCGGTCGCGCCTGTATGAGGCCGAGCTGCAGAAGCAGAACGACGCCATCGCCAAGGAGCGCAAGGGCCAGGTTGGCACCGGCGATCGATCTGAAAAGATCCGGACCTACAACTTTCCACAGAGCCGCGTCACCGATCACCGCATCAATTTCACGACTCACCAGCTGCACAACGTCCTCGACGGCAACCTCGACGAGTTAATTAGTGCCTTGACGACGTTCTACACAGCGGAGAAACTGCGTGACGTCACGGATCCAGATCGCGACGACGATCAGGATCCGCCACCGAGAAAACAGTGAACATACGCGAGAAGATCAACGCAGCGCGGGCCCGGCTGGCGGCGGCCGGGATCGAATACGGTGAAGCCGGCCGCGATGCGAACCTGCTGGCCCGTCACGTCCTGGGCTGGGATCGCGCGATGGTCTATTCGCACGAGACCGACGAGGCGAGCGCCGACGTCTGCGCGAAACTGGACGCGCTCATCGAGCGCCGCGCCCGCCGCGAACCGGCGGCCTACATCCGTGGCGTGCAGGAATTCTGGAGCCGCGACTTCCACGTCACGCCCGCGGTGCTGATCCCGCGGCCGGAAACGGAGTTGATCGTCGAAGAGTTTCTCGCGCGCCTGCCGGCCGATGCGCCCAACCGCCACCGCCGCGTCGCCGACATCGGCACCGGCAGCGGCTGCATCGCCGTCACCGTTGCCGCGGAGCGTGCTTACGTCGAGGTCGTCGCGACCGACATCTCGGAGGACGCGCTGAAAATCGCCCACGAGAATGCCGGGCGCTACGGCGTGTCCGATCGCATCGCGTTCCGCGAGGCCGCGTATCTCACGGGCTCGACCGAAAAGTTCGATTTCATCGTCGCGACTACGCCGTATGTGACCGAGCGCGAGTATCAGAACCTCGCGCCGGAAGTGCGCGAGTACGAGCCGGCGCTGGCGCTGGTCGCCGGCGAAGACGGCTTCCGCGACATCCGGCAGATCGTCGATCTGTCGACCGCCTGCCTCGCGCCCGGTGGCATGCTGTTCCTGGAGATCGGCCACGAGCACGCCGATGCCGTCGTCGATCTGGTGGCGAGTTTTCCGGCACTGCGCCTGGAGAGCATCAGCAACGACCTGCAGAACATCCCGCGCGTCGCCATCATCGAGCGGAAGATCATCGCGCCATGAGCTGCTTGTTCTGCAAGATCATCGCGGGCGAGATTCCCGCGTCCAAGGTCTACGAGGACGATCGCATGATCGCCTTCAACGACATCAACCCGCAGGCGCCGATGCACGTGCTGGTCGTGCCGAAGAAGCACGTTGCGACGCTGAACGATCTAACGGCCGCTGAAGATGATCTCGTCGGTGCGATGGTGCGGACGGCCGCGAAGGTGGCGAAAGAGCGCGGGCACGACGGTCCGGGTTACCGCACGGTCTTCAACTGCAACGCGCAGGCGGGCCAGACGGTGTTTCACATCCACCTGCATGTCCTGGGCGGGCGGGTGATGACCTGGCCCCCAGGCTAGCAGCTTTCGGCGATCAGCTTTCAGCTCTCGGCTTTTGCCAATAGGTAGCGACCAAAACCTGCTTCGCGCTGCAACACAAAATCGACCGCGCGATATCCCTTCGCCAAGTACTCATCGAACATCTGGCGCACGTCCATCCGCCACGCCAGCGCGCGATCCGGCGCGCGCTGCTGCATTTCGGTGAAGCCGGTCGGAATCTCGATCCACAAACGGCGTTCCTTGATCGTCAGATCGATCTTCGTCGTCTTGCGCCACTCACCTTCCATCACGGTGGTGTTGACGATCGGCGCCTCGGCCACCTCGTGCGCGCGCATGGTGGAGGCAACCGCTTCTTGCGGTTGCCTGGAGCGCTCCAGCCGCCGCACGACGTGAGGCTCGGCGATCTTCCAGCTGAGGACGACGCGATCGGTCGGCGTGCCGCGATGCAGCGTGCTCGTCGATTCGCCATAGAAGTTCGGCGCGTACTCTTCGACGACGCCGCCGAGCTTCGCGAAGTTGAAGTGGGCGTTCATCGCCTGCATCGGATCGAATGTCCACTCGATCAGGTCGTAGCCTTGCGCCAGCGCGCGGTCGCGCTGCGCCAGCTTGAGACGAAAGCCGAGGCCGCCGCGGAACTCGGGCAGCACGCCGGCCATGTGCGACCACATCATCGGTCTGCCGTGCTTCATGCCGACCACCGCGTATGCGAAACCGGCCATCCGCCCATCCGCAAATGCGCCGATGAGCGTCGCGCCGCGATGCACCGTGAAGATGAACACCGGGACCGTGACGAGATCGCCTTCGTCGGTGTAGCCCCAGATCGCCTTTTCGAGGGCAATGACCTGGCGGAACTCGTCGATTGTGGTGAGATCTCGAATCTGGATGTCGCTCATGACAGCAAAGGAAGAAGATCCGGCAGCGTCCGGATGACCGGAAGGTTGTCCGGCAATGTGTATGGTACTTCGCCCGAGCGCCGTAGCAACACTGCTCGCCAGCCGGCGTTCAACGCACCCTCGATGTCGTGCTTGAAGCTGTCGCCGACCATCATCGCTTCATCGGCCTTGACCCGGGCGCGATCGAGCGCCGCCTCGAAGATGCTGCGGTGCGGCTTCATGTAGCCGTGCTCGGCGCCCGACACCGACACGGTGATGACGTTGCCGAGCGAGAAGTGCTCGCGAAACGCATCGAGGCTGCGGTGCGAGTTCGAGATCACGCCGACGATGGTGCCGCGTTTCTGCAGGGTCTCGAGCACCGGCGCCACATCGTCGTACATCTCGAAGTGATGATTCACCGACCACTGATCGTAGATCTCGCTGGCGACCTCGACGACGTTGGCGCCGCGCCCGCCCATCTTCTCGATGATCGACGCGGTGTAGTGGATGAAGACGTCGTGCTTGTAGATCTGCTCCTCGACCTCGTCAAGGATGAACGACGACGCTGCCGTGGCCTCGTCGAACTTCGCCGGATCGACCTCAATCCCGTGCGCGGCGCAGGCGCGCCGGTACCCTTCGGCCTGGAACGTCGGGCCGGGATAGATCAGCGTGAAGTCAACGTCAAAGAAGACTGCTCGGATCAAGACCTGGAGAGCCTGTCCCGCCGGAGCCTGTCTCGCCGGAGCCCGCCGGATTTCCCGCGGGTGGAGGCGGAGGCGGAGGCGAAGGCGGATTCCACGGGCCGGCGACGGCGATGGTCGCGCGCGAGGGATCGAGCAGTTTTTTCGCCGCGGCTTCGGCGGCGTCCTTCGTGATCGCGCCGATCAGTCCCGGCAGCCGCTGGTCATAATCCATGCCGAGATTGAACGCGTCGACGGTGAGCAGGAAGGAGGCGATCGCGGCGTTGGTCTCGAGCTGGCGCGGGATCGCCCCGATCATGTAGCTCTTCGACTCGTCGATCTCCTGCGCGGTGAAGCCCTTCTCGAGGATCGCCTTCAGCTCCGTGTCGATCGATGCGATCGTTTTCTCGACGTTGGCGGCGGAGACGCCGGCGCGAATGGAGAACGGGCCCGGCCCGAACGTCGCATCGAGCGAGCTGAACACGTAATACGCCATGCCCTGCTTCTCGCGAATGCTGTCGCCGAGCCGGCCGCCAATCGCGTACTGACCGAGCGCGTTGTTCATCACCGAGTACGCGGTGTAGTCGGGATCCGATCGGCGAATGCCTGTGAAGCCGTAGACCACGTCCGCCTGCGCCTTGTTCATCATCGGCACCGACACCAGCTTGCGTTCGGTAATCGCGGACGCATCCGGCACGGTGATGGCGGGTTTATCGCCCTTCGCCTTGCCGACGGAGGACCAGTCGCCGTACAGCTTCGTGACCGCGGCGATCGCCGCGTCCTCGTCGATGTCGCCGACGACGATCACCGTGATCGCCGACGGATCGAACTGCTTCTGGTGGAAGCGCACGAGATCCTGGCGGCGAATCGCTTCGATGCCGGCGATTGTGCCGCGCACCTTGCGCGCGTACGGATGCGATCCGTAGAGCGCCTTCGCAAAGGCATCAACGGCCATCGTCGCCGGGTTGTCTTCCTCCTGGCGGATCGACGTGATCAGGTTGTCGCGCCGCGTCTCGATCTCCTTGTCGGCAAACCGCGGATGCCGCGCGATGTCGGCCGCAAGCCCGAGCACCGCCGGAAAATCATCGGACAGGCACGTCGCGGCGACCGCCATCTGGTGACGGCCGGCCGCCACCGACAGCCACCCGCCGCGGCCGCCGAGATCGTCGGCGATCTCGTCCGCCGAATACGCCACCGTGCCGCGATCCAGCACGCGCGCGCAGAGCGCCGCCGTGCCGTCGCGCTCGGGCGGATCCGAGTAGGCGCCGTTGCGCACCCCGACCAGCGTGCTGACCGCCGGCGTGGTGTGATTGGACTTGGCAATGATCGTGACGCCGTTCGCGAGCGTCACCCGCTTGGGGTTCAGGCCGGGCACAGCCCGATCTTACTTCGTGCGTTCTGCCTTTTGCCTTCTGCCTTTTGCCTTACTTCCTCGGCGCGGCCTTGTAGACGGCGTCCGAGACCGCCTCGAGCCATTTGACGTCGCCTTCGTAGATCGTCAGCTGCACCACGTCCTGATCGGGGGCGGCGCCATGCCAGTGCTCGACGCCCGCCTTCGTGAACCACGGCGCGCCGGGCGACATCTCGAGCAGCGGCCCATTGCGCTCCTGCGTCCGGCCCTTGCCCTCTTCGATCATCAGCAGCTGCCCGCTGGCGTGGCTGTGCCAGTTCGATCGGCTGCCCGCCGGAAACTTCAGCCGCAGCGTGCGAATCGCCTTGGCGTCGAGTTGCGCGGGCGTGCCGCCGACGAAATTGCTTTGCTGTGCCGCCGCGCTTGCGAACGTCATCGCGACACCCGCTGCGATCACCATGGTGAGAACTTTGACGCGGTTCATTGCTGTTCCTCCAGGGACTTGCCCCGCCGGAGCGGCCGAAGGCCGCGACGGCGGGAGTATACTCCTGCCCTCATGAGCCGTCTCGCTGTCGGCATGTTGGCTTTCGCGATCGGGCTCTCACCGCGAGCCGTGATGGGTCAGTCCGCCGCGGGTCAGGGCCGCTCGCTGTTCGGCGAGCAGTGCGCGACCTGCCACGGCGGCGACGCCCGCGGGCTCAACGGGCCCAACCTGATCGCGGTGATGGCCGCCGGCGCCACCGACGAGCGTCTCCTTCAAACGATGCGCAGCGGCGTGACCGGCACGGCCATGCCGCCGAGCCGCGCCGACGATGACGAGCTGCGCGCGATCCTCGCCTATATCAAGAGTCTCGCCGCGCCGCCCGCGGCCGCCGCCGGCGTCGAGGCCTCCGCGCGCTACAACCCGTCACGCGTGTCGAACATCGTCACGCTGACAATGAAGGATGGACGGTCGATCACCGGCGAGCGCCGGAATGAAGATGCGTTCTCGATTCAAGTCGCCGACGCGCGCGGCAGGCTGCAAGGGTTCTTCAGGAACGAGATCACAAACATCACGCGCGATGTGCGTGGACCGTTGCCCGCTGCGGATCCGCTTCCTGGAGTTTCGTACGGCGATATTCTCGAGGGTCTGAAAAACCCGCAGCGCTGGCTCACTTACTCCGGCGATTACAGCGGACGCCGCCATAGCCCGCTAACCCAGATCACGCAGCAAAACGTGGCGCGACTCAAACCGGAGTGGACGTTCCAGACCGGTACGATGACGCGCGGCCGCGGCTTTGAAGCGACGCCGCTGCTCTGGGACGGTGTGCTCTACGTTACCGGCTCGAACAACTTTGCCTGGGCGCTCGACGCGCGCACGGGACGGCCGTTCTGGTCATACCGCCGCGAACTGCCGAACGACCTGACCTACGGCGCCCAGGCGCCGGTCAATCGTGGTTTCGCGATTCTCGACAACCGGCTGTTCATGGTCACGCTCGACGCGCACCTGCTCGCGTTCGATCGCGCGACCGGAAGAATCCTCTGGGACACGATTCTCGCCGACTACAAGATTGGCTATTCGTCGACGCTGGCGCCGCTGGCGATCGACGACAAGGTGATCGTGGGTATTTCAGGCGGCGAGTACCCGACCAGGGGTTTCATTGACGCGTACGACCCGGCGACCGGAAAACGCGTCTGGCGCTTCAACACGATTCCGAATCCTGGCGAAAAAGGCAGCGAGACGTGGCCCGCGACGGCCGGCGTGCTCGAGCGCGGCGGTGGCGCGACGTGGATGACCGGCACCTACGATCCCGAGCTCAACATGTTGTATTGGGGCACGGGTAATCCGAATCCCGATTACTACGGCGCCGATCGCAAGGGTGACAATCTCTACACCAACTCACTGGTGGCGCTCGACGCAGCGACCGGCACGCTGAAGTGGCATTACCAGTTCACGCCGCACGATACGCACGACTGGGACGCCAACCAGGTCCCGGTGCTCGCCGATTGGCCCGATCGAAAGGTGGTGATGCAGGCGAATCGCAACGGGTTCTTCTATGTGCTCGATCGCCAGACCGGCGAGTTGCTCTTCGGCAAGCCGTTCACCGACACGACCTGGGCGCGCGAGATCGGCAAGGACGGCCGTCCGATCGTGTTGAACGAAGGCGACAAGGGGTGCATCCCCGACATGTGGGGCGGCACCAACTTCAATCCGCCAACCTACGATCCGGCGCTCAGGATGTTCTTCGTGAACACGCGCGAAACGTGCGCCACCTACGAGGCGCAGGAGCCGAAGATTGTGCCGGGACGGACGTCGTTCGGCGGCGTGGTGCGAATGGATCGCGACAAGGCCTACGGAGCGCTGCGTGCGATCGACGCGACGACCGGCGAGCGCAAGTGGGAGTTCAAGTACCCGCAACCCACAATGGCGGGGGTCTTGTCGACCGCGTCGGGACTCGTCTTTGCGGGTGATAACGAAGGCAACCTGATGGCGTTCGACGCGAAGAGCGGCAAGAACCTCTGGCGCTACTCCACCGGTACCCCGATCTGGGGTGCTGCGCCGATGACCTACATGCTGGATGGAAAACAGCACATCGTCGTTGCCTCGGGTACGACTCTGCTCTCTTTTGTACTTCCGTAATTACTTTTTCTGTTTTTCCGTCTCGCGCGCGCCGCTGAGGATGTTCTGGATCGCGTAATTCCCTTCGTGGCACGCGTACTCGAAGATGCGATAGTCCGGATCCGCGGTGAGCGGAAACGAGATCGTCCAGGGCCGCGTGTAGATCTCCGGATCCTCGATGGTCGCCGAGTAGGTGATCACATCCTTCGACACGCGCGTGAATCGTTCGGTCACGCGCAGCGTGTCGCTGTGCGGAATGCCCTTGATGCGGCCGCTCGCCGCGCTGGTCGTGATCCATCCCTTGTTGTGGTAGTTCGTGGTCTCGACGACGAGCGTGTCGCCGTCCCAGCGTCCGCGCGGCTCGCCCATCCACGTCTGCATCCGCGCCGATCGCGGGCGATTGTCGAGCGGGATGATCCGCGCGTCGTGAATCATCTCGTAGTGGATGGTGACGTAGCCCGGCGTCTGGATGATCTGATACGCGTTGTTGTAGCCGGCCGGGAACATCGAGCCCGGGACGCCGCGCGTGATGCAGCGATCCCACGGGCTCATGAATTCGTAGCTGTTGTCGTTGCGAGCCGCGTAATCGTCGCGCCGTGCCTCGGCTGACGCTTTCACGGGCACTCGCCCATCGGGCGGATCGACGACGAGCGATGTCTGTCGGGTCGCGAGCACCTTCGTGCCGTCGTCGTACCACGCGCGGTTGTAACTGCCGGATGCGAGCGAACCCATCTTGTCCGTTGCGGCGCGATTCTCCGCGGTCCGCTTCTCGATCGCCGCGGCTTCTTCCTCGGTGAGAAACGCCTTGTCCTTCAACGACGCCGGCCGCTCGAGCGGCGTCAGCGTCGCGTTGGTCCAGATGCCTTGCAGGTCCGGCTGGCCATCCGCCGTCTTCGGCGCCGGCCATTTTACCTGCCCGTTCAGGGGGTCGGGACCATTTAGAAAAGCCAGAAGGACGATTAGGCCGAAAACACGTAACGCCGGTGTTTTCATAGGGATCCTGCTTTCGAAGTCCCGCCCAAAATACACTCATTTGGCGAAAAATGGTCCCGACCCCTTGAACCTCACCGTTTTCGCGGCGGTTCCGGGCTGAAGCCGGGCTCGAAGCCGCGCGCGCGTTCACGCCGTAACAACGGATCGGCGGTCGGAGCCGGCGCCAGGACACCGAGCTTGACGAGCTGCGGACGGAATTCGTAGCGGATGCTCACCACCTGTGAGGGCGATTCCTCGAGGTTGAGCCACACCTGTTCGACGCTGTGGTCAGTCCGGCGGCCCATGCCGGTGGCGGCGTACTCGTCATAAGCCTTCGATTCGTCGCGAGCCCCAGCAGCCTCCCGCTTCGCCGACTCCGGCGCGCTCGGGGCTGGCTGGCGGCGGGCCCGATCCTTCGATGGCTCCTGCAGGTAGGTGATCGCGCGTTCCTTGAAGAACACCGCGGAGATCACGCCGAGGTTGGCGGTCTTGCCGAGGGCCTGGCCGTACGACTTGTCCTCGGTCGTGAATTCGAATTGCCGCGCGTCGGTCCGGCTCGTTTGCCATCCGCTGATGACGACCGTCTCGTAGGGATCGAGCACCCATTTGCGGGCGGCGGCCGCCGTCGTCTCGCGCGCATCGATGGTGTTGAGGCCATCGACCGACAGCGCCACGCCCACGCGAACGCCGTACGGATTGCGCAGCCGGATGGCGTATTCCCGGCCCTTGCGTGCCTCGACGTACCAGCGCCCGCCGTGGGCGAAACGCTGTTGGGCGGCGCCATCGACGAGGATGTCGACCACCCCAACGGGTCGGGGCGCAGGTTGTGCAGACATCACGGCCGGCGGCGCGGCAACGAGTGCGAAAGTGGCGGCGAGTAGATAGGCGAAACGGCGTGTCATAGGGCCTCCTACCCCTTAGAACGGACCAGTCCGGGAATCTTGCACGGCGGGCGCCGCAGCGTTGACGCTGGCGGGGTTTGGGCGTAGCCTCCTGCCATGAGGCGACATCTCTTCGGGATCGTAGCGGCCGTTCCACTCGCTTTCGCCATAGCCGGGTTGGCATCCGTCCCGTCGTCGGCACAGGCGCCGGCGCCCTCCGCTGACGTCACCTTTACCAAACACATCGCGCCGATCCTTCAGCGCAGCTGCCAGCGTTGCCATCGTCCCGACGGCGGCGCGCCGATGCCGCTCATCACCTACGAACAGGTGCGGCCGTGGGCGCGATCGATCAAGACGCGCACCGGGATCGGCCCGCACGCCGGCGTGATGCCGCCGTGGTTCGTCGAGAAGAACATCGGCATCCAGGGTTTCAAGCAGGATCCGTCGCTCAGCGACGGCGAAATCGCGATGATCGCGAAGTGGGTCGACACCGGCGCGCCGCGCGGCAATGCCGCCGACATGCCGAAGGCGCTCGATTTCGAGAATGCCGACAAGTGGCAGCTCGGGGAGCCGGATCTGATCGTGAAATCCCCGGAGGTCGTCGTCCCCGCCAGCGGTCCCGATCGATGGGGCTCACTCGGCATGGTGCCAACGGGTCTCAAGGACGATCGCTACGTCTCGTCGGTCGAGGTGCGCGAGGTTAACGACATTCCGATCGGCGGCGAAACCAAGACGGTCGGCGGACGTTACGTGTTTCACCACATGACCTACGAGAGCGTGGCGCAAGGCGAAGCCGGATCGACGCTCGACGCCGAAGCGTCGGGAACGAGCTGGCCGATTCACGAGGTGGGCCGCAACCCCGACATCTTCCCGCCTGAAGCGGGCCGGCTGCTGCAAAAGAATTCATCGCTGGCCTTGAGCGCCTACCACTGGCATTCGAACGGCCGCGAGACGAAGGCGCACCTCGAGTTCGGCTTCCGGTTCTTCCCGGCTGGCTACAAGCCGCTCTACAAGCGCTCGACCCTGCGCCTCGGCAACGGCATCGATCTCGACGTGAAGCCGGATCAGAGAAACCAGGAGCTGCATTCGTACGCGACGCTGCAGGAGCACACCAAGATCATCGCGTTCGAGCCGCACCTCCACGCGCCCGGCGTGCGCATGTGCCTCGAAGCAATCTGGGGCCACAACATCCTGACGCTGAACTGCGTCGGCTACGATCACAACTGGGTCAAGCAGTACGTCTATGAAGACGACAAGGCGCCGCTGCTGCCGAAAGGCACCATCGTTCACCTGATCGGGTTCCTCGACACGACAAAGGACAACAAGAATCCGGCCGACTCGCGCAACTGGGCGGGCGGCGGACGCCGATCGATCGCGAACATGTTCATCGATCTCGGCTACTCGGTCACGCTTAATGAAGAGCAGTTCCAGGCGGAGATGGCGAAGCGGCGCGCGAACATGAAATCGCGCAACGACTACGACGTCGGTTGTCCGCTGTGCTGGGCGCCGCCGGTGCAGGCGACGCCGACCGCGACTCGCGCGCCGGGCCAGCAACAATGATGCGGCGGCAACTGATCTCAATCGCGCTGCTGACGTCTGTCGTGGTGGTGTCCGGCTTCTTGTCCACCGTAGCTTTAGCGAAGGTGGACAGCCGGACTGTTGCTGATGCGCAAACGCGGTTCATGTATGCCAGCGGACAGACCCTCAATCCCGCGTATGAGGGCTGGCTGCCGAACGCCGACGGATCGTTCACGCTCGTGTTCGGCTACATGAATTCGAACTGGCAGCAGGAGTTCGACATTCCGCCCGGGCCGATGAACGCGATCGAGCCCGGCGGTCCCGACCAGGGCCAGCCGACGCATTTCTATCCGCGCCGCAACCCGTTCCTGTTTTCGATCCGCGTGCCCGCGGACTTCGGCGCCAAGGAGTTGATCTGGACGTTGACCGCGAACGGGAAAACCGAAAAGGCGTATGCGTCGCTCAAGAGCGACTATCAGATCGATCCGCAGGTGATCTCCACGGAAGTCGGCGGCGACTTCGGCAGCCTGCGCGATGAATTGCGCAGCAACATCCCGCCCGAGCTGAACGTCGCGGAGACGAAACGGAGCGTCAAGATCGGCGAGCCGGTGTCGCTGGTCGCCGTTGCGAAGGACCCAGATAACATTCCCGCCCGACGAGGATCGCCCAAGCCGCTGCCGGAAGGACAGCCGCAGACCATTTCCGCGGCGGCGCTGTACCGACCGCCGTCATCGATCGTCGCAATCAGCGGGCCGGGATTGCGTTTCTCGTGGATCGTCTATCGCGGCAACGCGGCCGCGGTCACGTTCTCGCCCGATCAGATGAAGGCGTGGACCGACACCCGCGCGTATGCGAACTCGCCGTGGTCGCCGCCGTGGACGATTCCGCTGCCGCCCACGGACAACAAGTGGCAGACGCAGGTGACGTTCAGCGAGCCCGGTACGTACGTGCTCCGCGGCGTCGCGAGCGACGGATCCCTCTTCACCTACGAGAACGTGACGGTGATCGTCAGCCGCTAGCTACTTCTTCTTCGGCTTGAACGCTTCCTGCACCTGCTTGCGGATGTCGCCGTAGTTCTTGCCGAGCAGCTTTTCCTCGTCCGCCGTCAGAATCTTGAAGGGCACGCGGAGGAGCGTCTTCTCGAACTGCACGTTGAGCCAGTACTGTCCGTGCTTGATGCCGCCGGGGACCTTGAAAAACAACCGGCCGGCACAGGCGCGGCGATTACTGAGCTCGACTTCGTCCCACATCCTCGCCGGGCTGCCCAACTCGGCAAAGAAACCGATGCGGCAGGCCTGTGACGCCATCGGCGGGAAGTAGTTGATCGAATCGCGTTGGACCTTCGCGCGGGCGTCCAGGGCGCTCAGGTTCACCGAGCGATACTCCTCGTGGTTCAGCAGCGGAATGGTCGTGTTATCGGGCGCAGTCACCGCGATCTTGTCGCGCTTGAGTACGTAGGCAGGGACGCCGTCGAGAACGGTGGTCCCGATGTCGATCATCATGTATTCCTCGCCAATCGAGCGATTGGCCACCTGGTAGCCGATGATGACGTAGGCCTCGTTGTTGTACGCGGCGCGGACGAACTTGCCTTCCATCGTCATGATCTGCGGCACGCCCGGGTCCGGGATCTGGACTTGGACTTTCGGTTTCTCCTGGCGCTCGGCCTGGAGGCCGGCCATTCCGGCGACCGCGACGGCAGCGAGACACGCCAACCAATTTTTCTGCATAGAACCTCCGGCCCCGGTCATGCAGAGGTCATGCCCTTGGGAACGCAGGAATCGGCCCGGAATTCACGGCACACGGCGGGCCGTCACGGACGGCCATGATCGAGACGACGGTATGCCGTGAGCGCGCCAGGAGTGGCGGCTATTTCTGCGGCTCGAACCAGCCGATGGTGCGGTTGGACGGCGTGAGATGCTTCGCCGCCGCGGCTTGCACTTGCTCGACCGTCACGGCGTCCAGACGCGTGCGCAGCGAGTGGTACGCCCCCCACGACGAGATCGTCTCGAAATACCCGATCTGATGCGCGATGTCGGTGACGCTGTCGCCGTCGTAGACGAACCGCGCGCGCAGCTGCGCGTGGGCCTTCTTCAACTCTTCGGGCGTGATGCCCTGCGTGCACAACCGATCGATCTCGCCCAGCACGACCTCTTCGACTGCCGACAGCGTGTGATCTTCGGCGACGCCGGCGGCGATGCCGTAGAGATACGGATGCTGCGTCGGCATGAGTTGTCCCGCCACGGTCGACGCCAATCCCTTGTCGACCAGCGCCCGATACAGGCGCGCGCTGCGCTGCGGGCGGGCGACGCCGCCTCCCGACCAGATGTTGAGGCCGGCCGCGCCGTTCAGGACCGCGTCGGCGACGAGCAGCGGAAAGAACGAGTCGTGCTCGAATGCCGGCGCATGGAATGACGCCTTCCAGTACGCCGTCGTGCCCGGCTTGCGCAGCACGATCCGCCGCTCGGCCTGTTGATCGGGCTCGACCTGCTTGACGCGAGGCGGAGCCGAGCCAGAAGAAATAGTGCCGAAGTGTTTCTCCACGTTCTTCAACGCCGCATCGGTGTCGACGTCGCCGACGATCACGAGCGTCGCGTTCGACGGCACGTAGTAACGGCGATAGTGCCCGTAGAGATCGTCGCGCGTCATCGTCTGCAGATCCGACAGCCAGCCGATCGTCGGGTGGTGATACGGATGCACCTTGAACGCGGCGGCGGTCACCTCGTGATCGAGCAGCAGCTCGGGATCGTTCTCGCCGCCTTGCAGCTCGGAAATGATCACCGTGCGCTCGGATTCGCAATCGGCCGGATCGTAGAGACACCCGTCCATGCGCTCGGCTTCGATGAACAGCATGCGATCGAGCGCGTCCTTCGACGCCGTCTCGAGGTAGGTCGTCTGATCGATCCAGGTGTAGCCGTTCCAGCTGCCACCGAACTTCTCGATGATGCCCTTCACCTGGTCGCGGGGGATGTTCTTGGTGCCCTTGAAGTTCATGTGCTCGCACCAGTGCGAGACGCCGGTCACGCCCTGCCCCTCGTCCTTCGATCCCACCCGATACCAGCACCACACCGACGCCAGCGGCGCCGTGTGGACTTCCTGAATCAGCACCTTGAGGCCGTTGCCGAGCACGGTCTCCCGCACCATATCTGCACCTCTGTTTCTCCACAGTACAATAGATGGACTGTCATGTCGGATTGGAAAGAGACCTGCAACCTGCCGCGTACCGCTTTCTCCATGAAGGCGAACCTGCAGACAATCGAGCCGGAAACCGTGGCCCGCTGGGAGGCGATGGACCTCTACGGCAAGATTCGCACCGCCCGCAAGGGCGCGACGAAGTACCTGCTGCACGACGGTCCGCCGTACGCCAACGGCGAGATCCACATGGGTCACGCGCTCAACAAGATTCTCAAGGACCTCGTCGTCAAGTCGCACAACATGCTCGGCTTCGACGCGCCGTACATCCCGGGCTGGGACTGCCACGGCCTGCCGATCGAGCTGAAGGTCGATCGCGAGCTCGGCCCGAAGAAGAAGCAGATGAGCGTGGCGGACTTCCGCCGCGAATGCCGGGCCTACGCGGAAAAATACGTCGACGTGCAGCGCCGCGATTTCAAGCGCCTCGGCATCCTCGGCACGTGGGATGAGCCGTACAAAACGCTGAAGTTCGAGTACCAGGCGGCGATCGTGCGCGCGCTCGGCAAGTTCGTCGAGCAGGACATGGTCTACAAGGGCAAGAAGCCCGTGCACTGGTGCACGCACTGCCGCACCGCGCTCGCCGAGGCGGAAGTCGAGTACGAGCCGCACACCTCGCCGTCGATCTACGTCGAGTTTCCGTTGAAGGACGACAGCAAGGGCGAGCTCGCCACGCGTGTACCCGCGCTCGCCGGCAAGGATGTGTCCGTCCTGATCTGGACGACGACCCCATGGACGATCCCGAACAACCTGGGGATCGCGTTCCATCCGACGTTCGAATACGGCGCCTATGACATCGACGGCACGGCCGTCATCATCGCGAAGGACCTCGCCGAGACGGTCGGCACGAAGATCGGCAAGCGCTTCGATCGCCTGCTCGCGTCATTCGACGGCAAGACGATGGAGCGGCTGGTGTTTCGTCATCCGCTGTACGAACGCGATTCGCTCGGCGTGCTCGGCGACTACGTGACGCTCGATGCCGGCACCGGCGCCGTCCACACGGCGCCCGGCCACGGCGCCGACGACTACAAGACCGGCGTGCGTTACGGGCTCGAGATCTACGCGCCGCTCGACGCCGGCGGCCACTACAACGAATCGGTCGAGCTCTTCGCCGGCTTGAAGGTGTGGGACGCGAATCCGAAAGTTGAGGCGGCGCTCAAGGAGCGCGGCCGCCTCTGGTATCGCGAGGATTTCGAGCATCAGTACCCGCACTGCTGGCGCTGCCACAACCCCGTGATCTTCATGGCGACGTCGCAGTGGTTCATCGCGATGGACGCGAAGCAGTTCCGCGAGCGCGCCCTCAAGGCGATCACCGACACGCGCTGGATCCCGTCGTGGGGCCAGGCGCGCATCGAAGGCATGATCGCCAACCGCCCCGACTGGTGCATCTCGCGCCAGCGCGCCTGGGGTGTGCCGATCCCGGCGATGGATTGCACGAAGTGCGGCACGGCGGTGCTGACCAAGCCGCTCGTCGACAAGGCGGCATCGGTGTTCGACGCCTACGGCGCCGACGCCTGGTACGAGCGCCAGATCGAAGAGTTCGTGCCGGACGGCATGACGTGCGCCGAATGCGGCGGCACTGAATTCGAGCGCGAGTTCAACATCCTCGACGTGTGGTTCGATTCCGGATCGAGCCACGAGGCGGTGCTGCCGTTCCGCGAAGATCATCACTGGCCCGCCGACATCTATCTCGAGGGCAGCGATCAGCATCGCGGCTGGTTCCACAGCTCGCTGCTCGTCGGCATCGGCACGCGCGGCCGCGCGCCGTTCAACCAGGTGCTGACGCACGGCTTCGTGATGGACGAGCAGGGCCGCAAGATGTCGAAGTCGCTCGGCAACACCACCGCGCCCCAGGACGTCATCAAGCAAAGCGGCTCCGAGATCCTGCGCCTGTGGGTCACGATGGTGGATTACCGCTACGACATCAACCTTGGCAAAGAGGTGCTGGCGCGGACGGTCGAGAGCTATCGCAAGTTCCGCAACGTGATCCGCGTGCTGGTCGCCAACCTCTACGACTTCGATCCGAAGGACGACGTCGTGCCGAAGGCGAAGCTGCTGGAGATCGATCGCTGGGTGCTCGCCAAGTACGCCGACGCCGCGGAGAAGATGGTCAAGGCCTACGATGATTACGACTATCCGGCGATCTTCCAGATCGTGAACCAGTTGATCACCGTCGACCTCAGCGCGTTTTACGTCGACGTGACGAAGGATCGCATGTACACCTTCGGCGCCAAGTCCGAGGCGCGCCGCTCCGGCCAGACCGCGATGTTCATCATCGTCGACGGCCTGGCCCGCCTGCTCGCGCCGGTGTTGTCGGTGACGATGGACGAGTTGTGGCGGATGTTGCCGGGCGATCGCGAAGAGTCGGTGCACATGGCGCTGTTCCCGCGCGATCTCGAGCAGTGGAAGGACGCGGCGCTGGTTGAGCGGTGGTCGGCGCTCGCGTCGGTGCGCGATCAAGTGAACCTGCGGCTCGAAGAGAAGCGGAAGGACAAGACGATCGCCGCAAACCTGTCGGCGCGCGTCGTAATCGAGCCAGATGCGGACACCGCGAAGTTGCTGAAGAGCTACCGCGACTTCCTGCCAACCTTGTTCGGTGTGTCGGATGTAGAGGTGAGAGCCGAAAGCCGGGAGCCGAAAGCTGAAAGCGTGAAGGTTGTCGTAGATCGCGCCACCGGCACGAAGTGCGAGCGCTGCTGGCGCTACGTGCCCGAGGTCAGTGCCGCGCCGGATCGCAGCGGCCTCTGTCCGCGCTGCGTCGAGGCACTTGCCGAGCCGGTGAGCCTCTAGTGCTCGCGTCGCGGCGCCTCGAAGTCATCGTCGCCGTCACGGTGGTGATCCTCGATCAGATCACCAAGGCGATGGTCCGTCCCGCGCTGACGCTGCACGAGAGCATCGAGGTGATTCCCGGCTTGCTCGATTTGACGCGCGTGCACAACACCGGCGCCGCGTTCGGGATGCTGAACTCGGTGGACTTTCCGTTCAAGACGGTCGTGCTGTCGCTGGTGGCGGCGATCGCGCTGGGCGGCGTCGCGTGGTACGCTGCCACGGTGCCGCTGAGCGATCGGCTGGCGCGCGTCGGCATTGCCGGCGTGCTGGGCGGCGCGGTCGGCAACCTGATCGATCGCGCCACCAGCGGCTACGTGCTGGATTTTGTCGATGCCTACTGGAACGGCTGGCATTTCTGGGCGTTCAATGTCGCCGATGCCGCAATCACGGTAGGCGTGATCTTCATGATTCTCGATATCCTGGGGCTGGGAAGAAGTCGTGCATCCAATCCTGTTTAACGCCGGTCCGATCACCATTTATTCGTACGGCGTGCTCCTCGCCTCGGCGTACCTGCTGGGCTTGTGGCTCGCCGTGAAGCGCGCCCGCGCCGCCGGCATCGACGGCAACCGGATCATGGACCTCCTGATCTGGGTGATCATCGCCGCGCTCGTCGGCGCCAAGGCGCTGCTCTTCGTCGTCGACTTCGAGCACTTCACCAGCAGCTGGCAGGAATTCACGACGCTGTTGCGATCGGGCGGCGTATTCTACGGCGGATTGATCGCGGCGATCGTCGTCTGCATCTGGCAGCTCAGGAAGCATCGGCTGCCGCTGTGGTCATCGGGCGATCTGTTCGCTCCCGGCATCGCGCTCGGCTACATGGTCGGCCGTCTCGGATGCCTGATGGCCGGCTGCTGCTACGGCAAGCCGACCACTGTCGCGTGGGCCGTGACCTTCACCGATCCGGCGGCGAACTTCAACGTCGGCACGCCGCTCAACGTCGCGCTGCATCCGACGCAGCTGTACGAATCCGCCGCGGGCCTCGTCATCCTGGTGGCGCTGCTGCTGCTCGAAAAGCGCCCGGGCCATTTCGCCGGCCGCACCTTCTGGAGCTTCGCGTTCCTCTACGCCGTGCTGCGCTTCATCATCGAGTTCTATCGCGGCGACGATCGCGGCATGGTCTTCAGCGCGATCTCGACGTCGCAGTTCATCTCGATCGTGCTCGCGCCGCTCAGCCTGTTCATGTTGTGGTACCTGAGCCGCCCGACGGCGACGCAGGTCGAGCCGGCTGACCCCGCACGCGGTCCCCGCAAACCACGATTCGTATGAAATCGGGAACCGGGAACCGGGAACCGGAAACCGCAAAGGATCGCGACCGGCTCCCGGCTCGCGGCTCACGGCTCCCGGCGGCGCGTCAGGAATTCGCGGCTGACGCGGACGCCGTTGGCGAGCGGCTCGATCGCTTCCTGACCGCGCAAATCCCCGATTGCTCCCGGGCGCAGATCCAGCGGCTGATCGAGAACGGCCACGTCACGCATTCGCGGCACAAGAAGGTCAAGCCCAACTCCGACATTCGCGAAGGCGACGTGATCGGCGTCGAGCTGCCGGAGGCGCAGCCGTCGACCGCGCAAGCGGAGGACCTGCCGCTCGAAATCCTCTTCAACGACGCGGACGTCGTCGTCGTCAACAAGCCCGCCGGCATGGTCGTCCACCCGGCCGCCGGCAATCCCAGCGGCACGCTCGTCAATGCCCTGCTCCATCACATAAAGGATCTCAGCGGCATCGGCGGCGAAGTGCGGCCCGGCATCGTCCATCGCCTCGACAAGGGCACGTCGGGCGTGATGGTGATCGCCAAGAACGACGACGCGCACAAGGAGCTGGCGCGCCAGTTTCACGATCGCGAAGTCGAAAAGGAATACGTGGCGCTGACCTGGGGCCTGGTGCAGCAGCGCAAGCGCATCAACGCCGCGATCGGCCGCGATCCGAAGAACCGCGTGAAGATGTCGACGCGTGCCGGGCGCGCCCGCCACGCCGTGACGCGCGTGACGTGGTCACGCGATCTGAAAGGCGTGACCCTCGTGCGAGTCGCGATCGCAACCGGACGCACGCACCAGATCCGCGTGCATCTCAGCGCGATCGGTCATCCGATTGTCGGCGACGCGCTCTACGGCGGCGTCCATCGCCGCGTGCCGCACCCGCTGCGCGCCGTCACCAAGCTGACGCGCCCGTTCCTGCACGCCGAGCGATTGGTGTTCACGCACCCGCGGACCGGAGAGCGCATGGAATTCACCGCGCCGCTGCCTGCCGATCTGGAAGCCGTGGTCGCGGAGCTCGTGCCGCCGGATCAATTCGATGCGGTATTCGCCCGTCCTGCCAAGGCCACTGACGAAGACTGACCCCTAGGCGTCGAGCGCCCGCCGGCAATAATCCAGACAGCGCCGCACTTCCTCGGCCGAATCGCCGCCCTTGTATTCGTATTCGATGTTCGCGGGAATCGGCCATTTCTGATCGCGCAGCATCCGCAGCACCGGCCCGATCGGCGTGTCGCCTTCGCCGAGCGGCATGTTCGGCCCATCGTTGCGTTTCCGATCCTTGATGTGCAGCGTGACGATGCGCGCGTGATGTTCGCGCAGGAATACGACCGCATCGAAGTTAGCTGCCGTGAAGTGGCCGATGTCGAGGTTCACCGCGATCTGTGGTGACCGCTTCATCGCGCGCGTGAAGTCCTCTGGTGTCGCAAACTCACTCGGTTCGAACCGCGAATGGTTGTGCATGCCCACCACCACACGATGGCGGACGGCAGCGGGAACGACCCGCTCCACGACTTTGGTATTCGCCGACGCCGTGATGATGCTGGTGCCCAGCGCCTTGGCGGCTTCAAATCCCCGTTCGATTTCGGCATCGCTGAAATCGTCCTTGAAGCTGATGTTGTAGGCATGAATCCGAATGCCGGCCTTCTCGAACTTCGATCGGACGGACTGGAATTCCGAGAGCGGCGTCGTCTCACGCCACTTGCGCATCACCTCGCGGGTGACTTTCTTTGGCTCGAGGTGGCCCTGCCACAATTCGCAGGAGTTCAATCCGACCTGCTTCATCGCGGCAATCGCCTCGTCGAGGCCGCGATCGCGAAAGCTGTAGCTCTGCACGCCGAGGACGACGCCCTTGTAGGGCGACGTCTGCGCGAACCCATCGACCGCGCTGCCGGCGAAGACGGCGCCCGTTCCGGCGGAGAGGTAGCGCAGGCACTCGCGTCTCGTGATCATGATCTCGCTCCTATGCGTGACCCGCCCACGACTTGTCGCCGGGGGCGAGCGGCGCGCACGGATCGTAACGCCCCGGCGCCTCGAGGTAGCGAAGCGCGCGCGTATATCCGATCTCGGACGTGAAATACCCGAGCAGCGCCAGTTCCTTCATCATGCGGAAGTAGTGCGCGGGCAGGTCGGGGCCGGATGCCGCCGCCGGCGCGCGCGAGCGAGGCGCGTTGGCGCGCTCTTCCATCGCCGTCTTCTGCTCGCGATCCAGCACTTCGAGAAGCGCGAGGCGCTGCGCCGGCGTCGCCGACATGAAGGCGGCGCCGTGACTCGAACGGCACGCGTCATCAATCTGCTTGATGCCGCGGCGAAAGACCTCGCGGTCGCGCTCGGTGTAGGCCGACGTCACCATGAACGCCATGAACGCGCCGGTCTTCGCGGCCTTCGCGCCCGGAGTCGTCGTCTCGGGGAGAATGGTTTCGGCGACTTCGTCGAGGAACGCCACATCCGCCGCGGAGAACGATCCCACTCCCTGCGTCATGGCGCCGGCCGCCGCTTCGGCGTCGAATGACAACGCCAGTAACCGATCGCCGCCGATCAGCGCCACGCCACCCAGCGTCGCGGTAACGCGCTGAATCACTTCCCGGCGCGTGATCCCTCTTTCGCTCATTGGTTGCTCCACGATTAGAGGTTGCCCCGCTTCAATTCTTCGACCGCGAACGCCGAGGCGCGCGCGGTGAACGCCATGTAGCCCAGCGACGGGTTGTGACAGGCCGACGAGGTCATGAACGAGCCGTCGGTGACGAACAGGTTCAGGCAATCCCATACCTGGTTGTGCGCGTTGAGCACCGAGGTCTTCGGATCGCGTCCCATGCGAGCGGTGCCCATCTCGTGGATGCCCATGCCTGGGAAAGAGCCGTTGTCGTTGACGCGGACCTCGCGGGCGCCACTCGCTTCGAGCATTTCCGCCATGTCGTTCATCATGTCGCGGCGCATCAGCCGCTCGTTCTCGCCGGTCTCGCAATCGATGGCCACGACCGGCAGGCCCCACTTGTCGGTCCGCGATTCGTCGATCGTGACGCGGTTGGCGTGATTCGGCAGCATTTCGCCGAAGCCGCCGCCGCCGATTTGCCACGCACCAGGCAGCGACATCGCATCCTTGAACTCGCCGCCGATGCCGAGCTCCGCGACCGCGCGCTGCCAGCCTTGCCGGCTCGCGCTGCCCTGGTAGCCGAAGCCGCGCAAGTAGTCGCGCTTGTCGCCGAAGAGATTGCGGAACCGCGGGATGTAGAAGCCGTTCGGCCGGCGGCCGTAGACGGTCTTGTCGTTGTGCTCGGGAAGGATGCCGCTCGCGCCGCAGCGGAAATGGTGATCCATCAGGTTGTGGCCAAGCTCACCGGAGCTGCTGCCGAGACCGTCCGGCCAGACGTCGCGCGCCGAGCGCATCAGGATCCAGGCGGAGTTCAGCGTCGAAGCGCACAGGAAGACGATCTTCGCCGAGTACTCCGTCGTGGCGTTGGTCACGGCGTCGATCACGCGCACGCCGGACGCGCGCTGGCGATCGCGATCGTAGACCACGTCGGTGACGATCGCGAAGGTCTTCAACGTCAGCCGGCCCGTCGCCATGGCGGCGGGCAGGGTCGACGACTGCGTGCTGAAGTACCCGCCGAACGGGCAGCCGAGCGCGCACGCGTTGCGGTACTGGCAGCGTCCGCGGCCGGGCCGCGGTTGCGTCAAGTTGGCGACGCGGCCGGGAATCATCCGCCGCCCCGAGAACTTCTTCGCGATGCGTCCCGCCACCGTCGCTTCCGCGCAGTTGAGCGGCATCGGCGGATCGAACTGGCCGTCAGGCAGCTGCGGCAGACCCTCAATCGATCCGGAAATGCCGGCATGACGCTCGACGTGGTCGTACCACGGCGCGATGTCGGCGTACCTGACCGGCCAGTCGATCGCGATGCCTTCTTTCGCATTCGCCTCGAAGTCGAGATCGCTGAGGCGATAACTCTGCCGGCCCCACGTCAGCGAGCGCCCGCCGAGGTGATAGCCGCGATACCAGTCGAACCGCTTGACCTCGGTGTAGGGCGAGTCCTTCTCGTTGACCCACCAGTCGAGATTCTTTTCATTCAGCGGATAATCGCGCCTGAGGACGGGATAGGCGTCGATCATGTCGCGGGAGCGCCCGGCCCGATGGGGATACTCCCACGGCCCCTTGCGCGCGTTGGCGTAGTCCTTGGCGTGCTCGACGTGCTTGCCGCGCTCGAGCAGCAGCACGCGCAGGCCGCGCTCGGTGAGCTCTTTCGCGGCCCACCCGCCCGAGATTCCCGATCCGACGACGATGGCATCGAACGATTCGGACGCCCGCTGCATGATCCCTCCAGGACTCCGGTGGCGGAGGCCGCCATCGTATAAGATCGCGGCGCCATGGCAAGGATCAAACGTCGCGATGTCCTCAGCGCGACCGGGCTCACCCTGGCGGCGGCCACGATGAGCGGCGGCGCCCAGCCCGCGCGGCGTGCGGTAACTCGCGGACGGATCCGGCAGTCGGTGAGCCGGTGGTGTTACGCGAAGATCCCGATGCCGGAATTCTGCCGCGCCGTGGCGGCCATCGGCCTGACCGCGATCGATCTCCTGGAAGAGCCGGACTGGCAAGTGGCGCGCGACCACGGGTTGGTGTGCTCGATGGGCTACGGCGGCGGCGGCTCAATCCCTGACGGGCTCAACAATCCCGCCAATCACGATCGCATCGTCAACAACCTGATCGCGGCGATGCCGAAGGCCGCCGCGCTCGGCGTGCCCAACCTGATCACGTTCTTTGGCAATCGCGCCGGACGGAGCGACCGCGAGGCGATCGACAATTGCGTCGCCGGCCTCAACCGGCTCAAGGCCGCGGCCGAGTCGCACGGCATCACGATCTGCGTGGAGTTGCTGAACAGCAAGGTGAACCACAAGGACTATCACGGCGACCGCACACCGTTCGGAGTCGAGGTGGTGTCGCAGGTCAATTCGCCGCGCGTGAAGCTGCTCTACGACATCTACCACATGCAGATCATGGAAGGCGACGTCATCCGCACGATCCGGGATCATCACGCGCACATCGCCCACTATCACACCGGTGGGGTTCCGGGACGCCACGAGCTGGACGACACGCAGGAATTGCAGTGGCCGGCGATCTGCCGCGCGATTGCCGACACCGGCTTCAAGGGATTCGTCGCGCACGAGTTCGTGCCCGTGCGCGATCCGCTGACATCGTTGCGCGAGGCCGTCGCGCTCTGCGACGTGTGAGCCGCTACTCGATTCGCTCCGGCTCCATCACCTTCTCGACGATCTTCCCGTTCTCGACGCTGACGTAATAGACCTTCGCCGTCGCAGTGGTTGCCACGACGCGTTTCACGACGTTGTCCTCGAAGTAGATACCCGCGGAGTTGTCGCACGCGTAGCCCGGCTTCATCTGTCCGGACAGGATCATCTTCTGATAGAGCGGCCGGCGGCCCGGCTCCGCATCGTAATGCGGCGAGTGGCTGCCCTTGAGGAAGCCGAGGCAGTCGACCTTCGACAGTTCCTTTGGCCGCGAATCGGTCGTGCCTTCTTCGAACCAGCACAGCGAGCCGGCGCTCGCGCCGCCGAGGACGATGCCGCGATCCCACGCCTGGCGAAGGATCGCGTCGATGCCCTGCGCCTTCCAGATCGCCTGCTGGTTGAGCGTGTTGCCGCCGGAGCAGACGATGCCGTCAACCGAGAGAAAGACTTCTTCCCAACTCCGCGGCTGCGACGTGCTCGCGATGAAGCTGTTCTGGTGCGACGGCTCGACGTTGACCGGCGCGCAGTTGCGGTACCACGTGATCACGCCGTTGGCGGAATCGGCCGATGCCGTCGGCAGATACAGCAGCTTCGGCCGCGGCTTGCCGGTGAGCTGCGCCATGTAGCGGATGAACGCGGTATTGAAGTTGCCGCCGGCGATCAGAATTTTGCGTCCGGCAAACGGCGCCGGCTGCGTGCCGTCGAACGAAGATGCGGTCAAAGGGTTGTGTGCAAGACCGGCCCCGACCGAGCCGGCCACCGAGGACACGATGAAATCACGGCGCTTCATGGCCACAGATTAGACACAGATTAGACACAGATCAACAGGCGTAATCGCCGATGCAATCTGCGTCTAATCTGCGTCTAATCTGTGGCGTTGCAATCTGCGGCTAATCTGCGTCTAATCTGTGGCATGCCGGCGCTCAGTGCGGACGATCAGGCGGCGATCAACACCTTGTGGGAACGCTACGGCGAAGCCATGGGCAACAAGGACGGCGCGGCCGCGGCGGCGCTCTATTCGGAAGACTGCGACGGCATCGGCATCGACGGCACCATGCTGCACGGCCGCCAGCAGATCGCTGACTATTACAACGTGCAGCTGTCGGGCAGGTACGCCAACCTGAAAATGAGCGACGTCGCGTTCGACCTGCCGCGCAGCATCAGCAGCGACGTCGCGATCATCAACGGCAGCTGGATCGTTCACGGCCTGAAGCCCGACGCCGTTCGCGTGCGATCGACCATGATCCTGCGCCGCGATCCAGAGGGCTGGCGCTACGTCGCCGCCCGTTTCATGGCCGCGCTTCCCGGCTGAGGACGCGCCAAAGAGCGAAACTGGATCACGCGTTGCATAAAACAAAACCATGCATACGCGTACTCTCCCAACGTTCCTGTTGATCTCCGCCGCGCTCGCCGCGGCACCCACCCTCGCATTCGCTCAGACTCCGCCGCCCCCGCCGCCGGGCTGGGTTGGCTCCGCCAGCGCCGGCCTTGCGTTGACGCAAGGCAACAGCGACACCTCGACCGTGAACGCCGCCTACGAGCTCAAGCGTGACACCGGCGGTAACATCGTCTTCAAGAGCAACGGCCTCCTGGTGCGAGGCGAGGCGGAAGAGACACTGACGAGCGACCGCCTGTCCCTCGACGGCCGCGTCGAGCGAAAGCTCAGCGCTCGGACGTCGCTCTTCGGCGCGACCCAGTACCTGCGCGATTCGTTCAAGGCGATCGACTACCTGGTCTCGCCCACCGTCGGCGTCACCCGGCTGCTCGTGAAAAACGATCGCACTGAGCTCGGCGTCGACGCCGGCGTCGGCGTGGTGTGGGAGAAGAATCCCGATCTGGAGGTGCAGACCGACGGCGCCGTGGTCGCGGGCCAGCAATTCACGCACAAGCTGACCGCGACGACTGAGCTCAAGGAGAAGGCGGCCGGGCTCTGGAAGATGGACGACTTCGATGACGCGCTTTACACGTTCGGCATCGGCGTCGCGGCCAGCATCACTGCCGCCACCCAGTTGAAGGTCGAGTTCCTCGATACCTACAAGGCGCGGCCGCCGGTGCCCAGCGTGCAGAAGAACGACATCGCGGTGCTGGTTTCATTCGTCTACAAATTCGACTAGCGTGTGTGGATGGCCGCGGAACTGATCGCACGCACCACCATTCACAAGGGCCGGATCTTCACGCTCGAGATCGACGTCGTCAAGCTGCCGACGGGACATACCGTCGACATGGAGATCGTGCGTCATCCCGGCTCGGTCGTGCTTCTGCCAATCCCCGAGCCCGGGAAGATCATCCTGATCCGGCAGTATCGCTACACGATCGACAAGTGGATCTGGGAACTGCCGGCGGGAAGCCTGAAGCCGAGGGAAGATCCCGACAAGGCCGCGGCGCGCGAGTGCGAGGAAGAGATCGGTCTCGCGCCGGGGAAGGTCACGCGCCTCGGCGGCTACTATCCGACGCCGGGATTCTGCGACGAGGAAATGATCTATTACCGCTGCGAGGACTTGCGTCCTCCCGCGCCGGATTCAACGGCGCGGAAGGATGATGACGAGGAGATCGAGCCGCGCACGTTCACGCTCGGCGAAGCGCGCGCGCTCGTGCAGTCCGGCGAGATCGTCGATCTCAAGACGATCGCCGGACTGACGCTTATCTGATCACGGCCCGAGCCGCCGCCCGGTCCACGAGCCGGTGGTCGGCCGTCGCGCGACCACACAGTCAATCGAACCGGAAACCGTCCCTGTCAGTGACTGGAAGTCCGATGCGAAATTC
>Ga0193741_1000047_pt1 | contig 27414 bp, 31 predicted proteins | sample L2s2metaG_FD_143059 | JGI IMG/M metagenome (GOLD analysis project Ga0193741, IMG submission 143059) | Soil microbial communities from a riparian zone of the East river system, Colorado, United States - L2s2 | ecosystem: Environmental > Terrestrial > Soil > Riparian zone | place: USA: East River...
GCTACAGGCGCGCCTACCTCGGAATCGCCCTCGGCCCGAGGCCGCTGCCCCCGCGGCTGGGCCAGCAGCTCGGGCGCACCTCGGCGGTCGAGATCGTCGAGACCGTCGAGGGCAGCCCCGCCGACGCGGCCGGGCTCCGGCCGGAAGACCTCATCCTGGAGGTCGACGGCTCGCCCGTGGAGAGCGTCAACGACCTCCAGCGTCACATGGTCGGCGACGTGATCGGCCGCACGGTGCGCGTCACCGTCCACCGCAGCGGGCAGACCTTCGACGCGGATCTCGTCCCGGTCGAGCTCGAGACGTAGCTAGCGGCCCTTGAAGTCCGGCGGCCGCTTCTCGCCGAACGCGGTCAGCCCCTCCTTCGCGTCCTCCGACGCGAAGGCGAGGGCAAGCAGCCGCCGCTCGTACTCGAGGCCGAGCGAGAGCGGTCCTTCGTAGGCGCGGTCGACCGCCTCCTTCGCGAGCCGAGTCGCCACCGGGCCCTTCGCGGCGATGTCGCGCGCGACGCGCTTCGCCTCCTCGAGCCAAGCCTCCTTCGCGACGACACGGGCGACGAGCCCCGCGTCGAGCGCCTCTCTGGCGGAGAGGAACCGCCCGCTGAGGATCACGTCCATCGCGGTCGCTTTGCCGACGGCCCGCGTCAGCCGCTGCGTCCCGCCGGCGCCGGGGATGATCCCGAGCCCGCTCTCCGGCTGGCCGAACCTCGCCGTCTCGGACGCGACGATCACGTCGCAGGCCATCGCGAGCTCGCAGCCGCCGCCGAGGCAGAACCCCGAAACGGCCGCGACGAGCGGCGTCCAGAGCTCACGAATCGTGTCCCAGCGCTCGACCCGCCGCTGGTAGTAGAGCTCGATCGTCGATGCCTCGGCGAGCTGGCCGATGTCCGCTCCGGCGGCGAAGGCGCGCTCGGACCCTGCGAGCACGATGCAGCGAATGCCGTCGTCGTGGTCCAGCTCCTGGAGCCGCTCGACGAGCTCCCGCATCAGGTCGTCGGAGAGTGCGTTCAGCTGCTTCGGCCTGTTGAGCTGGACGACGGCGACGGGCTCGTCGCGCTCGACCAGAACGAGTGACTCGCTCACTTCTTCAGGAACTTCTCGATCGCCGCCTTCGGCTCGTCGGTCGCCATCGAGAGCGCGAGCCAGTCGCGGGCGTGGTTGATTGTCTCGTGCCACGCGAGGTCTCGCCAGAAGTTCATGTGCTGCTTCGCGTAGCGCGTCGTCTGCGGAAGCTTGCGCGCGAGGTTCTCGACGACCTCGTCGGTCTTCGCGTCGAGCTCAGCCGCCGGAACCGCCCAGTTCACGAGCCCCCACTCCTCGGCCTGCTTCGCCGGGATCTCCTCGCACATGAAGACGATCTCGCGTGCGCGCCTGTCGCCGACCATGATCGCGAGCCACTGCGTCGCGCCCCCGGCCGGCACCGACCCGTGCTCTGGCCCGACATGGCGGATGAACGCGTCGTCCACCATCACCGCGAGGTCGCAGGCCATCTGGAGCTCGTTGCCGCCGCCGACCGCGATCCCGTTGATCCGCGCCAGCGTCGGCTTCCCGATCTCCCGGAGCCGGTCGTGCGCGTCCTTGAACGCTCCAAACCACTTCCAGTACTCGGTCGGCTTGCCGACGTACTCCTCCGCCCAGTTGCGCAGGTCGGCGCCGACGCAGAACGCACGCCCTTCGCCGGTGAGGACGACGACGCGGATCTCGTCGTCCCACGATGCGTCCTCGCAGGCGCGGGCGAGCTCGCGCAGCATCTGGAAGTCGAACGCGTTGAGGACGTCCGGCCGGTTGAACGTGATCGTCGCCCGCGGCGGCGCTTTCTCGTAGACGATCTTCTCGAAGCCGAGCTCGTCGGGCGAGAGCGGTGCGGGGTAGGTCGGCTGGCTCACTCGACCTCGGCGAAGTGGACGTGGAAGCGCCCGCCCATCTCCATCGCGTCCTTGCCGGTGGCCATGAACTCGTCTGTGCGCGCGGCCGACTTGAACGAGTCCATGTCGGCGAACTCCCACTCGGCGTAGTAAGGGTACTTCGGCTCGCCCATCGGGGCACCGAAGACAGCGCCGTGCCTGAACGTCCCGCCGGGAACCCTCTGGCACAGCTCCGCGTGCTGCTCGTACCGGTCGGGATCCGGCTTTTCCTCGTACAGGACGAACACGCGAACCATGCGTCTCTCCTTCCGTCGGCGACCGGCCGGAGCGTATAGCTTCGCCCCGTGTCGAGCGGAACGGCGGCGGCCGTAGCTCTGTGCGCGATCGGCGGGCTGGCCGGCGCGATTCAGGCCGCGGTCATGGGCGAGCTGGGCGAGCGGGTAGGCATCGCTCCTGCGCTTGCCTTCGCGGTCGGTGTCTCACTCGTCTGCGCGCTCGGAGTGCTGCTCGTCTGGGAGCGGAGCTTCGCCGGCGTCCGCGCGGCCGCCGAGCAGCCGTGGTGGCTCTGGATGGGCGGCGTGATGAGCGTGCTCATCGTCCTCGGGATCACGGTCGCCACGCCCCGGATCGGCGTCGCAGCCACGATCGGCATCGTCATCGCAGGAAACCTGGTGATGGCCGCCCTCATCGACCAGTACGGCCTGCTCGGCCAGGATCAGGTGGAGCTCACGTGGCCGCGCCTGCTCGGGCTCGCGCTGCTCGCGGCCGGCGCGGCGCTCTTACTCGCTCGCTGAGCGCGGATGAACGTTGGATTCATCGACGACGCACGGATCTGATGGATTCCCGACATACCGTTTGCCGCCCTGGCGTCCATCCATCGGCGCATGGCCGGCGATTCTGAGTCCGCCGCTCTCCTCGCTGACGGGATCGAGATCGCGATCGAAACCGGGGCGAGGACGTACGTCATGGACGACAGAGATCAACCGGGCTTCCGTCTGGCGCTGGAAGCATGGCTGGAGCAACAGCCTGACTGGGCGGTGCGCCTCCGGGATGATCTCCAGAAACTCTCGCTCGACCGTTAGGGCCGCGGCTCGGTGCCAGGCACGAGGACCGGTCCCGTGGGGGGAGGTTCGCCGCTCCGGCTGCCGCAAGACCGACGCTCCATGGCCCGCCGACGCGACCCTCGGGACCTGGCTTGGTGTCAGACCCCAAGACACGGCCGTTAGAGGCAAATGTCGTCGGGCTTGACCGGGACGCGGTTGAGCTCGCGGTCCGTCGCGGCCCGCATGGCGGACATCACCGCTGCCGTCGAGACGACCGTCGGTGGCTCGCCGACGCCCTTGACCCCGTAGGGCGCATCGGGCTCAGGGTCCTCGACCAGCTCCGCGTCGACCGGCGGCATGTCGAGCGTCGTCGGGATCAGGTAGTCGGTGAAGCTCGCGTTCGTGATCAGGCCGTCGCGGGTCTGGATCTCCTCCATCAGTGCGAGACCGATCCCTTGCGCCGTCCCACCCTCGATCTGGCCGTGCACGGCCTGCGGGTTGACGGCGCGACCGACGTCCTGCGCCGTCCCGATCCAGACCACCCGCGTGAGCCCGAGCTCGACGTCCACCTCGACCACGACCCGCATCGCCGCGCACGCGAGGGCCACGTGGGCGCGGCCCTCCGTGATCTGTCCGGTCTCCGGCTCGAGCGGAAACGTGCGTGGATGGCGGTAGATCCGCTCGAGGTCGATCTCCTCGCCATCGCCGAGCTTCCCGCCCCGCCGCTCCAGCTCGTCGCGAACCGCCCGGCACGCTGCCTGCACGGCGCCGGCCGCCATCCAGGTCATGCGCGACGCCGACGCCGAGACCGGACAGATCACGGAGGCCGTGGTCCCCGGCGCGAGCATCACGTTCTCCAGCTCGAGCTCCGTGCGCGCCGTCTGGAGGATCACGTTCGTGACGCCCTGCCCGACCTCAGCCGCCGCGCAGTGGACTTCCGCGACGAGCTCGCCGGCGGCGTCCGCAAAGAGCCGCACGCGCGCCGCCGTGTAGTCGTCGAATCCCTCGGAGTAGCCGATGTTCTTGAAGCCGACCGCGAACCCGACGCCGCGCCTGACACCTTCGCCGCGAGTCGTGTTCCCCGCACCGCCGGGAAGCCGGATCGGATCGCGCGGCAGCTCCTCCGCCTCCGGGACCGGAATCGCCGCCGCCTTCCGGATCACCTCGGCGACGGGCATCGACCCGGTGATCTTCTGCCCCGTCGGCAGCGCGTCGCCGGGCGCCATCGCGTTCCGCAGCCGAAGCTCCACCGGATCCATCTCGAGCGCGGCGGCGAGCTTGTCCATCTGCGCCTCGGCGGCAAAGCAGGTCTGGACGGCGCCGAACCCGCGCATGGCGCCGCATGGTGGGTTGTTGGTGTACACGCACGTCGACTCGATCAGCGCGTTCTCGATCGCGTAGGGCCCGACGGCGAACGACGCGGCGTTCGAGGTCACGGCCGTCGAGCTGGAGGCGTACGCGCCGCCGTCGAGCAGGATCCGCATGCGGACGTTGACGAGCTTCCCGTCCCGGTTCGCGCGATGCTCCGCCCAGATCCGCGCCGGATGGCGGTGCACGTGGCCGAAGAACGACTCCTCGCGTGTGTAGACCATCTTCACCGGCCGGTTCGTGTGCAGCGCGAGCATGGCGCCGTGAATCTGCATCGAGAGGTCCTCGCGCCCGCCGAACGCACCGCCGACGCCGGCGAGATGGATCCGTACCTGATCCTTCGGGAGCCCGAGGCACGGTGCGACCTGGTCGCGGTCGACGTGGAGCCACTGCGTCGCGACGTAGATGTCGACGCCTCCCTCGCCGTCCGGAACGGCCAGGCCCGACTCCGGGCCGAGGAACGCCTGATCCTGGATCCCGAGCTCGTAGTAGCCCTCCACCGTGACCTCGCCCACGGCATCGGGGTCGCCACGCGCGATCCGCATGTCCCGGACGACGTTCGGCCGCGGGTCGTCGCGGTAGCCGTGCCCCTCCGTCCACTTCTGCGGGTGGATCGCAGGCTGGTCGGCGGCCCGCTCGGGATCGACGACGAGCTCGAGCTGCTCGTACTCGACCTCGATCGCAGCTGCCGCCCTCCGCGCCTGCTCCGGATGCTCGGCGGCCACGAGCACGACAGGCTCGCCGAAGTAGCGCACCCGGTCGAACGCGAGCACCGGTTGGTCGGTGAACTCGAGCCCGTACCGCTTGTCGCCGGGGACGTCCTCGTGGGATAGGACCGCATGGACGCCCGCCATGCCGACCGCCTTCGAGATGTCGATCGAGGCGATGGACGCATGGGCGTAAGGCGACCGCACCGTGTGTCCCCAGAGCATCCCGGCCGCGAAGAGGTCGCTCGAGTAGGCGAACTCGCCGGTGACCTTCGGGATCCCGTCGACGCGCTTGACGGCCTCCCCGACCCGGCCGAGCTCGAGCTTCCGCGTCGGTGCCGTGCTCATGCGAGGAGCCTCCGCACGTCCGTCTCGATCTGGGAGTAGACCTGCCGATAGACGTCGCGGCCGCGCCCGATCGGATCGTCGAGATCCGCCTCGCCGAGCAACCTCGCCGCTCCGCCAACAGCAGCGACGTGCGCAGCCGTCATCCCGACGACCACGTCCGAGCGTCCGAGCATCTCCTCGGTCAGAGGACGTGCTCGGTGAGACGAGAGGTCGTACCCCAGCTCGCGCGCAACGACGATCGCGTCCTCCGGCGGCTGGTCTCCCGCATACGCGCTAAGCCCAGCGCTCTCGGCGTCGGCGTGTCCCCCGCGCCGGGCGACGGCCTCCGCGAAGGGGCTCCGGCAGGTGTTGCCGGTGCAGACGAAGAGGATCCTCATGCTTGCGCGGCCGCCAGCCTCACGGCGTCGAAGATCTTCGCGTAGCCCGTGCAGCGGCAGAGGTTGCCGGACAGCGCCTCACGGATCTCGTCGTCGGTCGGATCCGGCTTGTGCCGGAGGAGATCCACCGTCGCCACGATCAGCCCGGGCGTGCAGAAGCCGCACTGCACGGCTCCGGCCTCGACGAACGCCTCCTGAACCCGATCGAGCTGCCCGTCCCCGGCCACTCCCTCCACGGTCACGATCTCGTGCCCGTCCGCTTGCGCGGCAAGCACCAGGCAGGCGCAGACGAGCTTCCCGTCGAGGAGAACGGAGCACGAGCCGCACTCGCCCTGCTCGCACGCGTTCTTCGACCCGGGCAACCCCATGCGCTCTCGGAGGGCGAACAGCAGGCTTTCGCCGGGCCAGATCTCGGCCTCTTGCTGCTCGCCGTTGACGGTGACCGAGATGTTCACGCGAGGACGCGGTCGAGCGCTCTCGCCGTCAGGACGCGGAGCGCATGCCGCCGGTACTCCGCCGAGCCGCGCACGTCGTCGATCGGGCTCGCCGCGTCCGCGACCCGCTCAGGAAACGACTCCCGTTCTTCGAGCGGCGCGGTCACGAGCCCGGTCACGGGGCCAGCCGAGCCGAAGGACGCCCGAAGCTCTCCGCGCTCCCGGTCGGCCGACAGCGCGAGCGAGCAGACCGCGATCACCATTGCGTTCCGCGGACCGACCTTCATGAACGTCTGCGGCGCGCCGCTCGGCTCGACGAACACCGCCGTGATCAGCTCGTCCGCCTCGAGGGCGTTCTGCTTCGGACCGACGAGGAACTCGCGCACCGGCATCCGGCGAGCCCCCCGGATACTGGCGAGCTCGACCTCCGCGTCCTCGATCAGCAGCGGGGGCAGCGCGTCGCCGGCCGGGGAGGCGGTCCCGAGGTTCCCGCCGATCGTCCCGCGGTTGCGGATCTGCGGCGAGCCGACAGTTCGCGAAGCCTCGGCGAGCGCAGGCAGCTGCTCGGCGAGCGGCGCCTCCATCGCTTCGTCGTAGGTCAGCGACGCCCCCAGCCGCAGCTTCCCGTTCTCACGCGTCCACCCCTTCAGCTCCGTGACCTCGTTCAGGTTGAGAAGCGCCGGAGGACGGGCGCGGTCGAAATTCAGCTCGACCATGACGTCGGTCCCGCCCTCGATCGGGACGGCGCCCGGCGTCTCGGACTTGAGCCGCAGCGCCTCCTCCAGCGTGCGAGGAGTCAAGACATCCACACGGGCAAGGCTAGAGGGTTGATGTGAAGTACGTTCTCCCTGGAATGCCCGACCTTGCGCGCCGCCTCGCAGTCGCACGCGGAGACGAGCCCGCCGACCTCGTGATCCGCGGCGCCAGGGTGTTCTCGGTCTTCACGCGGGAATGGCTCGACGGCGACCTCGCGATCGCGGACGGCTTCGTGGCGGGGCTCGGCGACTACGACGGCACCGAGATTCTCGAGCTCAGCGGCCGCTATCTCGTTCCGGGCTTCATCGACGCCCACATGCACCTGGAGTCCTCGAAGCTGCTCGTGGACGAGTTCGCGCGGCTCGTCCTCCCGCTCGGGACGACCGCAGTCGTCGCGGATCCGCACGAGATTGCCAACGTCCTCGGTACGGACGGTGTCCACTGGCTCGCGGACCTCTGCGACGACATCCCGCTGGACGTGTTCTTCATGGCCTCGTCCTGCGTCCCGGCTTCGGAGTTCGAGTCGCCGCGCCGTCCGCTCCTTCCCGGCGACCTCGAGGGGCTCCTGCGGCGCCGACGCGTAATCGGCCTCGCGGAGATGATGAACTTCCCCGGCGTCGTCTCGGGCTCGGAGTCGGAGCTCGCGAAGCTCGCCCTTCCCGGCGCGACGCACGTCGACGGCCACGCGCCGTCCGTCCTCGGCAAGGCGCTGAACGCGTACGCGGCAGCCGGAATCCGCTCCGACCACGAGATGAGCACGATCGAGGAGGGCCGCGAGCGGCTGCGGGCCGGCATGTGGGTGCTGATCCGCGAGGCCTCGGGCGCCCGGAACCTGCACGCGCTGCTTCCGCTCGTCCACGAGTTCGGGCCGCACAGGCTCGCCTTCTGCACCGACGACCGCGAGCCGGAGCACATTGCCGAGGAGGGCCACATCAACTCGATGGTCCGCGCAGCGGTCGCCGGTGGCGTGTCTCCCGAGGACGCGCTCGTCATGGCCTCGTTCAACCCGGCGCAGTGGCACGGCCTGCGCGACCTCGGCGCCCTCGCACCCGGCTATCAGGCGGACGTCCTCGTGCTCCCGGACCTGGAGCGGTTCGTGCCCGAGCTCGTACTCAAGGCAGGCAGGCCCGTGGAGGCGGTTCGCAAGCTCGAGGTTCCCGAATGGGTACGCCATACCGTCCGCATCCGCCCCCTTGCGACGAACGACTTCTCGGTGCCCTGGGAGGGCGACGGCGGTGCCCGCGTGATCGGGATCGTCCCCGACCAGATCGTCACCGAGTCGCTCGTGGACGAGCCGCGCGTCGAGGGCGCGAAGGCGGTGGCGGATCCCGAGCGCGACCTGCTGAAGATCGCGGTCGTCGAGCGGCACCTCGGCACGGGCCGCATCGGGCTCGGCTTCGTCCGCGGCTTCGGGCTGCGAAGCGGCGCGCTGGCCTCGACGGTCGCGCACGACGCCCACAACGTCGTCGTCGTCGGCGTGAAGGACGACGACATGCTGAGGGCGGTGCGGCGGCTCTCGGACACCGGCGGCGGGGTCGTCGTCGTGGACGGCGGGATCGTGAAGGCCGAGCTGAAGCTGCCGATCGCGGGGCTGCTCTCGGATGCGGCGCTCGACGAGGTGATCGCGTCCAGCAATGCCTGTCTGGCTGCGGCACGCGCGCTCGGGTGCGAGCTCCCGTCGCCGTTCCAGACCATGGCCTTCCTGGCCCTGTCCGTCATCCCGAGCCTGAAGATCACCGACCGCGGGCTCGTCGACGTCGACCGCTTCCAGCTCGTCCCCTTGCAAGCTTGACCACGCTCCTGCACAACGCCTACGTCGCCGTGCTGGACGAGGCGGGGAAGGAGCACGAGGACGGCTGGGTCCTGGTGGCTGATGGCCGGATCGCACAGGTCGGTTCGGGACATCAGCCGGAGGCCGACAAGCGCGTCGACCTCAACGGCGCACTGCTGACGCCCGGGCTCGTCAACACGCACCACCACCTCTACCAGACCCTCACTCGGGCCCAGGCGCAGCAGGCCGACCTCTTCACCTGGCTAAAAACGCTCTACCCGATCTGGGCGCGCCTCGACGGGGAGGCCGAATATGCCGCGGCGCGGACGGGCCTCGCCGAGCTTATGCTGGCCGGCTGTACGACGGTGTTCGACCACCACTACGTCTTCCCGCAGGGCCAGCCCGACGTGATGGATGCGCTGCTGCGGGCGGCAGAGGAGGTCGGCGCCCACCTCGTCGTCGGGCGCGGCTCGATGGATCTCGGCGAGTCGCAGGGCGGCCTCCCGCCGGACTCCCTCGTCGAGGACCGCGACACGATCCTCACGGAGACGGAAGCGCTGATCGGGCGCGGCGTCGAGGTCGCGGTCTCGCCGTGCTCTCCGTTCTCGGTCACGAAGGAGCTGATGGTCGAGTCCGCAGAGCTGGCGCGAAAGTACGGAGTCCCGCTCCACACTCACTTGGCGGAGACCGTCGAGGAGGAGGCGTATTGCCGCGAGCTCTACGGCTGCACGCCGGTGGAGTACCTGGAGGAGGTCGGCTGGATCGCGGACGACGTCTGGTGCGCGCACTGCGTCCACCTCTCGGACGACGACGTGCGGCTCTTCGGCGAGCGAGGCGTCGGGATCGCGCACTGCCCGACGTCGAACCTCCGCCTCGGCGCCGGGATCGCGAAGGTTCGCGAGCTGCTGCACGCCGGTGCGCGCGTCGGGCTCGGAGTGGACGGGTCGGCGTCCAACGAGCGCAGCGACCTCTCGTTCGAGGTGAAGCAGGCCGTCCTCGTCGCGCGGGCCCGTCAGGGGCCGCACGCGATGACGACCCGCGAGGCGCTCGCCATGGCAACGCGGGGCGGCGCCGCCATCCTCCGCCGAGACGACATCGGGTCGCTGGACCCTGGTAAGCGGGCGGACATCGCGGTCTGGCGCACCGACGGCCTCGAGCTCGCCGGCGCCGCGGATCCCGTCGCCGGATGGGTGCTGGCGGCCCCGCACCGGGTCGATCGCCTCTTCGTCGCCGGCGAGGAGGTCGTCCGCGACGGCCGGCTCGTCCGCGCGGATGAAGAGGAGATCGCGCGGGAACAGCGGGCCCAGGCCAAGCGCTTCCTCCCGTAATGCTCGAGCGCATCGAGGCGGAGTTCCGAGACCCGCTCGGCCGCGTCCTGGCTCGCTCGCTCTTCGGCCAGGCTGAACCAGCTCTGGTACGGGAGGCGCTGACGGCCTTCTGCGCCGAGGAGCTCGGCTCCGCCCCCGCCGAGCTCCGGTTCTTCAGGATGAGCGTCGGCGCCGTCTTCGGGCTTCTGCTCGAGGACGGCCGTACGGTCGTCGTCAAGCTGCACCTCGCCCGCGAGCGCCCCGACCGGCTCGCATGCGTCCGGCGAGTGCAGCAACAACTCGCCGATGCCGGCTTCCCGTGTCCGCGTCCGATCGGCAAGCCAGGCACGGTGCTGGGCCTCCCGGCGACGGTCGAGGAGTACATCGGTGGAGGCCAGGAACGCGACGCACACGAACCGGAAGTCCGCCGCGTGATGGCCCACACCCTGGCTCACCTCGTCCGCCTGACCGATCGGCTGGACGATCTCGAGGGGCTCGGCGAGGGCTGGGTGCCGCACGGCGCGGACGGCCTCTGGGGAGAGCCGCACAATGCGCTGTTCGACTTCGAGGCAACGGCCGCCGGCGCTGAATGGATCGACGAGCTCGCCGCTTCCGCGGCCACCGGGTCGCAGGCGGGGCGCCTGGTCGCCGGCCACACCGACTGGAGCGTTAAACACTTCCGGTTCCGCGGCCTGGACGTCCACGTGATCTACGACTGGGACAGCCTGCGGCTCGAGTCGGAGCCGAGCATCGTCGCCGGTGCCGCCGTCCACTTCCCGTACACGGAGGCATTCGACGTCCCTCGAGTCGCCTCGCTGGACGAGCTGCGCGCATTCGTCGCCGAGTATGAGGAGCAACGCTCGGCGGCGTTCGCGCCGGTCGAGAGGGACGCAATCTGGGCCCACGCCGTTCGCGCTCTCGCCTACACCGCACGGTGCGAGCACGCACGCGACGCCACAGGGCGCATGCCGAAAGGAAGCTACCGCGAGGCCCTTGCGCAGTTCGGCGAGGAGTTGCTGTCTTAGAGTCCGCCCGGTGAGCGTCTCGCTCTCGACCCACGTCCTCGACACGGGCCAGGGGAAGCCCGCGCGCGGTGTGCGCGTCGAGCTCCTCCGCGGAAGCGACCCGGTCGGGGCGGGCGAGACCGACGACGACGGGCGAATCCCGGAGCTCGCAACCGGGCTAGACGCCGGCGACTACCGCCTCGTCTTCCATCCGGCCTCACCGTTCTTCCGCCGCGTCGAGCTCGAGCTCTCGCTGGAGGACGGCCACTACCACGTCCCGCTCCTCGTCTCGCCCTACGGATGCGTGAGCTACCGCGGAAGCTGACGAGAGCCGAGCTCGAGGAGCTCTTCAGCGGCCCCTCTCAGCTCGTCGACCTGCTCGCAGAGATCGACGATCCGCTCGAGCGGGCCGAGGAGGTGGCGCTGTCGATCGACGACCGGGACAAGGCGGCGGCATTGGCGCAGCACCCCCGCATCGGCGAGCCCTCGCCCGAGCAGCGGGGCGGCGACCCGGCGGTCATCACCGAGCTCGCCTACCTGAACCAGGTCTACGAGGAGAAGTTCGGCTTCCGCTTCGTCGTCTTCGTCGACGGACGCTCGCGTGCCGAGCTCCTGCCGGTGCTCAGCGAGCGCCTCGAGCGAACGCGGGAGGAGGAGCTCGAGACGGGGATCCGTGAGCTGGTCGCGATCGCGAAGGATCGATGGCAGCAGCGCTGATCGACCCGTACTGGAACGACTGGCTCGACCTCTTGATCCGGTGGCTTCACGTCGTCGCAGGGATCGTCTGGATCGGCACCTCGTTCTACTTCGTCGCGCTCGACAACCATCTCGGGCGGCCGAGGGAACAGCGAGACGTCGACGACGGCGTCGGCGGCGAGTCGTGGGAGATCCACGGCGGCGGCTTCTACCGGATCTCGAAGTTCACGGTCGCCCCGCGCGAGCTCCCGGAGCCGCTGCACTGGTTCAAGTGGGAGGCCTACACGACGTGGCTGTCCGGATTTGCGCTGCTCGTCGTCCTCTACTACCTCGACGCGGAGACGTACCTGATCGACCCGTCCGTTCGGGACATCACCCCGGGCGCGGCGATCACGCTCAGCCTGCTCGGGCTCGGCGCCGCGTGGGTCCTCTACGACGTCGCCTGCCGCGTGATTCGGATCGAGGCGCTGATGGCCGTCTTCCTGTTCGGGCTCGTCGTGGCCTCGGCGTACGCGGCGAGCGAAATCTTCTCCGGGCGGGCGGCCTACCTCCAGGTCGGCGCGATGCTCGGGACGATCATGGCGGCGAACGTCCTGTTCGTGATCATCCCGGCGCACTGGGAGCTGATCCGGGCAAAGGAGCGCGGGGAGACGCCTGATCCCGCGCCCGCCCTCGAGGCGAAGCGCCGGTCGGTGCACAACAACTACCTGACGCTGCCGGTCGTCTTCACGATGATCTCGAACCACTTCCCGTTCACGTACGGGCACGACCATGCCTGGCTGGTGCTGGTCGCGCTCGTCGTGATCGGCGCGTGGGTGCGGCACTTCTTCAACCTGCGCCACGCCGGGCGGAACGCGTGGTGGATCCCGGTGACGGCGGCGGCGGCAGTCGTGGCGCTGGCGATTGCGATCCGGCCGGACGAGGGCGGCGGAGGTGGATCGGCGCAGCCGGTGACCGCCGACGAGGCGCAGACGATCGTCCAGCAACGCTGCGTTCCGTGCCACTCGGAGGAGCCGACGCAGGAAGGCTTCGAGACGGCGCCGGGCGGAGTCACGTTCGACACGATCGAGGAGGCCGAGTCGCAGGCGGAGGCGATCAAGGCGCAGGCGGTGGACTCGAATGCGATGCCGCTCGGAAACGTCACCGGGATGACGGACGAGGAGCGCGAGCAGCTCGGAGCCTGGATCGACTCGTTGGAGTAGGTTCACGCCGTGCTCGAGATCAAGGCCGGCCCGTTCTCGTTCGTCGCGCGTTTCGAGGAGGAGTTGGCGCCGAAGACCGTGGAGGCGTTCCGCGGGATCATCCCGCTCGAGGACCGGATCATTCACTGCCGCTGGAGCGGGGAGTCGAACTGGATCCCCTGGGGCGACCGCGACCTCGGGATCGGGCCGGAGAACGCAACGAGCTACCCGCACCCGGGCGAGCTCGCGCTGTACCCCGGCGGCGAGAGCGAGACGGAGCTCCTGTTTCCCTACGGCTACTGCCACTTCAAGAGCAAGGCCGGAGAGCTGTGGGCAAATCACTTCGCGACACTCCTCGAGGGACAGGAGCAGTTGAAGGAGCTCGGGCGACTCACGCTGTGGGAGGGCGCCCAGCCGATCTCGTTTCGCGAGACCTGAGGCGCTGTGAACGAACATCTGATGCGGGCGGTCGTGCTGCTCGCCTGGTACGTCGAAAGCCTCGAGACGACGGATCCCGGCGACGACGTCAAGGTGCTGGAGGGGATCGCCGCCGAGCTCAAGGGATTGAGCAACGAGGAGACGGCGCGCCTCGTCGAGTTCGTCGCCGCCGAAGCGGAGGAGCCGCTACGTCCCCGTTCGAGATGCAACAGCGGTACGCAGCGTTCCTGCGCGAGTTCCCGGCAGCCTTCCGCCTCGTCGAGCCGCCCGAAAGCGGCAAGTAACAGTCTGTTACTTGTCCCTGGGAGCTAGCGGCGAAGGTTCGGAACGCCTACGCCAGAGATGTGGTCGAGCACAGCGTCTGGAGGTCTAGCCTGAAACGCGACGTCGAGGAGGACGCTCGCCGTTGTCGGCCCGCGCCGAATCCTCCTTGCTTCGTGGACGAACTCGCGGATTCGCTCGTAGCTCGGCCTCGGTAGGCCGAGTCGCTCCGCCTCCCGTCCAACGCGCCGGTTCGTTTCGGCGATCGGAACTGCTCGGTCGTCGAAGCGAACGAGCGCCTTGATCAGGCGCGGCGAGATTCGAGGGGCGATCGTCGGCACGGCTCCAAGTGTGGCCGCGCACGGCACGGCAAACGTCACAATTCGGCGCCACCTTGCTCTTGTAACAGTCTGTTACTTGCGGTTCGAGAGGCGGCGCAGGGTGGCGGTGAGCACCCCCAGCGCCAGCTCGATGTCCTCGGGGCTCGACAGCTCCTGCGGGGAGTGGCTCGCGCCGCCGTTCAGGCTGCGGACGAACAGCATCCCCGCCTCGACCCCTGCCGCGCCAAGCGGGGCTGCGTCGTGACCCGCGCCTGACGGGAGCTCCACGACCGGCGCTCCGGCTCGCTCGACCTCCTCGCGCAGCACGGCCCGCACCTGCTCGGACATCGCCACGGGCGGAATCCGGTAGTTCGCCTCCTCGAGGCCGAGCGCGGCAACGAGCTGGTCGACCCGCGCCTGGTCGGGCGCCCTTGCGTCGACCGTCACCCGGACCGATCCCGGGATCACGTTCGCCGCTCCCGGGTTGACCTCGATCTGACCCACGGTCGCCACCGCGCCGTCGATCTCCGCGGCGCGGTCTCGCACCTCGAGGACGTATTCCGCCGCCGCCGTCAGTGCGTCCCGGCGGACATCCATCGGCGTCGTCCCGGCGTGGTCCGCCCGGCCGGCGAACTGACGAGTGCAGCGAACGATCCCGGCGATCGAGGACACGACGCCGAGCGGAGCGCCCGAGTCCGCCAGCACCGGCCCCTGCTCGATGTGCAGCTCGACGTACGACCCCGGCAGCGCCGCGTTCCGCACCCGCCACCGGCTCCCGTGGCAGCCGGTCTCCTCGTCTCGGAACACCGCAACGCCGAGCGTCCGCTCCGAGTGCCCGATCGCCTCCACGGCGGCGAGCCCCGCGACCACGCCCAAGGCGCCGTCGAGGCGGCCGCCCTCGGGCACCGAGTCGAGATGCGAGCCCGTCCAGACCTCGGGCAGCTCCGGCGAGCGGCCGCGCAGGCGTCCCACGACGTTCCCCCGCCCGTCCACCTCGACCTCGAGGCCGGTCTCCTCGAACCACCCGACCGCCAGGGCACAGGCCTCGTCTTCCTCCGGCGTCCCTCCGACCCGGTTGGCGCCGACGCCGTCTCCGATGTGGAAAACGTCGTCGAGCCGCCGTTCTAAGCTCGCGCTCATCCTGCGGGAAGGAGGAGCAGCATGAGCGATTTCGCGGGGACCTTCGAGCGATCAGCGCTCGGTCGCCGATTCCGTTTCGACGAGCGAGGCACGAACCTCGCGCGGGACACCGTCGCAGGCATGACGACCTTCATCGTCATGTCCTACATCATCTTCGTGAACCCGGCGATCCTGGGGTTCGCGGGAGTCGAGGGGCTCCAGGACCAGGGGCTTCCCTTCAACGCCGTCCTCACCTCGACCTGCCTGGTCGCCGGGGTGATGACGATCATCATGGGCCTCTACACGAACATGGCCTACGCCATCGCGCCGGGCCTCGGCCTGAACGCGGTGGTGGCGTTCACGCTCGTCGCTCAGGCCGGGTTGAGCTTCCCCGAGGCGATGGGGCTCGTCGTCGTGGAGGGGCTCGCAGTCCTGATCCTGGTGCTCGTCGGCTTGCGCGAAGCGATCATGAACGCGATCCCGATCGAGCTGAAGAAGGCGATCGCGATCGGGATCGGCCTCTTCATCGCGTTCATCGGCCTGACCAACTCGGGGCTCGTCGTGCGCAGCACGGGCACGCCCGTCGACCTCGCGCCGTTCACGACCTGGCCGGTGATCATCACGATCGTCGGGATCCTCATCACGATCGGCCTCCGAGCAGTCGGCCTGCCCGGCGACCTGTTCGTCGGGATCATCCTCACGACGGTCTTCGCCACGATCGTCAACTACGCGGCTGACGTGTACCCGGAGGCCTCCGGCTACGCGCGCTGGCCGGACGACATCTTCGAGTCGCCCGACTTCAGCCTTGTGGGCGAGTTCAACTTCGATGCATTCTCGACGCTGCCGTTCATCGCGGCACTCGCGTTCGCGTTCTCGCTCTTCCTCGCCGACTTCTTCGACACGATGGGGACGCTGGTCGGGGTCGGCCGGCAGGCGGGCTACGTGGACGCGCAAGGGGAGATGCCCGAGCTCCGCAAGCCGCTGCTCGTGGACTCCCTGGCCGCGGCGGCGGGCGGCGCGGCCTCCGCGTCGTCGGCGACGACGTACATCGAGTCCTCGTCCGGCGTCGCGGTCGGGGGCAGGACCGGCTGGGTCAGCGTCGTCACGGGAGCGCTCTTCTTCCCATTCATGTTCATCGCGCCGCTGATCGGGATGGTGCCCCCGCAGGCGACCGCACCCGCGCTGCTGATCGTCGCCTGGCTGATGATCAGCGTGCTGACCGAGGTCGAGGAGGAGGCCGAGTCGGTCGAGACCGGCCGCGTGGACTCGGAAGAGGCGACGACCGCGCAGCCCACACGGACGACACGTCCTCGGCGCAAGCTCGCCGGCATCGACTTCCACGACCTCGCGCTCGGCCTCTCCGCCGCGATCGTGATCATGTTCATGCCGTTCTCGTTCTCGATCACGGACGGGATCGCGGCCGGGTTCATCGTCTACGTGTTCATCCGCGCCTTCCAGGGCGCCTGGAACACCGTGCACCCGCTGATGTGGGGTGCCGCGATCGCCTTCGCGATCTACTTCGCGATCCCGATCATGCAGCAGGAGTTCGACTGGATTTGAGTCCAGCATCCTCCAGGGCGGCTGCTACGAGCGCGTCGTAGCGGCCGTCCTCGAGGTCTCCGATCGGATCCTCCGTATAGCGGAGCAGGTGTCCGTAGGGCAGCGAGAACGCGGCACGCATCGCAAGGAGCCGGCGGCGCTCGGGGCTCGGCCCGTCGGCGAGGACGACGGCCGCCTCCTTCTGCTTGCGGACCTGTGCGGTCCGGCCCGGCAGCCACTGCGAGAGCAGCAGGAGCGCGGGCAGCGCGAAGGTGACGAGGCCGAGGATGTCCGCGAGCTGATGGACGTTCTCCTCACCCTCTCTGCCGAGCTCGGCGACCTCGCCCCCGGAGCCCTCGCCGGCTCCACGCAGGCTGTCGGCGATGTCGTCGCCGATCACGGGGGCGCCTTCGACGGTGTCGGCGGCGGACTCGAAGCCGCCCTGGACGGCGCCGCCGGTCGCCTGAACCCCCTCGCCGAGGACGGCGAGCTGGTCGACGGCGTCGTGGACCTGCACGCCGGCCCAGGCGAAGAGGACGAGCAGGATGATTGATGCGAGGTCTGCTACGAGCGCGCGGTACCGCGGCCCTGGGAGCTGTGGGTAGAGATGCATGCGAGGCTCATACCCGCTCGCGCAACCTCCCGAGCATCAGCCAGCCGGCCGCGGGCCCGACGGCCGAGAGCGCGAACGCCGTCCGCCACGAAGTCGCCTCGACCAGATTCGCGAAGAGCACGGGCACCATGACGCCCATCACGCCCAGCGTCGTCTGCTGGAACCCGATCGCCGCGCCGCTGCGCGCCCGCCCGGCCAGCTCGGCGGCCACGGTCAGCGAGAGCCCGTTCCACGCCATCGAGACGGCTCCGGCCACGACGATGACGGTCACGACGAGCGAGATTCGGCTCTGGGCGAGCAGCGCCGTGGCGAGCAAGCCCGCAGCGCTGGCCAGCCCGATCCAGCGCAGCGGCCTGAGCCGGTTGCCGAGCTGGTCGGAGAGCCGGCCGGCGCCGATTCGCGTCAGCACCGCGCCGGCCTGGAAGATCGCCAGCACCACGCCGGCGCGCGCAGGCGAGAGCCCGTGGACGTCGTGGAGGAAGAGCACGGCGAACGACATCAGCGGGATCTGCGCGCCGAGATAGAGCCCGCTCCCGATCGACAGCGTCCAGAGACGCGAGTCCCGGAGCGTCCATGGGATCGCGTCTCCCTCGAGCTCTGCGTCGCGAACCGGCGCCTCGCGGATGACGGCGAAGGCGATGAGCGCGGCGGCCACGCACAGCCCGCCGAGAAACGCGAAGGCCGCCTCGAAGCCGGCCGCCGACTCGACGGAGGGGAGAACGACCGCGCAGATCCCGACTCCCAGGGGAATTGCCGTCTGGCGGATTCCCAGCGCAAGCCCGCGCTCCTCCGGCCCGAACCACTGCATCACGGCCCGTCCACTGGCTGCGTTCACGCTCGCACCGGCCGCACTGGCGAGGAACAGCAGGCCGAGAAGCACCCAGAAGCTGCCGGCCCACCCGGCGGCGGTGGCAAGGAGGCCGCAGATGCCGAGCCCGGTTCCGAGCACGACGCGCTCGCCCAGGCGATCGGCGAGCAGGCCCCAGCCGAGCAGCGTCAGGATCGTCCCGACCCAGAGGCTCGCGAGGAGGACGCCGACCTGCGACAGGCTGGCGTCGAACTCCTCCCGGATCGCCGGCGCCAGCACGGCGGGCCCGATGAAGAGCGCGGAGCCCGCGGCCGCCGCGGCGGTCCCGGCGGCCAGTACGGCCCACCGGTACCTCATGCCGCTAGAGCTGGAACGGGTTGAACGGCTTGGGCGAGGTCGAGACGATCACGCTCTTCGTCTCGAGGTACAGCTCAAGCGTCTCGATCCCGAGCTCCCTCCCGAAGCCGGACTGCTTGTAGCCGCCGAACGGGATGCCCGGGAAGGCCGTGAACGGCATGTTGATCCCGACGGTCCCGGCCTTGATGCGGCGCGCCAGCCGGTGCCCTTTCGCGGGGTCGCCGGTCCACACGGTCGCCATCAAGCCGTACCGCGAGTCGTTCGCGAGCCGCGCCGCGTCCTTCTCGTCCTCGAACGGGGTCACGGTCACGACCGGGCCGAAGATCTCTTCCTGCGCGACCGTCATCGAGTTGTCCACCTTTGCCAGGACGGTCGGCGGGTAGAAGGCGCCATTCCCCTCCACCGGCTCCCCTCCGGTGACGACCTCCGCGCCCTCGTCCACGCCTTTCTCGACGTATCCGTGGACCCTGGAGCGATGCTCCTGCGAGATGAGCGAGCCCATCTGCGTCTCGGCCTCGAGCGGGTCGCCCACCTTGAGCGCCTGCGCGCGGTCGGAGAAACGCTGCACGAACTCGTCGTAGACCGACTGCTCGACGAGCACGCGGGAGCGCGCTTCACAGCTCTGGCCGGCCGAGTAGTAGATCGACCAGACCGCGGCGGGCACCACTTCGTCGAGGTTCGCGTCGGCGAAGACGAGGTTCGGGCTCTTGCCCCCGAGCTCGAGCGTCAGCCGCTTGATCGAGTCTGAGCCGAGCCGCATGATCTCGGCGCCCGTCGCCGTCGAGCCCGTGAACGCGATCTTGTCCACGCCCGGATGCTGGACGAGGTGGGCGCCGACCGTCTTCCCCTCGCCGGGAACGACGTTGAGCGCGCCGGGCGGAAAACCGACTTCCGTCGCCAGCTCGGCCATGCGCAGAGCGCTGAGCGGCGTCTGCGAGTCCGGCTTCAGCACGATGGAGCAGCCAGCCGCCAGCGCGGGCGCGAGCTTCCACGTCGTCATCGTCAGCGGGTAGTTCCACGGGACGATCTGCCCGGCCACGCCGACCGGCTCCTTCAGGGAGTAGAAGAGGAGCGAGCCGCCCATCGGGTTCGAGCGGCCGGCGATCGACGCGATCGCGGAGGCGTAGAAGCGGAAGTTCTCGACGCCCTGGTTGAGCTCCGCTTTCACGGACGAGATCGCCTTGCCGACGTTCCGGGCCTCGAGCTCCGCGAGCTCCTTGCGGTTGGCCTGGATCGCGTCCGCGAACGCGTGCAGGAGCCGCGAGCGCTCGGTGGGCGCCGTGCGGCCCCAATCGCCCTCGAGTGCGGCGCGCGCCGCGTCCACTGCGCGGTCGACGTCTTCCGTGGTGGCCATGGCCACCTTGGCGAGAGACTCGCCGGTCGCAGGCTCCGTCAGCTCGACGACGTCGCCGCCTGAAGGCTCGCTGGGCTCGCCGTTGATGAAGAGCCCGAATTCCCGCTCGGTTGCCACCGCCATCGCCGCGCGGACGATACCGGGCAGAATCCCCGCATGCAGGCGGTCGTCGACACGCTCGAGGAGCACGGGATCGAGTCCCTCGCGGTCGAGGAGGACGGCTACGTCCGCGTCGAGGTTCCGTGCAGCGAGGGAGACGAGCGAGACTGCCACGAGCTGATCGTCGACATCGAGTCCTGGCTGGCCGAGAAGGGCCTCCCGTTCGTCGCACAGGAGATCGACGGCCGGGTCGTGATCAGGCCTCCGGCTTCCTGAGGTCTGCCGGCGTCAGCTGCTCGGTGAGCAGCCGCTTGAACCGTGCCGGGTCGCCGTCGACCCAGGCCCTGCAGAGCTCGTAGCCGTCCTCGTAGGTCGTGACGTACGAGCGCCAGATCGGGTCGGCGATGAACTTCATCGCCTGGGTCGCCCGCCGCTCTGACATCAGCGCCCGGTCCTTCAGGTACTCCAGCGTCTCATCCTCGGTCGCGCCGTCCTCGTAGAGCATCATCGCGGCGTTGTCCGACACGCGACCGAGGGGCCGGCGCACGGCCTTCACCGCTCGCGCGACGTCGGCGTCGTAGTCGATTCCGTGCCGCCCGAGCACCTCGGCCGCGAAGGCGTCCTCGTCCTCCAGCACCATCTCGGCGGCGAGCCCCGCGATGCCCTCGGCGACCAGCGACTCGGGGGCTCCGATCATCAGGATCGATGCCTCCGCCCGGCCGCCTTCTCGGTACAGGAGCTGCTCCTTCCACGCGTGCTCGGTCTGGTGGCCCGGGTAGAGCTCGTGGGCCATCAGCTCGGTCAGGAAGTTCGTCGCCATTGGAACGTCGGTGTTGACGGCGATCCGGCTTCGCAGGCGGCCCTCGTAGTAGTTGTAGGCGGACCAGGGCTCGTCCGAGACGAGCTGGAGCTCGTACGACTCTCCCTCCGGGAGGCCTAGGAGCTCGTGGGTCCGTGCCCGCAGCTCCTCGACGATGTCGGACAGGATCGAGCCGAGCCGCTCCTTCGGGACCGTCTGGGCCTCGCGCCATTCGCGGTACCGCTCGGCGAGGGACGCGGTGCCGGGAAGCGCCGCGTCCAGGCCGGCGTGCGCGGAGTCGATCTCCTCCTCCGGCGTGCGGCGAGGCCTGACGCCGTAGCAGCACTCCACCTCGTCGGTGAACGCGAGCTCCTCGCTGCCGAGCTTGCGCGCGACCGTCTCGAGTCCGACGAGCTGGGCTGCGAGCCAGCGGCGCCGCTGCTCCTCCAGGCCGTCGAGCTCCGTCCGGAGCCGAGCTGCGTCCTCAGCGAGCGAGGCCGGCTCCGGGAGGGGCTCGGCGTCGATCCGCTCCTGGACGGCCGGATCGCCGTAGTACGCGTCCACGAGCCCGTCGACGTGACGGCCGAGCCGGAGGCCGAGCGCGACGTACCTCTCTGCGACGCTCACGCGAGATCGGCGGGGGTCAGCTGCTCGGTCAGCAGTCGCTTGAACCGCGCCGGGTCGCCGGCTACCCAGCGCCGACAGAGGTCATACCCGTCGGTGTACGTCCGGATGTACGCCCGCCCCCATCGGTCCATGACGAACTCGACGTGCTTCGCGGCCCGCTCGGGCGAGCTGAGCTCCCAGCGCCGGAGGTATTCGGTGGCCTCCTCAGTCGACACACCGTCGACATGGAGCAGGATCGCCGCGTTCGCCATCGCGCCGTCGAGCGGCTTCGCAGCCTGCCGGACCCGTGGCGCCAGGTCGGGGTCGTACGCCACGCCGCACTCGCTCAGCGTCTCGGCGACGACCGCGCCGTGCTCCTCCACCACGAGCGCGACTGCCAGCGTGGCGATCCCCTCGGTGATCACGGACTGCGGCGTCCCGTAGACGAGCACGCTCTCCTCGAGCTTTCCCTCGCCGACCAGTAGCTGCTCTTTCCAGACGCGCTCCGTGTGGTGCCCCGGGTACAGCTCGTGGGCGACGAGCGCGACGACCGATCTCGAGTTGATCGGGAAATCGGTGTTGACCTCCACGCGGCTGCGCAGGCCGCCGCGGTAGTCGTTGAACCCCTCCCAGTGCTTGTTGCTCACGAGCTCGAGCTCGTACGTCTCTCCGTCGGGGAGGCCGAAGAACTCGCGCGCCGTCTCCCTCAGCCGCTCGGCCAGCATCCGGAGCACGGGCTCGAGCTCTTCCACGGGCACAGGATCGCCGTCGTCCCACCGCTGGAAGCGCTCGGCGAGCGTGCCGCCCGGCGGAAGGAGCTCGTCGAGCGCCCGATGCGCCTCCTCGAAGACCGTTTCCGGAACGCGTTCCGGCCGGGTCCCGTAGCAGCCCTCGACCTCGTCCAGATAGGAGATCTCCTCGTCGGCGAGCTTGCGGGCGACGATCTCGAGCCCGCGAAGCTGCGCCATCAGGTAGGCGGAGTCGGTGTCCTCGGAGAGGGCGCGAGCGTCTCCGGCCAGCCGGGCCGGCTCGCGCAGCGCCTCGCTCTCGACGCGCTCGGCGATCTCCCGTGGCCCGAAGTAGAAGTCGACGAGCTCCTCGTCGTGCCGGGCGAGCCGGAGGCAGAGCTCGACGTAGCGCTCGCCGACGCTCACCGCTCGAAGAGCGCGGCCTGGCCCTGGCCGACGCCGACGCAGAGAGTCGCCAAGCCGTAGCGGCCTTCGCGGCGCCGCAGCTCGTGCAGGAGGGTGACGACGAGGCGCGCGCCGCTCATCCCGAGCGGGTGGCCGATCGCAATCGCGCCGCCGTTGACGTTGACCTTCTCAGGGTCGAGCCCCAGCTCGCGGATCACGACCAGGCTCTGCGAGGCAAAGGCCTCGTTCAGCTCAACCAGGTCGAGGTCGCCGACGGCGACCCCGGCGCGTTCGAGCAGCTTCCGCACCGCGGGGATCGGCCCGATGCCCATCACGCGTGGATCGACCCCGGCCACCGCGGAGCCCACGAAGGCGCCGAGCGGCTCGGCGCCGAGCTCTCGCGCCTTCTCCTCGGAGGCGACGACCAGCGCCGCCGCGCCGTCGTTGACCCCGCTCGCGTTTCCGGCAGTGACCGTGCCGCCCTCGCGGAAGACCGGCCGGAGCGAGCCGAGCTTCTCCTGCGTCGTGTCGGGCCGGGGATGCTCGTCGCGCTCGACGCCGTTCACCGCGACCAGCTCGTCCGAGAAGTCCGCCGCGGCCCAGCGTTCTTGCGAGCGCAGCGCGAACGCGTCCTGTTCCTCGCGTGAGACGTCCCAGCGCTCGGCGACGTTCTCGCCCGTCTCGCCCATTGACTCGAGCGGGAACATCTCCTCCATCCGCGGGTTGGGGAAGCGCCAGCCGAGCGTGGTGTCCCAGACGGTCTGGTTCCCGCGCGCGAACCCCTGCGCCGGCTTCGCCATCACGAGCGGCGCTCGGGTCATCGACTCCACTCCGCCTGCGACGAAGAGATCGCCGTCGCCGGCCGCGACGGCGTGGCAGGCGGAGACCACGGCCGAGAGCCCCGAAGCGCAGAGTCGGTTCAGCGTGACGCCGGCGACGGACTCGGGGAGCCCGGCGAGGAGCGCCGCCATGCGTGCGACGTTGCGGTTGTCCTCCCCCGCCTGATTCGCGGCCCCGAAGTAGACGTCCTCGATCTCCCTGGGCTCGATGCCGGCCCGCTCGACGGCGGCGCCGATTGCCGCAGCTGCGAGATCGTCCGGCCGAACCTCGGCGAGCGCGCCGCCGTACCGGCCGACCGGTGTACGGACGGCCGAGAGGATGACCGGCCGGCTCATGACCCGACGAGGCGAATCACCACTGCGAACGGACGCTATCTAGAATCGCCCGCGTGGGGCTTAGCGACTTCTTGCGAAACCCGTTCTCCTTTCTCGGCGCCCGCTCTTCAGGCGAAGACCGCATCGCGCAGTACGTCATCCGCGAGCACGAGCGCGGCCGGCCGCTCTCCGACATCCTCGACGACCCGTACATCCGGAACCGCACGACGGAGAACGAGCGCAAGCGTCTTCTCGACCGGCCGGAAGTCGTGCGCTCGCTCGGCCACGACGTCGTCGAGCGCGCCAAGACCGAGGTCTAGAGCTCGCGCCCGACTCCCTGGTCGCGCGCCCGCTCGAGGGCGAGTACTCCGATCGCGACGTCCCAGGCTGCCAGGCCGTTGGACTTGAACAGCACGATGTCGTCGTCCGACTGGCGTCCCTGGAGCTCGCCGGCGACGACCTCCTGCAGCTCGTGCACCTCGAGCCAGTCGAGGATGCCCTGCTCGACGGGCTCGATCAGGTCGCCCGACTCGAGGCGCGACTGCTGCCGCGAGTCGCAGCAGACGAACGCAGCCCGCTCGAGGGCGACGTTGTCGAGCTCGCGCGAACGCCGGTCGTTGGCCCCGATCGCGCAGACGAGCGAGCCCTCCCGGAGCCACTCTCCGCGGAGGACCGGGTCGCGCGAGGTCGTGGCAGTGACGACGACGTCCTGCCCGCCGGCGTCGCGATGAGTCTCGCCCTCCTCGGCGCCTTGCCGCTTGCAGAACTCCTCGAGCCGCTCCTCCGTCCGGCAGTAGGCGACGACGTGGTCGATCGTCGGCACCGCCTCCCGGATGCACTGCACCTGGCTCTCGGCCTGCCAACCGCAGCCGAGGACGCCAAGCGTCGCGGCGCCGGGCCGAGCGAGGAACTTCGCCGCGACGCCGCTCGCGGCGCCGGTCCTGAGCTGGCCGAGCTTGTCCGCCTCGATCACGGCGGCAAGCTCGGCGCGCTCGAGGTCGAACAGACAGACGACGAAGGGCGTGCCACCGGCGAGCCAGGCATATGACTTCAGGCCCGCAAAGGCGAGGCCGCGGTCGACCGCCGACATGACGGCGAAGGCGCCGCCCTCCAGTCGATGTCGGTGACGCGGCTGGTTGTCGACCTCGCCCGCAGCGAGGCGGCGGAAAGATCCCTCGACCGCCTCGAGCGCATCCGCGGGGGTCAGCAGCGCGCCGACTTCGGCTTCAGTCAGGTAGAGCGGCACGGTGGGAGTCTAGGAACCGCTCTTCGGGATGAAGCTGATCTGGCCGCTCGTCTCGAGCACGGCCCACTCGATCTCGTCCAGCTGACCGATCTGCGCGCTCAGCCTTGCCTGCGCGGCGAGCTCCTCGATGGTGATCCTGTTCCGACGGAGGTTGCGCTCGATCGTCTTGCCCCGCTCCACGAGGATCACCGGATCGCCCTCGAGGATCGTCCCCAGCCGGCGTGGGAACCGAAAGGCCGAGTAGGAGAAAAGAACGGTCATCGCGGCCATCGTGCCGCCGGCGAGCATCGCGCCCGTGACCGAGAAATCGTTCTGCGTTACGCCCTGCTGGATCAGGTCCCCGAGGACCACGAGGAGGATGAGGTCGAAGGGCTCGAGGGTCGACAGCTCGCGGCGCCCGACCGCGCGCGTCACGAACCAGACGAAGATGAAGAGGACGACTGCACGGATGACGATGTCCACTGCGCCTCCTAGGGAAAGACGGTGATGCTCCGGTCGATGGTCGCGAGCAGCATGGCGCCGTCGAAGAGACGCACCTGCTGCGAGCGATGGCCGACGTTCGTGGGGTTGACCTGCAGGTGTAGGAAGAACACGTGTTTCTGGCCGGCCGGGACCCGGCCGAGGACGAAGACGAGCTTGCCGTCACGGCTTGCCTCACCGGTCGGCGACGGCACGACAGTGTTGATGGTGATGCCCTCGGTCCAGCCGGGATCGAGGACGAGCGTCGCCTCTTCGACCTCCCGCAGCGCATCGACCGTGAAGCGGGCCTCGTAGAAGAGACCCGCCCTGACCCGCTCAGGCGCGTAGACCTCGAGCGTCGCGGCCGCTGACTCGGCGGTCGTGGTCGACGGGCGCTGGCCGAAGACGTTGAAAAGCCCCAGCGCCAGCAGGACGAGCAACGCCGACAAGGCGAGCCTGCGGGCGAGCACGTCCCGCCTCCCCTCGCGGTCGCGGTTGATCTTGAGCGTGAGCTGTTCGGGGATGTCCGCCACAACGCCGGGTTCGGCGCGGTTCCCCTCGGCTCCTCCGCTAGAGCTTCTTGCGGAGCATCCCGAAGACGCCGCGGATGACCTCCCGCTGAATGGTCTGCCCCTGGCGCGAGCCCAGGAAGTCCGTGAGCGGATCGCCGGTCTTCTTCGGCTCCGCGCGGCGCTTGCGCGGTGCGGGCGCCGGCTCCGGCTCCGGCTCCACGGGCTCGGAGGACTGCTCCATCCTCGTCGCGAGCAGCTCCCTCGCGCTCTCGCGATCAGTCTTCGTCCCGTACTTCGCGAAGAGCGGCGAGGCCTTCGCGGCGCCTTCGACGTCGTCGGCCGGCTCCATGTGAGCGAGCGGGCCACGCAGCCGCGTGTGGACGACGGGAGTGGGGACACCCTTCTCGGACAGGATCGTCACCGCCGCCTCGCCGGTCCCGAGCTGGGTGAGCAGCTCCTCGAGGTCGTAGAACTCCGAGGTCGGATAGGTCGAGACGCTTGCCTTCAGCGCCTTCGCGTCCTGCGGCGTGAACGCGCGGAGCGCGTGCTGGATCCGGTTACCGAGCTGCGCCAGCACGTCGGCGGGGATGTCCTTCGGGGTCTGCGTGATGAAGAAGACGCCGACACCCTTCGAGCGGATGAGCCGGACGGTCTGCACGACCGAGTCGAGAAAGGCGTCGGTCGCGTCGGCGAAGAGCAGGTGCGCCTCGTCGAAGAAGAACACGAGCTTCGGCTTCGGAACGTCGCCGACCTCCGGCAGCTGCTCGAACAGCTCGGCGAGGAGCCACATGAGCGCGGTCGAGAACAGCCTCGGCTTGTCCTGCACGGCCGGCAGCTCGAGACAGGAGATGATCCCGCGGCCGTCGGGGGCGACGCGCAGGAGGTCGGCGATGTCGAGCTGCGGCTCGCCGAAGAACTCCGTCCCGCCGCCGTCCTCGAGCTGCACGAGCGAGCGCAGCAGGACGCCGATGGTGGCCGACGAGACACCGCCGATCCCCTTGAGCTCGGCCTTGCCTTCATCTGAGTCGAAGAACGCGAGCAGCGCCCGCAGGTCGGCGAGGTCGAGGATCGGCAGGCCCTTCTCGTCGGCGTAGCGGAAGACGAGGGAGAGGCTCTGCTCCTGGGTCTCGTTCGCCTCGAGAATCTTCGCGAGGAGCAGCGGGCCGAAGTCCGAGACCGTCGCGTGCAAGGGCACGCCCGGTCCGATCCCGCCCAGAGAGAGAAATTCCGTCGGGAACCCCTGCGGCTCCCATGTCTGCCCGAGCTCGGCCGCCCGCTTCTCGGCGGGGCCGCCCGGTTGGCCCGGCTGGGAGATCCCTGAGAGGTCGCCCTTCATGTCGGCCGCGACGACGGGGACGCCGGCCGCCGAAAGCTGCTCCGCGAGGAGCTGGAGTGTCCGCGTCTTCCCGGTTCCCGTCGCGCCGGCGATCAGGCCGTGCCGGTTGGAGGTCGCGAGCGGAAGCCGGACGGCCGCCTCCTCCACCACCTTGCCGTCGTGGACGCCGCGGCCGAGATCGAGCCACTCGCCCTCGAAGGCGTAGGCGTCGGCAATCGTCTGTCCGAACTCCGCCATGCGGCGGGGAAGCTACATCGGGTCGCGGCTACACTGGGCGACCGGGCGCCCGTAGCTCAGGGGATAGAGCGCTGCCCTGCGGAGGCAGAGGTCGCACGTTCGAATCGTGCCGGGCGCATGAGGGCGTTCTTCCTGTAAAGGGCACAACATTGGAGCAGGCGAAAGTTCTCG
>Ga0193741_1000048_pt1 | contig 27154 bp, 30 predicted proteins | sample L2s2metaG_FD_143059 | JGI IMG/M metagenome (GOLD analysis project Ga0193741, IMG submission 143059) | Soil microbial communities from a riparian zone of the East river system, Colorado, United States - L2s2 | ecosystem: Environmental > Terrestrial > Soil > Riparian zone | place: USA: East River...
TGCTGTATTTTAATGTCATGCGTGTATATTCTATTATCCTCCAATTACTAAATCTACAAGGTCACAAACAGAGGGTTAATGATACAATTCTTGAGAATAGATTTAGTAATATTCAGTTTTTTTATGATAAGATTCCCTATTTGTCCTAGTTAGCCATCCGAATGTGTTAATTCTTGGCAGCACCCCGCATCATTGAATTCTAAATGAATAATAGTCTATCTAATAATATATGATAGATTGTAGCATCTCGTATTTTTATTATTCTACATTACCTCTCAATATTTTGATTCAGACCCCATCTATCTCGTACTTTATCTTCCAACTTCGAAAACATAATTCTATCAAATAACAACCCAATCGCAAATATTGAAATCATCGATGCAATGATTTGATCCATAAGTTGGAATTCTCTGCCAACAAGCAAGATATGACCTAGGCCCACGGCTGCTGCAATAAGTATTTCTGCCCCTATTAGTGCATGCCATGCAAACGACCATGCTTGTTTTATTCCGACAAGTAAAGAAGGAGTGGCTGCTGGAATCATCACATATCTAAAAAGCGAAAAACCCTTTGCACCCATATTTCTTGAAGCTTGAATATAGAGAGGAGGGATGTTACGAATTCCACTATATGTTGACATCATCACAGAAAATACTGAACTCATTATTACAACAAATAATATTCCGAAATCGTTTAGCCCTATTAGCAAAATAGCAAAAGGCACCCAGGCTACGCTTGGAAACGATTGTAATCCGACAGCAAAGGAACTCATTGTTTTTCCAAATCCTGGAATTTTTACCATAACTAATCCAACCGCTATTCCGATAATGATGGATATTGTAAATCCAATAACAAGTCGATACATAGTCATTCCAATACTCTTAATCAATGTAAAGTCCTGGAGTAAGCCTGCAAAAGATTCAGCAACCATAGCTGGAGAAGGCATTGACACTTGTGGCCATATTCCCAAAATGTATACTAGCTGCCATATTCCAATAAATGCAGCAATAAACAGTGTAATATTAGCTAAGTCATCAAGACCTAACCTCTTGCCTAGTTCCCTAGGGATTTGTTGTTGTCGGATATTTTGCATTTCTAACTAGACTGGTCAGTCGAAGAAAATTCACATCTGAATCTACTGGTCGGTACTGCGTCAATAGTTTTTGAATGTGGTTGCGAGGAAGTAGAAGAATAGTACATATCCCTTGTTCCATTGAAAATTTGTTTTATAATCGAATCGATCAAAAATCCTTCAATAAGTTTTGTCTCGTCATTGGATATATCAATATTCGCTAACATGTTAAACAGAATACTCTTTCCACCTTCACAATGCCCTAATATTGTCATAAATTCTCCCTCACTGATAGCTAAATTTAGATTATCTGATACTACATATTCTGGTGAAATTCGATCCGCTCCTCTACATCTACTATTGTTCTCAATATTCGCCTTGAACGCCCTATTCAAGTTCAAGACTATTTTTTGTTCCTGGATTGTCGTTTGCTGTTTCCCAACATTGGACAACATGCATGGAATAAGAGGAGACATTGTATATAATTGACCTCAAATGCGTAGGATAAGGATAAAGCACGCAGATTCTGCATATTATCTTACTAGGATTTTCACTTCATGCCAAAAGTAATATTATTTCATTAGTCCTAATCATTCATATTTGAATATACATGCAGACTTTCCATATGACATCTTCCAGATTATTTTTTATTTGAAAACACTACAAACTTTATTCATAAACAGGACTTGCCAATCGAGTAGCATTATCTTCATTACGGAGAACAATAGATAGCATAATAAGTTCAGTGGACATGATTAGGCCGGAAAAACCACAGTTGTGTACTACCATTGTGGGTACTCATCTGTATCAGCCTCATACCAGTAAGCCTTCTTATTTTGTATAACGCCTTTGTATCTGCATAGAAATCATTTGTATTTAATATCAAAAACTCTTTATGATCCGCGGCAATATATTCAAACCCACAATCTTTGTTACAATCTAAAATATCCCATATCCACTCTTCACACTCGTCGATCGGTAATTGAGAGGATGACGTAGGTAACATCATAGTATAGGTTCCATTCCTCAACTTACAGCTCTAGTTAAGGTCATATATTTACAGTACACATAAACACTAATAAAGTGATGCAATATTATTTCTACGAGATGATACGTCACAGATGTATCTAGCTATTATTCAAGTGCATTTCTAATCCTATTGTTGGACTTTACCGATATAAACAGGTTATAGCTTGGGTTTGATTTTTTCAAATACCTCGGATAGGCAAGCAAATTTCTTAAATAACTCCACATGTCTTGTAAAGAGACTGCGTGTAAACTAGATTAATGAAAAAGATATACCTCGCTATCGTAAAAAATAGATATCTAAAGGTAGGCCTGATTCTCTTGATTGCAAGTGCCATTATGGTCATCTACCTAAACAATGAGGGAGTAAATTGCCTCTCAGAGATTAGTAGAAAGGAAAACATGAGCCTCGAAAATAGTCAAGAATTAGAACAACTTAGGGGACATTGTTTTTTCATTACCAATTCCTACTTTTATTCGCTATTTGGATTAATAATAGGTTTGATAATTATTATGGTATGGTATTCAAAATATAGGAATGTATGGAGATCCAAATTTGACAAGTAATGTTCTCACATTCTAGAAGGATCATATCGAAGACAATCATTTATTCCATTCATAATTACTTATGAAATAGCAAAAGAATATATCGTTTGTGGGGAAGTTCATAAACGAAGCCCTTTTCATGATATTACAATTGACAAAGTTGTAAACACCAACAAATGAAGACACCTTATATCCAACTTGCAAGAATATTGACAGTATTTTAAGATGGATAAAATGATTATACATAAAAAATATCTATTGAGGAAAGTCCAGAAGTAATTACTAGGGTATTTCTTTTTTCATCTCTCTTTCATACACATGAATGTGATCTATCGGAGTTAACTCTAGATCTCTAGATTTTAGCATTGTTTAGTTAAGGACCGTACTGGCTAAACCTGTCTTAAGGCGCAACTTTCCTTTAGAAATAGTGTTATGCGGTCTTGTCCTAAGAATACGGCCACAGCAAGGGCAACGAAGTCCTTCCCATTGTAAGAATGTTTCACACTCTACGCATCTTTTATGCCCGTTTCTATAATAGCTACTGTCAAAAGCAGATTTGTGGGCTTTAAACTTATGACAGATGTCTCTACAAAATAATCTCAACTTTTTATTTCCTGAGCACAACGTGCGCTGTCCGCTGCCCTGGATATTCCTAATGCTATTTTAATGTACAACAGAGGTTCTTCTATACACGAATCTGCAAGATTTTGGGACTTTGTTCTCTCACAAATAATGATTCTAGATAATGCTAGATCATTTAACAATTCATTGCTACCATATTACTATTGTAGTTTCATTATCATTTAAAAAACTTTTTGTACCTCGTAGCAGGTTTGACATTTCCTCAGGATTTCCATCTATGTCAGCGGTTTCTAAAACTAGAGAGATTCTTTCTGACTAATATGAGTCGATACCATATGCAGTAACTGCTGTAAGATATCCACCTTGTCAGTGAAATTGATGTATTGACATATATTTCATTTAAATATAAATGATACACTATGCCGCTTTCTGAATCTCAATCTTCATAATCTTAGGTCGGGCTTAACTTTACAGAATAAATTTTACTGATCATGGTTTCGGTAGAGAAAGATATAATGCTAAACCTGTTCATCCTTTATTATGCTTTACTTATACCTTATTCAGTATAATTGAAGTTCGTAGTGTCTAGATTTTCGTTCAATGTTATTGTGATCTTCTCTGAGGGCTGATCTCACAAAAGACTTTATCTCTAAATTCGACATATTTTAGGATCATATCTTTGATTCTAGAATACTTGCCGATTAATTCCTTCAGGTCACTATTCTCTTCATACCCAAACGAAGAAGCATAATAGGCACTTTGGATATGCCGTTCTGTGCCACAAATGTCTTTGATAGATCTCAAAAAGGTTTTTAGGGATTTATTATCGGTTTTCTTTCCATTTTCTTGATTTTGTATTCCAACCGCAACAAGAGTCTGAGTATTCTTTGCGTACACACAAACGTCCACAGGATAGTTGACACCAGATACCCCTACAAGGTTTTGATTAATATGAAATTTATAATACTTGGGATAATAATTCCAAGACATATAAACAGCAAGTCTATAGTCGGAGAAGCAATCTTCGCAATCAAGAAATATACGCTGAAGGATAAGAATTGTTTCATTATTCAGAGAGGAGAACCGGTTTGCTTTCTCCCCCGATCCTCGCGTCACAAAAGAACGAGCATCTATTTTACATCCACATTTTTCTGCCACTTTTTCTAGTATCTGAAATGGTATATTGTAGTTAGCAAGACTTACTTCTATCCTTTGGCGTTGCTGATCATTTAGTTGTTTGGTTTCAGAGAACATAAAAGGCACACTATTTAGTTGTTTTGATACTTAATAAATTAATACTATCAGAGGCAACCAAACTGGGTTCTTGGTGGCTTTTTTGGGACCTATTCACAACTTAGGGAACTCATAGTCGGTTTATGAAAGCCTTGACAAGTAAAGACCCATTACAAGACTGGTTTATTTGATTTATTATTAATATCGTAGAAAGATTCAAAATGCTACATGGATAGTGTAACCTTGATTGAGGCACTTGGTTTGGTATCTTGTGATAATACTCATGAAATGCAACGTACAGCAGATACTATTGGCAAAGGAGGAGAGTGATGGTCTACGATTATTTGATAGACCAGATAACAGTAAGATAGATAATTGAAATCATCTAATGATTAAAATACCCGTCATTATGTTATTGTAAATAATGAATAAGAGAAAATTTAGTGGTAGTCGCGGTGGAAGATGCGAATGTATATGTCATAAGAGACCAGGTACGAATGATTATTGTGGGTACTGTTCTGGATCTCATAGCAGTAGGCGTCCCGGAAATTAGTTTTTGTATTCAAGTATTATGTTTCTCTTATTCAGTCCAATAACCATCTAGTTATGGTTTGGGAAATACTCTAGTTTTCGTTTTGGCACTGGGCAATGGTGCTCTTAACATTTCCAACCCATGAAGTTGTTGGCAATACCCCTGTTTTATATATCATAGTCATCCTTGAGCATTCAACGATCACAGTAGAGGTACACTTTATCCCCAAGATTGAAAATATAATGACAACCAAATAGAAGATTACTTACCCTCCAAAATGCAAGACAAAGAATCTTCTGTGTAACAAAGCTAATAATCTGCAAATACAACAAAAAATAGAAATATACATCAAACTTTCTAATGTTACTACAATGGTTTTGAATTTAGATATTTATTTAATTCTTTTTAAGTTGTTAAGTGAGTCATCTGAAATCATAATATCGGAGGAATAGCTAAACTATTCATAGGAGTAGACAATGTTTCTTCTATAACAGTAAAAGCACCTTAATACGATAATCCTTAATATTCATGAAATTCTCGTAAATATAAAGAGTCTATGAAACAATCTGGTTTTTTTATTTGGTTACTACCTGTGCTAATTTCCTTACTTCTACTTTTGGGGGATAATAGTAAATCACTCGGAGATCCAAATTTGGAAGAGTCTTCTTTCAAATTGGATAAGATTGTTGATGGTTTTTCTCGACCCACTGGTATGTCATTTTTGGGCCCTAACGATTTTCTGGTAACTGAGGAGGACACTGGTAAAGTTAAAAGGGTCATCGATGGACGTATTTCCCAAACAGTATTAGACGTAGATGTTTCGACAAATGATTCTAGAGGACTAATAGGTATCGATTCAACGATTGTTGCCAATAAAACCTTCGTTTTCTTATATTTTACTGAGTCATCTTCCAAGGACGACGGGGAACCTATAGGCAATCGTCTTTACAGATATGAGTTAATAAATGGTCAATTGACAAATCAGAAATTACTGTTAGATATGCCGGCTGGACCAGGTTCAAAGGATAATGGAGGACCAATTGTAATAGGTCCAGATAATAATGTTTATTCGGTTGTTGGGCATGTTGCAGGGGATGGAGATAAAGGACATGAAACTAAAGCTCAAAACTTTAAACGTGGTCCTGATGCAGACGGAACAAGTGGGATTCATAGAGTTACGATAGATGGTAATATTGTTGATTCTAGAATATTAGGATCTACAGAATCGCTGGATACATATTATGCCTATGGAATAAGAAACACTTTTGGAATGGATTTTGATCCTATAACCTCAAAACTTTGGATTACTGAAAATGGTGTTTATTCACACGACGAGATTAATCTAGTAGAACCAGGTTTTAATGGAGGGTGGAAACATGTGACAGGTTTGGCCCCATCAAATTTTGATTACTCAGAATTGGTAACCTTTAATGGAAGTGGGAAATACAGCGACCCAGAATTCGTGTGGAATAATACTGTATCACCTACTGCACTTTTATTTTTTAATAGTGACAAATTTGGACCTGACTACAAGAATGATATGTTTGTAGGGGACTATGAATTTGGTAGAATATATCATTTTGGACTAAATTCAGAAAGAGATGCCTTGCTCCTGAATGGTTCTTTGGCCGATAAAATAGCAGACAATGATTCCGAACTCCAGAACATTATTTTTGGAGAAGATTTTGGAGTTCCAACGGATCTGGAAATTGGTCCTGATGGAATGCTATACGTCTCTTCGTTGAGAGACGGGGCCATATATAAGATAAGTAGATAAGCTGTTCTGGTTTCTCAATATAAGAAGACGATCATTATTGGAGCAAAACCAAGCAGATCTATTCAATACTGAAAGACAAAGTCTTGATAATGATTCTATTTGACTTAATCTAATTATTTGTTGATGAAGCGTTCACCCTTGCCTCAAAAATATGGTTGAGATCATAAGCTCCACTTCTTTGTGCTGTAACTTTAATTTCCCATTCACCTGGCTGACTTAAATAACCCCCATCAACCGCAAAACTTCCCTCGTCCGTCTTGTTTAGGTTTGCAACTATAGGTCCCAATCCTACATCTTGATTAGTAATTGACATAATTACGTTTTTTATATTGGATGCGAAGTTTCCTGATGGATCGCTCAGAGTCACATTAAATGAATTTTGTCCCACGGAGAAAGGTGAAATCATGAGGGTCATATTTACGTTGTCTACGATAGCATGCTCTGAGAAGGTAATGTTATTGTCACTTTCTTGTTGTAATTGTTGTTGTTCAGGAGACTGAATACTGAAAACATAGGTGCCTTTGGTTATATGGCCATCATCACGAGACAAGACAAGCCATGAAACGCTGAATATCCCATCTGAAAGTTTACTTTTGTCCAAAGTAACAGTAGCCTCTCTGTCATTTTGTCCTGAAAGCTCGAAATCATTGTTGTCTACTCTCTCATTTTTTGAATTCGTAACATGTATGTAACTCACTTTTGGTTCCGGTCTTTCTGAAAACAAGATCACTGCCTTACCTGGCAAAGTTTCATCATGTCCATTACTAATAACAGAATTGGCAGGCGGCAAATATGAAATTGGATTCGCATGGCCATATACGTGGATATGATTGGTATTATAAAGGAGGAAATTTACAATTAAAATACTAATTGCAAAAAATAGCATTAGACTTTTAATAAAATGTAGACCGATGAGATCTCTTGACATGTTAATTTAATTTATATAAATTCAATATTAAGTTTAGTAATACGTTTGAAGAACGACCTACAAAAACAAATAAGGTTGATTAGCTTTCATAATGGCAATAGAATTCAATTGGAATTGAATTTATTGCTAACTTGGAGAATTTTCAAAATTTTTAAACGACTAGTAACTAATATTTTTCATAAATACAAGTTAGACTTAAAACCATGTTTATCATTATTATTATCATCAACTTACTGGCGGTGAATTGACTTAAGCATAGAACAAAAGCAAACTATCCTCAACTTGTACAATTCTGGAATAATGTCGGAGGTAATAGCACTTCAAATGGATATGAATGAAGAGGATGTTCTTCGGGTAATAAAGGAAGAGACAAAAAGTGAAAAAGGAAGAGAGACAAAAATCTCCTCTATATCGTCATCGCTAGGAAATATGAGAAAAGACGCTGACATTACGCTAATAAGTAAACTCCACATAGACAAGGCAGTTAATATTGATTACGCCATTAAATATGCGCAAACAAGAATGTGGAAGGCTCTTAAGGTAAAGTCTGATTTCGACATTTCAATGGAAGAAACGCAGAACATTTTAAAGAATTACGCAGAGTCCAAAACTACTTTTCTGATTCTATACATCGATCTTGTGGATTCTACCAGATTATCTATGACCCTTCCTGTAAACAGATTAGCAACTATAGTTCGGGCATTTTCTCAAGAAATGTCACTAATCATTTCAGCATATGGTGGATATGTCTTGAAGTACATTGGTGATGCGATTCTGGCATTTTTTACTGTGGACTCGGCAGATAATTTGAATTCACGTTGTATTAACGCAGTATTATGTGCATCATCAATGATTAAGGTTATTTGTCAGGGAATAAATCCTATTTTGAACCAATATGATTATCCAGAATTAAGAGTAAGAATTGGAATAGATGTTGGTGAAAATGCGGTAGTACAATTTGGGTGGGACACTCATACGGTTGACGGAAAAGCCATTCTGAGAGATCCCCATTTTGATATATTGGGCTACACAATAAGCATCACGGCCAAAATGACTGCATTCGCCAATCCAGATCAGATTGTGATAGGTCAATTAGTATACCAAATACTAGATGATGATCAGAAATCAATGTTCAAACCCTTGCCCATAAGTCCACAAATTTGGAATTATCTCAGCGATAATACCGGAGGGGGAATATATCGCCTATATGGTAGTATAAATAAAAGGGACGTTGATTCTGCATATGATTCTATGAATACAAAATAACAAGGAAAAAGTATTGGCCAAACTTTTAGTCCTTGGTCTTTTGGTTTCTATAATTCCTTTTTTATAGTATATCCATAAATAAGCGAACTTTTTAATCATATTGGTATCTCTTACTCGTTGGATAATAAGGTAGCAATAGTCACCGGGGCAAGTAGCGGCATAGGATATGCTACGTCGTTGAAATTGTCAAAGGCGGGTATAAGAGTAGTAGCCGGAGCAAGACGCACTGACAGATTACAAGACCTAGAAAAACAAATTATCGAGAATAATGGAGAAATATTAATTCAAAAACTCGATGTTACAAGCAAGTCGGACTGCGATTCACTGGCTAATGCTACAGTTAATAAATGGGGAAAAATTGATGTTCTAATTAACAATGCTGGTTTGATGCCGTTAAGCTATTTCAGATATGGCAAAGTGGAAGAATGGGAACAGATGGTTGATGTAAATATCAAAGGAGTTCTATACTGCACCTCAGCAGTAGTTCCGTATATGTTACAGCAAAAATCAGGGCACATAATCAATATCTCCTCAGTTGCAGGTAGAGTAGTCTTTGCTGGAGGAAGTGTCTATTGCGCAACCAAACATGCCATAACTGCATTTAGCGAAGGATTGAGAAAGGAACTAAGTCCGAAGGATAACATACGGGTTTCATGTATTGAGCCTGGAGTTGTTTCAACAGAACTACTGGAATCAATAACGGATGAAACTATGACTGGATATATACAAGCTACAAAGGATATGGAAATCCTACAGTCGGAAGACATAGCAAATGCGATTTCATATGTAATACAAGCGCCAGATCATGTCAATGTCAATGAGGTATTAATCAGACCTACAGCCCAAGAAAGATAATAACTCCTCCTCTCATAATTCTAATGTATCTTTTAATTTCTCAGTGCTTACCTAATTACAGAACAGAGGTTTTTTTAGGTTTTTTTACATGGTAATTCGAAATTGGAGGACTAGAGTGAAGAGAAAAGATAAAGTAGGATAATATGTGCAAATAAGTAGGTTTCCACTTGACAAAAAATGCAGTCAGCAATATTCATTGACAGAAGAGATGCTGCAGAACAGCTAGCCAAGAGACTCGAATGGCTAAAAGATGAAATGTCAGGAGACAGTATCGAACATGAAAAGATATCTACAAAAATAGTTGTCTTGGCTATTCCACGTGGAGGAGTGGTTATTGGTGATGTTATTGCATCTATTCTAGGCTGTAGACTTGATATTGTTGTCTCCAGAAAGATTGGCGCTCCTTTGAATCCTGAACTTGCGATAGGGGCAGTAATGCCGGATGGCAGTATTTTTACAAATGAAAACATAGTAAATCATTTGAATGTTCCACAGGATTTTATTGATTCCCAAGCAAAGGCACAGGTAAAAGAAATAGAACGCAGATTGCTTAGTTTTAGAGGAAATATTGAATATGAAGTGAGTTTAAAGGGAAAAATTGTCATATTAGTTGATGATGGAATTGCAACTGGAGCAACCATCCTAGCTGCAGCGAAATGGCTAAAGACAAAACATTTCTGTAAAAAATTGGTGATAGCTGCCCCTGTTGCTCCTCCTTCTGATAATACACTTGATGCTCTAAGAAATCTTGCCGATGATGAGGTAATTCTATACACCCCTGAACCATTTTACGCTGTCGGACAGTTTTACAAAAAATTTCCTCAAGTAAGCGATGACGAAGTTATAGAAATAATGCAAAGATATGGCTATAAAGGCAACAAAGTAATGTAAAGCGATATGAGCTTTGTAGGTTTGTTAAAAAGATGTACATCCTAATTCAAGACCATTGAAAAAAATTCATTTTGGGTGAGGGTATGAATAATTATGAATGAGTAAATTTGAATGAAATTTTGACTCTATAGGCATAGCGAATTATTAAATAATATTACCTTCCGCTGTACTTGAACAGAGAAAAAAATGATACCAGTTCATGGTTATGCATGCAAGCAAGCTAAAGGGCCTCTGACTTCATACGCATTTGAGAGACGTGAGCCTAGGGATCACGATGTCGTTATTGACATTCAGTACTGTGGAATCTGCCACTCAGATATTCACCAAGTGAGTGATGAGTGGGGCAGGCCAGCGTTTCCGATGGTTCCAGGACATGAAATTGCAGGTATTGTCTCCCAGGTTGGTACAAATGTTAGCCATTACAAGGTGGGTGAAAGAGTTGGTGTAGGTTGCTTCGTTGATTCTTGCCGCAAATGTTCTTCTTGCTACGATGGTCTAGAGCAGTATTGTATCGAGGGGTGTACTTTGACTTACAATGGCGTTGAAAGGGACGGGAAGACTCCTACACAAGGAGGCTATTCAAACAAGATTGTGGTCAATGAAAACTACGTTCTGAGGATTCCTGATGACCTTCCTCTTCCTCGCGCCGCTCCTCTCATGTGTGCAGGGATCACACTTTATTCTCCTCTCATGCATTGGAATGCCGGCCCTGGGAAGAGAGTGGCTATCATTGGTTTGGGTGGCCTAGGACACATGGGAGTTAAAATCGCCCACGCACTTGGTGCAGAAGTTACCGTTCTGAGTCACTCTCTTAATAAACAAGAAGATGGAAGAAGGATGGGAGCCGATCACTTCTTTGCCACATCAGATCCTAAAACTTTTGAGAAACTAAAAGGAAATTTTGACATAGTCATCAACACTGTTTCAGTAGAGCTTGACATGAATAATTTCTTGAATCTGCTTCGACTCGATGGGACAATGGTTATAGTAGGTCTTCCAGAAAAAGAGTTGTCCTTTGGGGCTTTTTCACTAACTAATGCGCGTCGCCGCCTTGCAGGCTCTGTTATTGGTGGAATCCAAGAAACTCAGGAAATGCTTGAATTTTGTACCAAGTATAACATCTATTGCGACATAGAACTAACCCCGATTCAAAAAGTAAACGAGGCTTACCAGCGAGTCGTTAATAGCGATGTTAAATATCGGTTTGTGATCGATATGAAGTCGCTAAAGTAAGTTGACAGAATTGAACTACGATGATAGCATTGAGGCATATGTGCTAAGTCTTTCTTCAGGCATACTAGTCTTTAGTTTGTCAACTATCAATAATTCAGATAGAATCTCATATTGTCTGAGCCCGTAAACATACCACAGAGAATAGTAAGTACAAAGTTAGGGTGGGTAAATGAAAATATTGTTTCTGAGGAAGGTTTGCAACGAGATAAAGATGAAAGGGGTACACGCGCTAAACAATCGGCTGAATCAATTTATCTCTTAATTTGCACAACAAGTTAGAAACTATCAATATTACAGACGAGCAGCTTGGACATTATCTGGATATACTCACTTTTGGGCTTCAACTGATACAATGGACTTGTAAATTGCTATAAAACTGGAGCTAGACTGAGTCTGTGGAGGAGCAGCTCCACTTACATTATTGTTATTGATATCAATATTTGAATTGTAATTATATAACAAGGACATAATCAAAACGAAATCTCCTCCTTGAGGTGGAACTTGTACCATAAAGCTATTTTGATCTAATGTAGGCTCCTTTAGCGATTTGTTGAACAATACATAAGAATCTGAAATCTTTTTGTCTATAATTATTTCTCCAAGCCTGAGATCGGTGTTATTCATTAGTGTTGTCGAGTTTACTAACTCTACGCTTACAATATCGGGTGGTGTCCCATCTGTGATCTCCAAGCCTAGAAGTCGATTTTGTCCAACTTTAGTAGTGCTATGTTCCACTAAATCACCCGCAGAATAATTTGCGATATAGGTATTACCTACAAGGACACCGTCCAAGCCAATTTCTTTCGATTCAGTCCAATCTAGAGGTATCTCAGTCTTACTTTGTAACAACTCAACTTTCGGTAATTCGAAGCCCGTCATAGTGTCTACAGAATCTAATGTACAGTTGCACGGAGTTTCACTTTTTGAGAACCCATACACCTCTTTTATCTCCATTTTTTGATATTCATTATAGTAGATGGAGAAACAACCGATTCCTGCTATCAGGGAGATTATGACTATCACATAAGGCTTAAACATAACCAATTGTGTTCCTAAATGATTAAATAACTTTGTTAATTTTGCAACTACATGATGAGATAAGATCCGACCAAATTGTCGTCAGCTCATTCTAGTTATAGATTTTGTGTCACGTATGCTTCTCATAGTAGAGATGAGGTGGTTGTAAGAATAAGTAAGGCTAGTTCCTGAAATTTTTTATTCATGTTGATTATGATTGTATAAAGCAACAAAAAATCTTTGTATCAACTTTTTTTATCCCTTTGATTCTTTTTCTCTCGCCTTAATTTGATATGTTACTGCTGTGTTAAACACAGGTTGCTTGGTTAATATTCATACTGAAGCCGATATTAATGAAGTTGCGATAGCCTCGGTATTCTATACTACACAAAATTCGGAAAAGAAAACTATAGCGTTTCCGATGACTATTTTAAGTAAGCAATCAGTAAACTTCACCTGTGAACCACAGTTCTACAACTCTTTCTCCATTCCCTTCAATCTTTTCAACAAGCGGTTCACTATCATTGGGTTCTGATACTATAGTACAGGATTTCGCAGTAATCATGATAGTTGCGGCATTAATGCTCCTGCTTACGTATAAGCTCAAACAGCCAATGGTGCTAGGATACATTCTTGCAGGTATTATAATTGGACCATACACTCCTCCTTTTCTATTACTCCATGATATAGACACAATCAATGTGTTTGCAGAACTAGGAATCATAATGCTTCTGTTTGTTATCGGAACTGATTTTCCCTTAGCTAGGCTTAGATCTGTTGGCAGAATCTCAATTGTAGTAGCGTTAGCAGAATCTATAGGTACGTTATTGGTTACCTTCTTTGTTGGTCAATACCTGGGCTTTTCATTTTTTGATTCTATATTTATAGCACTTGCTATGTCAATTACAAGTACCGTAGTCACGGTTAGGGTTCTAGAAGATTTAGGTCTAATTAACGATACGTCTTCCACTTTGATTCTTGGTATATCCATTATCGAAGACATAATAGCTTTAAGCTTACTTGGAGTGATTCAATCAGTAGCAGTAAGTATTACCGGAATGGAGAGCACTAGTAATATAACAAATCAAGCCTTAATATTGCAACTCTTATTTTCAATAGGCATTGTAGCGGCATTTATCGGAAGCATCTTAATTTTGGGATCAAGATACATCCCAAACCTTGTAGATAAAATAGGCAAGACTAATGACTATGCCCTACTTCTAATAGTCATTTTAGGACTGGCAGTTGGTTTATCCTTTGCAGCTAGCCTGCTAGGCCTATCTGTAGCAACAGGTGCCTTTTTGGCAGGTGTATTAATTGCTGAGTCAAAGAGTGCTAATGCTGCTAGGGTATTGACGACGCCCATTCGAGATGTATTTGCCGCCATATTCTTTATTTCAATTGGCGCGTTAATGGACGTATCATTGATACCCGTTTACATTGTACCGACCATTTTGCTTATTTTGGCTTCATTTGCAACTAAATTTTTGATAGTAGCGGCTATACTAAGCAGGCTAAAATATGATAGTGCGACATCTTTAAGAACTGCACTCGGAATGGCCTCAGCAAAAGGAGAACTGTCTTTGGTTGTCGCAAAGGGTGGTCAGGATGTTGGAGCAATAACCTCGGCTGTGCTTCCAATATTAGGTGTTGTTACGATGGTAACTACTTTTATGACACCATATATTTTGAGATTTGGTAGTAAACTAGGAAATGCGTCTCAATCCTCATCTTTGGATTCAAAGAAGGAAGACCAGTCAGAAAAGGGACAAGAGTAGTTTATTATTATTGCATGCATACGCACGTTCAAAATCAATATTTAGTCTGGAGTGATTTGCATCATTTTCATATACTACACAACCAAAATTGCAGCTTCTACATGTCCACATTCATGGGCTTTGAAATTTTAACATGCTGGTAGTCAATCGAAAATAGTACCATCATTTTCATATTTCTGCTCAAGCAATATTACAAATCCTACGTGTCCACAATCGTCTGTATTACAACTTGTACATTTTGGTACTCCATTCTGGGTTTCAACTCTTATGTCACGACCAGCTACATTATCATATAACAAACTATATTTAGTGTGAACGAAATCTTTTAGAATAATTGGGTTAGCAGTAGTAGACATTTTGTCTTCAGAGCCCAACCATTGCATAAATGCAGCCGTTCCTTGATCTAGTGTATCAAAATGTGTTACTAGCTTTGGTATACCTTTTTTTCCTCTCTTCGTTACCTTATTGTCGTCATTAAACGATTTTGACTTATCTTCTTTTGTGAAGTTAATCACGCTTTATTGTGCCTGTGCTGAGTATTCAGATCTAGCTTAGATATAAAGATAACCAGTCAACGTAAAATAAGATATGGAGACTATTTATCCTGCCTTTTATAAATATTATATAAGTTTAATTACTATCACTGCAAATATTATATCTTTAATATTCGACACAATGTTGAAGTTTCAAAAGCAACATTGGATTCTCAGATTTCTATTATTTTATACATTACGATAAAAGCAGAAACTCTTAAATCCCACTAGTTCCCGGTGACGCACTAGAATTTGATTGATACGAATTTATAGTTCAAATTCTTGAGTGGATGAAAAATCTTCACTTATTTTCGATATTAATATGTGTTGCTTCGTTAATCAACATCTTTACAGTATTAAGATCTAAATCCAGCTGATCTGCAATTACTTCTTCCTCAAAGCCAGACTCATAGAGATTTCTCAATGTATCTGTTTTTTCCTTATTAATAATATTAGTAGGAGGATGTAATGAAAGCCTATGTTCTACTGATATAATGTATTTGATTACCCTATCGACTAAATTTTCCGAGTCGACAGTACTATTCGTAGAAATGGCAAGTATGTGGTGTTTTACTGGTATACTGAATAATTTGACTTTGTCATAATTATAAAGAACGTATTTCAAATTTCCCAATTCTTGCGAAAAGTGTTCTCTTAAGAGAATAATCTGAGCGGATTGTGAGAAACTTAGATCAGCACTACTTCCCTTCAAGTATTGGTCAGTACCTTGCTTGAGGCCACCTGCAAACAGGTATCCAGATCTTTCTATTAGGCCAGCAAATCTGATTGCAGGATCGAGTGTTACTATGTTCCTTGAAAACTCTTCTGCCTTGATTTCATTTGTCTGGCTATCATTTATCACATCCGTCTTCTGTCCTTCTCTCAAAGCAATATCGTTGATGGTGAATTCTCTGATAAGTATATAACTTCTAAGTAACTTAGTTAACTGCTAAAAAATGGCGGAATAGGTGAACCCGATGAAGGATACTGATTTTTGAGTAAGAAGCAGACATTGTAACTATTAAGATATTTTGCCCAAGGTCGAAGCTTGTATTTTTATGTAAATGATTAAAGCATTGATAATTATGACCTATAGTTACCCTAGAGTTACCTTAGAACGGATCCATCCGACAAAACTACATCCTTATATAGACTGTCTAGTATTCTGACGCTAAATGTATCGCTTTGCAACAAGAGCGTTCCTCATAATTTTGACAGTTAATATTAGCTTTCAAATTCTAAATGGCAACAATGGCATATCATTATTAGTAAATCCAGGCATAACAGTCTTTGCTCAAGAAGGTAATAACAAAAGCCTTGAGTTGACTCATGGTATCGCAAGTGGAGACGTTACAAATGATAGCGCAGTAGTATGGGCACGTAGTAACCGAGAGGCCCAAATGCATGTGGAATACGATACTTATTCAAACTTCTCTCAATCAAATTCCCTAAATTCGACATCACTGGCCAATCAAACAACTGACTATACAGCGCGCGCAAAGCTCGAGGGCTTAAACCCTGATACGGTTTATTACTACAGAGTATGGTTTTCCGCACCTCATTTATATCAAGAATATAGCGACAACGCTTTACATTCAGATCCTTTAGTAGGCTCCTTCAGAACTGCTCCAGACCCTTCCTCGCCTACAATCAAACCCATAAGTTTTATCTTTGCTGCAGATCTTGGAGGTCAGAAGCATTGCCGTCAAGCCGCTACTGGAGGATATTCTATCTTCAAAAATATGACGCAGTTATCACCTGATTTCTTTATTGCAAATGGCGATATGATATATGCTGCAGATAAATGTCCTATTGAAGGTCCTTCTGATAATTGGAAAAACATTCCCGGGAACTTCTCTGGAATAGCGGACCCTAGTGTTAATTGGACTAATTCAGAACAAGTACGTGATACCTATTTAGAGCACTGGCAGTATAATCGGGCAGACCCATATCTTCAAAGCTTTCTTCAGAGCGTTTCGATGTACTCCCAATGGGATGATCATGAGGTAATCAATGACTTTGGGGCTCTTTGGCAATACTGGAATTCCATTAATAAAGACAGAAAAGGCTATGCCAATATTGTGAATGAAGGTAGAGATGCATTCTTCAACTACTCGCCTATAGATAGAAACCTAGATGACAAAGATCGTATCTATAGGTCATTTAATTGGGGACCCAATCTCGATGTTTTCATTCTAGATGGGAGGTCATATCGTAGTCCTAACATTATAGCCGATACTTCTGATAATAACAAGACTATGCTTGGAAGTGAGCAGCTTCATTGGTTAAAACAGAGCTTAATGGACTCGTCAGCGGTCTGGAAAGTCATTAGCAGCGATGTGCCTATCTCAGTCCCCACTGGAGCTAATGCTTCAATTCTAGGACGAGACGGTTGGGCCAACGGAAACGAAACAAACTATTCTTCTAAAACTGGGTTTGAGAGGGAACTGCAACAACTGTTGGCATTTTTAGATGATATTAACATTAAAAACATAGTGTTTGTAACAACGGATGTTCATTTTCCAGCGAATATATTATACGAGATAGATGCTAATGGTGATGGCGACAAATTGATATTCCACGAGCTTATCTCCGGTCCCCTTAGTGCATTTAGATTTGGTATGCCAGGAGGTGTTCCTCTTCCCAAACTAGATACAACGTTCAACCCTAAAATACTATATGAAGAAGGTGGTATTTTCAACTTTGGTTATGTGGAGATTCAAAAGCAACCTGAAGATAACTTGGTCCACTTAATTTCTAGAATAGTCGACGAAAATGGGCATACACGTCCAAATTCACTACTAGATCTGAAACCTCAACAATAGGATAATTGAATAGTAGAAGCATAATTAAAGACAAGTATTACTGAAGAAGAAGGGGAAGAGTATGATCTAATAAAGAATTTATATTATCGAGGACAAACCATGTATATGGGGATAGCCCAATATATGGCTAAGGAATTCATGAGGGAAATAAGTAATAGATCTAAGGAGTTCTATGAGTTCATTCTGCCTCCTGTAGATATGGTAGAAGATGCAAATGATTTAGTTGTTATGATTGACTTGCCTGGCTTCGCCAAAAAAGATATTAAATTAAGGATAGTGAAAAATGTTTTGTCGATAAGTGCAATAAGAGAGGAAACGGAAAATATTGGTACAGTATACTACAAACATAGACCAATACAAATAGAAAAAAAAATACCACTTCCTATTCCAGTTAGTGATGATGATGAACTTATAGCCGGAATAGCGAAATACCAAGATGGTGTAGTTACTCTCAAAATCCCAATTCCAAATTCTAGAAATATTCCAGTAACCTAATTACATAAAAGCGGTCAACTAGTCACTGTTTACTGTGTCGTACTAGACTTCAATTTTTTTGCGCGGAAATTCCATATTCTAAAAATTGTTATTTATGATAACTGCTAAGGTTCTAATACCCTCCAATATTCAGCCAAAATTTTTTGACCGCAATCGCGCAAGTTATCAATAAAGAAATTTAATAATGCAAGAATAATATCCTCAGCTGGATGCTTTCCGGATTACCTTCTAAAATGATAGTGTATATTCAGGAATTCGATAAATATGATAACAGTGGGAAATTACTCTGTAGAAATACTAATTGTACGAATCATCCTGTATTGCCCTATAAGAAATACTGCTCTAAAAAATGTAATCGGGAATTTAGACGATGGTATTATCACAATTTCTTTTGGGATCGTGTCAGGTCAGACATATTCAGACGTGATGGATATACCTGCCAGATTTGTAAGAAGGAGTTTCTTTACAAATATAGAAGAAAGTTTGTTAGATCATCTAATCTAGAGTGTGATCATATTATACCAAGGTCATTGTATCAACGGCTAGGATACAAATATGATACACTAGAAAATAAAATTAAGGTAACCATCGAATTCTTTCATAATCATAGCAACCTTAGAACAGTATGTCGTGATTGTCATAAACAAGTAACATCTACATTTCTAAGTAATAAGTTTAAAAAAGAAGGACAAGAAATCATACTAGAAAATAGTTAGTTGAATCAAATCATTATGAATTACATAGTTTAGCTTGTGGTATGTCTGCCACATATTATGTCCTCTCCCTCTCCCATTGTATTACCATTGCTTATAACGCTAGCGACATTTGAGATAGCTTCTCATGGTTTGCCGTAATATATGTGAGAGAATATACTCCAAGATTATAGTGGGCCAACCTCACTACTCGGTTGGCAAGAAATACTGCAGAAGATGTGAATGCTATTTTATCACTGACAAGAGATTTTGTGCTTGTTGCGGCATGCAGTTAAGGACTACTCCAGTTGAAGCCCAGTACAAAGTGAAGATGAGACAAATAGAAAAAAGTCGGTGCATCAACACCACAGAAATCAAACAATGAAAATCCTCGGGTTGCATATACACCAGAAGTGGGACTTCGAAGAAAGAAGACTGAAGTTAAAGGAGTTCTTGCTGAGTGGCAGAAACGTGGGGTTAAGATCACTTCGTATACGGAGAGTAATACTAAGTAAGATGGCTAATTATAATCATCCCTCGAAGCATCCACATATTCAGAAAATCCAGAAAGGCGTATGCCCTTCTTGCAATAAAGGCCAGACATTGCAAGATATAACTGGAACGAGAAGAGCAGAACGTGTAAGACTTTATCCTTCCACAGAGATTGCCGATTACTTACTATATGTTTGTAGTTACTGTCTTGATAAATTCTATCTAATACATCCAGATAGGGGTGAGGGTTTGAATCCTTTTAGAGGGGGGTTCATATTAGAATCTAAAGACAATAGAAGATTAAGGCCCATCTGTCATAGATGCGTTTTACATCTCTCTTGGCAAGAAGAAGATTTTAGATTAAAGTAAGAAAAGAAAAGAAGTTAGTTAGTCGTCGTATTTGTTGCCAGTTCATTCCCTATCCTCTTCAGGTTCATCCTTTATCGCTTCTTCACATGTAACTATCATTGGTTTATCTTTAAACTCTTTTAACAATCTTTTGTGCTCACTCATTGCTTTATATTTATATATTATTTTACCGAGATTAATGAAAATGAACAAAAGTTTCTTCCTAATAGGCGCAGCGATGGCCATACTGGTAACAGCAGGCGGCCAACTAACAGAGACATTTGCACAACAGGATGAGACATTTGGACAGCACGAGACTAATATGACAGGTATAGAAAGTAAGTTAAAATCAGTACAACCAGAAGGGGGCCTGATGAAATCAGCTGCGCCAGGTGATTTTGTTTATGTGTTGGTATGTCCACCAGACTTTGGTAATGTAGTCGAAGACTGCCAAATATTCCAAGGTTCACCAATACAATAGAATAACATATTACCGAGCAGCGAGTCTTCGATAATATCAACTTCATGATATGTTGTCGAGTTACAAGAGTTTAACCAGGCTCGCCGTAATTACCCGAAAGTGACGCAATACCATATAGGTCCTTGTTGAGCCTCATTCCCTCCTTCTCCTGTCTGATTTGTTTCATTTCCCATCATAACGCCTGTCTCATTCTGCTGTTGCTACTGTGATGTCATATTACTACTCTCTTTCTCTTGTTCCATTCCTTCTGTTACTGAAGTATTCTGACTACCGATATCGGTATCATTTTGGAGAAGACCAATATTACCTGAACTACCTCCTGTCAGATTTTCTATTCCGCTAGCAGTTCCGCTTTCTGTCTGATTTCCCATCATTGTATTTGTTTCGTTAGTGGCGGCAGTCATATTTGTCTGGTTTTCCTGTGCGAACGAAGTGCTTACAAGAAGTGCAACTGATGCTAAGAATGACAACGCTATGGCAGAAGACACCATTAAGAATGTTCTTGTTTTCATTAAAAATCTATATGATAATTTGATATAAATGGTTTTAGGGAATACAAGTAATGCAAATAGTTAGTTGTTATTAATACAGGAGTAACAGAGGGGAGTTGCGTTGAAAGAAATTCCATTAGTACTCCCGTTAATTTTTTAGTAATAGAGATGTGTGAAAAGCAAATTTAAATTGCGTGTGCTTTTCAGTTGTGATCCATCAATTCGGCTTCATATGAGTATTCATTCTCTTCTGTGTCTAATAACATTTCAGACATTCATCTTTATGTTAACCTAGGATTCCTTTCGTCTAACAACAATAACCATTTCACCATTTACAACTTCCCAAGACCAGTCTAGTTTACTTCCTGGTTTCAGATTCCATTGTCTTACCATATTCATAGGTATTGTTGTCCTGAGACTCGCAAAGTTAGGCGATTTGCTTGACTGTGTTGACCAATACGACGAAGACGATCCAGAAAACTGTTAGTGAATATGGCACGTCTTCTAACTTTTTATTTTTACTCCTTCTATCTGTACTAACATCTCGCTATCTTTTCATACAAGAGAACTTTAAGTCTGTCTGAATCTTCGGTGATTAACTCAAGTAACAGGAGTAGATAGACTGCTAATAATTTCAGAATTGGAACAAGTCATTCAAAGTCTTGTGACAGATCAAACTATCAATGTTGAATTTGATATTGAAGACAATGGAAATGGAAAGGTGATAACTATCACAACAACTAGCACACTACCTGGAATTTGAAATTGAATTCTGAAAAGATGAATGGGAAGTTATTTGTTCTTCCCCTTTCCATTACCTTTTTCTATGTCTTCACAGTTACCTGTGGCCTTATCACCTTCATCAGGATCATAATCTGTTGTGTCATCCTCACCGCTTCCACAATGGAACTTGTCTGAACCGTCCCCGCCAGTTAATATATCATCACCCTGACCAGCATTTATCTTATCGTTTCCATCACCAGAACTATCCACATTATCTCCCCAATTTTGATCGTCTCCCTTGCCACTCTTTATCTTATCATCCCCACTATCACCACCACCTACAAAGTTGTCTCCAACGTTGAAATCTTTTCCGTCTCCACTGTTTATCTTATCATCTCCACCATCACCAGCAGCGCTACCGCCTAGTTGGCCAAGGTTATCTCCGTAGTTAACATCATCTCCCTTGCCACTGTTTATCCTATCATCTCCACCATCACCAGCACCTACAGAGTTATCTCCGACATTCTGATCATTTCCATCTCCACTATCTATTGTATCATCTCCACCGTCACCTTCACCATTGTCGTTGTCTCCAGTATTGATATCATCTCCATCTCCACTATCTATTGTATCATCTCCACCATTACCAATACCCTGAAGATTATCTCCAATATTGAAATCATCTCCATCTCCACTATCTATTGTATCATCTCCACCGTCACCATCACCTTGGAAGTCATCTCCAGTATTGAGATCGGATCCTCCATCACTATCAATATTATCATCCCCACCATCACCAATGTTAAAATCATCCTCACTACCAGTGCTTATATCATCATCACCATCACTTCCGATAACCTCATCAGCAAATGCTTCGATTAGTACTTGTCCTGGAAAAAGAATCATTGTTGTTTGCAGCGCAGTGCCGACCACAAGTATGAAGGCAACAAAAATTGCAGATGACTTAATCTTTGAAGTATATTCCTTGTCTTCCGATATCTTCTTAGTCATTTTTATCGCATCCCTCTGCTCTCCTTCCTAAGATTAGAAATACTGCTTCTTCCTTCACTTACTAGTTGCTAGTACAGACTCCATTATTACAGGTAGTCGAGCTACTTCCGTCACTATTTGTCGCACTATTTGAATTTCGATCACCATTGTCGCCGTTATTGCTTTGTCTGATTGATTGACTGGTCGAAGTACTTGATTTATGTCTTGCATCTGCCTCTTCAATCGTACTTAGGGCTGTTATTACCGCTACAGACAAAAGAGTGCCAGCTACTATAGCTACGAAAGATAGTGTCCTTAGTTGGGTATTATTCATACCTATGAGTCTTATAGAAGTAAGATATAAAACTTGTCTCAAGAATCAAGGAAAGCGTGCAAATTTGTTCTTTATCAGATAATATTACAGAAACAGATTACAGAACGATGCCTAAAGGCGTTCTGGCGTTTCCCTCTTAACAATTTTTCCACCAAATAATGTAAAATTGGCAGTATTATAGTCAGCCACCATTTCCAAGTCGTCCAACATTCTATTAAATTCATCTTTAGTAATCCGGATTCCAGCATTTATTGGATTATCGTTTTCGTCCAATTCAGCATAAATAACGTCACCGTTGGGTTCTGTTACGGCAAGATACCTTTTACCTGTTTTTTGATTCCTGAATAATCTTTTTGGACCAATTTTATCAGTCAAGTCTAGCAATTTTTGTCTTAAGCCGATTTAAATCTTGGAATCAATGTTTCGGCAAACTAAATGTAATAGCCTTAACGTCCTTGATAAAGTACAATCTGATCATTCTTATATGGTCCTATAACATGCAAGAAATGCGGAGAACTTGACTATCTTACTTCCAAGGCATTTAGTAATATAACTGACTTTGGTTATAAGTGTCGTAGCTGTGGGAAGATAAATAGGATAACATTAGAAAATGGAGAACTTAAAAAGCACCTATAGTCAGTACTTCCTATTTCCACTCCCAAGTTTTAGAGGAGCAATTTCCCATCTCATCTACCTCGTATTCAAACACTCCTACCATGTTATTGAGAAATGACAATTTTCCTCCTTCAGATGCTGAAGGTGTTCTAAAGAATAAAGAGCCTCGGAAACTGACTTTTCCTGGACCAGTAAACCTGCCAACTCCCTGACCTGTCCAAGATGCCATTCCCTGACCATCTTTACTAGTTACTATACCTTGTCCTTCACCATGTAACACTCCTTCTCTTAAGACAGCCGAGTAAGTCCCAAGATCTGTGCATGGAGTTCCCCTATAGTTTCCCTCCATTGCAAAAGAGGTTTCCGTTTTTGGTATCCCTTCTACATTTAAAACTCTTTGACCTATTACTTTGCCCCTAGACTCTTCAAATTGCTCTCCTAGTGCCATAGTGTTGTTAATTAAAAGAATCATATATTTAAAGAAAAAATTAAGATTGAGTCGCCTGCGGTTTCATTATCCTTACCTTGGTTAATGACGATTGATTGATTGAGACTAAATACGAGAAATGTGAGACGATAAATACGATAAGATTGGAAAAGGGAGAACTTAAAAAGCAGGTATAATTTGCGTTTTTTGGTGGTAAATTTTACAAATACCATACAAATAGGAAATAACTTATATACTTCCTTACGATTTCAATATCAAAATGAATAAAAATAGATTCACTATCAGTATTACAGCAGGAATTACTGTCGTGTTGTTACTTATTGGAGGAACAGGAACTAATACTATTCTTTTTAATACTGGGTATGCTCAGACAACAGCGACATTAGGAGAACCAATTTTTGTAGAAAAGGGATCGGATGTAGTTCAGAAAGAAATTGGTCCTAACAGATCAACATACACTTTTACTTCTAACGGAACCATGAAAGGTAACATAGAATACTCTAAAGCAGGGGAGTATGTCAGTGTCTCCAAGGGTAACAATCAAACATTTGATCAAGGGCATGGAGTAATAACGACCAAGGATGGTGAAACGGCAAACTATACGTTCATAGAAGTATTCAATGGTACGGGTTATCAAGGGGCTTCGGCATATAGCACAAATTCCACAGGGGAACTATCCTTTTTGGATAATATACTACTTATATTTAAGGGTGGGGCAGACGAGAGTGGAAATTATGCACTTGAACAATGGCAGTGGAAGTAGTATTACGATATTGACTGGTACTAATGTCATTGATATAGTACCTTCCGAATACTCAATTTAAGGTCGTTTACACGTGTAAGAAATTATCTTACTCCCCCCACATTTTGGAATATAACTGATTTTGGTGCAAAGTGTGAGAAATGTGAGACGATAAATACGATAACATTGGAAAAGGGAGAACTTAAAAAGCAGGTGTAGTCCAAATCAATTTGTGTAGCGATTTGTAATCTAGGTTTTAACAACAATTAAAAGCCCATTCTTTTCAGGACTTGATTTTTCGAGAACTTGAAGAGTTCACTCCTTGTCCAGAAGACTAAAATCTAGGCTTTAATACCGTTTATGAAGATAATGGATAATCAAGAAAGACGTGCTGCCTTGGATAAATACTGGGAAGCCACTGTGACTCTTGATTTAGATAGAATACACGAGATTTATCATGACGACGTCATAGTTGAATTTCCACAGTCTGGTGAACGAATCACTGGTAAACACAACATATACGAACTCAGAGCACATTACCCGGCTAAACTTAGTTTCAAGATCCTTCGGACTCGGGGAGAAGGAAATCTGTGGATTACTGAATTAATTATTACCTATGATGGGCGTCCAGTCAATGTGGTATCAGTCATGGAGTTCAGAGATGGGAAAGTCGCACATGAAACGCACTATTATGCAGATCCATTCGAACCACCTGAGTGGCGATCTCAGTTGGTCGAGAGATATAAATTAAAATGAACTAAACTAACTGATGGAATATTGATATAACGTCAGTAACCTAAATTACAACCATTCTATCATTTTTTATGGCAAATATAACAAACAAAACCCATTAAAGAGATTCAATCTTTGTCCATAAATTGTCGATATCAGTTCTTACCATAGCACTATCTTTTCTCTTTTCTAGATCTTTAATGGTTGCTTTAATAATCCGTTCAAGTCTATCAAAAGGAATCTTATTCACTTCTATTTTTCCAATAGCCCACTCATAACAATCAATCTCTAGTTGCATATCATGATTGAACCGAGGACTATGTTTGGGATGTATCCGCTTCTTTCTTTGTGCTAACTTATCATACAGAAAATGGGGAACTTAGAAAACAGGTATAACCAACACCCTTTAACCTAACCCTTCTCCGATAGAAACTTACTGATAGATGGACCGGTAGTCTTATGGTAGAACCACTAACTGTCCAGTCATAACCGGTAGGTGATATTTGCAGTAAAAGGTGAACACGCCTGCTTGCTCCGCCGTGAATGTTGCGTTTCCATTTTCAGCGAAGCCTACATCTATATCAACTTTGTAGGGATCCCCTATGGAAAACGAATGTCTCTCCGTTTGAACTTCATCAACATTGTAGAATTTGATGTTAACCTTGTCGCCCTCATTTACAACTAACGTCTTGTCATCGAAAGAATCTCCTGCTATTCCTAATTTTTCTTCGTCCACGCCTTCAACTTCTGCTGTGAACACGTAGAAAGTCTTTTCACCCGGCGTGGACATAGATGGAATTGTCCCTCCGGGTCCGGTTACATTGGTCATGGTGTTCATTTCCGTTTCTTCTGATTCCTCAGTCTCATTTTCAGACTGTGCGGATGTTTCTAAACTTAATCCTGGCATCATTGCCATGAGTATTGAAAAACCTATGGCCACTCCCAGTACTGTAGTAAATATAGTTCTAGTTGTTGGTTTCATAATTATTTTAATGGAATGAGTATATGAGACACTAGATATTTTATCCATAACGATGCGCTATAATTTAAGAAAGCAACCTCGTATTAAAGATATTCACATATTTATTAGAAAGGGACAGCAAAGGAGCTACATATCACGAGGAGATAGGATAACGTGATTCATAAAGTAGTATCTGACTATTTCCTCTATAGTCGTAGATACAAGTAAGAAATGCGGTGAACCAAATTTCCTTACTCCCCACGCTTTCTGGAATATAACCGACGTTGACATTAAGTGTGAGAATTGAAATACGATAAATACGGTAACATTGGAAAATGGAGAACTTAGAAAGCAGGTATAATTTGCGTTTTTTGGTGGTAAATTTTACAAATACCATACAAATAGGAAACAACTTATATACTTCCTTACGATTTCAATATCAAAATGAATAAAAATAGATTCACTATCAGTATTACAGCAGGAATTACTGTCGTGTTGTTACTTATTGGAGGAACA
>Ga0193741_1000049_pt1 | contig 26617 bp, 47 predicted proteins | sample L2s2metaG_FD_143059 | JGI IMG/M metagenome (GOLD analysis project Ga0193741, IMG submission 143059) | Soil microbial communities from a riparian zone of the East river system, Colorado, United States - L2s2 | ecosystem: Environmental > Terrestrial > Soil > Riparian zone | place: USA: East River...
GGAGGACTTAGTTACGACATTATCTCGCAATTATCGGATATTCGAGCAAGGGGAATTGCACAAGTCACGAAAGTTGAGACATCGCAAACATTAGCTCGGTGCCGAATGATCTGCATGGCAAACCCTCGCAAGTCCAAGTTCATTGATGAGAAGAAGATCGCCGGTATTGATATTATTCAAGATGTCGTAGGCAATCAAGAGGATATTGCTAGATTTGATTTCGCAATGAGTGTAAAATCTAGCGATGTTCCTTCTAAGAAAATAAATGTGGTTAGGGAAGCTCCACCAGAACCGAAATACACTTCGCAAGCTTGTCACAATTTGATCTTGTGGGTATGGTCTCGTAAGCCCGAAGACGTTGTATTCGTTGGGAAAGCAGAAGAAACCATCATGGCTGCTGCTGAATGGTTAGGCCAGAACTATATTGAAGATCCGCCACTTCTTCAGGTGCAGTCGTCACGTGAGAAGGTTGCAAGATTGTCAGTTGCGATGGCTGCTCGAGTGTTTAGTACAGATGAGACAATGACTAAGATCATTGTCAAAGAAGAGCACGTTAAAGCTGTCGTTAATTTTCTAGATAAACTGTATTCGTACGACAATTTTGGATATAGAAGAGTCAGTGACAGACTGAAGCGTAATCAAAAAACTGCTGAAATCCAGAGGCCACAGATTCGTATGTGGCTGTTGGAGAATCCTAAGCTGCTTGAATTCCTATTGGATAAAACAGGTAGCTTCCGAGCACAGGATCTGGAAGAAATGGCTTTTATGCAAAGGGATGATGTGAATATGGCTTTAGGAAGATTGAGTGCTGCGAAGATGATCAGCAAATCCAAATCGCAAATTGTATTGGAACCAGAACTTCAATCATTACTCCTTGAGCTAGAAAGGAAACGTAAGTGACAACTGCAGAAATGGAACATGCGGTAGTTGAGATTCAATGGGAATTACAGAAGCTTATGATCGCACTTGGACCAATTAGGCAAGAGTTAGGGAAACGGTTGAATGAGGAATATTTCCGAAGGAAGGCAAGACCTGTTCAGGAGAAAATGTTGTGATCAAACCCATTGCAATCATTGGCATCGGGCCGTCTGGCCTAGCTGCTGCCCATGCCTGCCGCTTAGCTGGTGTTCCGATGAGCATCTTTAGTAGGGATGACCAGAAGAGCCTTCTCGGGGGAGCGCAATTCCTACATAGAGGGTTGCCGCTCATCAATGAAAAGGAGAACAGTTTTAAGATCCACTATTCATTAGTCGGAGATTCTCATGTGTATCGGGAAAAGGTATATGGGAATGAGCCCGTCCCCTTTGTCAGTATGGACAATGTCCAGCATGGGCAAGTGGTAACAGCATGGTCTCTGATTGATACATATGAAGAGCTTTGGAACGAACTTGTTGAAACCAATACATTGAATATTGAGAAGGTGCATCCTTCACTGATTCAAGGTTGGATCGAGAAGGGATTCTTTAGTGCAATCATAAGTTCCGCCCCTCGCCCTTCTGTCTGCCGGAGTCAGGCTGGGATGGGTTATCGTACACATACATTTGTAAGCCAAAGAATTCGTATTTTAGGGGAATCGGTTCTAGGTAATGCGTTTGACAATACGATTATATATGATGGAACACCTAACGTTTCATGGTATAGAACTTCTAGAATCAATGGGATTGGATCTACAGAATGGGGAGATCAATGGGTTGAGAAGAAGCTTCCATATGAAGGTAAGTTTATGATTGTTCGTAAACCTATTCGTACGGATTGCAACTGCTGGCAGAGCAAGAGCATTCCGTTCTTGTATGTAGGTAGGTTCGGTAGATGGGAAAAAGGAGAGTTAGTACATATGGCATTTGATAGAACAGTTGAACTATTGATAGAATTGGGAGCTATTGATGCAGAAGCTTCCTAAAGAGAGCGAACTTCAATTTTATTCTGACAGAAATGGATTTAATGAATTCGCAGTATTTTTCATTACTGAAGACGGAGGGAATCTAAGAGCTACAGGAAAGACTAAGGACGAAGCTGTTGCGAATTGGTACGCTATTCATTCCAAACGATGGGTTCAGCCACCGGAGTACAAGGGTAAGCCTGATATGATCAATAGAACAGGATTCAAATGAAATGTTCTAGTTGCTCTCGTAAAGTTAAGCCAGTTATAGCACTGGATATCGATGGAACATTAGGTGACTTTTATAGGCATTTCATCAATTTCCTAACCTTGTATCTCGGGGTTTCGGATGAAAGTTGGATGCTATATGATGGTAGTACGGAATTTAGTGATTGGTTAGGTTTGGATAAGAAGACATATCGTGAAGCGAAACTTGCCTTTAGAACTGGTGGATTCAAAAGATGGATGCCAGCATTTCAAGGATTGAATGATGTCTTATTTGCCATCGGAGACTGCGATGTCGAGCTATGGATCACAACGACGAGGCCATGGATGCGGCTGGATAATCTCGATCCGGACACAAGAGAGTGGCTTTCCCGTAATGACGTTCAATACGATGGTCTCCTCTTTAATGAAGAGAAGTATTTGGTACTTACGGAAACTATCGATGCCGACCGAGTTGTTTTCGTTGTGGATGATGAGTTGGCTCATCTTGACATTGCTGCTTCTATTGGGCTTCCCACGATACAAAGGAAGACCAATTGGAACATAGCAACCATTGGAGATCATGTTGAAGTTGCTGATCTGCCTACGTTAGCTCAAGTAATTTATAGTCGAGTTAGGAAATGGAAGTTAGGATATGGATGAGCATGATGATGAGTTTAAGGGACCTTTAACTCATGAAGAGATGGAAGTTACGCTTCATATGTTTGAATTTGTCGAAGCTGTTTCCATCTTTAAACAAAGACAAGCATCATATGGAGATGCTTGGAAACAGTATGGAGCAGTTGCCAATCTACTGAAGGCCGCTACTAAAATGGATCGTCTTATGGAAATCTGGTGGTTCAATCCAGATGGTGCTAAGGCATTGAAGAAGGATGCGTTGGATGATGCATATGATCTTTTGAACTATGCTGTTTTCTTCATCCGTCTTGCTCGTGAAGGGAATTTCATTGGTGATCCTCCGTCTAGGCCACTTCCGCCATTTAAATACGATCCTCATAAGTTTGGAGCGGAATTGTCATGAATACTGCAGAACGAATTAGTAAGGTTATCCGTAAATCCTTCATTCGCCAAGCTGAGGAAATGAAGTTCAATAGACCAGTAGTTGCACTGAGTGGAGGAGTGGATTCCTGTGCTGTATTGGCTTCGCTTATGGAAGTTGGTCTTAAGCCAGTCATCGTAAGTTACACTCCATCTACACATGAATCTACTGACTTCCAAATGGCGAGGCAAACTGCTGAGAATTTAGGACTTCCGTTTGTTCCTTGTATTGTCAGTATGTCTGAAGCTAACTTGGATCATTTGGCTAGAGTGGTGATCAATCATGGATATCATTCCAAGGTCCAGGTTGAATCAATGACTCCTATGGTGGAAATTGGTCGTGCCGCTAAACAAGTGGGCGGTAATGTCCTATTAACTGGTGATCAATCAGATGGATACTTCTGCCTCAGTCGTTGGGCTGCATTCGCTTATGATAAATACATGGGAGTGCCAACAGAGGAAATCGTATATAAGGTTAAGGACGATGCTACTTCTGATCGGATTGATGGTATTCGTAAGCGCTATTACGAAAATGACAAGTCGTGTAGTGAAGCAATCCGTTATGTTCTCGCAGATGTTTTTGAGCTGAATACACTGTTTCCATTTAGAGACAAGGCCATCTACAATTCCTTTAATGGATCAATGTGGAAGGAAATCAATAAGCCTAGGGTCAAGGAGCCTATTCGTTTAGCCTTTTCCGATTGGTTTGGAAAGAACAAGATTTGGGTTAGGAATATTCAGGTTAACTTGCATAAGGGTGATAGTCATTATGGGGACGACTTTGCAGAGATCCTCTTAGGTAAGTATCCTCAGTACAACTCCGGTCGAGGCTTATACTCGGCAATACATAGAGGCGAAGTGTAATGGTCTTCAGAGGATCTCTTCATATAGCATTTACAGGAACACAAGAAGAGTTGACTCGAGTCCAGAAACTTTCTCTGCATTATGCATTCGTTGGAATGAAGGAAGATAATTATCAAATAACAGTTCATCACGGTGACTGCATAGGTGCCGACAGTTGCTTCCATACTATTGCGTACTATGCGCAAGCGAGAATTGAAATTCATCCAACTAATATTCCAGGAAAGCGGGCATATTGTTACGAAAGATTGCATCGAATGACTACTGTTGTTCATCCGGTTAAAGATCCATTGGTTCGTAATCAGATCATGATTCACTCAGGAAGATTCTTAATAGCTGCACCTGAAGGTCCGGAGAAGTTACGTAGTGGAACATGGTCTACTATCCGTTTTGCGATTAAAATGGGAAAGCCTGTTTTCATTGTTTGGCCTAACGGAGAGCTTGAAGAACGATGAAGTTCGTTAGCTTGCATCACCATTCAACGTTTAGTTTCTTGGATGGCTTCGGCACTCCAGAAGCTCATGTAAATCGTGCTGCTGAGCTAGGGATGACGCATCTGGCGCTTACAGAACACGGGAATGTATCCAGTCACGTACGACTCGAGCAAGCTGCGAATAAGGTTGGAATCAAACCTGTATTTGGATGCGAACTTTACTGCGGGAACGTAGGGGAGGAGGCTACTCGCAAGAAGAATCACCTTACGGTATTGGCTGGCTCGGAAGAGGGTTATAGGAATCTATTGCGAGTTGTCAGCAGAGGTTGGGCCGAAGGTATGTACTATGAGCCAACGGTTAGCGGCGAGATGTTGCGTGAGCACGCTGAAGGGCTAGTGGTCTTAAGTGGCTGTACCGGCTCGCTTCTCGCAACGTCTCTGGTAGGTGGAAAGAACATAGATCCAAAGGCTGCTAGCTATAGGCGTGCGAAAGATCAAGCTGAACGATTCAAGAGGGTATTAGGGGATAACTTCTACTTGGAAGTGCAGGCATTTCCAGAATTAGAGAACACTCGCAACATCAACAGTACTTACGAAGTTCTGAGCAATGTGTTGAATATACCATTAGTGGCAACACTGGATGCACACTATACGAGACCTGAAGAATCTGAAATGCAGATGCTTCTTCATAATACTCGTCCGGGTAGCAAAAGGACAATGGAAGAGCAAGCTCGGTCGTGGGGATATGATGTTCCTCTTACCTTCATGACCGATGCTGATATATTCAATAGATTAGTTGCTACTGGACTTAGTGCAGTCGCAGCGCATCAGGCTATCCGACACTCTCGTGAGATTGCTGAACGTTGCGAACTAACACTTCCTAAAGTTGAGAATCTCAAGTATCCATTGCCTCCTGGATTTACCGACAACTCCATGTTATTCCGCAGGTGGATAAATGAGGGATGGCAATACAGAGGATTCCAAACTAAACTAACTCCTGATCAGAGGAATAGGTATATAGATCAAGCGAAGTATGAGATGAGGCTTATTGAAGATAAGGGTTTCATTGATTACTTTCTGATGATCGCTGATGCTGTCGTGTGGGCTAAGGATCATGGTATCCCTGTTGGTCCTGCAAGAGGATCGGCAGCAGCTTCGTTAGTGTGCTACTTGCTACGCATTACAGAGATTGATCCTATGCTATTTCCAACGTTGCTATTCGAAAGATTCATTGACCCTAATAGGCATGACCTTCCAGATATTGATTTGGACTTTGATGACGAGCGTCGCATTGAGCTTAAGGAATATTTGGAGGATAAGTACGGCAAGGATCACGTTGGAAACATTGGAAATTTCGTCAAATACAAGGGCAAGAACTCTCTTGATGATGTTGCTACTGCATTTAAGATTCCAAAGTATGAAGTGGAAGAAATCAAGGACTTGATCATTACTAGGTCAAGTGGAGACCTACGTCCGGCCAGCACTATTGAAGACAGCATTGAAATGTTCTCGAAGGTCAAGGCTGTTTTTGACAAGTATCCAGATCTGTATAAGGCAATGAAGCTCGAGGGCAACTATAAATTGATGTCCATTCATGCTGCCGGATTGGTGATTGCTAATGGACCATTGAGTGATTTCTGTGCCATATATACAAAGGAAAACTCTAAAGGAGAAATTGTCCAAGTTGTCTCTTTGGATAAGTATGATGCCGAGTATCTGAACGTCTTGAAGTTGGACGCACTTGGATTGAATACAATGGCAATGATCCGATATGCTCTTGAAGCTATTGATATGAAGCTAGAGGAATTGTATTCAATTCCATTAGATGATCCTGAGGTTATATATGGATTTCAAGAAAACGACGTCGTGGGCATCTTTCAATTTGATGGGCGAGCCATGCGATCTGTTAATCAAGGAGTGTGTCCAGACAACTTTATGGAAATTGCCGATGTCAATGCACTCTCTCGGCCAGGTCCGCTTCATTCGGGCGCTACAGCGGAGTACATCGATGTCAAGCATGGTCGCAAAGAAGCCACGCACTATCATACGATCGTCGACGAGATTACGAAGCACACGAACTTCCAAGTTGTCTATCAAGAGCAGATATTGCAAATCGTGCGCTTGCTCGGAATGTTCTCTTGGGAGGAAGCTGCAAGAATACGTAAGATCATCTCGAAGAAACGTGGTGAACAGGAATTCAATCAACAGCGTGACAAGTTCATAGAAGGTGCTAAAACAAAGGGAATGAGCAAAGCGGATGCTAATAAGGTCTTCAGTATGTTAGCTACTGCTGGAGCTTATGCGTTCAATGCTGCTCACTGTGTCTCGTATGGGATGCTTGCATACTGGACTATGTACCTGAAGCGGAAGTATCCAGAAGCGTTCTACATGGGAGCACTTCGTAAATACGAGAAGAAGACATCTTCATTGTTGAACGACATGGGCAAACATGATCGTAATATTCCCATTAGACAATTGGACATCAACTTTTCATATCAGCAATGGACGTTGTTTGAAGGAAATGTCTATCCTGGATTTCAACAAGTTCCTGGAATAGGATTAAAGACCGCTGATGCTATTGTTGATTATAGAGACTCTATTGGTGGATGGTTCAATGAATTTGAAGAGCTTCTGAAAGTGAAGGGCGTTGGTCCAAAAACACTGGAGGTAATTGATGATTTTTATGCTAAACCAGATCCATTCAAACTATCTTTGCTGCGAGAAAAGATTGAGGATATGCGGCAGGAACTTGCAAGAGGGGTCGACGACGGCTCTGGAGTTTTTAATCTTCCTTGCCCCACTCATACTGCAGAGGAAATCCCTTACGAGAGAACAGATAGTGGGAATCTGCCTGTTACGTTTCTCGGCGTGGTACGAAATAGAAACTTAAAGGATCTGTTTGAAGCTCATCACTCTCGTACTGGCGAGCACTTAGATCCAAACAAGGTAAGGGATCCCCATTTGAATGAATGGGTGGTGATGTTCTGCGAAGATGATACTGATGTTGTGACAGTTACCATCAATAGATGGAACTATCGTAGGTTTAAAGATCAAATATGGAGCATAGTTCCAGACCAGGATTTGGTCTTGTTTAGAGGATATAAGATGAGTCGTCAATCCCGGCGAGCCATCTATGTAACGGATATGTGGATTCTAGATCCAGAGGAGGAGTCATGACCACAGATGAACAATCGGCAATCAAAGCTCAATCGCTTATTCAGGAACTAGCCGAGACTATTGGTAGAGTTGATCAATATAGGAAAATGATGAAGACTATTCTTCCTTATGACATGGACGAATACTCTCTTCTGTTTCAGGATCAACTTGAGATGATTAAGTTCGTTGGGAATGCGTGTAAGATTGGAGCGGTCAATTTCAACACTGTTCCAAAGGACGTAATGTTGAGGATCGGCAATCAATTAGGCCATCAGCAATTTGAAGTTGCATTTGAATTTCTTACTCTTCCAAGCTGCAATTGGAGAGTAGAATGTATGTATATTCTCTGGGGACCAGCGCCACTCCATGAACAGAAGTTTTTAATTAACGATAGGGATCACAAGGAAGATGCGTACTCTGGAGTCTTCCATATGTCGTATAAGCTTCCAGATTTGGATGCCTATGAAGATGAGAAGGAGCGCCTCCAACGCTCCTTTGCAGTGTTCAAGGCCGAGTATCAAAACAGTTATGGAAAATTCAGTTATTGGTTTATTGACGAGAATCTTCCGCTTGCTAAGCCTCGGGTAAATTTACGTGACTCGTAGGCTTGTGGTTGAAACAGTTGGCATGGTACGCTCATGTATGTGATGGGTACCTTATTCGATGGGCTTGCCCGCTCCTTGAGGATGGGTACCCATCACACTTACCTGAAAGGATAAAACTAATGGGAAACGTTACTGATCCTGATAAGCCGAAGTCGGACATGATTGTTATTCGGGACTTCTTCTTTGAAGGGGTCAAGACCAGTGTCTTCGGTGCCGAATACAAGCAATTGGATGGGGAAGCGAAGAAGGAACTGGCCGACGGCATCCGGAATGGCACGTTCACATACTGATGAACACATACCAACTTACTAGGGGTATTCCTAGAAACATTGGGGAGCATTTGGACGTCCTTCTATTTGAAGTTGACGCCACTAACATTTCCATTGCGAAGCGTTGCGCCGATGAGCTTGCTATTGCTGTAGGTGAACATCGTGGTCGCTACATTCGCTTTGATGACAGGAAGCGTCCTATTCCTGTTGCGCCAGATTGGGCTTTGGCACAGACCAATAAAAAGGGACAAATGTGGCAGCACGTTCTGGACATCACCCGTGCCTGATCCACGGAAGCTTTTGATCATTGGCTCTCAACCTCATTCCTTAGGTGCTGCAATTGAAGATGAGGCTAGGCGTGATGATTGGTGGAAAACAGTTTGGACTGCTGGAATAAGTGGTCATGAGCGTGAGGAATTCAATGTCCTTTGGCATCATGATAAGTTCTCATTAATCAGAGAGACTAAGTTCACTGATGTCATATGTACTGTTGGAATTAATCTTCCAGATTACGGACATGAGAATTATCCAACTCTTGATCATCAATTGATGGTTAATGCTTATGGCCCTATTCGCCTAGCGCAATATTGGGCAGGAATTAGTCGGTATTACAATATCGGCCATGTTTCTTTCGTTGCGATTAGTAGCAATAGTGCTCATGTCCCGAGAAGTACAAGCGTGGGCTATTGCGCTAGCAAGGCTGCTCTCAGTATGGGTTTGCGCTGCTTAGGTAGGCAGTACGCTAAGGAAACTCCGGGGGAAGGTGCTCAGGTCCGTATTTGGGGATATGAACCTGGATACATCTTTGGTACTCCAATGTCCAAAGAGAAGTTTGGAATCAGTAAGCCGAATCATCGTATGCCCGATGGTAGATATGGATTATATTCTGCGCAATTGGCGAGTAGGATCTTAGATGATGTCTGGCACCATTCCTCAATGATGATGGCGACAATGCAACGAATAGATGCAGGAGATATGTGATGTTCAAATGGTTTAGAATCGGTGGTGCGCTGGTCAAGAGATTGTGCGAGCATGATTGGCAATTGGACACTCCAGACGGAATGTTCGTTACTTGCACAAAATGTGGAGAAGAAGGGATCTATACTCCTCAAGATCGTTATTGGGGACAAGGATGATCCGCCAGTTCCGAGGGATCTGCGACGTCTGCGGTGATCCGATCGAGTTTGTCTACGACGACGAGCAGACCGGATGCATCGACTTCGGGATCGCTGACGACGGCCACATCTACACGTGGATACGTCACTATGCGACGGCACCCGCTGGCGCCGATCCTGACTGTGCCAGATATTTCTCAACGGTCCACGAGGTGAATAATCTGCATATCACCTGTGATCAGGTGCAGTGATGGAGGAATGTATTCATGCTCTGAATCCAGCGTGGTGTACGATCTGCAATGGGCGAGAGAAAAAGGAAAAGAAGGAAGCTAACGAGATCGTGAATATGTTCCGATCTGTATTTGGCGGATCGTGTCAGTGGGGAAACTGCGACGAATATATAGAAGTAGGAGACATTATGCAAAAAACTGCTGATGGTCGTTACGTCTGTAGTGCTCACTGATGCACTTACTTCAACCTATTGATGTTGCGAAGGCGTGGCAGCACAGGGACGGCGGTCTCGTATATCACCGTGGTAAGGAAGATCCGGAGTTGGAATGCTTCGTTATGCTGCCGATGGATTTCCCTGCGTATATGCGTATGTTGAGGATCCTGAGCAAGGAGGCTAAGGCAGAACGCAGGAGTCAAATCCCGGTACACGACCACTTAGGCACGACTATGGAATTGGACTTTATCACAATGGGAGTGAAGGTCTATATTCGACATGGTCGTGATGGAACATTGCGAGTAATTGGAGAGGATGCAGAAGGAAGAGAACTATTAGCAGAATGGAAAAAGTAAATGTCGTTCATCATTAATCCAATGGGCGGTCAGCCCATCCCTACGGATCTTCTCCTACAGGATAGCTGTCGTATTTTCAGTTGGGCGAACCGAATGGCAGTCCATGTAGCAAATCTAGAGAAGAATTTCGAGGAGAGAATTAAGGCTCTGGAGTCCAGAATCCAAGCAATGGAAGAGGAGATACCGAACTAATGGAAGAGAAGCGACGTAAGGGTAGGGATCCGGATAAGCCTCGCCCGGCGCATCCACGCAGACAGGCTAGGCAGGAGCGTGCCACTGAACGTATGGCAGCTAGGGAAACTCGTACATACGCTGAGCAATTGTCTCTGGTAGTTGAGCGGCGAGGTAAGAGTAATAAGGAAGTAAACAAGCTATTGAAGGAGATTGGTTGATGGCGACGCCACCCGATCCAGATGCTAGGAAAGCTCTCCTTGATATGCAAGAGGAAGTGTGGTTATTTGTTCAAGAGAAAGGATGGGACGATAACAGGTCATTTGGAGATGCTGTAGCCTTGATGCACAGTGAAGTCTCAGAGGGATTGGAAGAATTCAGAGATCACGGACTTAAGCGCTATGTGGAAGACCCAACAGGATTTCCATATACACAAATTCACTACCTTGAGGATCAAGAGGATTATCCAGATGGACTAAAGCCAGAAGGTGTTCCTAGTGAATATGCTGATCAACTCATCCGCTTACTTCATAACTGCAAGAAGGACAATGTGAATCTGTACTCCGAGTTTAGAGCGAAGATGGATTACAATTGGACTCGGGCATATCGGCATGGAGGGAAGGCCTTGTGAGGAAGTTCACGCTTAAGAACGATGGGGAATACGGAAATGCAAAGTCAGGAGAAACTGTATACGAGTTTTTAGGAAACACATTTGGAGTAATTGCTACAGGTGTAGCAGTGTCCAGAGTAAAGGACGAGTATCCGTTCTTTGAAGTTTCTAGGGACAATTTAACCGAAGTATTTGAGATTCCAGAAGGAGAAAACGATGGCAGCATTGCTCCCAGTACTGGCGAGACTGAAGCCGGCTGATCTAGCTAGCACACCGAACGGTCAGCTAGCCGATTGGCAACTGACTACATTAGTGATGGGCGGGAATAGATCCGCTCGTGTGCATCCAGAATACGCTCGAGCACTTCGGGCATTGATGGCAGACTTTCAACAAGCGATGGGATTTCCCCTTACTCACATTGGGGATTACCGATCATATCAAGCTCAAGTGAATTTGTTCGTGTCTAGATATCGTAGGACGTATCCATGGGATTCCAATTACTATACTCGTGATAAGTATTGGGATGGATCCTGGTGGTACAAATTCACAGGAGCGGTAGCTGCTACTCCTGGCAGCAGTGACCACGGATTCGGAATTGCTCTGGATGGCGCTTATTGGATGAACGGTGCTGCTAGGAATGTTCTCACTAATTATGGCGCATGGCAATGGATTCGGGCTTACCTTACTGGATATGGTCTATGTTGGGCATGGGATGAAGAAGATGAAGAGCCGTGGCACTGGCACCTATTCCAGATCGGAGCGCCATCTGTGATTGCATATGAGAATGCAGTCAATCCTCCTCCGCCTCCTCCTCCACCTCCACCGCCTGAAGTTCCTACGTTTGATCCATTGAATAGGCAGTATTCTCTGTGGCCTCTCAATCCACAAAAGGAAGTGTTGAGACTAGGTGCCGAAGGTGATGCGGTGAAGTACCTTCAAGGCGTACTCCGCAATGAGGGAAGTCGGTTCGCATCTTGGTTCCTCGCCATGGGTTACATTCCTCAATACTACGGAAACTCTATGAATCCTCGTTGGCTTCAAATGACAGCTTTCCGAGATATGTCTACGAATATGGTTGTTGATGGTAAGTATGGAGAAGTTTCCGTTAATACTGTCAAGTTCTTCCAATCTGCTTTTGCTAATACAGCTTTTGATGGTAAGGAATATGGATCAATGGTACCCGATGGTGTAGTTGGAAATGCACAGACATGGCCGGTGATTGACAGTTGGGCGGATGGTCAATATGGGTGAGAAGCAGGAAGCTAATCTCGGACTTGCAACTACTCGTCAGCTTTTGGAAGAATTGGCTGCACGAATGGACATTCATGTATCTACTAATCCGGAATTGACGTTCAGTCAAAACGTGAATGCTGTTACATTGTCGACCTATTGTCATGGATCATTGACGGCATTTTCCGAGGAGATCCTTAGTTATAGAACGGTGGATTCGTGAAGCTATATGTGTCAGGTCCAATGGATGGGTATCCAGATAAAAACTTAGAGGTATTTGAATTTGCGTGCAAGGCGCTCCAATTTCTAGGACACGAAACTGTTAGTCCACATGATATTGGACTGGATACAAATGATGCTTATTCGCAAAATTTCATGGAGCCTAAGACTCACGATTATTTGCGTGCTGATCTCCGGGCTATGCTTGAGTGCGAGGGTATTGTTCTATTGCCTGGATGGTCTCAATCAAAAGGAGCTATTCAAGAACTAAACGCTGCTGTAGCTAGTGGACTCTATGTGTTCTATTGGCGAACCAGAGCGTATGGAGATCAACAGTTATGGGATGAGGATTGCGGGGATTTCCATTACTTGTATAAGGACTCCACACCGGAACTAGAAACCAAACTAGACAGGAAGTTTAACAGTGGAAGATAATCATCCACGAAAGTGGGCAGATGAACAGCAATACGTCGCCGCTCCAATGGAGGCTAATAGGGATGAGAAAGGGAACATTGTTCCTAAGGTCTTCCTATTGTGGATGACTCCAGATCCATTGGGAGCCATTGCTGCTATGTGCCGTATGTACGAAGGGAAACCAACATATGACCTTAGTTCAATTTCGGATGAAGAGAGAGAGCATTATTTCGCTCAGGCTCAATCTACGCATTTGCGTGCTCCACTGGAAGCCGTTAAGTTTCACTTCTTCATTGAAGGTGTTTCTAGATCCTTTACGCATCAATTGGTTCGTCAACGTACGGCAGTTTATGCTCAGGAATCTCTACGGTTTGCAGTCAAAGAGAAGCTTACCGATGACGTGACGGCTCCGCCTTCTATTGCAGTCCTGCCGACGAGCAATCCGACACGGCAAATGTGGGACCACCATATGCAGAAGACGGAAGAGACTTACAATTACCTTGTCTCAAATGGGATTCCTGCGGAGGACGCTCGGGGTGTGTTGCCTCACGCAGTAGCAACCCGTGTCAATTACATCACGGATCTCAGGAACCTTTCCGACCATGCTGGTAACCGTCTATGCACGCAAGCTCAGTTCGAGTGGCGGATCGTATTTATGGAAATTGTGAAGGCTATTAGAGAATTTCGTGACACTCGATTCATCTCAGATGGTTGGCAGTTTGAAGCGCTAGCTAATAGTGGATTATTCCGCCCTGTCTGCTATCAGCTAGGCAAGTGTCCATTCAAAGCAACGTTTGATCGTGAATGCACGATTCGGGATCGTGTTGATGCGAATGCTAAGCATGGCATTCCTTCAAATGAATGGCATTTGGAGCATGTAGTTACTACGAAATTTATGGATCCTCTTCCGTGGGCTCCTGCACCCGAACATTCCAAATATGATCCGCTTCAAGCTCAGGATCTAATTCCACCTATTGATGCTGCTGAGTGGCTGCTGGATCCTAGCGCTGCTCGTTTAACTGGAGGGGGAGGACATGACTGAGATCTCTTTGCGTAAGGTTATGGACGTGAAAGGAGTTAATGAGGTTGACCTTATTAAGAATATTCAGGAATGCGTGCGATTAAATTCGTCTGATGGGTGGCAATTGGATAATGATTATTGCTGTGATCTCATTTGCGATACTGGTGGTCACTATGCGAGTTGGAGTGCTCAACTTAGCTTCTTAAGGAAGGTGTCAGCATGACTGAATTGAATCAATGGATCGGTAAGAAGGTCCGTACCGAAGACTTTACAATCGCTCCATGTGGTGCGCTTCGTAATATGTGTGAACACGAGGAGTGTCAGGATGAGAGCAATCCATTTGGAGCAGAAGGAACAGTTGAGTCCGTCGTGCTGTCAGAAGATGGAGTCCACTATTGGCTCAATTTTGACTGGGGCTATTCAATTATGGCTTTGGATACTACTGTGGTGAGAGCAGTAGATGAACGGATCGTATATGGTGCTCAGTGCTCCTGGTGGGGATCTATATACGATGTCGGTGCATCTGGAAGTGAGCTTCCTGGATGCCCACATTGCCATGGAGTCCTATTTGAAGTTGCAAGCGAAGAGGAATGGTGGAAGGGTATTGATCAATACATTGCCAGAACTGGAGATCAGAACTATAGGAAGTTCACTGAATGGTTGAAGGGTAAGTGCTTCAGAAGTGTCCAAGTTGCAATGGAGCATTATAGAAATCGGGAAACGAAATGAGTGAGAATTTTATTCCAGAATTTCAAGTGGTTCCAACTAGCTCCATTATGTATGGAGTAACTAGGGACGATGGTGCTCAGTTCCTATATCACGAGATCACTACGGATAGTACAAAGATGGGAACGTTCTGGCCTATGGATAGTCTTCCAAAGATCATTGCAGATATGCAACGTATTTACGATGAGCGTACACCGACGGATGACGAGCTATTTGATAGCGGAGTGATTGAAAACTCCCTAGGTCCTCCTGGTATGCTGCTACGTAATGCACAACCTTCCATTCAGCATGAGAAGGTAGACGAAATTTACGATCCAGAAGGGTTTAGAGTAGATGATTCTGAGAACCAGGGATGGCCTCCTATGGGTACGTGAGGACGTTTGGCAGTAATGGCACTAACGCACTGCTCTCGTACGCTCAGCGGGCATCTCGCTATGGCTCCGACTAATTTAGAGCCGGAGCTTTATGTCCAGGCAATACTATTCGACGGAGAGGATAATGTATTTGCGAATTTAGGGGAAGCTGTCGTACATTGCGCCAATGAGATGGAACAGTGCGTAGCTCGTTACGGTGTCGATATGTATATTATCGTTACTCCGACCGATAACAATGGTGGGATTAAGCTCAAGACCGTACAAAGAGAGGATTTGTTTTAATGATTGAAGATCGTTTGACGCATGAAGAAAGGCTTCGCTTGGAATGCCTCGCCCAATCTGTTGCCCGCAGTGGGATGGTATTGGGAAGATCAGAGAATGATACTAATATTGTAGATCGTGCGAAGCTATTCGAGGATTACGTAAGTGGCAGGAGAGATGGAGATAAGCCGGCTCGTCCGAGTTGGGATGATGTTAAAAAGGATTTGTGATGACGTTCGATGAAATTGTGCCGGCATTGAGCGAACTTATCGAACTTTGCCGTAGCGGCAACTTCTACTACGACCACGACGAGTCTATGCGGGTGCTCGGCCGAGCGGACGTTGCGCTCTCTGCGCTCATCGCCCAAAATGGAGAAGGGTTGAGGAATAATGCCCTTTAGGGACCACGAGTTTAAGAATCGTATACACACTGAGATTCCTCTTGGTAAGCCTGTCACGTTGAAGCAAGGTTCCTTTAATGAAAGGGACACTAAGGAGACAACTGTTAGTCGGCAATCAACATACAGACTTCCTCCGGGTTATGTATCTGTAGAACGATTGCACGCATGGTTACGTTCGGCAGTTAGACGAAGCGAGGCAGAAGTAGAACAATATGGAGGAGTAGTGTCCTCCCAATCAGTAGAAAGAGAGTTGGATAAATGGCAACAGCAACTAGTTACGACAAATGGGATGACCCGGGCATGGCGTTCACTGAAGAGGAGATCAAGGGATATTCTCCACAAGTTTTTGCCTCAGGAAGAATCGATGAGCTAGTTCACTTATATCAAATGGTGAATCTGGTTCAGAGTGGTGCTGTCAGAATCAATAAGCCTGTGTTCTGGAATAAGGCTGGCCGGAAGCTTCTGGATAAGGCTTCGTGGTACGCACAAGCTCTTGAAGTTCCCGGGATTGACAGGGAAGCTGTTGAAGTTCTTCCCGAGCCCGACAGTGTTGAGGGTAAGGAACTTATGGTCGCTGCTCGGGAGCTTGCTCGGATGGAGCCTGACGAGTGGTTGGAATCCTATTGGCAGGAATGCAGTAGTATGATGTTCCGAGTTGTCACGCTCGGTCGGCGATGTTCTACGAATCCTGCGTTGTCGGGATGGGGGAAGCGAGATCGGTCATATAGCAATAAGCTAGCGAACGCTGTCAATAATGAACTTCTCCTGGTGGGCAAGCTGAAAGAGATTTTGGAAACCAATACGAAATGAGGTGTGATTGAGATGGTTATGTATAATGTGGAAAAGGAAGCAGTTGATGCTCTTCTTCGTTACATTTGGAAACCACTTCCGATCATCGTTATTGGAGGTCCTTCAATGATGGAAGGTGCTCGTTGGTTATTGGATGCTGCTGATAAGCTTATGATGGATGATGACAGATGGATGACATTTGAGCCTCATGAAATGGTGAAGCAGGTTGAGGGTGGATCGTTATGAAACGACTTTGGGATGATGTAGCTAACGCTCAAGGCAAGATGGATTAGAGATGGGTAGTAAGACACTTGAGGGATTGTTTGATATACAGCGTTTCATCCACGATGTCAATCTGTATATGGAGCGACAGAACATGTCCAAATTGGATCTGTTTTGTCTGATGGGATATGGTTCGGATCCGAAGAAGCTGGCACCCTATTTGACTGGATCTAGGAAGTCTATTCCTTTCCATTTGGTGATTCTGATGGCAAATGAGTGTGATCTTTCCCTTGATTCGTATAGGATTTAGGATTCGGAGGGGTTAAATGTGGTGGAGATGTCTTGGAAATGGATGGCACTGTAGGGGCTGGAGGGTATTCTATATGAATCCTAGTACTGGAAGAATTCAAGCTAAGTGTGGGTATTGTGGTGAATGGATCTTTGAAGGTCGTGCTATAAAGAACGTTCTGGTGGGATGCTGAGGATTCGTATGGAAAGTTATATCTTCGTGGTGTCAGGAGTACCCCTAAAGGGGTACTGCGTTTTAAGGGATATTTCAATGACTCTCTCACGTGAGTATGTACTCCCGCCCGAACTAAAAACCACTCTCAGGGCATGAGAAAAACTGATCCGCTACTTAGACACAATGTGTATTACTCGTGAACGTACGTAGCGTATCAAGATTCTGAGGCTGGCAGGTTGGGAGCCTCACGGCGGCGGGCGGGACTACGTGAGCGTGATCATGACGAGGGGTATGGTGATTTTATGGATACTATGATTATGATTGATGGGAAATCGTATCGTTGCTTCTGTGGTTGCAATGTGTTCCATCCTATTAATTGCGAAGAGCATAGTCGTGTTGAATACATCTGTAATGCTTGCCAGGCAATTTATGTTGGAACGGATAAGAAAGGTCGTGTCGGGACATGAGCTTCGTCAATAGGTCGTATTGGGATCATGCTGTTATAGATCGGAGGGTAGAGGACAGGGAGATCGTTGATGTCTTTGTGATTGATCCTGGGCAGGATTCTGGATGGGTATTTCTTCGGTGTCCATTAGAGGACATTGTGAAGCATGGCTCGTCAGTAGTTGCTTATGTGATTGAGAATATGGGTATGCGTAGCTCAGAGATTTCTATTGGAACGGAACATGGATTTGCTTTTGGGGAGATCAATTCGGTTCATAAGGAAGGATATTTACGAGGAGAAATGATTGCATCTGCAATGCTTATTCGGCAAATGCAATCGTGTTTTGGACATCACAAACCTCATTTGAAGTTTTTGATTTTGGAGGACTTTATCTTAAGGGAAAGGACCAAATCAAGAAAGCTTCTCTCTCCTGTTCGGTTAACATCTTTGCTGTATGATCATCTTTATATCGTTAATGATTTCCGATTAAGGGATCTCTCTCTTCACTTCCAATCGCCAAATGATATAAGCATTATCACGGATCAGCAGTTGGAAGATTCTGGATGCTGGTTCGTTGGGAAGGACGATGCTAGATCTGCTGCTCGCCATCTCCTTATTTTCTTGCGCAGGCTGGAAATTAAGTGATGGGAAGATGTCACTATTGTGAGACAAATAGGAAGCATCCAAATGGATTTGAATGTACTAAAGAGATTGAGGTTAAGGATACCGATGAGGATAGTCGCACTTATTGGAATCTATTGATGGCATTGCCTCACAAGAAGGAAGTCCGTAAGGTTGCCTGGAAGATGCACCTAGCTAATGGGCATCAGAAGGGCTACGATGGTCCGTGCTGGGGACCGACGCTAAAGGAGCTTGAGGAGGCGGAGGCTTTGGTCAGAAAGGAAAGGGAGATTGCGACAGACATACACAGAGCGCTTCATGGAAACTTTTAAAGGAGACAGTGATGGCACTCGCTTAGGAGACGACATTGCTAGTACTGCAGAAGGAAGGGAAGCTAATAAGCAATGGGAATTCCAGAGATGGTATGCTGATTTAAAGGAACAATTAAAGAGAAGGAGAGCAAGTGGATAGATTGCCGATGCCACAGAAATGGTGGAACTGGTGGATTGAGTCAACATTGAGGGAATTGCTAAAGGGATTCCTTCCGGATAAGTGGTTTGACAAAGGTCCACTTTGACCGAGATCATTATTCGATTCCTCAATCGGTTCGTAACTATATGTCCTTACATGGAGGGCGATAACAATCCATGTGACTTACCAATATATCACGATAGTCAATGCCGATCATTCCCTACATTATGGGAATGGTGGGACGGATGGAGATCCTAATGAAGAGAATCATTATCGCAATTATTGCTGCACTATTTGGATTTGGTGTAGCTGAAACGGTACAGCCGGGAAAGGTTGAAGCTGCTTACAACTGTAATGCGTGGGTTGATGGATTCAGACAGACAGCATATGCTTCGTGTTCCGGCTCTGGGAAGTGGCGTGTCCATGCTAAGTGCTTCAATGGTACGATCGTTAGTGGCAATTGGGCTGGATCCTTTAACTCTGGATTGTCAATTGTCAAGTGCTATTCCGGTGTCTCATTCGCATGGTATAGTGTGATCCCATGATTGGACTTAACGTTATCTTGGATGGAGACAATGCGTGGTCTGATTTGAAGGATAAGGAGATTATTCATCTTAAGGATGGATATGAGATGCAAGTGGCAGTCCTTCCCGGAGGAATGCAGAGTGGATTGCCTTCAGTAGCAATGCGTTTTGATTTGCCAGATGGACAGACAGTTGTATGCGAGACGTCGTGGAGGCTATTATTCACAGCATGTAAGGCGATTGAAGCTAGATACGGAGAGGGAGTTTGAAATGCCTGAGCGAATACTATGGATCGTGATAGCTGTATTACTGATCGTCTTACTGGCTCTCGCCATCAAACAGATGGATGGAACTACTGCTGGTATTCATCCTATTGCAATTGAATTGTCATGTGTGGTACGGTCACACTTGCTCCACTGAAGGAAGGGAAGACACTCCTGGAGTTCCTTCCTTCGGTGGTTCCTGAAAAAGGGAACATTGCATACAGTTAAGACGAAAGGAAGATCATGTAGTTGAAGCTGCACGCAATGGGAAGCCGGTAGCCCTAAATTCCGGTTTCGAATGAATCTGCATAGACTGAATTAATGGATGAAGTAAGTAATGGATTTTCTCCAAGTTCGTCGGGCCCGATAAGGGCCGATGTGAACGGGAGGAGACCCGAGGATTTCCATCCGACCTAATTTATTCTCTGGCCCGGAGACCCGATGGGATGGAAGGGCGATAACAGTCTTACCGATGAAGCCTAAGGGCAGAAACCTGGATGAATCCTGAAAGATCGGGTTTCATTAAACGACACAAGTAGAAGTGTGTCCAGGTCTAAGACGCATAGCTCAGCGAAGTCGGGTTAGTCCCTGCCAGGATAATTCGGCTCTTAAATCCACTGACAAATGAACAAATCAGTGGCGGAGTGGCAGCTTCGGGGCGATAACATAAAGTAGATGGCAAAAGAGAGACAGACGTAACCCTGTTCTCCTACCGATTTGAGCCCCTGTCCGACAAGGGACTCATTTGAGATAGGCATACGGACAGGATACCCTGCCTCTCTTTTGTCGTTATGCGGTAGCTGATATGCTTGCTACATGACGTTTGAACTTCGGCATCCCAATACTGCTGATAGACAAAGCGGACGCATTCTCGAGCTTATGCAGAGAGTTGATGTCCTTGAGCGAATGATTGGCAATAAGGGTGTGATAGTCCACGGAGTTGGCAGTGGATCGCCAGAACCTGGATTCCAGAATTCGTGGCTCAATTACGATGGTGGGGGACCAACTGGACATCAAAACTTGATCTTTTTTAAGATAGGTTGGATGGGCTTTGTTCAGGGAACTATAAAAAATGGAACGGTCGGTGTAGGAGTTCCTGTTTTCAATCTTCCTACTAGAAATAGACCGTTAAGCATTGCTCAGTCAATACAAAGAGGACCAACTGACCTTCCGGTTGTAGTCAATGTTAATGTTAATGGGGACTTCTGCATTGTTGCAGCAAATGGTGGAAACTCTGCTATTTCGGTTAATGTATTCTATTTGACTAATACGTACGAGTGAGTTCCGGTTGCTTCTAGCAATTGCGTCCTGTACCCTCCCGCCTTATGCCAGATAGTCTCGGATCTCCATCTGAATTCGGCGGTAAAGTTCAGCGAAATAGGACTCAACCTCTTCCGCATATTCCGACTGCCAGTGAGAAGTTGATGCTCCTATATACTACTGGAGACATTGATGGACAGAAGGACCCCGAGGCACCTAACGTTACGTTCGAGGGCCTACTGCCCGAAGAGCGCCAGCGTAAGCTCCGCACCGAGGAAGGCGTATTTGAAAAGGGCCAGATCTGGGAACAAATGCAAGCCGATGCTAAGGCTGAAGCTGATGCACTTGCACAAGAGATTCCTGATGAGTGATGCCTGTTGATACTGGAGGAAGTCCTGGTCTTCTCAATTTACGAGCAAAGAGAGCTTCGGTTAGGTTGCCCAATTTGAAGAAAAAGAAGGAAGTTCACGGATATGGTATTGGCGGAATTAGTGGTAAGGAAAGGGCTCTAGTTAGGGTAGGTGCAGTGAATACAAGGATCCTACTTGGAGATGAAGATCTAAGCCTATGGGATAAGGACGAGCTACAGCGTGGACAAAAGAAGAATAAGAACGGGAACTTCCAAGGTCGTCCACCTGTCGTTATTCCTAAAGCGATTCACGACGAGCTAGTACGTCGCACACTTTCTGAAGCGCAGGAGCTAATGCGATCTAATCTCGTTGCTGCTGTTAAGGTTCTCACTCAACTTGCCACTAGTGATGGAGTTGACGCAAAGGATCGCATTAAGGCAATTGACATTATCATGAATAGGGTGATGGGTAAGGAAGTAACTCCTATTCTGGTCGGTGGAGAGGCCAAATGGGAAGTGGCTCTGCGTGCTGGTATTGTTCCTCTTACTGCACTTGAGGATCCTACTATCGACATTAGATCTGAGGGATGAGTGACTATTCGTTTGTATGTGATGCCATTGGAAGCAGGTATAGGACCGGAGCTATCTCATGGTCCTAAATATCTGTCATGGAGATGGGATCCTGATCCATCTAATAATGTAGGTGTTTCGGATTGGGTGCCGATATATTACGGGACATTCGATTGGGGATTGTTTGCTGTTGAAGCAAGCGCACTTGCACATTCATCCTTAGCAGCAAAGCCTGATCTTCAACAAATACCTGCTGACTTAGATAGTATTATTGGAAGTGCCGCAGCACGAGATACTGCTAGATCATTTTTGGAAGCTGCTGCTATTCCTGGTAACTGGATTGGGATTAACGATACGTGGCGAAGTGTGGTGCGGACCGTTGCTGGATTTATGCTATTCGCCCAAAGATATGACGGTATTCGTCAAAAAGATAACCCTGGAGCGCCAGCATTTGGATCTCAAATTGAAGGGAACTTGAATGTTCAGTGGGGGAGTATTCCTATTGGTATTAGGGATGCTGTAGTTGAAACTGGACAGTCGTTTGGTTACGATATGTCGTTTATTGTGGATACGACGCTTGTGAGATCTATTCTCAAAACTCTAGCGGATATGTGGGGAGATCAGCCGGTATATATGGGATTGGAACTGTTTAACGGCGGTCAGACGTTCACGGTATAAGCGATGGTCCTTCCTGCTACCGATACATTCTCCGGTACTGCTGGACAGGATCTAACTGTTTATTCGGCGTCGTGGTCGGCGTCGTACGCGACTGCTGCAAATCAGCTCGAGCTTAACGGGTCCGGTGCCGCCCGTCAAGCTGCTAACAATGTGGAATGCGGCAACTTCTGGAATGCCGACACGTTCGCTGCAGATCATTATTCCGAGGTCATCGTATCGAATCTGGCTTCCGGCGGCTCCGTGGGGGTCCTCGTTCGCCAACCTTCGACCGGAAATAACTATGGCGCTTACGCTAACAACGGCGGCGTTGAAGTCTTCGAGAACGTCGGCGCTGTCTGGGCACAACTCGGGGCAACCATTTCAGTATCATGGTCGGCAGGGACGCACACCTTGCGGGTCGAGGCCACCGGAACCACTCTAACGATCTACACGGACGGAGCGTCGACCACTCGCTCTGATGCATCCCACTCCACTGGAGCGGCAGGTGTGTCGGGTTTTCACACGACCACGCCGGGTACCAGCCTGATCGATTCGTGGATCGCTGACGACATGCCACCGGTGCCGGTGGCTTTTGTGGCAGTAGGTACGAAGGTAATAACTGGAACAACTACTGTCTCAATCCCTCACCCTGCTGGAACTGCTGCTGATCAAATCCTATTGGCTGGTCGGTGTGGATGGTATTCCGACATTGCCTTATCTGACGAAGCTTCTTGGACTAACACTATTCGGCAAGCTGGTGGGAATAATGGTGCTGCTGCTGATACACATACTACAGAGATCGGTGTTGATAGGCGGGAGTTGACTGGATCATTAGCTGGACCTACAGTATTTGATCAAGTAGGTGGAACTCAGCCAGGCGTCGTAGGATTGATGGCTTCGTATGTTAAGCCTGCTGGAAGAACTTGGGACATTGCTACATCTGCTGGTACTGATGATACTCATGGAGCTAATAGATCTGTAACTGGTGGCACTGCTATTCCTTTGGCTGTTGGCGACGTTGTGACAGCATGGGCAGCAGTAGATACCGATATAAGCCTAGCTGGATTCTCTGCTCCTGCTATTACTGCATCTGGAATTACCTTCGGTGCAACTACTCGTAGATCTCCGGCTTCCGCTGGGTCTATCGCAGGACATGACGGTAACATCGAAATGTTTGATGCTACTGTTACTGCTGGAACAGGAACTGTAGCTCCAGTTCTAAACTTCACCACTTCTACATCTCAGTGTGGTCCTGTTGGATTCGTTCGTTTGCGCTCTCTTGTAAGTGGAACTGATTATGTTGAGACAGGGCTTCCAGTTTCAATAACCTCAACTATCGTTACAACTGATCAATTAGGGTTCCTTGAAACTCTGTTGAATACTGGTACTTCGACTATTGTTACAACCGATCAAGCTGACTTTGAATATCTGGCTCTCCTCAATACGATTACAGCGACAGTTACCAATACAGATCAGGCCGATTTCAAACAGCCACTTATGATCACGACGGTAACTGCAACTGTTACGAGTACAGATGGAAACGGTTACTTAGAGCTAGATAGAATCGTTACTATTGTATCGACGATTACTACTACAGATCAATTGGGATTCTTGGAGACCAATAGATCGGTGACTATAGCTGCAACTACTACAACCACAGATCAAGCGGATTTTAAGAATCCTCTGTCTATTACGACTGTAGCGGCAACTGTTACCTGTGTTGATCAACTTGGGTTCCTTGAGACTAACCGTCAAATTAATATCACTGGCACCACTACGTCAACTGATCAAGCTGACTTTGAAAACTTAGATAACCTTATAACGATTAATGCGACCGTTACTTCAACAGATCAGTTGTCTGGTGGTCCTATAAATGAGACTAACCGGACCGTTGATATTGCGAGCACTGTCAGTTCCACTGATCAGGCAGATTTTGAATATCTCGCACTTCCAGTGTCTATCGCAGCGACGGTAACGAGTACAGATCAACGTGATCTTAAGGAACTAACGTTACTGAATACAGTGACGGCAACAGTTACGAGCACTGATCAGTTAGGGTTCCTTGAAACAAATAGAATCGTTACAATTGTTTCTACAATTGCGACTACGGATCAGGGTGACTTTAAGAACCTTGTTCTGCTGAATACAGTAGCTTCTACCTTTACGATAACTGCTCTCCTGAACTTGAATGAGATATTACAGGTAAATGTAACTGGAACTGTTACGAGTACCGGGCAAGCTGACTTTGAAGACACTGGTCTATTAACGACGATCCTTTCGACTGTTACATCTACTGATATACCTAGTGGGTTGAATGAGGAAGGTAGATTAGTAACAGTATCGTCAACTGTATCTTCAACAGATAATGCTAATAGAAGTGACTCTCTTGATGTAACTGTCGCATCTACGGTAACTCCCACTTCCATTTGGTCTGGTGGAGAAACTCCAACTGTCGTTGCTATTTCAACAATAAGCCTCAACGATCTAGTTGCGCTTAACGAGCAACTACAGCTAGAAATCCTTTCCACGATTACCAGTACTGATACGACTGCTGGTATTCCCGATCCATATCCTATCCATGTAGAATTTGTAGAAACTGGTCAGAGTTCCTCATATACAGAACCCTCCGCCAGTGTTTATACTGACTCACCAACAGATGTTAGCTATAAGGAGAGACCATGATCAAAACTATGTATCGATTCGCTCATAACCGAGTGATCGACGGAGAGCCCCATTTGATTTGGGGAAATGGAATTGGAGAGCTTGAGATTGCAAGAGGGAGCAAGCAAGAGCTTGAAGCTCTTATGGATAGGACGTGGCAAGAGAATGCTCTCGCTGATGAAGGCGAAGGCGACATGCTCGCTGTGTACTATCGTACGCAAGCAAAGCGAGCCAATATGTTCGGTCGTTTGTTCAACGATACTCCAGTTGAGACGGATACGCTTGCCACGCTTACTGGTGAGGTGACCGGAACTGGATATGCGGCTGTCACGTGGGCAGTATCCGACGCCGGCTTCCCAACTCATGCGCTTGACTCTGGCGACTTCCGTGTCGTCTCTAGCGTTCAAACGTTCACTGCTGGTGGCACCTGGACAGTAGCTACGAACCTAGTTCTCGCTACTGTTGCTTCCGGTACTGCTGGACTCCATGTCGCATGGTCGGCATTGTCCGCTTCCCGCACGCTCGTATTGAACGATACGCTTGATGTTTCGATTGCGGTCAAGCTTGCATGACCGAAATTACGAAGATCACATACCGTCTGGGAGCCGAGCTTCCAGACGCTTCATTTACTTGGAGAAGTAGCGGCGGAGTTATCATTCCATTTGCAACTCAGCCACATACGTTCAGCTTTAGAGTGTTCAGTCCTGCTCCATTCATCAAGGGAGTTTTGGGAGGCAGTCAACCTGGATTTACAGGCTTTGACGCATCTCCAAATGTCACTGTTGCATTCAATCAAGGTGAGTTGGATGCTATTGATCCTGGAACATGGTTTGCTGAGCTATGGGCTAGGAGAACTACTGATGGTAAGGATAGGAATCCCTTGCCGTTCTTGTTCAAGCTGGAGTCTGATCCGGAATGAGCATTTCCGAGGTTGAACACGTTCTTGTTAAAGATCGTATTTGGCCTTCGGTCAATTATGTTCCTCATAATGGACAAAAGAAAGTCCATGATTCAACTGTTAGAAACAAGGTAGTTCCTGGCGGTAGACGAGTTGGGAAATCAACTATCGGTGGGCGAGAGCTAACGCTCGAGGCGCTTGCTACTAGTACGTGGATCAAGCATTTGGAGGATATTGGTAAGCGTAGGGAATTTTGGATTGTAGGACCAGAGTATTCAGACAGCGAAAAGGAATTCCGTGTTCTATGGAACGACCTTTCTAGGCTTGAAGTTCCACTTGACCATCCAGGATCATATAACAATCCAGAAGGTGGAGATCTTCACATTTCAGCTTGGAATGGCCTATATGAAGTCCATGGTAAGAGTGCGAAATATCCTGGCACACTAGTCGGTGAGGGACTTACTGGTGTCATTATGGCGGAGGCTGCGAAGCTAAAGGAAAGTGTATGGGGAAAGTACATTCGTCCTACGCTAGCGGATCAACGTGGATGGTCTATCCATAGCTCCACTCCAGAAGGTAAGAACTGGTATTATCGCCAATACCAAAGGGGGCTTGA
>Ga0193741_1000050_pt1 | contig 26226 bp, 20 predicted proteins | sample L2s2metaG_FD_143059 | JGI IMG/M metagenome (GOLD analysis project Ga0193741, IMG submission 143059) | Soil microbial communities from a riparian zone of the East river system, Colorado, United States - L2s2 | ecosystem: Environmental > Terrestrial > Soil > Riparian zone | place: USA: East River...
GAAACAGGTGCTGATGCACGACGAAAACGGCCTGGAGAAGTGCGTGGCGTGCGGGCTGTGCGCGGTGGCGTGCCCGGCTGATGCGATTTATCTCGAGGCCGCCGAGAACGACGGCACCGTGATGGCCGGCCCGCGATACGCGTCGATCTACCAGATCCACAAGACGCGCTGCATCTTCTGCGGCTACTGCGAAGAGGCGTGCCCGGTGTCGGCGATCTTCATGGGCAAGGACTACGAGCTCGCCGTCTACAGCAAGGACGACTTCGTGTGGGACAAGACGGAGCTGCTGGTGCCGGCGGCGGCGAACGAGAAAGCGCCCATCGGCGCGCGGTAAATCGCGTTCACGTAAATCGCATTCACGTAAATCGCGTTCACTCAGAACTATGCGGACCCGGGGGCCGTCTGTAATATTACGACCTTCAATTGAAGCCATTTCTCAATGCGTTAGATGATCGTGTGCTCGTCTGCGACGGCGCGATGGGCACCATGCTGTACGGCAAGGGCGTCTTCATCAACCGCTGCTTCGAGTCGCTCAATCAATCGCAGCCCGACCTCGTGGTCGACGTGCACTCGGAATACTTGAAGGCCGGCGCCGACGTCATCGAGACCAACACGTTCGGCGCGAATCGCATGAAGCTGCGCGGCTTCGGCCTGGGCGATCAGGTCCGCGAGATCAATCTCGCTGGCGCGACGCTGGCGCGCAAAGCGGTGGAGAAGTCGAAGAGCGACGCGTACGTGGCCGGCGCGATCGGCCCGCTCGGCGTGCGCGTCGAGCCGTGGGGCAAGACCGGCATCGACGAAGCGGAGGCGATGTTCCGCGATCAGGCGCAGGCCCTGCTCGACGGCAAGGTCGATCTCTTCATCCTCGAAACCTTCCGCGACCTCAACGAGATCGGCGCCGCCATTGCCGCGGTCCGCAGTATCTGCGACCTCCCGATCGTCGCGCAGATGACTACGGAAGAGGATGGCGCCAGCCTCGACGGTGCGCCGCCTGAGCAATTTGCTCCCGAACTGATCAAGCGCGGCGCTGACGTGGTCGGCATTAACTGCAGCGTTGGACCCGCGCCGATGCTTGAAACTGTCGAGCGCATCTCCGACATCGTAGATGTATGGCTCTCGGCGCAGCCGAACGCGGGTAAGCCCCGCGATATCGAGGGCCGCAATCTGTATCTCTGTTCGCCGGAATACATGGCGTCGTATGCGCGGCGCTTCATTGCCTCCGGTGTGCGTTTAGTGGGCGGGTGCTGCGGGACGACGCCGGAACATATCCGGCAGATTGCGCTCGCGGCGAAATCGATGGGGCCGGGGCTGGCGCGTCATGCGGCGGACGCGGACGCGAAGGGTCAGTCTTCCCTGACGATCGGCAGCTCACCGAACGCGAGGCCGGCGATCGAGCGCGAGGAAAAATCGATGCTCGCGCGCAAGCTGGTGAACGGCGGGTTCGTGCGCGCCATCGAGCTGATGCCGCCGCGCGGTCACGCGCCGTCACCCGCGATCGAAGGCGCCGCCAAGCTCGCCAGGCGCGGCGTTGACGTGGTCACGATTCCCGACGGCCCGCGCTCCGGGGCACGGATGAGCGCGTTGTCGGTGGCAGTGCTCGTGCAGCAGCAATCAGGTATCGAGGCGCTGCTGCAGTATTCGTGTCGGGATCGGAACCTTCTGGGCATCCAGTCGGATCTTCTCGGCGCGCACGCGATGGGTGTGCGCAACGTGCTCGGCATCACCGGCGATGTGCGGAGCCTTGGCGACATCCCTGATGCCACAGCTGTCTTCGATGTCGATTCGATCGGGTTGACGAACGTGATCAACCGCTTGAATCACGGGCTCGACATCGGCGGCCAGTCGCTCGGCGAGCCGACGGGTTTTCATGCCGGCGTGATGGTGAATCCGTCACGCGATCTCGATCAGGAGCTCCGCCGGCTGGAGTTCAAGGTCGAGGCGGGCGCGGAATTCGCGGTGACGAGGCCGGTGTTCGATGTGGCCGCTTTCGAGCGCTTCCTCAAGCGCGTCGAATCGATGCGGCTGCCGATCATCGTCGGCATCTGGCCGTTCGAGAGCGTGTTGAACGCCGAGTTCATGGCGAACGAAGTGCCGGGCGTCACGGTGCCCGACGCGATCGTCGAGCGCATGCGCAAGACGACAAGCGCGGAAGCGGCAGCAGCGGAAGGTGTGTTGGTCGCCAGGGAGATCGCCGCCGCCATCAAGGGGATGGCAGCTGGTGTGCAAATCTCGACTCCGTCAGGCCGGTTGGACGCGGCCCTTGACGTTCTTGACGTGGTATAGTCCGGTCCGAGTCAGCGAAAGCGTAAAATATGGCCATATTTGAGCACCAGACCTCACGTTCGGGCGACGCGGCAACGCGCGCACTGTCGGTCACGACGGTCGGTACGGACTTCGTGGAGAAGGTCTACCAGAACATTGCGCAGGTCTACGACTACACGTATGGGCCAACGCTGCATCCCGGTCGCCTCGAGGCGATCAAGAAGATGCGGATCCGTCCAGGGACGGAAGTTCTCGAAGTCGGTGTCGGCACCGGCATCAATCTCGCGCTCTATCCGAAGACGTCGATCGTCACCGGCATCGATCTGTCGAGCAAGATGCTCGCGAAGGCGCAGAAGCGCATTGATGCGAAGAATCTCGATCACTGCAATCTCGTCGAGATGGATGCGACCAAGCTCCAGTTCGCCGACAACTCGTTCGACGTCGTCTATGCGCCGTATGTGATCAGCGTCGTGCCGGATCCGGTGGCGGTGGCGAAAGAGATGTATCGCGTCTGCCGTCCCGGCGGCCGCGTCGTGATCCTGAACCACTTCAAGAGCGCGAACGCGCTGATGTCGAAGTTCGAGACGGCGATTTCGCCAATGACCGTGCACATCGGCTTCACGGCGGATCTGGATCTGCCGGCCTTCCTCGAACAGGCGGACCTCACGCCGGTGTCGATCGAGAAGGTGAACGTCCCGAAGATCTGGACGTTGATTACGGTGGTGAAAGACTGAGGTTCTTCACAGACGTTCGCGCGCTTTTAGCGCGTCGTCTTTCAAGACGATAAACAATCCAGATCCCTCGGTGACGATAAGTCCCGAGGGATTTTTCATGCTCGAACGCAGCTGCACCTTGCGTCCGTCTATCCGCTCGATTCTCGCCTCGACGATCGTTTCCGTTTCGATCGGCAGCATCGCCAGGAAGTTGATCGTGATGGTGGCGGCGACGACTTTGTGGCCATTCATCCAACAGACGGCGCCCATCGCTTCATCGAGCGTCGCGGCCATGGCGCCGCCGTGGACGTGGCCCGGAGGGCCCATCGTTTTCGCGCCGAACCAGGCTTTCGCAAACAAATCAGGCTCACCCGGCTTCCGAAAGTAGGCGAGCCGGACACGATCGCCATCGGCGAGAAACGTGTCTTGAGGCGAAGGGAATGGCTCTGCAGGTTCCCAGCCGGGTTCAGGCGTTGCGGTTGGCGCGGTCATCCGAGGATGTCCAACAGGATATCAGCCGCGACATCGGCGCCGTTCACCGGAGGTTTGGGCGGAGTCCGCTGCGCGAGCAGCGCATCAAGATGCGGCGCCCAGTTGCCGGAGAACAGATCACTGTGATCGATGAACGCCGATCGAAGATATTTCGGCATCGCATCGACCAGCACCTGGTACTCACGGAAGTCGCCGCGTGAGGTGTAGAGGAGCGAGGTGTCATTAGCGATGCATTCCGAAATGATTCCGTAGCCGGGCTTGGTGACGACGACGTCGACGGCGCGAACGAGATCTTCATAGCGATAGCCGTTGTCGTACATCGCCTTCTCATCGATCATGCCGGGCACCAACACGTGATATCCGGGCAGCGACTCGAGGGCGTCGACATCCAAGCCGTCCAATCCGTAGCCGCCGAACGAGGTGAGCGCGATGCGTGAATTTCGTGGAATGCCGAGCGCGTCCCGGACTTGATCTGGATCACGCTTCGATCGGCGGGCGACGAATGGGATGTCGCTGATCTTCGGTATCGTCTCGAACCCACCCCACATCGGCATACGTAACGCGAGCATCGTGTACTTGTAGACATAGCCAATCTGTCGCGCAACGTGCGCGCCGTCCTGGTAGTGCTCGTAGATCCAATCCCAGGTGAAGTTTCCCGACGCCACCGCCGGAATCCCTACGGCGTTACCGGCTGCGATCCCGAGCGCCGGTAAATCCGAGATAGTCATGACAGCATCGTTGGTACGGAGAAATGCGGCTTCGGTCGCGACGCGTTGGTCGAAAGTCGCCATAAAGGCCTCGGCGCGCCGAATCGACTCGGTCGCATCGAGATTGAGGCTGTCGAGTTGAACCACCCCGGTATCCACCTCGGCAGGAGAAAGCGTGACACCTGGACGCGCCGTTCGCTCGACCAGCCACGGCGCGACCGACGATCGGATAATCACGCGCTGGTCCGGCTGGCGATCGATCAGGGCGTTGATGATTTCGATGGAGCGCGAGGCGTGGCCGAATCCGTGCCCAGAAATGTAGAAGACGACTGACACTGGCAGCTATTATCTAGGTGTGGCGTTTGACGAGAAAGCCTTCTTCATTGAGAAGCCGGAAAACCGGCCGGCGAAATTTCCGTGTCCGCGATGCAAGCGGGTGAACGAGTACAGCCTCCGCTGGATGCGGCGCACGAAGCGCAAAGATCGCCAGCCGCAGGGCGAGGACCGCGCCAAGTTCGACAAGCTGAGGGATCACCTGCTTCGCCTCGACGACGAAGTGACCTGCAAGTCCTGCGGGAAGAAGTTCGAAGTGCCGTCGCACCAGTCGATGATGTTTACCGATCAACTGGAAGGCCTGCCAAAGGACGACCAGGACGCAGATCAACTCGAGGCTGAACAGCCACCCGCCGCGCCCATCGATCGCGATAAGCTGCCCGCGCGATTCACGCGACCAACCAAAGGCTGGCGCGGCTAGTTACCAGATCAATGGAATCAGGCGCCAGCGCATTTGCTTCTGGTAGGCGCCGTATTTCTCCGGAAACGCTTCAAGCAGCGATCGCTCTTCGAATGGAATCGCGGCGATCAGGTAAACGGTGCTGACCACCGCAAAGAGCAGCATTGACGTCGTCATGACCGGCGTCGCGAAGACCATCAGGACCCAGCCCAGATAAATCGGGTGCCGGACGAGGCTGAACGGGCCGGCGGCCTTGAATTCGATCGGTTTGCTGAGATCGGGCTGCTTCACGCCGGACAGTTCCCACACGCCGACGATGCGGGCAGCGGCGACGGTGAGCGCGAGTCCGAAGCTTTGCGCGAGGCGCAGGGCTATTCCCGGGCCTCGCACTTCCCAGACCATGCCTGGGAGCGGCTGCCACAGCCAGCAGACCGCCAGGAACAGGAGGCTGGCGATCCACACGTAGACGCTGCGCTCGAGATCGGCGGGGATGCTGCGCGTGAGCCACGCCTTGGCGCCGGTTCGCGCCATCACGCTGTGGTGCAGCGCGAAGATGGTGAAGAGGACGACATTGGCGATCGCGTCGCGCAGCGCCGAGCCGTCATCCGGCGCGGGCACGCGCAGCCGAATCGCGTACATTGCCAGGAAGGAAAGCAGCGACAATAGGAACACGAGCGCGCCGCTCCAACGGAAGAGCTTCTTCACGGACGCTATTATAGGAACGGATCCTCGTGACCCAACCTCGTATTGCCATTACCGGTATCGGCGTCGTGTCGGCGTTCGGCGCCGGCCGCGAAGTGTTCTGGGACGCGATTCGGCGCGGCCAGAGCGGCACGCGCGCGATCACCGGCTTCGACGCCTCCACCTATCCCTGCAAGGTCGCCGCGCCGGTGCCCACGGTCGACATCGCGTCGGCGATGGCCCTCGATGGTGAGCTGGGGCCGCGCGAATCGCGCGCCGATCCCAGGCGTTATTCACGCGCGGCGCTCTTCGGCGTGATGGCGGCCCGCGAAGCGTGGAACGACGCGGGCCTGTCGTTCGCGGAGCCGAATGCCGGCGTCATCATCGGCAGCGGTGGCGGCGGCATCGACGTCGGCGAGCGGCAGTATCAGGACTTTTTCCAGAACAACGGCCAGCACGTCACGCCGTATGCGATCGCGGTCGGGATCTGCGGCATGGTGTCGAGCGAGATTTCGATCGCGCTCGGCCTGCGCGGCATCAGCCACGTGCTGTCGACCGGCTGCACGAGCTCGACCGACGCGCTCGGCTACGCGATGATGCTGCTGCGCCAAGGCGAGGCCGATGTGCTGCTCTCCGGCGGCACCGACGGCTGCGTGCTGCCCGGAATGATCTTCGGCTTCTCGCGCATGCGCGCGGTGTCGACGCATTTCAACGACCGGCCGGAAGCGGCGTCACGCCCGTTCGATCGCTGCCGCGACGGCTTCGTCCTCGGCGAAGGGTCGTGGATGCTGGCGCTCGAGCTCGAGGATCGCGCCCGCGCCCGCGGCGCGCCGATCTACGCGACCATCGAAGGCTACGCCTCGACGTGCGACGCCTATCACCGCGTCCAGATGGATCCCGACGGCGAGCAGATCGTGAAATGCATGAACGACGCGATTGCCAAGTCGGGCCGGGCCCCGGAAGAGATCGGCTACATCAACTATCACGGCACCTCGACGCAGTTGAACGACGCGATCGAGTCGCGATGCACGCGCCTCGCGTTCGGCAAGCTCGCGGAAAAGATTCCTGGCTCCTCGACCAAGTCGATGATCGGCCATCCGCAAGGCGCCAGCGGATCGGCGGGCGTCGTCGCCACGGCGCTCGCGCTGTCGCGCGGCTTCCTGCCGCCGACGATTAACCAGACCGAGTCCGATCCGGCCTGCGATCTCGATTTCATCCCGAACGAGGGTCGCGAAGCGTCGCCGGTCGCCGCGCTCTGCAATTGCCTCGGCTTCGGATCGAAGAACAGCGCGCTTGTCCTCGGCCGTGCTGATGGATGACGTGGCGATTGCGGGAGCCGGGCCGGCCGGTGCGCTGGCAGCCACGATTCTCGCGACGGCCGGCCTGCGCGTCAGCATCTTCGATCGCGCGCGATTTCCCCGTCACAAGCTCTGCGGCGACACGCTGAATCCCGGCGCGCTCGCCGTGATTCGCCGGCACGCCGATGTAACGTCGCTCATCGAGAGCAGCGATCCGATCGACGGCATGCTGCTGACCGGGCCGGGCGGCGTTCGCGTGCGCGGCGAATATGGCGGCGGCGTCGCCGGCCGCTCGATCACGCGCCAGGTGCTCGATCGGTGGTTGATCGATCGCGCCGTTGATGCCGGCGCAACCCTCCACGAAGAAACCGTCATTCGCGATGCGGCCATCGCCGATGGGCGAGTCGCCGGCGTGATCGCGCACGGGCGCGATGGTCGTGCGCTGACGCACCCGGCGCGGATGGTGATCGCGGCGGACGGGCGGCGGAGCGCGCTCGCCATCAGCCGCGGATTGGCGCGGCAACCTGGACGTCCACGCCGATGGGCGATCGGCGCCTACTTCAGCGATGTCGCCGGTATGACGAGGCTGGGTGAGATGCACGTGCGGCGCGGTCATTACATCGGTGTCGCGCCGGTGCCCGGTGGGCTGACCAACGCGTGCCTCGTGGTGCCTCATCGCTCCGGTGATCTGCCGCTCGATCGACCCGCCGACGCGCTCGATCGATATTTGCAATCTGACCCCGAACTGTCAGCGCGCTTCGCGAACGCGCGCGCGGTCGCGCCGCCGACGATGTTGGGGCCGATGGCGGTGGATACGTCGGCGGTGGGAGAGCCGGGATTGTTGCTGGCGGGTGACGCTGCGGGATTCATCGATCCGATGACGGGCGACGGATTGCGCTTCGCGCTGATGGGCGCCGAGCTGGCGGCAGCGATCGTGAAAGAGGCACTCGAAGGAACACTGCCCATCGATCGCGCGCATCGCGAGCTTGCCGCTCGCCGGCGGGCGGCGTTTCAATCGAAGTGGCGATTCAATCGCGCGCTGCGATCGCTGGTGTCGTCACCGTCTGGTGTCAGCATTGCTGCGGCGACCGCCAGAGTTTTGCCGTCGTTGTTCCACAGAGTGATTCAATATGCGGGCGACCTCGGTCCGCCTAAAGGCGGACCCTCACAGGAAGCTCCCGATGATCTCCATTGAAAAATTTGTGAGGGTCCGCCTTTAGGCGGACCGAGGCAAGATGTCTCCGTCCATCGCGATCGCCGTCCTCACCACGATTGCCGCGCTGCTGATCATGGCGGGCGAGGCGGTGCTGTCGTCGTTCAACGAACGGCTGCTGCGCGCGCGCGGGGCGATCGAGCCCGAAGGCGACGTCATCGGCTCGATGCGCTGGGCATACCCCGGCGCATTCGTGTTGATGGGCATCGAAGGCGCGCTCAGCGGTCCCGCGCCGCCAAATGTCCTGCTCGGCGGCCTGGCGCTCTTCGGCTTCGCCAAGGCGCTGAAGATCTGGGCGATCTCGTCGCTCGGCACGCGCTGGAGCTATCGCGTGCTGGTGGTGCCTGGCGAGCCGCTCGTCACGGCGGGACCGTATCGATTCATCGCGCATCCCAACTACCTCGCGGTGGCCGGCGAGATCGCCAGCGTCGCGGCGATCGTCTGGGCGCCGCTGACCGGCGTGCTCGCGACGATCGGGTTTGGCTGGCTTATGATTCTCCGCATGAAGATTGAGGACAGGGCTCTTGGCCGCGGTGCTAAATGATGCGCCCTAGTCGCGCCGTACGCGGCTTGTCCGCCGAAGCCCGAAGGGCGTAGGTGGAAGCGCGTAGGCGGATCAAGCTGCCCAGGTGGGCGACGGCGCTCGACGTCGTCGCTGTGGTCATGGCCCTCGTCGCGATCCTGGTCGCGATCGGCGGCGGCTTTCGCATCTTCGACGGCCGCCTGTCGGTGACGTCCTGGTGGCGGCCGGCGATCGTCGCGATCGTCGCGATCGCGATTCGGCACTGGTTCGTCCGGCAACAGCCACTTCATCAGCGCGTGATCCGAGGCGTCACCGACTGGTGGCGCGCGCCCGACACCAAGGTGGTGTTGCCGATCCACCTGGTGACCCGTTTCGGCGTGCTGCTCGTCGGATTTCTCGCCGTCATCCTGATCGGCTTTCCGCCGGAAGCCGCGAACCGCTGGAGGGTCTATTCAAACGACCTTCTCGATCTGCCCGGCCGTTGGGACACCGGCTGGTATCTGATGATCGCTACCGAGGGCTATCAATACCTCCCGAACGCGGCGCCGGACTATCAGCAGAACATCGCGTTCTTCCCGGCGTTCCCGATGTCGATGCGCTACCTCTCGATCTTCTTCGGGCGTCAGCCGTTGTGGATGGGCGTGGCGATCTCGATCGTGTCGTTCTATCTCGCGCTCGTCTATTTCCTGCGCCTCGCGCGCGACCTGTTGAAAGACGAAGCGCAGTCGGTCACCGCGGTGACGCTGCTCGCGTGCTATCCGTTCGCCGTCTTCTTCAGCGCCGCGTACACCGAAGGACTGTTCCTGCTCACGCTGATGGGCGCGGTGTATCACTTTCACAAGAATCAGTTGTGGCGCGCCGCGATCTGGGGATTCGTGTGCGGACTGACGCGGCCGAACGGATCGCTGCTGTCGATCGTGCTCGCGCTGATGGCGGTTGCGCCGATGTGGGACGCGCTTCGGTGGCGGCCGATCCTGCCGCCGCCTCCGGGGTGGGGCGTGATCATCCGCCGGTTGTTTGCGGCGGGCTCGCCCGGTTTCGGGATGCTCGTGTTCTCCGCGTTCATCTATCGGCTGACCGGCAACCCGTTCACGTGGACGTTTCAGAACGTCGCATGGGGACGCGTGTATCGCAGCCTTGATTTGCTCGTGTCCGATCGGCTCGGTTTCATCGCGACGAACGGGCTGTATTCGTACGCGTCCACGCAAACGATCGACCTGTTCTATTCGCTCGCGGTGGTGCTGGCGCTCGCCGCGGTCTGGCCCGTCTACCGGCGCTTCGGCCTGCCGTTCGCGGTGTTCATCCTGATCACGATCCTGCCGCCGATGTCGGCGGGCGGGTTGTTATCGATGGGACGAGTGACGTCGGTGCTGTTCCCGGTGTTCCTCTGGATGGGGGCCGCCGTGCCGGCCCACCACCGCGTCGCGTGGATCGGTGTGTTCGCGTTATTACAGGGATTCGTCGCGGTTATGTTCTTTACCTGGCGGCCTTTGTACTGAGCCGGTCGTCATATACTCCAGACAAGATGGTCCGCCGACTCACTCTACTTACGCTCGCGGTGGCGCTGACCGCCTTCACCCTCACGCCACGGGTTACGGCCGAGCAGGCCAACGCGGCGACGTCGCGTACGAACGCTGAAAAGTCCTATCGCGGTGGGCGCTACGACGAAGTCGAGACGATCGCGAAGGCCCTTCCCAAAGACGAAATCATCGCGACCTATTCCGCGCTCGGCGTCGCGGCGCGCGGTGATTACGCGAGAGCCGAATCGATCCTCCAGCCGTTTGCGACGGCGAGTCCCGGCGGCGAGGCCGCGCTCGAGCTCGGTCTGCTGCAGCTGCACATCGGCAAGAAGACCGAAGGACGACGCGCGCTCTCGCTTGTGCTGATGGCCGACAGCGCCACTCCCAGCGCGCGCGAGTATCTGCGTGCCGCGCGCGCGTCGCGCGCGCTCAATCGCGTCGACGATGCGCAGTCGTTGTTCCGTGATGCGAACGGCCTCGCGCCGAACGATCCGCGCATCAATACTGAATGGGGCCAGTTGTTTCTCGACAAATACAGAAAAGGCGACGCCGCGAAGTCGTTCCAGGAAGCGTTGAAGGTGAATCCGGAGTACGCGCCGGCGCTGTTGGGCATGGCCAAGGCGCTCGTCGACGAGAACCCGCCGCAGGCGATCGCGTTCGCGCAGCGCGTCCTGAAGCAGAATCCGAGCGACGCGGGCGCCGAGCTCGTGCTCGCGCAGGTCGCGATTTACCAGGACAAGAAGGCCGACGTCAAGGCGGCGATCGATCGCATCCTCGAGTTCAACCCGAAGCATCTCGAAGGGCTGTCGATGAAGGCGGCGATGGCCTATGTCGAGGGCCGCGACCCGGAATACCAGGCCGCCGTCGCTGAGGCGCTCAGGATTCATCCGACCTACGGCGAGATCCATCGCGTCGTCGGCGAGGTGACCGCGCACTACTACCGCTTCGACGAAGCCGTCGATCACACGCGCAAGGCGATCGCGCTCGATCGCGAGAACATCCGCGCCGTCGCCGATCTCGGCGCGCAGTTGATGCGCACCGGCGACGAGCGCAACGCGCGCCGCAATCTCGAGACGGCGTTCCGGATCGACAAATGGGACGTGCAGACCTACAACCTGCTCGAGCTGCTCGACAACCTCGAGCCCTTCGACACGATCAAGGAAGGCGACATGATCATCCGGCTCGCGCCGGACGAATCGCCGGTCATGAAGAACTACGTGCCGATGCTGGCGAAGGAGTCGCTCGACACGCTGAGCAAGCGATGGGAGTTCACGCCGAAGGGGCCGATTCTCGTCGAGATGTTTCCGAAGCACGACGATTTCGCCGTGCGCACGCTCGGCCTGCCCGGCATGATCGGCGCGCTCGGCGCGTGCTTCGGCCGCGTCGTCACGCTCGATTCGCCGACGGCGCGTGAGCCCGGCACGTTCAACTGGGGCGAGACGCTGTGGCACGAGATGGCGCACGTGATCACGCTGCAGCTGTCGGGGAACCGCCTGCCGCGGTGGCTGAGTGAAGGCACCTCGGTGTTCGAGGAGCGCCGGGCCCGTGCCGACTGGGGCCGCGACATGGACATCCCGTTCGCGCGCGCCATCGATCGCGGCGCCGTGATCAAGATCCGCGATCTCAACTCCGGCTTCAGCAGCTCGCAGACGATCAACTTTGCCTACTACCAGGCGTCGCTGGTCGTCGAGCACATTCACGACACCTACGGGCAGCGGAAGCTGCGCGCGTTGATTGGGGCGTATGCGGACGGCAGCGACACCGAGACGGCGATCACGAAGGCGCTCGGCATCGACATCGACGAGCTGCAGAAGGGCTTCGATCAATCGCTGGAGAAGCGCTACGCCGACATGCGGCGCGCGTTGAAGGCGCCCGAAGGTTTGAAAGAGGACATGACGGTCGATCAGGTGAAAGCGCTCGCCGCCGCCAATCCTGACAACTTCGCCGCGCAGATGGCGCTCGGCGGCGCGCTGGCCGCGAGCAATCCGGACGCGGCGATCACGGCGTTCGAAAAGGCCGCGCAGATCCTTCCCAACGTGAGGGGCGAAGACAGCCCGCAGGCGGCGATTGCCGCGGTCGCGACCAAGAAGGGCGACAAGGCGCGGGCGGCGCGCGCGCTCGAGACGCTGACCACCTACGATCACACCAATATCCAGGCGGCGCGCGACTTGGTGACGCTCATCGATCCCGCGAAGGAAACCAACCGCCTCCAGATTGCGCTCAAGCGCGTCGTCTCGGTCGATCCGTTCGATGGCGCCGCGCACTCGCAGCTGGGCAAGGTGGCGATGGACAAGGGCGAGACCGCTGAAGCGGTTCGGCTGTTTCGCGTGGCATTGGCGGCCAAACCGATGGATAAGGCGAGCGCGCATGCCGATCTTGCCGAGGCGCTCTACAAGGCGGGTCAACGCGATGAAGCCCGCAAGCAGGTCCTCGAAGCCCTGCTCATCGCGCCGACATACACCCGGGCACAGGACTTGCTCCTGAAGTTGCAGGAGGGAAGCCGCTAGTGAGTCGCCCCCGCTGGGTTTTCGCCGCCGCGCTCATCGTGGGCGTGGTGTGGATCTCAGGGGAGCTCGCGGCGCAGATTCCCGTCGTCGACGGCAGCAAGTTCGCCGGTCTCAAGTGGACATTCGTCCGTATCAAATACGGGACCTACGACAGCGAAGGCTCGCAGGCCTCGCGGCTGCAGTATTGGGATGAGCCATGGGCGATCGATGCGCCCGCCGCGGAACAGAACCTGTCGCGCCGCATCAAGTCGGTCACCGCGATCGACGTCGGCGATCCGATCGTCCTCACGCTCGAAGATCCGAAGCTGTGGGAACACCCGTGGATCTACATCGTCGAGCCGAGCAACCTGGTGTTGAAGGACACCGAGGTGCCGATCCTGCGCGAGTTCCTGCTGCGCGGCGGCACGCTGACCTTCGATGATTTTCACGGGCCGTTCGAGTGGGAGCTCACCGAGAAGCAGTTGAAGCGCGTGTTTCCCGATCGCGAGATCGTCGAGATCGCGCCGCCGCATCCGATCTACACGTGCTTCTACCGCATCGACAAGTACCCGCAGATTCCCGGGCTCGGATCGTTCCTGAGCGGCCGGACCTGGGAGAAGGGCGGCTTCACGGCGCACCTGCGCGGCATCCTCGACGACAAGGGCCGCCCGATGGTGCTGATCAACTGGAACACCGACATGGGCGACGGCGTCGAGTGGTCGAACGCGCAGGAATACCAGGGCTACTTGAAGTGGACCGCGCAGTCCTATCAGATGCTGATCAACGAAGTGATCTATTCGCTAACGCACTGACGTCGATCCACGGATTTCGCGGATTACACGGATTGAACAGAGATATGCAAACGACAGGCGTCGCGGTCGAAGGCCTTGCCGAGAAGGTGGCGGTCAGCCGCAACAAGATTCTCGCGGAGCTTCGCAAGGTCATTGTCGGCCAGGACGACGTGGTCGATGAAGTGCTGATGTCGCTGTTCTGCGGCGGCCACTGCCTGATCACCGGCGTGCCCGGCCTGGCGAAGACGCTGCTGGTAAAGACGCTGTCGCAGATTCTCGATCTGAGCTTCAAGCGCATCCAGTTCACGCCCGACCTGATGCCGGCGGACATCACCGGCACCGAGATCCTCGACGAGGATCACGGATCGCGCGCGCTGCGCTTCGTGAAGGGCCCGATCTTCGCGCAAATCATCCTCGCCGACGAGATCAACCGCACGCCGCCGAAGACGCAGGCGGCGCTGCTCGAGGCGATGCAGGAGTATCACGTCACCGCCGCCGGAAGGACCTACGAGCTCGAGCGGCCGTTCTTCGTGCTCGCGACGCAGAATCCGATCGAGCTCGAAGGCACCTATCCGCTTCCCGAAGCGCAGCTCGATCGTTTTCTGTTCAACGTCGTGATGACCTACCTCTCGGAAGACGACGAGGTGCAGGTCGTGACGGACACGACCAGCCTCCGGAAGGCGGAGCCGCTGCGGGTGCTGAGCGGCGCCGACATCCTGGGGATTCAGGACTACGTGCGGCAGGTGCTGGTGGCCGAAGAAGTGGTGCGCTACGCCGTGCGCCTGACGGACAGCTCCCGCCCCGGCAGGGGCGAGAAGCTCGACTTCATCGAGAAGTGGGTGAAGTGGGGCGCCGGGCTGCGTGCCTCGCACGCGCTCGTGATCGGCGCCAAGGCGCGCGCGCTGTTGCACGGACGGCATCACGTGTCGGTCAAGGACATTCAGGCGCTCGCGAAGCCGATCCTCCGCCATCGCGTGCTGCCGAATTTCTACGCCGAAGCGGAAGGCATCACCGCCGACCGCATCGTCGATCGATTGCTCGAGTCAGTGCCGCTGCCCGCCAGCGGGTTGTAATCCACGGATTACACGGATTACACGGATGGCGGGCCAAGCACGGTATCTCGATCCGGCGATTATCGCGCGGCTTGGCACGATCGATCTCAAGGCGCGCGCCATCGTCGAAGGGTTCCTGACCGGGCTGCACCGCAGTCCGTACAAGGGATTCAGCGTCGAGTTTGCGGAGTATCGGCAGTACCTGCCCGGCGACGATCTCGCCACGCTCGACTGGAAAGTGTTCGCGCGGTCCGACAAGCACTTCGTCAAGAAATACGAGGAAGAAACCAACCTCACGTGCCACCTGCTGATCGACGTCAGTGGATCGATGGGCTATGGCTCCGGCGAAATTACCAAGCTGCAATACGCGTCGTATCTCACCGCTGCGCTCGCCTACTTGATGCATCGCCAGCGTGATTCGTTCGGCCTGATCGCGTTCGACGACAGCATTTCCGCGTTGTTGCCGGCCAGCGCGCGGTCGGGTCACTTGCGCACCCTGCTGCTCGCGCTCGAGCGGCTCGAGATCGGCGCCGGCACGAACGTCGCGAAACCGTTGCACGATCTGGCCGCCGCCGTTCGCAGGCGCGGCATGGTCGTGCTGGTGTCGGATCTGCTCGACGAACCGGCGAACGTGCTCGACGGGCTGAAGCACTTCCGCTATCGAGGCACGGACGTGATCGTGTTCCACATCCTCGATCCGTACGAGTTGAAGTTCCCGTTCGAGCAGGCGGCGCGGTTCCGCGACATGGAAACGGCCGAAGAAGTGATGGCGGTGCCTGATTCGATCCGCCAGGACTACATCGATCGCATCCAGGAGCGCATCGCGTTCTATCGCCGTGAGCTCGGACTGGCTGGCATCGATTACTGCCAGCTCGATACGTCGCAACCGCTCGAGCTCGGCTTGATGTCGTACTTGATGACGCGCAAGCGCGTGCTGTGATGGGCGGCATTTCCTTCCTGTCGCCGCTGTTCCTGATCGGCGCCCTCGCCGCGGCGGTGCCGATCCTGCTGCACTTGTTCCATCGCAAGACCGAGGTCGTGATCGATTTCCCGGCGGTCAGCCTGCTCAAGCGAGCGCCCGTTCAACAGCATCGACGGCGGAAGCTGCGCGAGCTGTTGCTGCTCGCGCTGCGCGTGGCCGCGTTGCTGCTGCTCGCGCTGTCGTTCGCGCGGCCGTATCTGGCCGGCGCGTCGGCTCCGAGTTCGCAGCCGTTAACGGTGATCGCCGTCGACACCTCGATGAGCATGACGGCGCCAGGGCAGATGGATCGCGCGCGTGAGGCGGCGTCACGCGCGGCCTCGGCGGCTCCCGGATCGCACGCGCTCGCATTGATCGGGTTCGGCGACGCGGCGACGGTCATCGTCGAGCCGACGACGGATCGGTCGGCGATCGCGGCGGCGATCTCGCAGTTGAGCGCCAACGCCACGGGCACGCGCTTCCGCACCGCGCTCGCGCGGGCGAGCGAAATCATCGGAACGCGCGAGGGTCACGCGGTCGTCGTCACGGATCTGCAGCAGTCCGGATGGGAATCAAATGACGACGGCGGGTTGCCGGATGGTGTTGGTCTCGACGTGATCAGCGTGCCGCCGCCGACGGGCAATCTCGCCATCATCTCGGCTGAACGCCGCGATCGCCGCATCGTTGCGTCGATTCAAAACTACAGCGACGGCGAAGTGCGCGCGCCCGTGCGCCTGATCGCCGGCGGCAGGGAAATCGCGAAGGTTGATGTCACCATGGCGGCGCGCGGGGCCGCCGACGCGCAATTGATTGGATCGCTGCCTGCGGGTGGTGACGCCGAAGTTCGCGTCGATGATGCGGCGGGTTATCAGCCCGACAACGTGCGCAAAGTCGTTCTCGATCCGGCGCCGGCGGTGCCAATCGCGATCGTCGTGGCCGATCCGACGGGATCGACGGGCGGTCTGTATGTCGAGCGGGCGCTGAAGGTGGCCGGCAACGGTCGCGAGTTTGACGTCGATGTCCGAGACGGACGCGAGGTGCCCAGGTGGACCGAGGCCGAACTGTCGCGGATCGCGGCGATGTTCGTGCTCGGCACGCGCACGCTGGATCGCAACGGACGTGAGATAGTCAGGCACTACCTGACCCGCGGCGGCCAGGTGTTTCTGGCGATGGGACCGGGCGTGGATCCGGGGACGCTGGGCGACGTGCTTGGGACGAACGTGGCGTTCGAGGAGGCGCCGGTGCGGACACCGGGCGCGACGATGATCGCAAGTGACGGCCGTCATCCCATATTTCGCCCGTTTCTCAATCCATCGGGTGCATTGGGCGACGTCCAAGTGGAGCAGCACCGGCGTCTAAAGGATCAGGCGGGCCGCACGGTGCTGGCGCGATTCTCGGGAGGCGACGCGGCGCTGACCGAACAGGCTGCCGGCGAGGGCCGGTTGATCGTGTTCACGTCGGATCTCGACAACGAGTGGAGCCGCTTCCCGCTGAACGCGGCGTTCGTGCCGTTCGCCGTCGAGACCGCGCGGTATCTGACGAAGGCGCACCGCGCGCCGTCGGCCGCCGCGACCGTCGATGCCCGCGAGTCGAACCCGGCAGCGACGACGGTTGAGGAGTTTACGAACGCCATCGAGCGCACGACGCGAGCCGGATTGCTCGAAGCGAAGAATGCGGCGCGCGACATTGAAGATCGCCAGCGTTGGTGGCAGGTTGGCTTGGTACTGATGCTTGTCGCCCTCGCGGGAGAAGCTGTGCTCGGGCGAAGGACGACGTAGGCGAAGGCAGAAGGCAAAAGGCAGAAGGCAGAACGGCGGGATAAAATCGCTTATGGCCGATCGAGCGACTGAACTACGGGCCATTCTCGACAGCGTGCGGGCGCGCTGGTCGCGCCGCGCGCTCTTGCGCGGCTGGATGGTCGGCGCGTGGGCCTCGGCCGCGATGCTGATGGTCGGCGTGCTCGCGGTGTTCCTGATCGCGCAGGAAGGCCTCCCGCTCGTCTTCGTCGTCTCGACGGTGGGTGTCATGGCCGGTGTCGCGCTCTCGTTTGCGTTGCTGCCGTTGCGGCGGCCGCCCTCCGATCGCCAGATCGCGCGCTTCATCGAAGAGCAAGCCGGCGGGTTGGACGAAGTCGTCGTCACCGCGGTTGACAAGCTCGAATCCGGATCGAGCCCGGTCGTCGATCTGCTGGTCGGGGATGCGATTCGCGCGGCGCGCACGGTCGATGCGCATCGCATCGTCTCCGATGACACGATGTCGCGAGCGGCGATTGGCGCCGCGGTTGGCAGCGTCGCGTTTCTCGCCGCGTTCTGGTTCTTCGCGCCGTCGGCCGAGCGCGCGATCGATGTCGCCGGCTCGTACTTGTTCCCGCGCTACTACGCGATCGAGGTCCTCCCTGGGTCGATCAAGGTGCGCGAAGGCCAGCCGGTCACGGTGACGGCGCGCATTCCCGGCATCAACGGCGGGCTGATCCCGATGATTACGGTCGGCCGCGGCGACGCGGCGCGGTCGGCGCGCATGGGTCCCGGCCCCACACCCGACGAATTCACGCTCACGCTGAACAATATCGCGGTGTCATTTCCCTACGTCGTCAGCGCCGGCTCCGCGCGATCGAAGGAATTCGAGATCGAGATCATCCGGCCCGTGCGGGTGAAGCAGATCGATCTCAAGTACGACTACGCGCCCGGCGTCGGGCTTCAGCCGCACGTTGAAGAAGACGGCGGCGACATTTACGCGCCGGCCGGCACGAAGGTCGAGCTGACGATCACGACCGACAAGCCGGTGCAGCGCGGTCAGCTGGCGATGAACGACGGCGAGGCAATCACGCTGGGCGGACACAGCCAGGTGCTGACGGCCAGCCTCGTCGTGTCGAAGGACGGCTCGTACCGCATCGCGCTGAGCGACGTGGACGGTCTCTCGAACGGCGACGGCACTGAGTATTTCATTCGGATGCTCAACGATCGGCCGCCCGATGTGCGCATCCTGCGACCTGCGGGCGACAAGAAAGTGTCGCCGCTCGAGGAAGTCGAGATCGAAGCGCGCGCCGATGACGACTACGGCGTGCGCTCGCTCGAGCTCGTGCTCAAGTCAGCGGCCGGCAAGGAAAAGGTTATCCCGATCGGCGCGCCCATTCGAGGCTCGGTCGCGGCCGGGTTGCATACCGTGTTTCTCGAGGATCTGAACGTGAAGCCCGGCGACGTTGTGACGTATCACGCGCGCGCGACGGATGTTGGCCGCGGCAGGAAACCCACCGAATCACGGAGCGACATCTTCTTCCTCGAGGTCAAGCCGTACGAAGAAGAGTTCGTCGCGGCCGACAGCAACGCCGGCGGCATGTCGGGCCCGCAGGAGACCGGGCTCGAGGAGCTGATCGCGCAGCAGAAAGACATCATGGCCGCGACGTGGAAGCTCGATTCGCGGGCGCGGCGCGCCGGCGCGGGCGTGCAGTCGGCCGCCGACATCCGCTCGGTGGCGCAGGCCCAATCGGGACTGAAGTCCAAGACCGAGGAAGTGGCGGCGCAGATGTCCGCGGGCATGGCGGCGCAGCGCAGGCGCCGCGGCCCCGGCACGTTGACGCGCCCCGGCGACGATCCGCTGCCGAAAGCGATCGACGCGATGGGCCGGGCCGCCGGCGAGCTCGATCGATTGAAGGTGGGGCCGGCGCTGCCGCACGAAGAGCAGGCGCTCGCCGAGTTGCTGAAAGCGGCCGCGGAGATCCGGCGCCGCCAGGTGGCGATGCAACAGGCGAACGGTGGCGGCGGCAACGGCAATCGGCAGTCGCCCGACCTGTCGACGCTGTTCGATCAGGAGCTGCGCAAGCAACAGCAGACCAACTACGAACAGCAAAGCACCACTGCCGATGCGGCGCAGCAGAACCAAAAGGACGAGCAGGATCCGCTCGCCGCGATTCGCGAGCTGGCGCGCCGGCAGGAGGGACTGGCCAAGCAGCAACGCGATCTCGCCAGGAACAAGGATCAGATGAGCGCCGAGGAAGTGAAGCGGCAGCTCGAACGATTGACGCGCGATCAGGAAGAGTTGCGCCGCCAGGCTGAAGAGCTCGCGAAAAAAATTCAGTCGGGCCAACAGGCGAACAGGCCAACAGGCCAACAGGCCAACAGGCAGTCGGGCCAACAGGGCGAGCAGAGCCAGGGAGGCCAAGGCTCGTCCGGTTCTCAGAGTTCTGAGGGCGAAAAACTGCGTCAGATCTCCGAAGAGATGCGTAACGCCGCCGGCGATCTGCGACGGGAAGATCCGCAGCAGGCGAGTGCGCGCGGCACGAAGGCCGGCGAAGGCCTGCGCGGCATCGAGCAGAGCATGCAGGGCGCGCGGCCTGAAGAGCGCAAGCGCGCGATGGGCGATTTGCAGCTCGAGGCCCGGCAGATCGCCGACGCGGAACGGCGCCTGGGAAATGAAGCTTCGCGCACGGCGCAGGGCAACGCCGGTGAGGATGCGCGCCGCCGGCTTGCCGCGGAACAGGAGCGACTGGCCGATCGGACGCAGCGTCTCGGCGAGTCCGTCAAGCAACTCGCGAATGGCAACGGCGCAGAACCGGATGAGAAGCAGGCGATGACCGAGGCCGGCCGCGAGCTCGATCGCCAGAACGTCGCGGGACGCATGCGCGAATCGGCGCAGGCGATGCGGTCCGCCTCCGCCAAGGCTACGGCGGACAAGCAGGCGGACGGTGCCGACGAGATCGCGCGCGCGCTCGACAAAGTCGCCGATCAAATGGGCGCTGCAGGCGATCGGGATGCGGAAGCGTCGCGCCTCTCCGATCAGTTGTCGCGCACCCAGGAGCTTCGCGATCGTCTGAATCGCCTGACAAGGACGATGGAAGAGCTCGACGAACAGGGTGCCAAACAGGGTGCCGAAGGTGCCAAAGGTGCCGAGGGTGCCAAAGGTGCTGAAAGTTCTCAGCCGGGTGCACAGGGTCGAGAGGGTTCGTCGGGGCAGCAGGGATCGGCAGCGGGCGGACGTGATGGGGTCGCGCGATTGCAGCGCGAGGCCGACGAGCAGATGAAGGACGCGCAGAAGCTGGCCGAGGACATGCAGCGCGAAAATCCGGGCATGCAGAAGGGCGGCTCGACGCCGGAGCAGTGGCAGCGCAGCGTGTCGGCGCCGGGCACCGAGGCGTTCAAGCAGGATTTCGCGAAGTGGGAATCGCTGAAGAAGAACCTGCTGGTCGCGCTCGAGCAGACCGAATCGCAATTGTCCGATCAGCTGCGCGCGCGCGAGACCCGCGAGCGGCTGAACGCGGGCCGGCATGACGCGGTGGCCGACACCTATCGCGCGCTGGTCGATCGCTACTATCAATCACTCGCGGCGCCCAGAAGACCGAATCGCTAAATGGCCACAGAAAGCGCCGAAGGCACAGACGGTAAATGAGGTTCGCGGTCGTTTTACCGTGGTGGGGGTACGCGCTGGCGTTTGGCGCCGCGGTGATCCTCGGCTGGCTCGCCTACGCGCGCGTGCCGGTCAAACTGCCCCTCGGCAAGCGTCTCGGCCTCAGCGCGCTTCGCGCCGTCACACTGCTCCTGCTCATCGCCATCCTGCTGCGGCCCGTCATCACGGTACCGTCCGCTGCCGCCAATAACAGCCTGTTGCCAATCCTCGTCGACGTGTCGCGCAGCATGCGGCTGCGCGACCCCTCGACTTCGCTCGGGGCAAGTGCTGATGGTCCGTCGAGGCTCGAGCGCGCGCAGGCGATGGTCAAGGACCTGCAGGCGCAACTCGGCAAGGAATATCGCCTCGAGATTCTGACGTTCGGTGAGACGCTGGCGGTCACGACCGATATCGATCGCGTCGCGGCGACGGCGAGACGCAGCGATCTCAGCGGTGCGATCGCCGATCTTGCCGAGCGTCACCGCAACGATCGACTGGCCGGCGTCGTCGTCTTGTCGGACGGCGGCGATACCGCTCCGATGGAATCAGGCGAGGGCGGCGCGATCGATGCTCCGATCTTCACGGTCGGCATCGGCAATGCGAGCGCGCCGCGCGATCGCGAGGTCGTCAACCTCACCGCGGGCGAGCCGTTACTGCCGGGCGCATCGATCGACGTGAGCGTGTCGGCGACCAGCACCGGTTTCGGCACGGAGCCGGTTGAATTGCGCGTCAGCGCCAACGGCCGCCCCGTCGAAGTGCGGCGGCTCACGCCCTCCACCGATGGCGCGCCGGTTCATGCGGTCTTCACCGTTTCGCCGGAGCCTGATGCGCCGACCGTCTACACGGTGCAGATCCCCCAGGCCACCGGCGAGGTCGCGATCGAAAACAACAGCCGCAGCGTGCTGGTGCCGCCGCAAACCGGCAAGCGGCGCCTGCTCGTCGTCGAAGGCGCGCCCGGATTCGAGCACACGTTCCTCAAGCGCGCGTTGTCGGACGATCCCGGCCTCGAGATCGATGCGGTCGTGCGCAAGGGCCAGAATGACGATGGGCGCGATACGTTTTACGTGCAGGCGGATCCCTCACGCATGGCGGCGCTGTCGAGCGGCTATCCGTTCAAGCGCTCCGAGCTGTTCGCGTACGACGGCGTGATCTTCGGCAATATCGAGGCGGATTTCTTCACGAAGGAACAACTCGAGCTGACCAATGACTTCATCGCCCAGCGCGGCGGCGGTTTGCTCGTGCTCGGCGCGCGCTCGTTCGATCGCCAGGGCCTCGCGGGCACCGCGCTCGAGCAGGCGTTACCGATCGATCTGACCGATCGCGGATCGACCATCACGCTCGGCGCAAGCCCCGACCATCGAGCCCAACACGCCCGCGCTCACCGTCGATGGCGCGTCGCATCCGGCGACGCGGCTGGCCGTCACGCCGGAAGAGAATCGCCAGAAGTGGGGATCGCTGCCGGCGCTCGCGTCGGTCGCGCACGTCGGCGGATCGCGGCCCGGCGCGCAGATCCTTGCGGTCGCGTTGACGGCCGGCGGGACACCGCAGCCGCTGATCGCGGCGCAGCGCTACGGCCAGGGACGCTCGGTGGCGTTTGCCGGCGAAGCGTCGTGGCGATGGCGGATGCTGCGGCCGGCCACCGATACGAGTTACGAAACGATCTGGCGGCAGCTCGCGCGCTGGGTCACTGCCGGCGCGCAAGGACCGGTGACGATCGGCGCGATGAGCCCGGCCGTGCCCGGCATCACCGATCGCATCAGCGTCGTCGTCCGCGACGAGGACTTCAGGCCGGTGGCGAATGCCGAGGTCGCGATCGAGTTGACCGCGCCCAACGGCGAGAAGCGGCAGATGCCGGCGGCGCTGTCGACCCCCCAGGACGGGCGATATAGCGTAGCGGCGCGATTCGATCAACAGGGCGTCTACAAGATCGACGCGATCGCCACTCGCGGCGGCACGCCGATCGGCCACGCGTCGAGGCCGGTGCTGGTCGGCGGCGTCGATCTGGAAATGACGCAGCCGCGCCTCAACGAATCGGTGCTGCGCCGGCTCGCCGCCGAGAGCAGCGGCCGCTATGTCCGCGCCGACCAGGTGGCACAGTTGCCGTCCCTGTTGCGCGAATCGCGCGCCGAAGCCGGCACGCCGGAGATGCGCGACCTCTGGCACAATGGATGGAGCCTGCTTGCGATCGTTGGATTGCTGGCGGCTGAATGGGTCGCACGGCGACGGGTGGGATTGGCGTGATGGACAAATACTTGCCACGAAGGTCACGAAGTCAACGAAGATCGCGAAGCATTTTGATCAAAAGGCTCTTCGTGTGTTTCGCTGCTTTCGTGTCGTTCGTGGTGAGCGCCGAAGGCGCAACCGCTGAGAACCGGTGGGCGGTGATTATCTCTGGAGCATCTGGTGGCGAGAAGTACGCCGAGCAGATGGCCACGTGGCGCAACGATCTGCGCGCCGCACTTGTCGATCGCTACCAGTTCAAGCCCGAGTTCGTGAAGATGTTCGTCGATGAAACGGCGACGTCCGGCGACAAGGGCTCGGCCGAGAACGTGAAGAAGTTCTTCGCCGAGATGAAGAAGACATCCGCGAAGGACGACTTCGTGTTCATCGTCCTGATCGGCCACGGCACCTACGACGGTAACGTCGCCAAGTTCAACCTGATCGGCCCAGACATGACCGCGAAGGACTGGACGGATGTGATCGCGGGCATCCAGGGCCGCGTCGCGCTCGTCAACACGACGGAAGCCAGCTTTCCGTTCCTCGAGTCGCTGACCGCGAAGGGCCGCGTGGTGATCACCGCGACGGATTCGCCGGCGCAGAAATACGCGACCGTGTTCCCCGAGTACTTCGTCAAGGCGATGAAGGAAGCGTCGACCGATCTCGACAAGAACGGCCGCACCTCGATCTTCGAAGTGTTCACGGCGGCGAGCGCCGCGGTGAAGCAGCATTACGAACAGCGCGGCCAGCTCACCACCGAACGCGCGCTCCTCGACGACAACGGCGACGGCAAGGGCAGGGAAGCGACCGCCGAAGGTCCCGACGGCGGCATCGCGCGCATCGCCTATCTCGATTCGGAAGTGGTGAACACGTCTGCCAATCCGGAATTGGCGGAGTTGATTCGCCGACGCCGTGGCCTGGAGCAGCAGGCTGAAGAGCACAAGGAGCTGCGAGGCGTGATGCCGGAGGCCGAGTGGCAGAAGACGTTCGAGAAGCTGATGCTCGAGCTCGCGCAGGTGTCCGCTGAGATCAGGAAGAAGTCCTAAGTCACCGTGTCCCACCACTCGACTTTTGTGCGTTCAGGTCTTTTCATGAAAACGACGAGGATCAATCCGACGACGAATCCCATGACGTGTGCCCCGAAGGCGACGCCGCCGGAGATCGCGTTGCGCTCGAAGATCGGCAGCTGATTGACGCCGTTCAGGAACTGGACCAGGAACCAGATCACCAGGAAGACGATGGCGGGCAGCTCGAAGAGGAACACGGGGAACGGGAACAGCATCAACACGCGCGAGTGCGGATAGAGCACGAGGTACGCGCCCATCACGCCGGCGATCGCGCCGCTGGCCCCGATCATCGGCACGAGCGAATTCGGATTGAGCGCGGTCTGCGCGATCGCCGCGGCGAAGCCGCACATCAGGTAGAACGCGATGAAGCGGCCGTGGCCCAGGCGATCCTCGACGTTGTCGCCGAAGATCCACAGGAACAGCATGTTGCCCCCGAGGTGCGCGAGCCCGCCGTGCACGAACATCGCGGTGAGCACGTTCAGCATCGAGAAATACGCCGGCACCAGGCCGAACCCGATCAGGAACGCGTCACGGTCGTGGTCCGTCAGCAGCAGCTGCAGCAGGTAGATGACGACGTTCAACACGATCAGGGTGACGGTCACGCCTGGTGTGGTTCGCGAAGGAATCACATCGCGTAGAGGGATCATGCCGCTATCGGCTCACAGCCATCGGCTCTCAGCTTAGAACAGAAAGCAGAATGCATTAAGCTGAAAGCCGGGAGCTGAAAGCCGAAAGCCGATATGAAATGCCGATCGTGCGGCGCGGAAATCGCCGCCAATGCGCTGATTTGCTATAAGTGCGGTACTGCCACCACCGAGCCGAAAATCAAGCCGCCGTCCCGCCGATCCGGCCTCGGGCGCGGGACGATTGCCGGTCTCATCCTACTCGGACTGGCGCTCGCCGCGGTGGCCCGGGAAGTGGCCTGCGGTACCCTGCTATGATGAAGCCTTCCTGCATATGTCTCAGCCAAACGCCCGGCTGGAAGTAAACGACGGCCTCGGTCAGCGCATCGTCCCGATCAACAAGGAGCTGCTCTGCATCGGCCGCCGCACGGAGAGCGATCTCCGCCTGGTCGGCAGCGACGTGTCCCGCGAGCACGCCGAGATCGTCAAGCAGAACGGCGACTGGATCCTGCGCGACAAGGGGTCGCGGTACGGCACCTACGTCAATGGCGAGGCGGTCACCGAGCACAAGCTGTCGCACGGCGATCGCGTCCAGTTCGGGCGCGCCAGCGGCGCCGACGTGGTGTTCCTGACCGGCGACGGTCCCGCGCACACCGACCGATCGCACGCCAGCGCGGTCAACGATCTCCGCCAGCTCGCGGCGCTGCTCGAAGGCCTGCGCGCGCTCGGCTCGGGCCGCGTCCTCGATGATGTCCTGGCGCTCGTGCTCGACGCGGCGATCGACGTCGCCGGCGCCGAGCGCGGCTTCATCATGCTGGCGCCGAAGGTCGACGCCAAGGGGGCCGAGCTCGAGATGAAGATGGCGCGCGCCAAGGGCCGCGTCACCTTGCCCGGCACCGGCTTCAAGACCAGCCGCAAGATTCCCGAGGAAGTGTTCGCGACCGGCGAGCTCAAGATCGTCGCGGATCTGCTCGACGGCGATCTCGCCAACGTGCACCTGGGCACGGTGCAGCTCGGCATCCGCCACGTCGCGTGCATCCCGCTGCGCATGGTCCGCTATCTCGATCGCGCGGACATGAAGAGCGAGACCAAGAGCATCGGCGTGCTCTATCTCGACAGCCGCGAGAAGGGCAGCCTGCTCGCGCCGCACACGCGCACCGCGCTCGATACGCTCGCCACGGAAGCCGGCGTCGCCATCGAGAACGCGCGCCTCTACCGCGAGACGCTGGAGAAGGCGCGCATCGAGCACGAGCTGAAGATCGCGGCCGAAATCCAGAAGGCGCTGTTGCCAGAGGGCAGCCATAAGGGCGCGTTCTTCGAGTCGGCCGGCACGTCGGTGCAGGCGCGCGCGATCGGCGGCGACTTCTTCGACATGCAGGACATGCCCGACGGCCAGTTTGGCTTCCTGTGCGGCGACGTCGCCGGCAAGGGCCCGGCCGCGGCGCTGCTGACGTCGAAGATTCTCGGCATCTTCTCGGCGTTCGTCTCGGTGGGTGACAGCCCGGAGCAGA
>Ga0193741_1000051_pt1 | contig 26214 bp, 30 predicted proteins | sample L2s2metaG_FD_143059 | JGI IMG/M metagenome (GOLD analysis project Ga0193741, IMG submission 143059) | Soil microbial communities from a riparian zone of the East river system, Colorado, United States - L2s2 | ecosystem: Environmental > Terrestrial > Soil > Riparian zone | place: USA: East River...
ATACTGGTGTTACCAATGACGTTTCCAAGATGGAAAAAACCAGCAATGAGGATTGCAGAAAGTGACAATATCATTAAAGGAAAGAAGTTCATTTTCTAGCAATAATGTATCTTTCATAAGTGTTTATATTATCTATTCTGCTTTGTGCTAAAATCATTATACAATACTTTGTTATTAATTATTCTATGATACATAATATACTAGCCAGACAATAATACATGAAGAGAGAATGTCTCAGACATTAGCAGGCCAGTCATATAGAAACCTCATAGAAACGGTTCATTCCCCGTATACGAGGATGGGTATATAGAAACTCATTGCAATTATACATGAGGTTCAGGAGGGTGAATGATTGCTCACAACCTAGTCAAGGTAATCCTCGGCTGATTCAATCCCAACTAATTGAGTATATCATTTATCTTAGAGGGAACAGAAAACTGGGCTCAAACTCTATTAACACGAATATGGCAGCAGTTAAAAAATTCTATGATACAAATGATATTGCGTTAAAGTGGGCAAAAATCAAGTCTTATGTTGGTAAGGGAAAGGGAGGAGGAGGTAGAAAAGACAGACCTTACACCATCAAGGAGATTTCAAAGATGCTAGAAAAAGCAGATCAGCTGGGAAAGATTGCTACTCTTTTGATGTGCTTGTCAGGAATAAGAGTTGGGACATTATCTTCACTCAAAATAAGAAATTTGGAAAAGATAGACATGTTTTTGTAATAAGGGATCTTTATTAGTTCAGTTTGTTGGACTTTCAAAAGATTATAGCGGTATTAATTGCTTTCACTGCGATAATTAGTGGCTTACTTGGTCTAGTTCTTAGTTTTGATTTTGCTTTTGGAACTTCAGAGAAAGAGGCAGGAGAAGGAAATAATAATGGTGGAAATTGCGATCCTTCTTACCCAGACGACTGTATACCATCTCCTCCTCTAGATCTAGATTGTGGTGATAATGGTGTTCCAAATAACGTAAAGGTTTTGCAGCCCAATCCTCATAGATTAGATGGTGATAGAGACGGTGTAGGTTGCAAAGGTAGTGGCAATACTGGTGGTGTAGATAGCAGCGATAACAATGGTGATAACGATAGAGGTTCTACCTCTGCAAATGAGTGCCAAGGAGAAGCTGATTGCTTCAGAGGAGCAGTGACAAAGATAGTAGATGGTGACACAATAGATATAAACAATGTAAGGATCCGCCTTGCATTAGTCAATACTCCTGAACGAGGAGAAAGTGGCTACATAGAAGCAATAGATTTTGTTGAGGCAGTTTGTAGTGTGGGAACAGCAACATTAGTAGACGAAGATGATAGACAGAAAGAAGGGAGTTTTGATAGGCTAATAGGTCTTGTCTATTGTGGAGATGATGGCATCAATAACAAGATATCATTAAATGAACTCTTAGTTAATGGTAGATATGCAGTTATCTATCAAGACTTTTGCAACATTAGTGAATTTTCTTCAGCCAGTTGGGTGCAAAGACACGGATGCTAAATAATAAACGACATCGATATAAACGATTTTGAACGATGCATAATAGATGTTAAATCTAATTACAACCTTCGCTCTCAAATTGCAAAATACATAATATGTTGCACTATTTTGCATAATTATCAAGACAGATGGAATTAAATAAACTAAGACACGAAAGAACTAAAATTGTAACTGAAGGTAATCTACAATCAGAAAATATAGACTGTTTTTATTCTCCTGTCAGAATTTCATTTAACGATAATGAAAGGTCATATATTGACAAAAAATGGAATTACGAGGTAAAAAAGAAGCCAGCAATTTTTGATGGCAAACTTTTTCATGTAAAGAAGCAAGAGTTTCTGCTGCCACAGCTGGTATTTGATACGTGTATGTCAAGTTTCAAAGAATGGATAGGTACTAAAAGAGATGAATTTAACAAACTATTCGGTCATAAAAGAATTATTAAACCACTTTCTGTAGGCTCAATGATTGTTACATCTGACAATAAATGGATTATTGGAAGAAGATTGGAGACCTACGACTTTGAAGGTCAATATACTCTACTCGCTGGATATATGGATCCAGATAGAGATATAATCAACTTTAAACCTGATCCGTTCTTTGCAATAAAAAGAGAAATAGAAGAAGAGACAGGGATAGATAAAAATCGCGATATTAGTAATATAGCGTGTTTGGGTTTAGACTGTACCGATCAACCTTACTTGGCATTCAGTACACAATTAGGCATTTCTTACGATGAGTTGATCTCAAATATGCCAGAAGAAAAAGAGTTTAGGAATTTTGAGGCCTATCAGTATAAAAAGCAATCTATTGAAAATTTCATAACGTCAAAGTATAAAGAACTAACTCCTCATACTCTTGCTAACATGTTGATGTCTTATAAGGTATTAAGATGTTAGTGCAAGAGAACTTAACCAACTAGTAGATAATTCTATGGACGGTCGTCTACATTTACCTTTTTTATTTTTATTTTTGATTCAGTGATATCCTAACTAACACACTATATGTGGGTAACGATTAAATATTTGTTTCAGCCCAATATGATATAACATTGGAAAGCAATTTTTCTAACAGATCTTCATCAGTACACGATGATGACATAATTCTTGATATAATTGGTAACAATACTAGAAGAAAAATTCTTGCTACTCTAGCACGAGAGCCAATGTATTTCAATCAACTTGCTAAGGAGATAGCCATAGGACAACAGGCCATACTCCGTCACATGAAGACTCTGGAGGATATAGGTTTGATTGAATCATATGCTGAAAGAAGCAATTTGGGTGCTCCTGATAGAAAGTATTATCGACTTAATTCTTCATTTAGTCTTACCATTTGTCTTTCTCAGGACACTTTCTCTATAGAAAATCACAAAATTGAACAATATCGACATGAAGAATCAGGCAAATTCTATAAAGAATATGATTTGCTTGCGCAGGATAATGATGGAGAAACATTAAATCAACTTCAGAGTAATTTAACAAGAATAGAAAAGGAAATCTCTAATCTGGATTCACGACTAAATGATCTGAGGGCTTTAAAGCAATTAATAGTTAGTCGTCTTCACAGAATAGCAAAAGACAACTTCGAAAAAGAACTTGAACGCAGGATACTACACACAATTATAGGTGAGTCTCCAAAGTCAGTCTCCGAATTAGCGAATAAACTAAACGAGAAGCCATCACGTATAAGGAATACTCTCAATGGTATGAATAAAAAGATACACAAAAGTGACAACAAACAAAAAACATTATTTTTAGGAATAAGAAAAATATAGTCGTAATGTGTGTATCGTGTTCCAAATCCGTCTTTCATAATTGTTCCTTTATTAAAATCACTTATCTAAAAGTGCTTAAGCATCCCCGAAATTTGCGCTTACACACATACGGTGAGTAACGTATATATATTACAAAGTATAATATCTTATCATGAATAATTGGGGAATCGAACCAGATGACTGGTTCAAAAGAATATTTGGTAGTAGTAAATTTTCCGTCTTCTAGGGGAGGAACTGGTAGCGGAGACTGGTTCAGAGATATGCCTAGACAGTTTGAACAAATGAGACGAGAAATGGAAAGAATATTTCAAGAACAGTTTACAGATATTGATGAGACAAAAGTACCAAAGGATCTCGTAAAAGAATACCAAACTCCTGAGGGTGGTAAAGTACGTGAAGTAGGACCACTTGTATATGGCTATTCGATGACTGTTGGACCTGACGGTAGACCTAAAGTGAGAGAATTTGGAAATATAAAATCTCCGACGATGGGATTTGCTAATAGACCCTTGATTTCAGGCGAAACAGAGCCGTTGGCAGATGTAACAACAACAGACAAGGATGTTAAAGTAGTGGTTGAAATGCCAGGTATAGAAAAGAAAGATATTAAAATTAATGCACATGATAACACAGTTGAAGTATTCACTATTGATACCGCTCAAAGAAAATACAGGAAGATAATTGAAGTTCCATCAGAAGCCGATATTGAAACTGCTAGATCGACATATAAGAATGGGATACTCGAAATAGTACTAAACAAGAAAGCAAAACCAAAAGGCAAACAAATAAACGTGGAATAATAAAGAAGAAGCCTCTTCTTTATTTCTTTTATTATTTTATGTATAAGGAAGATATCGATGCCATCTAGGCTTGTTTACGGAATTAATTGATAAGAAATGTAATATTTATGCTAGAGGTTACTTTTTGTTCTCCCACAATAATTGGAGGAGGACTTGCTCTTGGAGCAGCAGAATCTACCGCCTGACTCGCAAAGAATGACTGTTGTGATGATACAGGGATTCCGTCAACTCTTTCAATAATGATTGATCTTACTCCAACTACCTTTAATCCTAGAGCGGAAGCAGCAATATCAGCCTTATTTTTTGCATTCGTAATCGCTTGGTTCAAAAGATCGTTTTTGATAAGTTCAGACTTTTTATCTGAGAGAATGAATGATATACTACTCACGTCATTGACTCCTGCTTGTACTGCAGTATCAATCCATTGTGGTACGTTCAAAAGATTGACCGAATCCACTATAATGGAATTAGTTACAGTATAACTTATGATATCTCCACTTTCTATAGGTCGAAAATCTTCTTCCTGTGTAATATTGTAATTTGGAAAGATATTAAAAGATGAAGTGCTAGTCTCGTTTTCCTTAACACCTGATGATCTTAACGCATCAAGCACATTATTCATGGTCTCCGAATTTGTAATTAAGGCTCCGTTCGCTGTTTTATTTGTTGTCTCAACTGATAATGCAAGTGTGACTCTATCCGGTTTTACCATTGTTTCAGCGTTTCCTATAACAGATAACGTACTATTACTATTGCCTAAATTTTGAATATTTGAACTCTGGGCGTATGCAATGTTATTAAAAACTAACAGATATAAGAATGCGCCTACGAGGCTACAAATGGTAGCAATAAGACTAGTACTCATATGTTTGTACAATCTCTAGATATTTATCAACATTCTTATGATTTATCACAAAGTTGAGTTAACGCAGCGACTGTTGAAGTTTTCTTCCCTTATCACTTCATCATTTATTCTTCTTCTCTAATTATACAAAATAGTATTCAAAACTTTCTTATTAATTTATGAGATAGAAAAAAATGTACTATAAAGCATATTAATTTAATAAATATAAGTACGAGATGATCAATTTTATCTTGTCACGCGGAGGGGACATATAGACTACGACGACGGATTCATCAATACCAGATTGGAATGAAATTATCAAAACAAGAAAAGCGGTTAGAGCTAGCGATAAAATTGTATGTGGAAATGTTATTGCAGAATATAAAGATAATATCATAATAGTACATGGAGAATTCGTCTCGCATCAGCATATGATACCAAAATCTAAAGTTGATTCATGTGATGGCAAAGAACTTCATCTTAATATACCATATAGTATGTTATCTCGATTCGACTTTTGAGAAAATAAGTTACCTAATATAACTGCGGGGTTAATACTATGATGTGGTCATCCCAATTATCATCTATAATCGACATCATCTAATCAATAGATTCTTATTTCTTCCCTTTCTCAACGGTTAATTGATCACAACTTTATAGAAACGATTCACCCATACTTTAGTAGAAATATCTTACGAAACTCATTGCAATTATACATGTATTATACATGTACTATACGTACTATAGAAAATTGTCAATTAATTGAAGTATTTAACGTTAGAAAAAGTATTAGGCCGCTATTTGTGAAGCCCTTATTATACCCCCAGAATATGCCTATCCTATAGAGTTGCCATATTTTTCGTAGTAAACTAGCTCATGAAGAGAAAGACGGTTCTTTCTCTTACCTACTAACTTTCTTGCTGGATATCCAAAGCCTGCTATTACCGTAGGACTTAGTTCATTTGAAATCCCAAAGTCGCTTCTAAGTTGCTCTTGTTTTATTCCTGTAAATAGACCTGAACCTACCTTGTAATTCCATGCGGCTAGCTGCATATTTTGTAATACCCTTCCTGCATCAATCAGATGAAAACCATATTTTGGATTCGTTAGAACTATTATTGCAAAATTGGCACCCGTAACCCAGCTCCCGCTCGTACTATCATCTGCCAGCCTCTTGAGATTTTCTTTTTTCTCTATCAATATAAATCGCCAGTGCTGAGTGTTCATACCAGTACCTGTCAGTCTAGCAGCTTCAAGAATTTTTGATCTTATGTCTGAGGAAACATTCTGCTCACTGAATTCTCTTACCTCAAGCTTGGTTGTTATACATTCAAAAGTATCCATATGTAACTTCAAATCTAGTTAGATGACAAATATCTTAAAGCTTTAGAAGCTTAATGAAATTGCTGCCAATAACAGCATATTGAATATGACGAAAGACTATGGATTCAATATCAATAATCCATAATATTTGCCCCGGTTAGGATGCACTTCATAGAGAATTTTATGCTTTATAGTACATTCGTTGAACGTACCAGAAAGAAAAAACTGTCTAATACTAAATGTTAGTATTTTATTGGAATACCGATCATTTAATTATCTATAATGACATAAATATCCTTAAGAGTGAATAAAAGGAAAATCGATAACAAGAAATTCCATTTTGAGCACCTACTTACCTGTAAAAATCTAAAGGTTTAAGAGAGAAATGCCAGCCAAAATCAGCAATCCTCAGTTTTATTTAGGAGTTGTATTTACAACACTTTCGATAGCGACGCTAATTCTTCTTCTCGTTCTGGTATCGGAAAAATCTATCAGTTATTTGGAAACTAGTGACAGGTATTTCAAAGATTATGATATGGATTTCTGGCACGAATCAGGTCAAAATCTCATCAAAATTTGTTGTACTTGGGGAGAAGAGCTTGTTGATGGAGAACTTACATTTATGATAAGAGATGAAGGCGATAACACGAATCAAGAAAGTGTCAGCTATCAAAATACTGATTTAAGTACGTCGAACAACAACGCTGTTCACAATGCAGTTAAAGAGTGGGATCTAAAAATAAATGGATTGACTTTCAGAGAAGTACAAAATAGATATGATGCAGACATTGAAATAAGGTTTAGAGAAAGTAAGGGTGAAGAAGCCGGATTAACTAGAAATTTGTTCGACAGATTTGGACTTATAACTAAGTCTTTTATTACTATTTACGAAAGGGAATTTCCTTTTGGATTTGGTGAAGATCAAATTGAGCAAATAGCTAAGCATGAGATTGGTCATGCTCTAGGTCTAGGTCATGCAAATTTTAATGATAGTCTCATGTCTATCCACGTTCACTATGGCACCGGCACTATCTCTACCTGTGAAAGTCAAGCAGTGTATGAAGCAAACCATTGGAAATTCAATCACGTAAGAGACAGCACAAATTACCATATTTATCAACCAAATAGCAATTATTTAGAATGTAAAAACAATGTATGAAACTATGCAGTTCTTCTTAGAAAATTAGACACAGAATATCGTTAGTACGATCAAAAGGATTTCTGATTCATGCCTACTGTGGAATTTTTATGACAATTAGGCTACCGATTTACCGTGAGTACTCATTCCTTTTACTATGACTAAATACTATGACCAAAAGTTTCATGGTCTGGACTAATGACGTTAGGCCATGTTTCAGAAGCATTTGGCCATGTTTCAGAAGCATTTGACCTTTATTACTCCTGCAACTTCTTTATCATCCAATTCATCAAACTCAACAACAGACAGAGTACACTTCATCTACATCATCACCAATTACTCCCTTGGCTCTAAATTATAGGCCAGTTGTAAACTAGGATGAATTTGTGTATGTACTATCTCCATCAAATTCTCAGGCAATGTTTTCTTACTATTTAACAGGTTATTTAGTTCCACGAGGCTATTTTCTACTTTAGTGATATAAGCTAAATCACTATTGCTACTATTATTGTCAGCTTGAGTTAGAGGCCTAAGGTTTCTCTCAAATACCTCAACGGCTTTACCAGAAAGGGCTTGTGCGCTTTGATAATTCCATATATTCATCAATACCAACTCATCGTTGTCATCACTATTTTCCAGATTATTTGAATGTCTCTCTTCTCCATGTGCACTAATAGAATTAGTGATTAGCATATTCGACATATCTGTAAGATCGAAATCAATATCATATGCATCTCCATATTCTCTGAGAATTTCATCAGCGATATTGGCAATCACTAATGCTTGAACTGTGGAATTGTTGTTATTCAATTGTTCTTCTTCATATATTATTCTGAAATCTTCAGGACTTACTGCATTTGCTAAATGATATGTCTTATTTATAAGCTCGGCAGCATTTTTAGCATGATAATAAGAAGAGTCAATTTCTGAAGGAAAAGTATTGTTAATAAGGGATATCTCGACATTTATTTGATGAATCAATGATAGAAATTCTGCACTTTGGTCAGGTGTAAAATAATGGGCATAAGCATTGAAGTTAGGTTCTATAGTCTGTTCTATGACTAGAAGAGTAATAACAACAACGACTACAACTAAGAATAATAATGCTTTAACATCACGTATCATTCATCAAACAAATGTTGCTAGTCAATATATCATTGAGACTGTATATTGATTTACTAATAAATGAAAAAATATGGGTTATACGGCATTACATCCTGATAATTCCGCTTGCAATGAAATAATTGATTCAGTACATATTGTCTAGTTTTTTGGCAATCCCATAATATTATGTCATTTTTTTTGGGTAGGTTTGACTGCATGTTTATCTCTATTACAGCTCCCCTTTTTCCTCTGGTGGTTTTACATTTCTGAAGTTCAGATATAATGCTACATCATAAACTACTTTTAGCGCACCTCCAATAACAAAAGGAGCAGCTAAACTAAGAGAATTTATGAGAACACCTATTAATGAAGGACTTATAGCTTGAGTCACATTTCTTGAAATATTTGTAATGCCAGCAGATGTAGTTCTTTCGTCTTCTCTTACCACAGCTACAATATAGGATTGTCTTGTAGGGACATCCATTTGAGATAAAGCCATTCTTAGCAGATAAAGGGCTACTGCTATTGGAAGTGTGGGAGCAAACGCAACTGCTATAATGAGTATATTTGCTGGAATATGAGTAAATACCATTGTGTTTATGAGTCCAATCCTATCAGCAATTTTTGCAGCTGCCATAAATGAGAAAGCAGTAAGAACCCCTGATACTGAAAAGATGTATGATAATGTAGTTAAATCCGCTCCAAACCGTGTAAAAAACCAAAATGATACGATGCTTTGGATCATAAAGCCACCAGCAAAGGAATCAATAGCAAAGAGACCTGACAACCTCATAACGATACTTCTTGATTTAGGTGTAAGAGAAGATATTTTGGTTAACTGGGTCGACTCATCCTTTTGTTTTTCTAGATTATCTCGTACCTCTATCTTTTGAGATAATAATAAGTAAATTCCCAATAGAACAATACCTAGCACACTGTACAAAGCAAAGAGTAGTTTGATAGAGCCTATTTGGTTTAATACGATGTCAAAATACTGAAGGTGTTGTTGAAGAACAGATGGTAATCCAGAAAGTAAAACCCCGGCAGCCATTGCTAAAGTTCCAGTCATGTTATAAATTGCAAAAACTGTATTTCTCTTTCTTACGTTCTTCAATGTTTGAGGGAGTATGGCTTGTTCAATTGTAAGAAAGGCACCAGACTCTGCGCCAGTTATATTGATTGTACCAATAAAAGCAGCTATAATCAATGCAAAATAGTTCTCTGAAATAGTAAAGATAAAACCAGAGACCGACATTAATGCTGCATATAACAGCAGAAATTTCCTTCTACCTACTTTATCTGCATAGAAGCTTGCTACCAGAGTAAAAATTACACTGTTTAGTAGTGTTGTCGTAAGAATCAATCCAATCAAAAAGTCATCAAATCCAATTAGCTTGAGGTAAATTGCAAGGATAACACTTAGAAATCCATAGGCAAACATCCTCACCATCTTGGCAGCCAATAATAGTCTACCATCTCTTTCGAGCCAATTAAATAGCAATAAAGCCATATGAGATAATCGAGATACTCATGCCGTCATTAATGTTATTATTATAAGTCATCATTTAGACAAGTGTACCATAAATCCACAACAAAGTTCGTTAATAATAAGTGATGGTTAAAATTCAGGTTGATATCGTTGTTTTCGGTATAATGTGATAGTGATTTGAAGTTCAAAAAGAAAGTAGCAAACCAACGAAATTCGCCTAGAGAGTATTGTAATTGGGAAGAAGTGGAATCACTTACGAAGATCATAACACAGAAAATTAAAACTTCAGGTAAAAAATACGATATCATTCTGGGAATAACAAACGGGGGAATTATACCTGCCAGGTTATTGGCTAGAGACCTTGACATTAATCATATACAATTTATTCCAATTAGAAACAAGAAATTGTATAAAAGTGAGATGCCCCCATTATTTAAGGACAAGAAATATCTTGTTGTTGACGAAATATTTGATACGGGAGAGACATTTTCTAAGGTCTGTAATATAACACGAGTATTAGATTGTGATTTTGCATTTCTTATGAGTAGATACAGGTATACTGGCAAATCATCTTTATTCGTTGGAAAACTTTTGAATCATGACAAATGGATTGTATTTCCATGGGAAAAGAAAGACAGTTTAACGGTCTCAATGTAAAGGAAGTAAATACCTGCATTATTATTGCTAAACTCAACTATTACTGAGATCCTTAATAGTCAGTGGATCTATTCTGCAGTAATGAATTCGAAGATGTACGAAAAACCATCAAGAGCGCTAACTCCTTCCATAGCAATGAGTTTCTCAATTTTATTGGCCTTGTTTAGTATAGTCACTTTCTCCTCACTTATCCCACAACAGGAGGCATTGGCTCAACAAGAACTAAACCAGCAGCAGGCTCCTACAGTAGAGATACCTGTTTCGAAAGGATATGTAGACGGAAAAATTGCATATTTCATAGCAACAGATGCTTCTGATAAAGAGGCTGTAGAATCCATTGCGAACAATACTGGTTATCAGATAAATTTTGCTCCCATCCTGGCGCAGACACCAGAATCAGAACGGGGTCAAGGCTATCTATTTCTAAATGGAATAAAGGGTGAAGCGCCCAATGGATTCCAGCTGCCAGTCGCGAATGCGGTACCGGGAGACGAAGATTATAGTCCAATATGGGAATCGAATTTCGTAACATGGAATGATAATGCTACTGCACGGGAATTAAAATCAGTGGAAGAGATCCTTGCAGCTCAGAACAATGGAGAGCTAAACATTGCTGAAACAAACATTATTGTAAATAGTCCAGCAGTTAATAACACAAATGCATCATAACATATAATACAATATTAGCCTGTTTCATACAGGTTATCTTAACCTTTTTTGTTCCTATCTAAGAGCAACGCATCTAATAAATCATCAAATGAAGTTGTTACTTTTATCCTGCGGCATCTGACTAGCGAACATTATCTAGAGTCACTGAAACTACTGCAGGGGACTCAACACGAATACTAGCCGATCTTTACAAAATTTACTAAATAACGAAAGAAATTTTTGACTCAGTATGAATTCCAATTGCTACTCTGTCCCCCAGGGATTATCTATGACAAAGCGCCAGGCTCCATTAGCCTGCTGACGCAAAACATCTGAAGATCTGGCAGCCATGTTAACAGGTTTACCATCAGTCCCAGTTCCACTAAATGACCATTCAGTAATTACAAGTGCAAGATCGCTTGCTTGAAGTACTCTTTTTACTTTTAGATCCAACTTGCCATTCATGTTTATGAAATTACGCAGACTTTGGCTTATAGATTCTGGACTTTTAGCAAGTTGTCCTGGTTGCGTTGCAAAACACGCATCAGCCTCATAGAGCGTCATGAGGGAATCTAGATCCCCCGCGTTGATACCTTTGACTACTGAATTGAGCACTTCTCCAGGTGTCATCTTTTTAGACATACATACAGTTGGTTTTGTGATTATTGCTTTTAAGTTTGTCACGAAAAATAGAGTATGGATAGCCGAAAAGATGTTACAAAATGCTGGTTATACTATTTATCATACGGACCAAGTATAGCATCTATCTCCTCGTCACTGATAATATTTGTGAGTTCATAATTCTAATATGGAAAATCCAGAACCTAATAAATAAATAAAGGGGAGATGGGGTATAACTGCGTATTTTACCCCTAATTACATCTTGATAATTCCGCTTTATTACATATTTCTATTGTGTTGAATTCCCTGCTGTTGCTGCTTCTTCTGCCATATGAGCTGCACCAGGCAATACTTTGTTGACACCTATCACTACCGTACTTGTTGCAGGAAGTTCCACATCCTCCTCACCACCATTTTGTATGGCTATATCAGTAGTCATGTTCCCACCTTGCTCAGATGCTAGGTCAGCATGATACAAGCATAGATCACCTGGGGTCGATAGTTCTGGAACTAGTTCTAGTTCCGTAGGTTGCACATTAGGTGCAGACCCAGTCAGTATCGTTAATGTCGCATTAGAGTCTTCGTTACAGGGGATCTTTGCAGCTACATGTCCAGTTGCTATTGCGTCTGGAGTGCTATCATATAGATGAATAAAACTTCCTCCAGGAATCGTTTGACCTGCTAGTAGAATCGCAGTAGAGTCTCTGACTTCGGTACCTCCAGCTTCTCCTTCTGTATGTTCTGCAGTGCCAGTAGCATTAGTTGGTTGTTGTGCTGAAGCAGACATCACTGTTGTAGTCCCGATAGTGACAAACATCATCATAGAGACTACAAATGCTGAAATGATTGCAGCAAATAGTTTTTTTTCTTGCATAAGACCAACCCATGCTATGTTACTAATAAATCTTATAGTACGTTCGTCGAATGTACTATGACCAGACGATTCGAACGGCTAAAACATTACCGTCAAAAGCGTATTAAATAAATGAAGATAAGATTATTGATATTAAGTAACTACCGCAGCTTCAAGTTAAATGCTTCCAAAAGGTTTGGATGAATTTGAGTATGTACTATCATCATAACATCCATGGGAGAAGCCTTGTTTTTAATTGAATTATTAAGTTGTGTGATACCATTTTCCAAATTAGTAATGAAAATTGAGCTATTACCCGGTGCTATAGACTTGAGTTCAGTGTTAAATATTTCTTGAGCTTTTGTAGCTAATACTTGGGCACTCTGATAATCAGTCATATCTACCAATGAGTAATTTCTGTTCGTATTACTATCCATATTCATTGTGGAAGAAGACATATTCATTGAACCTATATTCATGCTGCTATTACTATTGTTAATACTATTGTTTACCATACCACTCATCACCATAGAAGAAGAATTCCCTGACATCATAGCCATGTTTGACATGTTTGTCATATCAAAGTCAACTGCATAAGCATTGCCATAGTTAATAAGTAAGCTATCAACGAGATCGGCAAAAGCTAATGGTTGAATTGTAGTATTTCTGTCTATTCTGTTATCTGCTTTTTCACCACCCCCACCAAATATGCCTCTTAAAAATTCTATACCTTTTTCTAAAAAGTTTGAAGAGTCTTCCTGTTCTTGTTCTATTCTTATGGTTACAGCTTCACCTAGAGTTGTATTGATTTGAGATACAAGCTGATTCACCATTTGTTGTTGTTTGTCTGAAGATGATGTTATCTTCTGTAAGTCATCCACTGCTGTTGTGAGATCGTCTGCTGCTTTCTGATTTTTTTCTGCAATTTCTACGATTATACTTGGAGTTAGAAGCGAAGCAGCCTTATTAGCATGCTTCTGAGCCAGCGACAAGTTATTGTTTACAAGATTTGTCTGAACCAACTCTGACTCTACTTGCAATTGGTCTACAAATGATAGAAATGAAGCAGTATCATCTGTAGTAAATATATGGGCATATACATTTTGGATAATAAAAAAATTATTGGTGTTACCGAAAAAAACCGTACTGAAGGTAATACTTACAAATAATAGAACTAAAGGATACTTCGTTACCATAAGTGAAATTCTGGATCCAGCCTTATTTTAGTCATTGTATAGTACTATATTATTAATGTCAGACAATATTATAGGTTAGTATAGGACGAAACTTGGGTGGGTTTTCCTCAAGCCACTTCCTCCGGGGGATCACACAGTCTTCTATAATATTCAGGTTACACCTACAAGTGCACTTCGATAGGAACCAATCCACACTTCGTGGATATTACATGTTTGATGAAACTAGAGTGAATAATCACACTTTGGCATATTTGAACCCAAAAGTCCCACTACTGACTTCTCGTTAATCTAATTCTGCCTTCACTCTTCTAACTAATTGATCTATTGTAACAGGTTTTCTAATAAAACACCCTATATCTCTAGTAGGATAGAGTTCTCTCAATACCTCAATGTTTGCTTCTCCCGCAGTAATAAAACATATCTTAACATTCGGATCCAATTCTAATAGTTGTCTAGATAGGTCAATGCCATTCATTTTAGGCATACTGATATCAACAAGTAGGAGATCATAGAAGTTTGGTCTAAACTGCGATAAAACCTCTAAAGGATCATTATATGTATATACCTCAAAACCTTCGTCTTGCAAACCCAAACTGAAGATTGAAGTCATATCAGGATCATCGTCGACAATTAGAACTACTTTGGAAAGCCTTTTCTCTTCAATAGTAGTCATATTCACAGTTTCCTTTTGTGAGCCAGTAGAATTATTAAGAGAAGTGTACTCAAACTTGTTGCTTTTAGCTATTTTATCATTATGTATTCCTTTATGCATTAAAAATGTCAGCCTTTCCACTGCTATGTATTCACCATCTTATTCATTTTTTTTACTAAATCATCTACGCGAATAGGTTTTCTCATAAAACTGACATTAGTAGAAGTTGGAAATCTTCTTCCAAACTCCTCTGTATACCCCTCCCCAAATGCTGTTAAAAAGCAGGCTTTAACCTTATTATCTATCTTTCTTATCTCTTCGTACAGTTCAAAGCCATTCATATCCGGCATTTTAATATCAAGAACTAGATAGTCATATCTCTTATGACCTGACTTGAACATAGATAGAGCCAATAAGGGATCAGTAAATGCATCGACTTCGAATCCCCCATCTTCCAAGCTCATAGAGAAAATCGAAGTATTATCAGGTTCATCATCCACAACTAAAATCTTGTTCTTCTTTTCTTTAGCCACTTTTGATTACCTGCCATCCTTTCTGGAGAACATGATTGTCTTCCTACTACTACTTAATGGCAACGTAAAAGTAAATGTTGCTCCTTCTCCATCAGGATTATTTTCAGCCCACATTTTCCCCCCATGAGCTTCTACAATACTTTTTGAAATATATAAGCCTAAACCAGTACCGGAAAAAGACCTAGTTGCAAACTTGGTAAAGAGTCTTGGTAGTATTTCAGGATTAATACCTTCACCTGTATCTTTTATACTAACAATAGCTTCCTCCTTTTTCCTTTCTGCGGAAACAGATATACTCCTTCCCTCTTTTTCGATGTGAATTTGATAGCATTGTTCAATAGATTGGAAATAACCTGAGTAATTCTATCTTCATCTGCGTCTATAGGTAAAGGATCATTTATATCCTGTTTGAAGTTATAAAATAGTTTTACATTTTGATTTTCTTTTTCAATATAACCTACATAGTCTTGTAATATATACGCTATTAAATTACCTATGTTGAACTGTTCTTTATGTAGATTTAGTGTATGGCTGTCTATTCTTGTGACATCTAATATGTCATTTGTCAATCTTTGAAGTCTAACAGCATTTCTTGATATTGACTGCATCATATCTTCTCTTTTTTCTGGATGCTTATGTATTAAATCGGCATATCCTATAATAGCTTGAGTAGGAGTTTTCATTTCGTGGCTTGCAATATTGATAAATTCCTTTTGCATTTTATCGTGGGTTTTTAGTTGTTCATACAAGTCTACTTGTGTCCATAAACTTTCGAAAATTGAAATGTAGGATACAACAGTTGGTTTGCTATTTGAATAAGTAGCCATTCCTACAGCTTCTATGAAATTCTCCTTAGTATCGTCTGTTTTTTCAAAGACCAGAGATTCTTTTTTGTCAACTACTACTATGGTAACTGTACTTACTGCAGTTTCCTCAGGTGACATATTGATGCTTCGTAAATCAAAATTCTTCCTTCTCTCCCCCTCTTGATATGATATTACTGTATTTTTCAATATATTGTCGATGACATCATTAGTTGGAGTCAGAATTCTCACATTTACACTACGCTCTCTCATCGCTTGCATTAAGAGTTGTATTATTTCCATGCGATATTCACGGAGAAAGGCATTAACCGTAGGAAGTATCAGCAAAACTTCATGCTGGACTGATTTTACCATATCAACAAACAATTTTTGTATGCTTTGAGGGTCTTGAATTACGTAGGTCTTTTCTAATTCAATTCCTCCTTCAATCTCGTTTATCTTACGCTCAGCAGGTATTGCTTTATTCCATAGATTTTCAAATAAGTATCGTTGTTGTTCTACAATGCTTCTAACATTACTGTACACAGTTTCTGGATGTGCATGTACTTGTTGCATAATAGCAGAAGATGAATATTCTGTGTCTGTCACTACAAAATTGGTTCTAATTCCGTCTAGATGCCGAACCTGACCAACTTTCATCAATTCCTTACAGTATTTGATATTATCCTTTTTAATTTCGGTAATATATCTGAACTTTGCTCCGATTTCCAGTACTCGCTTTTCAATAATTTTGTGACTAGTAGCGGTATTAGATATAATGTCGTCATCACAAATATCTATTACAGTGTTTGCACCATATACTACCCTTGAAAATAACTTTACTGCATTCTCGACACCATATAATACCTGAGTTATGGTTGTACCAGTTCTATCAGGCTCAGCTGACAAATTAACACAATAATATGAAAGATCACATTTAAGAATTTATTTATCTATCAATAGAAAAATGAATCATATACTTCAGGAGCCAATAGAAGGTCTACAATAATTTGATAAAACTTGATGGATCTGTTGACTACTTACCGTGAGGTGAGTGGTAGGTGCTATTTTCTTGACCCCGTTATCTGCTCTGCTCCAGGAGAAGGATGAAAATAGAAAATCTGGAGGTGAAGAAAAGGACAAACTTTCTGGCTTGTTACAGAATGAATAGTCTCCACAAAATTACGATATGAATTTCCTGTCATAATTAAATAATGACAAGAAATAATCCAAAAATTATTATGTTTTCTTTATAATTACATCCTAATATAGAAAATAGAATAGAATAATACTAGTATAGAAGCTTACTTTCCGAACATTTGATCACATAATGATTTCCTAATGTTTCATTACATTTATCGTGAAAGTCATTTAGCAGGTTATTAGAGGAATCTGATTGTGGCTGCTGTTGTCGATCATTATTTGGCAATTGTGATGGAAATGATGGTCGAATCTCATCTGATGGACCTAATTGCACAGGAACATTTTCAACATTACCTTCTCTCAGTATTGTTAGTTGTACTGTATCATTAACTTTCTTTGTATCCAAATATGAAAGGATGTTATCTATTGTATTAACTGTTTTATTATCAATTCTTAGTATTACATCGCCCCCTAGCTCTATATCTGTTCCATTGATGTTAGAAATTAAATATCCACCTCTTATTCCGGCTTTATCAGCTGGTCCTTCAGCAATAATGTCAACCACGAAGAATCCAGTTGCCTGAGTCATATTCATTGCTTTGGCATTTGCAGGAGTAACGTTAGTTCCTGAAATTCCAAGTGAAGGTCTTTGTTGTTCTGATTGTGGTTGAAGCTGTTGCGACTGATTGCTTCCTGGCCTTGGAGTCAAGGTGGCATTAACTGTCTGAGTTTTGCCATCTCTGACTATTGTTAATTGTACTGTATCACCCACATGCTTTTGTCCTTCTAGATAAGTGAGTATATCTTCTATTTTTCTTACGTCTTGGTTATCTATTTTTAGAACTATGTCTCCTCCTAGACGTATTTCTCTTCCATTAACATTAGTAACTCTATCTCCTCCACGTATCCCCGCTTTATCAGCAGGACTCCCTTCATTGACACCTATAATAAGAAATCCCTTAGCTTCCTCTAAACTTAAACCTAAAGCCTCTGCAATATCAGGTGTAATATCAATGCCTATCAGACCTAACCAAGGATGCTGATAAGAACCTGTTGTTATCAGAGATGGCACTATTTTTGTAATTGTATTTGATGGTATCGCAAATCCAATTCCAGCATATACTCCTGTTTCTGAAAATATTGCTGTATTCATACCTATAACTTGTCCTTCCATATTCAAGAGAGGACCACCTGAGTTTCCTGGATTAACCGCTGCATCTGTCTGAATTATATCTGGAATGGAGAATGCTCCAGAGCGTTCTTGTTGCTGCTGATCTGGAATTAAAGGAGGCTGTTGAAATGGCAAACCAGGAATATCTGGGAATAGATCATCAAATGGAGTTTCGGGTAGGGGTGGTTGTTCTTGTTCCTGCTGATCATCTGCTAATGATGGAATGGTTCTCCCAAGCCCACTAACAACTCCAACGGTCAAAGTACCTGATAAACCAAATGGATTACCTATTGCAACAACCTGTTCACCTATTTTAGCTTGTGAAGAATTTCCAAATGTTAGGGGTACAAGCATTGATTCAGATATATTTTCTACACGTAACACTGCAATATCACTGAAGCGATCAGATCCAACTACTCTGGCATTATATACACTCCCATCATTAAAGGTCACAATAATATCAGTATTATTATTGGAAGAGGAGATATTATTAGAGGATCCTCCAGATAACGAGGCTAGTGCTACAACATGATAATTGGTTATTATATGTCCATCATTATCGTAAACAAATCCTGATCCGAGGCCAGAATTAAGTGGTCCTGCAATATCTGTATTTGTGGTAGTAACCTGTACTACTGAATCTTGCACTTTGGAAAATAACTCGGTCGGCGTGAGCAGTGCTGTGACATTAGTGGAGGAAATATTAGTGCCATGAATACTAGAACTGTTATTGGTACTATTTTGCACTTCTATTTGCTGAGCATCTACTTCCAATGTGTTAGTTTTATTAATAATAAAAATGGAAACTAGAATAAGTGCAATTGTGGTTATACAAGTACAAGTTATCACTCTTCTAGATTTTGTATTTGTCAAGATATCCAATATGTAGCTTGCTACAAAGTCGAGATAATATAAGTATTAGTAATTCGTAAATGAGAGATGGTTCTTCATAATAGATTGAAGACAGAATAAAGGCATTCTAAGTAGTTCTTCCAAAGAGGAGATAAATTTTCTGAAATACTTTAATATTTTTCAAGTTCATATGAGTATGAATTATAATGACATTATCGCAATCACAAGAAATTTTTACTAACAACAAGAAAAGGAATATCCTTTCAAAATTAATTGAAGAATGCAATGACGAACCAGATATTGACAAGAAGATTCAACTTTTTTACGAGATAAATTCTATGCTCCCAATATCATATCAGGTTGACATACAATCACTTCTTACAGATAACTACATAAATATTGTATCATATAGGATACATCAGAATATGCACAAATTGATAATCTAGTTGCAGTAACCGTCAAACAATAACTGAACTTATCTCTATATGAAAAAAGAATATGCCTATTTATGAACAAAAAGCACTTTTATTTAAGGATGGATAAATTATACTTTTCATAAAAATAATTTAAGCAACATATCACCATAATATACAATGGGTATCAACCTATCGTCCTCTCGATCCAACATATCTAAGCCAATAAAACAGTATATTTATCATATATGCAACAAAACTTTTGACTGTATTGAGATATTAGATTTGTATAGGAGATTAAAACACACAGATAATAAATCAGGATGTACGCAATCTCCTGCAAAAGCAGGTTGATATATTAATCTGTAGGTTGAATGCCATACTCATATCAAGAAAAAATGTCAAGTGATAAAAATGCCAACAGCGTATATTCTCATCAACTATGAAATCGGAACTGAAGATAAGATCCTAAATAGATTAAAAGACTTGTCGGGTGTTGTAGAAGTTAGTGAAGTAAATGGTATCTATGATATAATTGTGAAAATAACTTCTGATAATCTTGACGACATTAAAGAGACCATAACAAAACACATAAGAACAATAAAAACGATCAGGTCGACGATGACATTGATAGTAACAGAAGATAAGTAAGAACTCAACAATATAGAAAATGGCTTTTGGTTATAATGATGTCGTATGGATTCTATCTGTAATAGCTTTGACTATTACTATAACCACTATAATCTTGTATATTTTGAAAAGAGAAAAAACACACACTTAGGACTGACTTTTTTTCGCAAGAAAAGAAAGGTTTGATTTAAACCTGCTAACTTACAACATCTGGCAATGGTGCATTAGTTGTTATTGTGTTATTACCTCCTGCTGTCGTAATAGCAGCTTCTATATTCGGTAATCCATTCTCACTCAAAACTTGATCGAGTAATGCAAGATCATATATACCATTAAGATTCGGTCTTGCTTCACCTTTGGCTAAGAAACCTAAATCATATGCATCATTCGCAGATTTAAACAATGATTCCTTGATAGGATCGTATGTAAATTCTAGTCTTGTTAAAGACTCTGCTAATACATCTACTGGAAGTTCCTTTCCTGTAAGCTTTTTAAGTTGTATATTAAACTCCTTTATAGCTTGTTCTTTATTATCGTTGATCCATTGTGTCTCATTAACATGCGCGGCTACTAGTTTCTTTATTACATCAGGATTCTCCTTCAGATAGTCAGGTCTAACAATTATGTGAGCTGTCACGAATTTACCTTCTGGGGGCCAAAGATCTCGTTCGTCTACCAATATTCTACCATTAGCTTCCTTTACAAGCCTTGTGGCCCATGGTTCAGGCACCCAAGCTCCATCAAGTTCCTTCTTTACAAATAGCGTGAGTATATCTGCATTAGCCACAGGCACTACTGTCACATTTCCTCCATTCTCTGTAGTCTTAAATCCATTATCCAAAAGATACTTTCTTAAAGCTACATCCTGAGTATTACCAAGTTGGGGAGAAGCAAACTTTTTGCCTCCCAGGTCTTTTTCAGAGTTTATTCCAGAATCATTTCTTACAACAAATGATGCCCCAGCACTTGTAGCACCTGCAATTACTTTTACGTCTTTTCCGTCTGATACTACATACCCATTTATTGCTGGATTAGGACCAATATATGATACATCTATTCTATTTGCAAGCAATGATTCAATGGCTGATGGTCCTGCATTAAATTGAAATGTTTCAACATTTACATTATTTCCTAATGCATTTTGAAAATCTCCTTTTCCTAAACCAATTACCGCTTGCGCATGATTTATGTTTGGAAAATATCCTATCCTTAATGTTTTTACTTCTTGTGCACCAGCTTGTTCTTGAGCATATGCAGATAATGGATTAGTTAATGCAAGTGTTGATGACAATAACATTATTGCTGCCGCTAATAGAGGAATAATTGTGGTTTTTTTTCGCTGTTTTCTTACTATTGTTGTTCCTTTCATATTACTAATATTATCGATATGGAAGCTATATATGACTCCTAGCAAACACGCAATAAGCGCAAATTAGATGCAAATATTGATATGATCTGACATCTAGCATTTTGAATTCTTTATTGTGACGTTATACCAATTTTTGCTTTTTTGGTTCTCCTAATTATAATAGTAATAGGTATCATCTTGATTGAAAAGAAGTATGAAAGAGGCTTTTAATCTGATTCTCATTTTACGGTGATTCCCAATAGATAACCTACTACATAGGCTACAGAAGCAGCAATTCCACCAACTGCAAGTGTATTTATTCCTGTTCTTAGAAGAGATTTATTTACAATTTTTCCTCTGACAATTCCGATCAAGAAAAATGATATCCCTGTGAATACTACAGAATATAGAAACGCATGTTCTGTTGAAATGGTAAAACCTGAAAGGTGGAGAAACACGAATGGAATTAATGGAACTAAACCAACTAAATTGAATGCAGTAAATGTAGTTATTGCGCCATCTAATGGCTTCTTTTTTTCTTCAATTAGTCCTAACTCTTCTCTCATCATTGTATCTATCCATACTTTTCTTCGAGAAGTAATCACATTTACTATCTCATCTAATAGTTCTGCCTTGAATCCTTTCTTCATGTAAATATCTTTTATCTCTTGTTTTTCCTGCTCTACTAGGTTATCAATTTCCCATTCTTCCTTTCTTCTTTCCTTCTCGATAAACTCCCTCTGAGATTTGCTGCCCAAATAGTTTCCTACCGCCATTGAAAAGCCGTCTGCGAATAAATTTGCAAATCCCAATATCAAAATAATCGAAGGAGATAATGACGCTCCAACAACTCCGGCCACAACCGCAAAAGTAGTTACAGCACCATCTGTAGCACCATAGACAAAGTCTTCAATTGACCATTTCATGATATACAAAATACAATATAATACGCATATTAATAATAGAGATGTTGGTGTATGCAGTCCGGGCCAAATTACTCTCAACATACAGTTTGTGTAGTTCGTATTGTGAAAAGTGTGGCAAAGAAGCATTCGGATTTAGTAACACTAAATAGTTTTGACTTCCTATGATAAACAAAGCGCCCTGGACTATGGTTAAGTGTACTAGTACTGACTTTGAGATAATATCTAAGCCGAATACTGTAATCGAAACTACGGTGAAAACCATTTCAGAGGCAAATGAAACATTTGATTATTGTCTAGATAGCAAGGGATTATCTTACTTTATGGACTGCGAACCCATATGGAATTCGCTAATCACTTTGAAGAACAAAGAAATAAAGTTGAGATTGGTCACCGAAATTACCACAAAAAATGTGCGTGACAGTAATCTAAATATGAAGTATAGCAATGTGTTCCATTCTGATAGGATAAAAGGTAACTTCTTGATCGTCGATGGAACGAAATATTTATGTTTCCTTATGGATGAGGACGAATCTAAAGGTCAACAATTAGTAAAGCAACTCTTTTGTACCCAACTTAAACCATTTGTGGACAGTCAACAGTATCTATTTGACAATCTGTGCAGTCATTCTATCCCTGCAAAAGAGAGGATAAGAGAAATAGGAAGAGGGATCAACGGTGATTTCGTAGATATCATAAGAACTCCATCAGAAATTCATAAGATCGCTATGGAACTTGTAGATTCATCAACATATGAAATATTGCTGTTGTTCTCTACGACTAACTCATTTTACCGAGCAGAATATAGTGGAATGTTAAACTCGGTATGGGAAGCTTCACAAAGAGGTGTGATTGTCAAAATGTTAATACAAGGCAACAAGGAAGATAACAAGTTAAAAGAAATAGTACAACGAGTAATATACCAAAGAAACCTACCTGTGAACCTTCAATATATTGCCAAACCTCTAGAGGCCAAGATTTCTACTCTTGTTATAGATCAGGCCATTTCCTTAGCAATAGAAATTAACGACGATTCAAAGATGACCTTCGAGGATTCCACAGGGATCGCCATTTACTCAAACAGTGAATCAAAGATATCATCATCTCTAACAATATTTGAAACTCTGTGGATACAATCTGAAATTGATATCCAAAATAAAGTAAAGCAGGCATACTTTCAAATGTTTAAGGGATTTGAGCTCAGAGATGAATTCTACACTCGACGTTGGTCATTTGAACAACAACGGGTAAAAAGAGATAAACTACGAAAAGAATAGGACAAAGTGTACTTCTACAACTTTAGAACAATCTCTTTCGATCCTATTATTTTTCTGTATGCAACCAATTTTTTCTGATTCTACTCTTTCAATATATATAATATGATCTGGACAAAGTACAAATTGATGCAACATATGATTCAATATGATCGTCAGCTCACACCCACTTCGTCCTACTAATGATATATAGTAATTAGATTCATGCAATAATTTTATAAATATGGGTCCACACTTACATGAAGTGCCAATTTTTCTAGATGTCCACAAGGTTCCTTTTAGTGAAGAGCATTTAAAGGAGTTGAACGATTCACCAAGGGACGAATTCGGAGTTACCCATGTAAATTTATTATACAACAAAGATGTCAACGTATGCTTTTGTCTTTTGGATGCTCCTGATAAGGTTGCCGTCGAAAAGCACCATGATAAGGCTGGAATAAAATGTGAATGGATAACAGAAGTTTCTATGGCTAGACCTTTTAAGCAATCTTAGACAATTAATATGAACCTCTAAAAATTATCATGTGTCATCTTTATTCAATGCTTATCCTGCTATTGTTCCAATTCTGATTTTATTCTTTCTACAAGTTTACCTATCTCAATTGGCTTCTGAATAAAACATTCCAACTTCGGTTCAGGAAATATCTGTCGTAATGCTCTGTAATTTATCTCATATGCAGTTATAAAACAGATTTTTACTTTATTGTCTATTGCTTTCATTTTATCATATAACTCAAAGCCATCCATCTTTGGCAACCTTATATCAATAATCAGAAAATCGTACAAGCCATTCTTGAAGTTTGATAACGTTTCTTCAGGGTCGGTAAAAGTATCAACTTCAAATAGTCCACTTTCTTCTAAACCTTTTTTGTATGTTGTAAGAATATCAGGATCATCGTCAACTATCAGAATTCTCTTCTTCATCATCTTATTCTTCATTCCACATTATAGAAGTCCAATGGTTATATAATAACGACGACTTTAACCAGAGCCAGTTAGGCAATACCCACATTTCTAGCCACTCAAAACCGCAGGCACTACAATTTATCAACTGGATTTGTTTACCCTCAGACATACTAAGTCCTTCAAAAGATAAACTATGTGAATTGCATTTAGGGCAAGAATGATTTACGTCTCCACCTACCTTCTTCTGTTCATCCTTGTCATTGACATTATTGTTGTTGTTATATGTTAAAGGTGCATACTGATATCTTTCTATTGACCTATCAGTTGTATCTTCTGCTACAGTGGGGGTTGGATCAGTAATGAAGCATATAACTAATGTAACAAACAAGGTCAATACAAGGTAAGTTTTCATATTCTTCTCTAGTCTCTATGGTAGATTAAAGAATGTTATTCATAAAGAGATCTGAAAAAGAAAAGAAAGATGGGAGTAGAAACACGTTTTATTATGACTACTACAGCTTCAGAGAGTAGATACCCAACGAGAGACAGTCTTTTTGAATGTTATGATCTAACACTGACAAGTTTTAGTGAATCCTATCAATTAATCAATAAATTGGATTAAACTATTTGTTCTTATCAATTTATAATAGGGTCAAACAAGATCCGATAACACTAAAAATGCGTAAAACAAAACCCATCCTCTCGAAATCATATTTACTGGGGTCAACATTAGTGCTTTTACTGCTGCTCTCTATCACCGTTTATACAACCATAATAACAAATAGTCAAGCAAGCCTTGTCATAGCTTGGGCGCAACAGGGTAATTTATCTTCAATATCAGCATCAATAAGAAACATGACAAAAGATATTCCTACTGGAGAATCTGTATACAAATCAGAATCTATGACATTGCCTACTTCAGTAGGATCTTTTATAATATTGATAGCAAATGAAGCACATGAGAGTTGGCAAGATGAAAAACATAAGTTAATCACTGATAAGAATCCATACTATATCCCAAAAGTACTAGTTATACCAGAGGGAACTAATATAACGTTTCTTGATGCAGATGCTCCATGGGATACACCTCATCCACAGACAATTGAGGTCACAGATAATAAAGACGGAAATATTGTCTATACAACAAGAGTACTGGATTACACAAATAGTTCTGAGCCAATTACGCTTCCTGTTGGAAACTACACTATTGTTAATACTGAATATGAGGCAGAAGAAGGAACAATAACGGTTACAAATCAAAAATCGAATGGTAACCTGATAGTAGGAGGGTTCTACACTCCTTCTCATCAAGTGGAAAACAATAAAGATAATGATGGTGGAACTCATCCAGGATCTCTCCAGTATTATAGAACCGAATTTCCACAGAATGGCTTTAAAATACTTAGCGAATACAATTTCACATATGCAGCGTGTGACTATTGTCCTGGCAAATACTGGCCGGACAATAAAACTGGCAATCACACACTGATAATATTCGAAACAGAACAGCCGCTTTCTGATACACTCACAAAGTTGAAGAAGATGATTAGAGACAACGTTTACATCTAATAATCCACAAAACATAGCATTCTTAGAAAGTGGATACAAATAAAAAGAAATG
>Ga0193741_1000053_pt1 | contig 25166 bp, 26 predicted proteins | sample L2s2metaG_FD_143059 | JGI IMG/M metagenome (GOLD analysis project Ga0193741, IMG submission 143059) | Soil microbial communities from a riparian zone of the East river system, Colorado, United States - L2s2 | ecosystem: Environmental > Terrestrial > Soil > Riparian zone | place: USA: East River...
AGCTGGAATAAGGATATTTCTTATTTTTATGGTAATAGGTCTGGCGCTGACAATGCTCTGGCTCTATCTTTACTTAAGAAGTAGGCAACAGAATCGCACAGACGTTATTGCCAAACAGGCATGCATTTGCCCTATCTGTAAACATGAGGAAACAGGCCATTGCATACAACAGAAATGTGCATGTTGTATAGTAATGAAAGGTGAGAACGTTATAGGACACAGTAACAATCCGTTGCAATAGTGAATAGTGAATGAAGTTTGTCTTTTTCTCTTTAGATAATACTGTTACTGTCGTCGATGTCCACCAAACATAGTGCTGAATTTGTATGCTGTTATCATTTGATACCAAGTTTGTTACCACAGTTACCATGCCACTATCATTGTAATCATCTGTTACCCATTGTTTTTACGATATTTTGGCTGAGCATAAAAATGTCGTACACTCTGAAATCTGGCTACCTTAACACTTCACTTAAAAAAGAATCCACGTTTCTTCATCTATTCTCGTACTTTTCTTGAGAATTACCAAGAGTTACGACAAACTGATAGCCTTATGTGTATATTTTCTAATTAAAATAGATAAAAAAGGGTAAGTAGTTCGGTTCACCAACTTAGATATTTCCAGTTTCTTGTTTGCTCCTTAACTGACTTGCAATGGAGCTCCATTGAAAGTTAAACCTTTCAACGTCTCTTGATTGAGTTGTACGACTTGATCAGGTAAGGGCACATATCCTAAGTCTGGTGCGAATTGCTGACCATCAGTGATTGCCCATGATATGAAGTCAACTAGATTCTGTGCTTTGATCTGATCCTTCAATGAAGGATTAGTAGTCAACTCTTTGTCGAGCAAGAGATACGAGAAACTTGCTAGAGGATAAGAATCTGCTCCTGGTGCGTTAACTACTGTTACATTTGTCCAAGGTTGATCTCCTGCTGGAAGTGCAGATGCAGCGGCGGCGACAGCAGCTTCTGTAGAATTAATGGATGCGGGGACAAAGTTACCTGCTTGATTCTGGATGGCTGCATGTTTCATACCCGTGGTTAGAGCGTATGCTAATTCTACATATCCAATTGCATTAGGAGTTGTACTAACTGAATTAGCAACCCCTTCATTGCCTGGAGCGCCAACACCTACAGGCCATTCAATAGATTTACCTTTTCCGAGTTGCTGATTCCATGCAGAACTTATATTTGAGAGGTAATCTGTCCAAACATACGTAGTGCCAGAGCCATCTGATCTATGAACAACAACAATATCTTCTGCTGGAAGAGTTAGACCAGAGTTTATCGCTTGAATTTGAGGATCATTCCATTTTGTGATTTTTCCTAAGAATATATCTGCAAGTATTGGACCCGTAAGTTTGAGGCCTTCAACTGGCAAATTATATGCAGCGACAACTGCACCAATGGTTTCAGGAATATGGACCGCTGTTGGAGCCTGTTGTATTTCTTCTGGTGTCAATGGTGCATCTGTAGCACCGAAGTCTACAGTCTTTTCTATAAATTGCTTTACTCCTCCTCCGCTACCTATTGACTGATAGTTGATACTAACCTCAGGCTTGACATTTTGATAGTCTACTCTCCATTCGTCAATAAGAGGAAATGGAAAAGTAGCACCTGCTCCGTTGAGTGTTACTTGCTGTGCATGGGCTATGTTAAAAACACTTAGTATGCCTAACCCTGCAATTATGGTGGCTGCGATAGATGCTGTTAAAAATGGCTTTGCAATATGCTTAATCATAGAAGTCGTTAAGCTCATATATATTAAATAATTTCCAATAGAATTATCATAGTTCATCATAGTGCTATAGTGAACATATAGTCTAAATAGAATTACACCACGCTTGTATTGTAACCTCACCTAATATTGGTGACCATTGGAGACAGAAGTTTGTGATAGGGCCCATAGACAAGCATCGTATAACCGTGTATCCCTCGTAAGGATCTCCCCTGCTGGCACCTCATATTTTGAATTTCACTTGATTGCATGATTTCTTTGAGCTATTGTATATGGATGGTAACAACATCGTCAAGTACTTCTTTAGGTTCCTTTACTCCATTATCTTCGTCGAGCTCGTGCCCACATAGTCAGTTATTTCAGTATATTTAGGAACCAGGCGTTGATGAAATTTGTCTGTCTGTCTGCAAAACAGGAGATGACGACGACAAAATCAGTGCACATACTTTAGGGAATTTTCATGCTGCTTACCAAGATATAGAAGCCATGCAACCAGGCTTGAAATCTCAAGTTGGTTATGCTATCATTTTGCCCACACATCGTAGTAGTTCTTCACACTGAAATGGTTTTTGAAGGAAACTTGAATTTGCTTCAGCTGATGAAGTAATTTGATTTCTGATTTCCTCATAATAATATTTGTTTGCACTCATAAAACACACTTTCATGTTTTCGTCTATTTTTCTTATTTTGTTATAAAGATCTATACCATTCATATTTGGCGTTTTTATATCGAGTATAAGCAAGTCATATAATCCGGGGGTAAAACTCTTCAAAGCTAAGTCTGGGTCATTGAAGGAATCGACTCTGAACCCCTTTTGTCTTTCTAGCATTATCTTTATAACGAGATTGATGTCAGGCTCGTCGTCTACGACTAGAATTCTCACCAATATTGGTGCTATGTTATCCTCAACGTTAGTGTGGTCATCTACAAATACTCGCGAAGTACTTATATCATGATCGCTATTCTTATTATTGGAAGAATGACCGAAATAGGTTGTGCTGGTAGTACAACTATTATTGTCTCGATAGTTGCTCAACATATCTATGGCCATAGCGGAGCATCTTCACATATTTCCATAACCAAAAGTAAACACATAGATGGTGTATATCTATATAGCAATATCATATCTTTTCTTGACAGAATGATAGTATATTGATGATCAAATGTAACGCGTTTAACAACCTAGACTGAATTTCTAGAAGGAAACCAAACGATAGCACATTTATGAATAATAAATACGAAGATTGATTCTTCAGACCGACTGACCATATATTGTTATTCGTGGTATACCCTAACAGAAAGGCTAAACATGACACATAACATAGTCTATTCTACAACAGATGAACAGTAGCTTTTATGGACCTAGCCTTTAGTCACTATTCCATAGTGTAAGAGATGTTTTTTTACTACAAATAAAGGTGAATGATATAGAACTACATTATCTAAATAATTTCTTTTAGGAAAGGATATCTTGCACATCCCCTCTAATTTGATATGGCCGCCTTGGATATAAGGTTGAAAAAATACCAAAAAAGAGGAGATATTCATTTCGCAATTTGTAATTCTTGTTTCTGGTGTGCTTCATATATTTCTACCAATGCACTTGATAAAAGTTATTATGTACTGACAAAGTGTCCAGATTGTCTTGAAGGGAATATAGAATCAATACCCATTAATCAAAATGAAGGATAAACTTTGTAATATCCAGAAAAGAGTCATATTGTATTTAAAAATGACATAGCCCTGTCGAAGAAAGTAGATGTAATGTCAGGGGGGATTGCTATTCCCTGCTTATCCAAGTTTTAAGAAAGATTTGCCGTAATGTGAGATTGAGCTAAGGAAATATCTTTGTAATTTATAGATTATTATGAAATGGTATGAGAGAGTACCATTCACTATAGATGTTGAAAAGCTCCGTTCAATCAGATTAGAAGACAATTGTTGGTGACAATATGTGAAACAATGCGATAGACAGAGAGGACAGGATGACTACGTTACAATGAACCAATGGATACCCCTAAGGGGTATGGTAAGATTGACGGGATTATTTAGCTATTAATGCGAGAGGAACTTATCAATTCTTGATTTTAAGTCTCGATGGATTTCCTCTGGACTACGGTTTCCATCAATAGGAACCAATCCATATTTTCTTTGCATGCTACGAAATTCCTTTCCGAGCATTGCCTGATATTTCAAGAAGGATTCAAACATATCATCTGATAGTCCCATGTCAGCTCCTGACTCATAATAGTCTAAAAAAGAGTTTTTTTCAAAAACTCTATGGACTAGCTTCATGGGGTTTACATCCAGATAATAAACTAAGTCAGGTATAATGGCAAAACCAAAGAGATTGTGAGCCCAGATTCTACTCATTCCCCTTACTGAATCTCTTGCTATAAGCGTAAAAATATACCTGTCTGCCAAAACGATATATCCGGCTCGAAGAGCGGGGATTATTCTATTTTCAAGTTGATCAGCAAAATCTGCAGCATAGAAAAGACTTAATGTCTTTTTCCCTATGGCAAAATTTCTCTTGGCTTCTAAAAGCCCGGGGGCTATAAGGTCCGATCGTCGCAATCCTGTATTTATAACCGCATGTCCACTTGCTTCTAAATGTGACGTCAAGCTTCCAATCTGGGTACTTCTACCGGATGCATCAGGTCCCTCGATGACTACAAGTCTTCCTTTGATTTCTGTATCTTTTAGATAAGTAATCCCATTTCCATAGAATCGTAGCGGTCTTGGTCCAAAGGTCCGTACGGCCTTTTTACGCTGGATGTAGGCTTGAGTTCTCGTCTTACTTCTCATCTCTGAACGTGCCCCGCGAGACTCTGTTGCTTGGGAATTAGTTCTAGCATCTTTTCTCTTACACTTGCCTGCTGCTTCTCTATATCTTGCGTCCCGTCAATTACAGTGAATCCTTCCTCTTCAATCATTGATTCATATTGTTCGATAATACGACTCTGGAATATCCTGTAGCTTTCATATTCATCATTGCTCAAATTTAGATCCATTCCTGCCTCGTAATACTTTAGCTTAGGTCTGCCCGACAGAATTCTTTCAGCTGCAATATCAATAGGTACTCTGAAATAAAAAATCAAATCCGGCTTTACTGCAAAGTCATATACCTTGGATACCCATCTGCAACTGCAACCTCTCACTATATCTCTTGCGTAAGCCGTATACACATACCTATCAGCCAATACGATATACCCTGCACGCATCAAAGGAAAAATATTCCTTTCATATCTATCGGCAAAATCAGTAGCATGCAAAAGTGAGAAAGTAGTAGGAGTTAATCTGCCTTTCTTCTTGCCTTTTGAAGTTATCTCTTTTACAGTTTCTGATGAATTCCATTCAGTCATAAAAACAGGCAATCCATGAAAGCGCAACCATTTTTCTAGAAGATGGATTTGAGTAGATTTCCCGGATCCGTCGATTCCTTCTACCACGATAAGCTTGCCTGGTACTGCGAAATTATTTTTAATCCGAGTAGTACTACGATCCATTTAACTTCATCAACGATCAAAGTATCCATAAATCATGGCTTCTTGCCATATCATATTCCTACAACTGGAAGATAAGAAATCCCCTATCTTGTGACAGGCTAAACTAATCATAAGGTAATATCGTCTAGAGAAATACGATCTATATAGTGGTTTGTCTATTAGACTCATTCTACTAGCTGGCTGTGGGGTGTATTTAACCATACTTTGTAATGCAGGGTAAGGTTGACCTACTTCACTCTTAACTTCCATGATACTCGTACCTAGACAACACAATAGAGAAAAATTCGAAGCGTTTTAGTTTCAAGTTTTTACCTATCAGATATTTACACAAAAAGACTTATCCTAAATGAAATATATAGAAAACATGAGTCTATATATTTTTAGAGATGTATCAATGATGTGGTTACATGCCAAAAGGATTTAATTACAAATAATACTTCTCTAAATCGAGAAGAATGTATGTCAGGCAAACCTGTCAGGCAACCTGTTAACGTTAACCCAAAGGATTTTGTCAATATTTGTGAGAGAAATATTTCAAGAGTAAGTAACAAACTCGATGATTACCTTACAAGTCAAGACGAAAAAAATATCCATGATATTCGAACTTCCATTAGAAGATTAGATGCCTGCTACAAGACTTTGCCAAAAAAATTACGGAAAAGAAAGCAAATGAAAAAGTTTGTCAAAAAAAGCAAGGATCTATTCAAGATAAATAGCCAGGTTAGAGATTTTGATATTATCACTGAGCTAATTGGAAAGAATAATACTGATCATGGAAGCAGAAATAGATTAGATCTTAACTTTGAAAATCGTAGAGCCCAAAAGCTCGAAAATGCAAAAGTCATCGCCGTGGGATTGAGAAAACTTCCACTACCAAAAGTCAAAAAAAGATCTGTGCCCAAAGCTAAGCTAACTAAAGGATTCAATAAGCTAATTAGCAAATTTGCAGGCAGAATTCAATTAAACCTACCATTGGTAACGACAGATCCTGACAAAGTCGCTGAGCTCCATGAATTGAGAAAGGATTGCAAGAAATCACGCTATCTTTTAGAATTGGTATCACATGATAAATCATCTGATAATATTATACCCAAAATGGAGGAAGAGCTTCAGAATATGCAAGACCTGCTTGGGGCTATACATGATTGTGATGCGACTATTGCTTATCTTAAGCGACAGAGGCGCCAGAAAACAAATGAGATAATTGAAGATATTATACAAGAGAGGAAAAAGAGATATGAAAACTTTCTTGTCCATTTTAAATCCAATATCATGAATAATAAGCATAGCTCCTTTATGCTTGGTATACCGAAGATGCTACCCAGCTCTGAGAGGTAATTCAGATAGCCTTTGGTAGTTTGAAGATTGACTAGACTAGAATGAATAAATAAAAAAACAATGAATCATAATTGAATCCACCATGCCCAATACTATAATTGCACTCTGAGAACTGATAAAAATGTCCCCATCTCTGAGCCCACTAGGTCCTGGACCGAACCCACCAAAAATAATTGATGTGTTGATAGAAATTCCGAAGTATAGCAAAATAAAATATGAAGTCGATTTTGAATCTGGGATGTTACGAGTAGATAGGGTCCTGTCAGTTGCTGTTTCATATCCCTGCAATTATGGTTTTATTCCGGGAACGTTAGAAGAGGGTTCAAAAGATCCTATAGACGCATACGTCTTGTGCGACGCTTTGTTGCCGCTGTCTTTAATTTCATGCTCCCCGATAGGTGTAATATTAACAGAAGATCAAGACGGAAAAGATGCCAAAATTGTTGCTGTCCCACAGACTAAGGTCTCTCAAGAATTTGGCAAAATCAATGATATAATTGATCTTACTTCATTTTTTAGAGAGAAACTCGAGCATTTTATAAAACATCACAAGGACATGGAATCTGGCAAGTTTGTAAAGGTAGTCAAATGGGAAGAAAAAAGCGCTGCAGAGCGAATTATATCGCAGGCAATAGAGAGAAATAAGCTGGGAAAAAATAATTGCGAAATGAAGCGTTCCTGATTTTTCGGGGAACGAATGTGTTGGTTCTTTCCTTAGAGTTCTAGCTCTATTTGCAGGGAATGGAAAGAAGTCGAGACAATAGAGCTATATAGTCTATATATGATACTAATTAATACACCCTATAATATCAAATTAACTGACCTGTGTACTTATATTTACGTTCATCAAGGAGGGTAATCGACACTCGCCATTGAAGGTATCGGTCGTAGATCTTGGATTCAATTCGGTCAAATTGGTAAATTATATTGTTGCATCAGATAATTCATTCAGGACAGACGAAGAATTTAGTGTAAAAACAAGACTTGGAGAAGGTTTTAGCTACAATAGTTTTTTGGGTGGGCGTGCCATGACTAGGGCGATAGCAGCTTTAAGGGAATTTCGTGAAGTCATTCATTTAAAGAGAATCAGAAACGTATTAACTATAGCGACCAGCGCCGTTAGAGAAGCTTCTAATCAACATGAATTTCTGCGGTTGGTGCAAAAAGAAACAGGATTCAGGTTCAAGGTCCTAGGGGAAGAGGAGGAAGCATTATATTCATATTTAGGAGCCTCAAGGGCAATATGGCTACCTGAAGCGCTTTTTTTTGACTTGGGTGGTGGGAGTCTTGAAATGACTTCGACAAAAGATTACAAGATTAAGAAAATAATATCCCTTCCTCTGGGAGCTCTCAGACTTTCGGAGAAATATGCTCTGAAACCAAATGGAGTATTTTCAAAGAAGGCTGTCTCCTTATTAGAAAACGAGATCTTAAGCAACCTACCATCTTCTAGTGACCTGAAAACATTTAAGGCTATGCCCCTAATTGGTATTGGTGGGTCGGTCCGAGCCATTGCTAGATACCATCAAAAGATAACCAAATATCCTCTTACTAAACTTCATAATTATGTTATGGATTCTTTCTCACTTCAGTCTATAAGAAAAAATCTTTGCAAGCTTGACTCTGATCAAATAGCAAATATAGATGTTATTGGAAATAAAAGAGCCCATAGTATCACTGCCGCTTCTTTAGTAATTGAGAATCTGATGCGGAAGCTTGAAATTAAAAAGGTAATTGTAAGCACTCATGGACTCCGCGAGGGTTATCTGTCGGAATACCTTAGAAATCCCCTAAGTAATAACATACGTCAATTAGATGTCAGAAATACCTATAATCGTATAAAAGAACAGTATAGCATCTGGGTCCTGCCAAATACAACAAGCGAGTTCGTGCATCTATTAATGGATTCTGGAATAATTACCTCCAAAGAGTATCAAATATTTGTTTGTGCGAAAAAAATGCTTACAGACCATTTTGTTGCACGCGCCCACATAGATGTACTCTTTGAAGTGATAATGAGTGAGACCTGTCCTATGCTTTCACATGAGGATCAGCTTATTCTAGCTCTATCTCTTGTATACAGAAGAAAACCTAAAAGTGCAGCTAAGCTATATTCGATATATAGTGACTTATTTGTTCATTATACTCAGAAATCTCTACAACGGGTTGCGCTTTGTATAGATTTAAGCGAAATATTCGAAAGGTATAAAGCTAAAGTTCAACTAAGTTCTAGCGACCCGCAGAAATTCACATTAAAACTCGTGCCAGGCGTAAGCCCTTTTCCTGAACTCACAATAAGAAACAAAATCAATGCTTTTGAACTAGCGTCTGATATTGCTTTGAGTTGTATCATCTCTGGAAGACAGGAACGACCGAGAGAAATAATTTCCAAGTCCAGAATTTAGATTAACCTCTGCTAATACTTCTTAATGACTATTCTCCCATGAGGGTTAGTTAGTCTTCGATATTTATAGCAGCAAGCATAATTATACAAGATTAATAGAATAGTTCTTTTGGAGTCCAAAGATTCACTAAATCACTCCTAACAGTCTGTTTCTTCTTAAGATCTGTCCAGCTGTGAATTGTTAGTGTTAGATGCGCAATAGCACATGTTGCCATTGTTATTTCTGGCGAGTTTGTGAGCATTTGGACCGTTTCTCCACCGTAGGGTTTGTATCCTACCAATAATATGTTATTGTATTCATCGGAACATTTGCTTAGAAGGTTCAAAAGATCTATAGGCTCGGCGCTATAGATTAATTTATCTAGGACAATCTCTCCCTTGTATTTAGAAGCCTTAGCTATAAGATTTGCTGTTGTTTCTGCTCTGACTGCAGTTGAGCTTATAATTAGATCTAAAGTAATTTTTTGATCACGAAGTAGCTTTCCCATTAGCGGTGCGTCATGCTTACCCCGCCTGTTAAGTGGCCTATCATGATCTGGAATATTTAACTCGTTCCAACTTGATTTAGCGTGGCGCATGATAAGCAAAGTTTTCATAACTGAATGCATTATTTGAGCCAACCTTTTTTAACTATATCTATCATGTTTGCACATTGATGGAAGAGATAAATTTTCTACTAGAGGCAAAAATATGATAGACATTTTGTGCTATCAAAAGTTTGACTTTTGCGTTCTGGGAGAAAAATAAAATATTTTTTTGGTTATTTCTAGCTATTCGTTTTCAGTACTTACATATACCCGTAATGCAAAATGTTAGTTTTAAGAGCGGATAGACGTATGTGATAAGCCCGGCTCTTTTGAGAAAGACAAAAGAATACCAAGGATAAAGACATGTTAGTGATTATTACATCATCTTGTTTTGATTCCTCTATTACTAAAAAGTACTGGACTGCATCAAGTCATAGCTAATCAGCTAAGAATGGTAATTTAGTGAAAGATAAGTTCGAACCTCGCAACTCTAAGACGTTATTTTTATGGTATTGACTATTGGATTTCTTCCCCATTGATTCCTCCGTTACTAAAATTTATGTTATGGATCCTTTCCTCAGCCGCATTATACCTCCGTAATTATTTTGTTGGCGTTGCTGGCATCGTTCCTGAGCAAGGGTTCATCCTCCTGAGAATGTATGAATATGGAGCTAGACTTTTCTTGGAAAAAATATATGGATCGTACTTATCTGGAAGTCACTAAACCTCAATTGCTTTATGTGTTGCCCTTCTTCTTAGCACCAACCCAAACCCAACGGAGACTGCCGAAAGCAACCCTGATGTAAGGAATACTAGATTATACGATCCTGCTGATGGATACGACCCCTCTATTCCACTAACTGTCTCGTGATTCTCCATATAGACTCCCGCCAGTGCTGGGCCTATCGCCATTCCTATAAACAACAAAAGAGCGCCTACACCCACTGATATGCCAGTGAACTCCTTTGGTGATGATGAGACTACCAGGTTCCATGTTGAAGTTATCGTAAGTGATAGACCGCTGGCAATTATGGCCAAATTCGTGGATACTGCGAATTCAGTCGAATGAAACGTCAGCAACCCGAGTGCACCGAACAGACTTATTATGCCACCAATAATGCTCGGCTTTATACTCCCTATTCTATTTATGATAAATGGAGTAATAATAGCGAATATCAAGAACATTATCATGAAAGGTAGCTGAACATTTGCAGCATCTACAGAATCCCCTCCAAATCCCAATGGTTCTGGGCTCCTAACCAGTTGGACTATAGTTGGATATATCATGAACATCGTAATTCCGGTGGCTATCAGTAGCATGTACGATGGAAGTAAGACTCTATGTCTTAGTAGCCTCAAATCAAAAAATGGAGGTATGGCTCGTCTCTCTATGATAACAAAGACAGATAATGAAATTGCTGATGTTATGAATGCAGCAGCGATCTGCGGCAGGTTTTCGGAACTCACGCCAATCTGTATAAGTGTAAGCGCGATTAGAAATGAGGTTATCGTAACAGAAAGAGCGAGTACGCCCTTAATGTCTATAGAAAATGTTTCCCTCTTTTCATTTGAAATACTTTCACTAGCCTTAGCACCAGTTGATGATTGACCCAGCTCCGAGTTTTCTTTTATGAATCTGGCAATCATTAGTGTTACCAAGGCTGAGAAAGGAACTATAGCCAAGAAAGTTGCGTGCCATCCAAAGTTCTGGATAATGCTGGCTCCTATCAGCAAGCCGACTACGGAACCTGCAGAGTATGCAGATCCAAACACCCCTATCGCTATGGCAAGTTTGGCTGGGGGAAATGTGTCTCTAAGAAGACTAAAGGCAGCCGGGACTGCTGCTAAACCGACGCCTTGAATTATTCTGGTGATGAGTAGAAATGATATACTATCTGCAAATCCTCCAGCAGTGAGTCCAGCTATGTATATTACAAGTAACGTGAGCAATACCTTCTTTTTTCCAAAAAGATCAGACAGTCTGCCTGCGACAGGAGTCATCACTGCAGCTACAATCAAGTATGCACTGAATATCCAGGCGGCCATTCCATACGGAATTTTAAATTCCTGAATGATCTCTGGGATAGCGGGTAGAAGCATTGTCTCTGAGAAAAAGACTGTGAGGAGCGTGCTGCTAAGTATTGCCAGAGTAAACCAAGCACGGCGACTGACGGTAACTGCTTTCTTACTATCTCCTACTTCCAAAGTATCACTTTCTCTAGCCATGGTAATCTACTCGCGAGCAAATATGTACTGTTGCTTTTGTAAGACGTTTTCGTACACCCAGTTCTCAAATTCCTTGTCGGAACTATTTTTTCTGATTTTCATCATAGATTCAGCATCGTCACCAACTACATACCTAATCTTAGGCTCTTTTGAAGTTATAGCGTGTAGGATGGCTTCTGCAACTAATTGAGGAGAAGAGCTATTATTCATCATTTTTCCAAATTCTTTCGATATCCTATCAACTAAATCTGCATAAGGGGATTCCGATTTCAAGGTTGCATCAGATGTTTTCAAGTTTTCGATAAAGTTTGTCTTTATAACCCCAGGTTCTATTAAAATAACATTGATACCGAATTCATTTAACTCATACCTCATAGATTCTGATAATCCCTCTAATGCGAATTTAGTAGCGACATACGCGGAACTTACAGGTAATCCAATTCTGCCTACCAAAGAGCTTACATTTATTATTGTTCCATTTCTCTGTCTCCTCATTGTTGGCATCACTTCATGCATGACTCTAATAGCTCCGAAAAAGTTGGTCTCAAATTGTTCCTTAACTTGATCCAGAGTCACGTCTTCTAAGGGAGAGAACAATCCGTAACCAGCATTGTTCACTAATACATCTATTCTCTTGCTTTCCGCTATTATTTTGCTAATTGCACCTTTAACAGAGGTATCATCTTTGACATCAAGTTGAACTACTGTTAATGGCAAATTTTCTGTTTTGGCTATATCTGCTATGTTATTGGATTTTTTGAGATCGCGCATTGAAGCATATGTATGAAATCCAGACCTCGCCAATAGAAGTGCTGTTTCGAATCCGATACCAGTTGAACTACCCGTTACTACTGCGACCTTATTACTGTAATTAGGCCGATATTGAAGACGATTGTCTTTCATTGTCAATTTAGAGTGGTAATTCATATCCATTTCTTACCCATAAGGTATTGACATTATTTATCGTTGGCGGTAGCAATACTCCCAATAGTGGACAACATGTATCAAATATTGACCTGATTCAAAATTTAGCGAATTAAAAGAGGATACGTGCGGTTTTTTATTGTATTACCTTAGGCTTACCAAGGTTTTAGAAGAATAGTAAGAACCTTTAGGACTAGTTACGTTCTTAATAAATTCCTCTGCAGGGAGCGTAAACCCGACATCAACATACTCATAATAGTGATAGTCACACATAATCAACTCTAACTCGTTTTCGTTCCAACTTAACCTGCAATCACAAGGAAGGTCTATATTTTTCATTTTATAGGCATATCCTCAAATTCTAATTCGCAAAAGTCTCAGATGCTAATCCTAGTCTTTCATTTATTGATCTGAATCTTCCATAATCATGATCTAATTGCACAACCGAGTGATTTGATATTTCTTTGTGTAAGGCTGCCATTGATTCCTCATGGAATATTAAGTTGCATCTATAACATTTCCACACACTAACAGATTCGATTTTTGACAGAGTCAATCTCTTCTTTTCGTCATTTTGCTTACTCAAAGATCATCTCCTGCCATCTCATTTTCATTAACCTGCACACCCCCCCCACACATGACCTAATTACTGTCCTAGGATTATTTATCCCTGGTGATACTGATACTCCATATAGTGGACAATATGTTTAAATAATTGACCTAATCCATTAGTAGAGAGTCATGCAACAACAACGACAATCCCTAGATGAGACAGATTTGAAGATTATTAGCATTTTGTCAAAGGATTGCAGAGAATCCTTTATGAGTATAGGATCGTCTGTTGGTCTGACGTCCAAGAGTGTTAAAGCTAGAGTAGATGCGATGAAATCAACGGGTGTAATAGAAAAATTCGTTGCCAAAGTTAATCCAGCAGCTCTGGGTTACGGGCTGGGCTGCATGCTCATAGTACGGGAACATAGTGCACATACCGATGATATAATTAGACGGCTTAATCTCCTGGGGGATGTATCAATCCATTCTAGATGTATGGGAGGAGTCTCCACGTTTTGTTTAGCAATCAAGGAAGGACATGAAGATAAGCTCGATCTATTAAGAGATTCCCTTAAACCCGCCACCGTTCATTTCATGTTTACCTCGCCATCATATTATTCAGGTAATAAGCATGAGCTCTCTGAGACGGACCTGAGGATAATAAAATGCCTTTTATCGAACCCTAGGATGGAATCGAATGATATAGCTAAAAAAATATCCATATCATCAAGAACTGTTAACAGACGTTTAACAAGAATGAAAGATAATAATACATTAAAATTCTTTATTCAGTGCAATCCTGTCTCTACTTTAGGATATATTCAATTTGTACTAGTAGTAAATAGTGATGACAAGTCCTTCAACAGCCAGATAGTTGAGCATATATATGGAGATCTAAAAGATAACATTCTTTGTCAGCCTCCAATAATTGATCCAGACAATATAATAACCCTCATTTTATTTAGTAAGGATATCTTTACTGCAGATCGCATACTCAAAGAGGTAGAATCTCTTACTGGCGTAAACAGAGTTGAATTGTTTATACTTACGGGTTCGAATTCTTATGATGAATGGGAGCTGAGAGAAATAGATAGAAGATTGAATTCAAAGATAATGCGACAGAAACGAGAGACAGAACTAATGTTGGAAATAAGCCGTAGAACATCAAATAGAACTAACGCAGCAAAAAATTGATCTAAGAATGTGCAGATGTATGCTAGCGAGTTTCCGCTATTCAGCCTTCGATTTTGACATTTCCTCAAAAAATGCTTCTCCAGCATTTCTAAGTTCATCTGGTGATAGATCCTTCTTGTGAGTCGCTATTGACCACAAATGTCCAAATGGATCTCTTAAATATCCAGAACGATCTCCATAGAATTGGTCTCTGACCGGTTTTAGCACTGTAGCGCCTTCAGACGTAGCCTGATTGAATATGGTATCTACATCTGTAACGTAAACATACATGCTAACTGGACTTCCCCCAATAGATTCTGGAGAAAGAGCTTTCATCTCTTTAGATTCTTCTGTCAGCATAAAGGCAGAATCACCTATTTTGAGATCTGCATGCATGATAGTCTTACCATCAGGTCCGTACATACGAAAACGCTCTTCGGCACTAAACGCTTTCTTGTAAAACTCTATTGCCTTATCTGCGTTTCTCACAACCAGATAAGGGTTGATTGAATGATAACCATCAGGGATTTTCTTTTCGCTTTCACTCATTATTATTATCTAATTACCATATACGAGTTTTATAAAGTCTTTGAGTTACTTGGTGGCAACGACGGAACTATATTCGTGTCGTTTTTTGATGTCATGTTGTTTAATTCAGCTGCCACAGGATCTGCACTCTGTGCAATGAGAAATGACAAACCAGCACCAGGAAGCAATTCTTCCATCCTTTCTGTCAGTTCTAATTTTGCTTCCTCAGTAAGAGATGAATTACCACCTGAAAGATCCTTTACTACATCAATGTAATTTAATAGATATCTCTTCTGCGAATCGAGTAGGTCTATTGGACCAGGCTTCCCATGACCAGGATATATCGTGGTAATATTAGCAAGTAAATCTCGAGCTCTTTCAAGATTCGTCAACCAGTCTAGGATATGGTTGTCTGCTATGTACGAGTGATGTCCGTTAAAAATTAGGTCACCTACAAATGCGATTTTAGGTTCATTTTCCAAAATCCATATGGAATTTGCATCCGAATCTCCACCGGGACCAAAATCGTGAACCCTATATGTCAAACCATCAAAAGTGACAGCCTCTTTATCCTTAACATTCTGGTTAGGATAAGTCCATTTACTAATCCACTCTTCCTTAAAAATAGGAGTCCACTGAACACGTTTTGCTTCTTCTGTAGCATTCATGATTCTTTCTACTGATTCTAATGAAATGATGGGGACGTCAGCTGATGGTGATGATACTGTAGAGTTTGTTGTTGTGGGTACCAGATATGCAATACCTGCAACATGATCGGGATGTGGATGAGTAATGAGGATTGCAAGGAGTGGCTTGTTAATGGAGTCCAAACGGGCTTTTAGAGCCTTGCTTTCACTGACTGTAAGAGCTGAATCAATGACTACTACGCCATTCGCAGTTTCAATGAGATAAGCATTAGCCAAGATACCTCCTTCTCCAGACATATGAGTGTGGATCTTTGCAAGAGAATCTGGACCAGAGTCTTTTCCTAAAGGAGACACGCTGCTGGTTGACGTATTATTGTCCACAAACAAGCTTTCATTCCGTAGTATTTCCGTAGCATTTGCAGGTTGACCAAAGAGCATCTGTAAAATCGCTAATATCAGCAAAAATGAAAACAATGATGGGAGCATATAATGGTGTGTTCTCGAGTATTGTTTGAATGTCTTTGTGTTCAAACCAGTAATTTGTTTATAGTGATCGTTTTTATTATATTCTACCTTCAGTTTGATATATCCTCCATAGTATTTCCTTTTTTCTGTTTCCTCATTAAAGGTAAAACTCCTTATGCAAGTCTTACAACACCAAAGAAATTGGTTTCAAATTGTTCCTTAGCCTGAATCAGAGTCACGTCTTCTATAGGCGAGAACAAATCACAACCAGCATTATTTACTAATACATCAATTCTTCCTTTTTTCGCTACTATCTTGCTAGTTGCATCTTTGACATATGTGTCATCATTCATATCAAGTTGAGCAACTTCCAATGATAGGCTTTCCCTATTTGCTATATCTGTTATGACTCTGGACTTTTCTAAGTTACGCTTAGAAGCATAAGTACAGAATCCGCATATAGGGTCTACTAAACAGCATTTTCATGACATAGTCATATCCTATACAACTGTTGTTGATGTTGTCTCAGCTTTTGAACAAGTGTTAGATATCTTAGGTGCTAATAAATCAAGTCTAGATTATTAGTACTTAAATAGCACTTAGTCATAAGATGAAACCATTGTGGCACAAAAAGAAGTGGTAGGAGGACAAGAAGAGCACGATGTAGAAGAGCACAAGTGCAATATAATCAACAATATGTGGGGAGTGTTGGGAAGAAGATGGGCATTGTTAATATTAAAGAACCTTCACACAAAGGAAGCAGTACGCTTTAATGAACTAAAAAAGTTACTGCCAGGTATTAGTAGTACGGTATTAGCGGCTAGATTATTGGAGATGGAACGTGAAGGCCTTATTTCTAAGAAGATATATCCACAAATACCACCTAAAGTAGAATACCGGCTGACTGCTAGAGCAAGAGAACTGGGAGTAATACTTAAAGAATTAGGAGTTTGGGCTCAGCGTTGGAAATCCCCTAGAATTCCAGCTACAACAGTAGAATAAGGCCATTCCGTCGGAATTTCTTTAACGTCAGAAAGCTTTCTTTGTGCCTTCATTACATATTAACTATAAGAAGGTAAGTTTATGAATTGGTCAATAATTATCTTACTAAATACGTATTTGCTAACTTGATTTGATATACGAGACTGACTTAGTAATATAGTACTACTTATTTTGAATAGTTGAACTCAATTCAACTCATATCATGATTTCCATATCGGAAATGCCTATTCTCTTCACATGATCCTCCTATACCATGGTCTAGATGCTGATTAGCCCAATTTTCCAATCTCGTGGAAATATGGGGTTGGCTATACCAAACTCTTAATATTTTATGAATCGGATAGAAAAGGATTTTTAGATATTTAATAAAATTAAGAATACGGATAGCGAAAGAAGAAAAGAAGAAAAGGAACGCCATGCTACGTGGCTTGAGCTTTTTTATGATTTAGTCTTTGTGGCAGTAGTATCCCAATTATCAGAAAATTTAATTCACAATATTTCTTTGGCAGGAGTACTAAGCTTTATCGCTCTTTTCGTTCCTGTATGGTTTGCATGGATTGGTGCTACTTTTTTTGCTACAAGATTTGGCACTGACGACTTAGCGCACAGAATATTTACTTTGCTGCAGATGATGGGAGCTGCGGCTATGGCTGTAAATGTTTCTCATGGACTCGGTGGAACTTCAGCTGGTTTTGCACTTTCTTATGCTGCAATTAGATTTCTTCTGGTAATAGAGTATGTTCGTATAGGTCGTCGCATTCCTTCTACTAAGCCGTTGACAGAAAGGTATTCGGTCGGTTTCGCGTCATCAGCTGTATTATGGACAGTATCTGCGTTTGTACCACCTCCTTTACGATTCATTTTATGGGGAATAGGCTTGACTATAGATTTCATAACACCATTTTTGGCTGGACACTTAGCCATCAAGTTCGCACCTCATATATCCCATTTACCAGAGCGGATGGGACTCTTTGTTATTATTGTACTAGGGGAATCAATTTTAGGAATAGTTGTTGGTCTTGCTGGTCATGAATGGGATATTTATTCATCAGTGTCTGTAGGCTTAGGACTTAGTATTCCATTTAGTCTGTGGTGGATATACTTTGATAATATAGGCGGCTCTGCTATAAGAGCAGCTACGGAAAAAGGTAGAAGAGGTATATACTATATTTGGCTGTACATACACTTCCCTTTAGTAGTTGGGCTTACAGCAATTGGTATTGGCATAAAACAAGCAGCATCAAGTAACCAAGAAATCCCTTTACCATTTTCAGATCTTTGGCTTATTTGTGGTTCAATATCCGGCTGTTTGTTTGTTCAGGCAATACTTCATTTGGTAGCGGTCGAAGATCCGGATATTGAACCTAAGACCAGAAGAAAATGGGCAACGTATAGGATTATTTCTGGTATTGTCATAATTTCTATAGCAATTCTAGGTTTGAAGTTATACCCAGCAGTTTTGATGCTTATTTTAGCATTTATATGTGCTCTTCAAATTGTTCTCGATCTAAGAGATCATCCTCATCATAGAATTTTTAGATTGTGGTAGCTATGGTAACCTATGCGTAAGCGGAACTAACAGTAGCTGTTAACAAAATGACTCCAATAAACAAATTCATTGTGCTGACAGCAGTAGCAGCACTAATGATCGGAACATTAGTACCTGCAAGTGATCAAGCGTACGCAGAAGTCACCATCATCATAGGTTCGGATGTTGGCCAAAAGAATAACGGTGACACGGCAACAACATTTTTTCCGTGAGCAATTCGAGCATGTTTGTGGTGAAATACTGTCTTTACAATCTTTCAAAGTGAAGGCTTGAAGGTGATTGGCAACTTGTTTATACCTCAGGATTTCAAAGAAGGGGATGTGTCATTACCTGCGGTCTTGGGAGCTGGTGATATGACAGGGGTTAAGGAACAATCTTACTCAAATAGTACCCCGGCTACGATTTGTTATTTCTCTCGGTTATCCATACACAGGCCCGAGATAATTCCCTCTTATAAGTTATCAAAAACAAATAAAAGAAGTAATAGTCCAAGTTCGACCCTTGACCGCTAAAACGATATTATATGCAGCGGCTGCATCCACGTTAATAGCAGGGGTATTACATCTCGCAATTGTTCCTATGTTCTTTACACAAATGTCCACAGATATTACAATATTCTTTATCGTCTCAGGTCTAGCCCAAATATTCTGGGTTATACCCGTCATTAAGAGGTGGAACAAACCTTGGTATTATGTCGGCATAGGTGGTACAGTTATCCTGATAATAATGTACCTCATTGCAGTACCAGGAAGCGGGTACCCGGTAAATCAATTAGATATAGCAATAGAACTCTTTCAAATTGCTTTCATAATTCTATGCAGTATCATAATCGTCAAAGACAGAACAGCATCAAGATTGCACAAGAGAAGCATTTAATCATACTCTGGTTATTTGGAATGAATTAATTCCCTTTCTAATAATTCCTTCCAATTGTCTTAAATACAGTTTTGACGGTCATAGTCTCTTGTTAAAACTTAATTATCATCAAAAAGCGGTACCCAGTTTGTATCCTTAATTTTTAATTGGAACCCTGGGATACTACTGGATACTACTGAACTTTTCTTTTCTTCCGATAAGAGAAAACTATTATTAATAATTTTGACAGGGTGAATTATTACTACCAAGAAAAGACAGAATAAGAAAACCGCTAATTGTTTTTGAGCGGATGTCACCAACTAGAGAATTAAATAGCGAACCGATTGCTGAAGGCATTATAATCTTTACCTCATCTTCTTATTTGACCCAGCTGTGACTGCTACTCTTCTTCATGGAGTAAGTCAGTTTCAAATGCTACGGCCTTATCAGGTTCAGAAGCATAAATAACATGGCCATGGTTATTCAGAAGTCCTTTGATCCATTCATCCCTCATTGATCGCTCTATTCCTGAAATATCGTAATAGCACATTTGTGAACAGTCAAACTCTTGAAAATGATCGTTACCAGTTTTTTCAACGTGTAATCCCAGTTTCATTCCTTCTATTGTTTCTGTATCCGTTATCGTTCTGCCAACAAATCTATATGGTGGCTTCATCCCTCTCGTGGCTTCTTCTCTTATGGTTCTGAGTAGGCTCAATGCGTCAGGTCTATTCTCATTGTCTCTCTCTGTCTGATAGATCCGTAACGATTCAACATCAATTCCTTCATCAGATAATCTTTTTCTAACTTTTTCAAGGTTATCGGAAGTAAAGAAAACGCAAGACTCACCTTTTTTCAAACCATTGAAAATATAGCGTGCGATTATTAGATCTGCGTACTTTGAGTTATCGTAAAGAAGGACTATGTGATTGTTTCCTTCCATTCTGTCAAGGTACTCGAATGGTCGATAGCTTGTTTTTTCAGCTTCCATAAATTCTCTTCTCTGAAATATCCAGATATTTTACTCCCATTTCGAAGACAAAAGACTTGATTCGATCATAATCCTGCAAGAAATCGTGACCTTTCTCTGTTATCCCTAGTGGATCTTGTGTGATCATATTCTTGTATTTCAACTCATTAATGTATCTAGCAAGCTTATCATAGGCGAGGTTGCTACGGGACTGGACTCTAGTGGGTTTTGCCTGACCGCTCTGTAATTCCAGCTCGATTGCGCTGAGGATATCATTGTATATTTCCAACTTATTTCGCTTAGGCTTAGGCAAATAACATCTATTTTACTCCCTATTTAATAAGCCTCCCCTTGGGGAGTAACGCCTTTTATGCTGTTTGCCAAAGGGGCACCTATGAATAAATCAAATATAACAGAAATAGTGCAAGGGATTAGCGGCGAGGTCGACCACTTTGTCTACCGAGTGCCAAAAAAGAACCATGATGCAATGATGCAGCTCGATAAAAAGTTTGGTGATATAGTAACAAAGGAATTTGGAGTTGGACACTTAGTTTTTCAGCTTAGTAGTACCGAAGCACCAATGGAGGGCATGTCCAACATAGCCAAAGCTATCTCAGCCACCCAAGATGAGGAGGTATGGTTGGAGCTATTATTCTATAGAGATCGTAAGCACAAAAATGAAGTCGGTGCAAAGATGCGAAATGATGAAAGAATGGGTCCGCTTTGGCAACAATCCGTAGATCTAGTCAGTCCAGGAACCGAGTTCATTATGGGTGAGTTTAGCCGCCTTAATATGGACAAGTGAGGGAGATTAACATGTTAGGTAATAAAGATGCGGTCGCAAACATCGCGGTCAAGAACTTGGATACAGCCAAAAAATTCTATGAAGATACGTTAGGCCTGACCCCAGTTGGTGCTGAAGACCAAGAGGTCATTGTCTTTAAGAGTGGAGACTCGACAGTCTACGTCTATCAGTCACAATATGCTGGAACGAACAAGGCAACAGCTGTGACGTGGGTGGTCGGTGAGGATGTGGTAGGGATTGCCCAACAACTAAAGGCCAAAGGTATCACATTTGAACATTATGATATGCCAGGGATGAGTAGAGTTGGCGATGTTCACATTGCTGGTGATATGAAGGTCGCATGGTTCAAAGACCCTGATGGCAACATCCTCAATATCATCAATAGATAGCTCTGGGCTGATTTTAATATAACAAAATGACCTCAAGAAATTTACCAGCATTTGGACCTCTTCCAATAAGGATTATGGCCGGAATTGCATTCATCGTGGCTGGATTACCAAAACCTCAAAATATCTCCATCAATCAAACCTATTTTGGGAGTCTTGGGCTTCCCCCTGAACTGGTCGTTCCTATTGCTCTATTGGAAGTCATAGGTGGAATATTTCTTATCGTAGGAGTGTTAACAAGGATAACTGCCTCCATCTTTATAATAGAAATGTTAGGTGCCACTCTCGTTATTTCGTCATCAGAGAGCTTTGTGGAAGGACCACTACTCAAACAAGCTACAATACTATCAAGTTCGCTAATAGCTGCAATATCGATAAGTCTCTTATTGACAGGTCCAGGAAGAATGTCTATTGAGTGGGGGCTTTGAAAAGAGAAATATTTACTCGAGGAAAAACCCTAGTTCAAAAGCAAATTGAAAACAGTCTAGAAAGAATCTGAACAATGATTAATTGGAAACACTCGATTCGTAGTAGCAAAGACAATGTTTCCCAAAATGGTTGATTATCTGGAGTGTGTGATTAAAAGAGATGAATTCCAAAGCCCAAATTATGAACCTCACTTTTAATAGTAGGACTTTGGGTTAAATATTACGCTAAAAATTAATTATATCAGAACTTTCGCGGTTTACGGAACATTGGAAAGATGGATGGTGACGTATTAACCTGGATTGTGCCAAGCAACTCGAATCCATGCCGTTTGTAGAATGGAATGTTCTTTGAGTTTGATGATTCGAGATAGGCAAACTTGTTATCTTTATCGCACGTCGCTGTCGCATGCTGCATTAACGCAGAGCCTAGTCCTTTGCCGTGGTGAAGTGGATCAACTCCAAGAAGTGGTAAATACCAATGAGGCTCATTTGGGTGATAGCTACTCATTTTCTCAAATACTACTGGGCCGTCTTTCTTGGCCTCATCAGATCCACTACTTTGTAATAATGCAATCAACGGGTCAACATCAGGGTGAACGTCTGGCGGAAGCCAAAGAGCTGCGCCAGAATAGTTTCCAACGTAGTGGGCACTCTTATTTGCAAATGCTTTTCCTCCGAAAGCCTTGGCAAAGCTGGAGAAATGTGAAAGATATCTCTGCGGATCTGGCCATACCCAACGTGTGGCAGGATCAGCTACAAAGGCTAGCTTTAAGGCATCAATAACACTGCCTTCTTCTGATTCCATTGCGGTCTTTACAATTGGTATTGTCATTAAAATCTCCCTCATTTTCTATATGTCAGAAATAATTTAAGGTTTATTCTATTGCATGAGTCTCGATAGAATAATAACAATTATGGTATATTTTGATTAAGATAGTTTATGTTACAGTAAAAATAGAGGAATCAATGAGAGGCGAACACCTCGACCCCCTTATTCCTCCTAATGCACAACGTTTTTTCGCACAACAAATGAATGCTACTACTATCTCACTTCCGTCTAGTCATGCGTCACTTATATCACATCCAAATGAGGTTGCGCAACTAATCCTAAATACAACAAAAGGAAAGTAATTGATGGCTTAATGAGGATATTTTGCGGGTATTCCCTCGTCTGACTGTTACCCTTTTATGTAACGAGCTAGCTCAGCATGCCTACTGAAGATTTTCTTATGACCCCGTCCTCAGTATCTAAACTAGTTCTTTGAAAAAATTATCATTTTCCCTTTCTCTTGCCCTCCTTATTCCCATGTCCTTGAATCCCAAATTTTCAGTAACATTACTAAAAACTGAAACTACCTTATCTTCATCAAATTTATGATCGATAACTGCTCACGTTCTCATAATTAGTAAAAGTAGTAAAGGAGACCGCTAGTTAGTTCATTCACAGCCTGTTCAATATTGTCCACGGAAGGATTAAGGACGTAAAAGTACCTGGGGTGTGATTAGCCTTGTAATAAACTAGTACTTTTATCCCATTTGCAATATTTAGATTCAAGAAATCATCCAATTCCGAAACATCAAGTGTGAGAGATTTACTATAAAATTCATTGGCTTGTAACTACATTGTTAATAAATAACTAAAAATATATAGACTCATGCTTCCTATATATTTCATTTAGGATAAGTCTTTTTGTATAAATATCAGTAGTCGTAAGCATAAACGAACATAGCTACATGAACAGGTTTGTCTTCGCTAGATCCACAACTTCATCTCCTTTGCCATTAAGTACCGCCTTAATCATATAGAGTGTGAAGCCCTTGATCTGTGCCAGATTAATGCTTGGCGGCACCGATAACTCTTGTCTGTTCACAGCAACATCCACCAAGGCTGGCCCTTCATGCTCTAAAGCCTGACTTAACATTATCTTTACCTGCTCCGGTCTTTCAGCTCGCAACCCCAATATTCCAATCGCTTCAGCTAGCTTTGAGAAATCGGTTTCTGCCAACTCAGTCGCATGGGTGAGGAACCCAGCTGCCTTCATCTCAAGTTCTACAAAACTCAGAGAGCTATTGTTAAAGACAATTACTTTGATAGGCAGCTTTAATTGCATTAATGAAAGAAAGTCTCCCATGAGCATAGAGAACCCGCCGTCTCCAGAGAGGCAGATCACCTGACGATCTGGAAAGGTCTCCTGTGCTCCAATTGCTTGTGGCAGAGCATTTGCCATCGAACCATGTGAAAAAGAGCCTAGCAGCCTCCGCTTACCATTCATGTGCAAGTAACGTGCAGCCCAAATGGTGGGCGTACCAACATCACAGGTAAATATAGCATCAGTTGACGCCATCTCGTCAATTAGCTTTGCCACGTATTGAGGATGTATTGGCATCTGTCCTGTCTTGCCGATTGCATATGAGTCTAAATCCTTTCGCGCTTTTCTATAGTGGTCAAGGGATTTCTTGAGATGATGACTTTTGTCTGTTTTTTGGTTAAGCAGCGGTATCAATGCTGTCAGTGTTTCTCGGACATCTCCGACCAATCCCAAATCAACTTTTGTACGCCTACCTATCTGTTCGCCTCGAATGTCTACTTGAACAACGTATGCATGTGAAGGATAGAACTGCTGGTACGGGAAGTCAGTACCAAGCATAAGGAGCAGGTCAGAATTCATCATGGCATAGTACCCTGAAGAAAATCCAAGTAATCCAGTCATTCCTACATCGTATGGGTTTTCATATTCAATGAACTCCTTTCCCCTCATACCATGGACTATTGGAGACTGCAGAATGCCAGCAACCTCGATCAGCTCCGAATGTGTTCCAGCACAACCTGCACCGCCGAGGATAGTCACCTTTTCTGCTGGATTGAGCACATCTGCAAGCTTTGCAATTTCTTGCTTACTTGGACAGACTACTGCCTTGGATTGCTCTACGGATATGACGGGTCTATTGGACGCAGCTTCTTGGAGTGCCACATCACCCGGAAGGATAATGACAGAAACTCCAGAGAGTGAAAGGGCAGTTCGCATAGCAATATCAAGAATACGTGGAATCTGATCTGCATGAGAGACAAGCTCGCAGTAGTGACTGCATTCATTGAACAAAAGCTCAGGGTGAGTTTCTTGAAAGTATAAACTTCCTA
>Ga0193741_1000054_pt1 | contig 25051 bp, 47 predicted proteins | sample L2s2metaG_FD_143059 | JGI IMG/M metagenome (GOLD analysis project Ga0193741, IMG submission 143059) | Soil microbial communities from a riparian zone of the East river system, Colorado, United States - L2s2 | ecosystem: Environmental > Terrestrial > Soil > Riparian zone | place: USA: East River...
GAACCCGTGGCGATGTGCCCATCTTTGGATGAACCTGATACGGGTATTGATCCAGATTCTTTCTCTGAACCATTCAATCCTAAACTTAGGCATTTAGCCGAACCTCCCGCTGTCATAGTAACTCTTGCCTTTCCTTCTAACCATGCCTTTATTCTGACGCTTCCATTCCTTATCCTCACGTACTCGATACGCTTTCGCACGATAGTACGTCCAGTTACATAACTGAACTATCAGGAACAGCGCCATAAATGTGACAACCACAATGATATCCGAATCCATAGCACCCCCGTTAAGAACATCGTGCCATATGTTACATAGTGGTCGTTCTTTAAAAAGCCCCACAGGGCTATCTACTCATTGTAGCATACGGTCAGGCTGAAGTCAAGTGCGGGGATCGGGCTTAGGATACGTTCGCCTACAACTCACCTTCAGCAACCTACATACTTGTCCACGATAACGTCTGATTCCTGACCGCATTTCCACACCATGTTTAACACGCGGGAATCTAAGATGAATCAACTCATGCGTGAAATCATCAATGCTCTGTGGATGCGGTGCTCTCTTTCTTAGGTCACGACAAGCAAACCTAGGCATCCAAACTTCAGCACGATACGGTGGTCTGAATACCAGCACGTATGCGTTAGCACTCGCGGTCCACTCAATCGGACAGTGAACACTCACTGCTGGCTTACCTGTGAACATCAGCGCAGCGTAAGTGAGAATCTCAACCACTTATCTCTGCTCCTTTAGTAATGAACTCTGACTCATTGAGCATAGTTTCCACCAAAACAGCCAACTGACCCTTTGGCGAAGGTTGATCGCCTTCGTGGACTGTCTCTTCCACTACTTCCTTACACAAATCCTTCAGTACGTGATATCTAGGTTCGCTGATTTCTATACGCCTCACGATGTAACTCGCCAAAACTCAATGCTGACCAGTTCATCCGTCTTAATCAGCCTGTGCCTCTTAATCTTCTCCAGGGCTTTGGTGAATCCTGAGTTGATGTTCTTTGCGTAGACTTCCATGAAATCTGTAATTGTAACTCCATGCCTGTCTTGCAGCTTGTATCTGAACTCAAGTAGTTTCATCGTCCCACTGACTACCCTTCTTGAACCCCTTTAGAGTGACGCCGTACTCGTAGCTTACCATTCCAGTGTTGATATCGGGGGACAATTCCCGTTCGACGAGAGCTAGAGCATCTTCCAAGTTGTCTGTTTCGTAGAAGATACCATGATCTGACTCACCCTGCCACGAAGAAACTTCGTACTTGCTCTCATGTACTTTATTCAGGACCAGACCGTTATCTGCGCTCATTCGTCCTCATCCTCCTTTGTCCAACCGTCGAACCAGTTCCAACCTTTAGTACCTGGATCTTCGCAGTGAGCCTGTGCCTCTTCAAGAGTCAGTCCAGTAAGCACTACTTCGTTCTCACCATCCTGACGAAATCGAATGATCTTGTAGGTTGGCTCACTCATTCTTGAAGCCTCCCAGGTATAGCCCGTATTCGTAACTAGGCATACCCATAGGGTCAGGGCTCATTTCATTCTCAGCGAAGATAAGAGCCTCCATCACGTCATTACTAGTGAAGATGATCTCACCCTCACTCTCTCCCTGCCAAGCGAGTACCTGAAACTGGTCAGCATAGTCGCTCTTGACCCGCTTCAGAGTAAGACCGTTATCTGCGCTCATTCTTCCACCTTTCTGAGATTGCCGACGTCTACTGCCAGAACACTGACGAAAATCTGCTCTTTGCCACCACTCTCGTAAAGATACCGTGGACGGTCAAGCGCAATCAAAGCAGCCACTTGTGGTTTATCATCAGCCTTAGATTGCCGCATGTAGAATCCCCATCCGATGATGGTGCCAGTATCTTTACTGACACTGTCCAGCACCACCCAATCACCATACTTAAACCCGTTCATCAGTGACACCTTTCCTTAACAGCGTCAATGATCACGTCATAGCGGCGCACCCATTCCTTGTGCCACTCAACATTACCACCCGTTTTAATCTGTTCAGGCGTGGCACGACCGGATTCAATGTAGATGATCCAATCGTTGTGAATCCTGTGCGCTTCACTAGCATACCTTGTGGCATCATCGCACTGAACTTCCATGCGCGCGCTCGCCATAGGCGACAAGACCAGCGCAAACAGAATAATGACTACTAAGTAGCCATGAATAAGGGTCTTCATTAATAATCCTCCATCGCCATATCCATCAGCGACTTGTCGTGACCAGGCAACTTACCTTGGTCGATACCAAACTCAGTTGAGTCCCAATGCCATCCTGAGAAGTGCCAGACGACTTTGGGTTCCTTACCTGCCTCAACTTCCCAGACCAGAATCCGATCATCCTCAGGATCAGGAACTAGGATTTCTTCGGCATCCTCCTCGTAACCCGACACGTAATCCTTAGCAGGCTTGCCGTAACCCTTCTCTTCAGCCAGATACTCCAGCGCCGTATCCAAGCTATCGGTAGCCCAAGGCGGGTCTTCCAAATCACCCTTAAACTCTATTACGTAAACTTTCATCCCTGTAGCCTTTCAATCTCATTATCAAGCTGCCGCAACCACTCTCGCATATCAAGAGCGGCACGCTTAATTTCCGTATGGTCCACGATCAGAGCGACTTTTTCTTGGTCTGCACCGTGACTGTGGAACCACCGCTTAGGCACATACGTATCCGTCTTGAAAACAGACGCCATTATTTGTACTCCCTCCATGCGCGAAGAACATCACCAGGCTTAAGCACGAAGTCATGATCCCTAGTACGCTGGAACCTATGCTCTTGCTTAAGTGTCTGTTGACCCTTCTTAATCAGTGGAATGTCCCAATCCAGATAGTAGATAGGAGTCCACGCAAAGTCCACGTAGATACCTTCTGGGAGATCACCAAACGTCTTACCATCCTGATACTCAGTCTCAGGCGCAGCTTCCTTAACTGCCGCCGTGTACATACAACCGAGCGTAAAGTAATCCCATCCCCAAGGCGGGTTAAGCGTCTCACCATCCCGTTTAATCTCTGTGACTAGCGGCATCTTCATTCACCACCTGAATTAGCACTTGCCCTAGTCTATCGTCGGGGAAGAACACTGACAATGCCCTCTCCCGCAAAAGCTTGACAATATCTTCATCTGTGAGTGATACTGCGACAGACGCTAGATAAGTAATTCCACCTAGAGTATCGTGGTTTACCTGTTCGATCTTGCCCATCAGTGACCACACCCTATCTGGCCGCAACCATGACAGAACTCATCTTCATCCAGTTCTGTCAGATCATCCTTATCAACTTCAAAGACACAATCATCCCCGACCATCACCATCTGTACTAGACTATCGTGGTCGTATTCGATACCAGTCCACTCATAGTCCTCATCCCGAACCTTGACAGGGCCGAGCGTGTACCATGCGATACCGGGAGAGTCTGCAACCTTGTAGTACTTGCTGGTATCAGCTGTAGATTGCATGATTTTCATAGTCCTTTTCGATTACGATGACTTCATCGTCATCATCGATATGATCGTTGGCCTGTTCTTCGGCATGACCAAAATCATCTGCATCAAAGAACATCGACCAGCGACTGCCATCGCGGACGTGTCTTATCTTGACTTCATACTTTTCCATTCTTATCGAGCCTCCCCGCTTTCTGGGCAAGAACAGGCATCCTTCATTTGTGGATACCCACCAGTGATTTCTGGACCCATATCAATGTATCCCGTTTCGATGTAAGTTTCTTCAAAATTCTCACTACCTCGAAAGTCAATCTTGCCATAACGACCTGAGGTAATCCTTGCATCAGGGTAGAACTGAAAGATCCGTCGGTAGAAATCACGGTGTCCATGCCAACAGACAGCATAAACTTTCTTGCCTTCTTGTTGCCATCCCTGGCTTGTGCGCTGATAGGGATTCTCTGATCCATCTTCAGGTGGTAGCAGCCTTCCCTCAACACGGCAGCCAGCACCATTAGACACGTCCCTACCCTCGAACCTACAGCCGATCTGCTTTGCATACATTTCGACGTTCTTCATGGGTACGTCAAATATCTTCATCCGAATCCCAATACCTTTGCAGCCAACTTATTACGAGGATTCCTCTCGTACTCTATCTCGGCAGTATCTCGCAAATCCTCGAGATATGCGCAGAATTCTAGGTAGTAGTGCTTGTGCCTATCATCGTCTGACAGCCCAGCAGCTACACCTTGTAGATATCCCAATATAAATGAGATTGTTTTCATTACTCTCCCTGCTTTGCTTCGTAAAACTCGATCATTCTTTCGGTGCCGTACTCATCTACCAATTCTTGACTGATCCTCAGCCAGTCAGAACGACTCCACGTAAGCTTATCCAGCCGCAGCAACTCAAAGTCCTTCTGCGCCACACAAGTCTCACAACTACATGTTTGACCACACATAATCATCAGTCCTGTGCGGGACAACCCCGCATACAAGGCTGACCAACTTGTGCTCCGCAATCATTACACGGAACAGGATATGGCTGAATCTTTACGCGCTCTGGATGGATTACCTTGTTGAGAATACAGTTCATCCAGGCGATTCCGGCTATAGTAGCGATACCAATGCTTGTCTCAGCAATTGCTACTTCCATGCGCTCTTCATGTGTGAGCAGCTTAGCCATCATCCTCCTCCTTCCACTCTAGGATAGTCCAGAGGATCGCCTTTCGCACTTCCTGATCAAAACTCTTAGCACGAATCAAGATAGCATTGACTTCCACGATACCCTCGCCGTGTACGTGGTAGGCATCCCAGGCATCACTAAAAGTCTTCTCACGATCGGATGCCCTAGAAACCTCACTTGTTTTTACTGGCATCATCGCATTCTCCCGTTCATTAGAATTAGGTGGAGGTTAGGCTCCTACTAACCGGGCCTGTCCACCCGAGGCGACTCTTATCGTATTCGGTCACCTAACCTCCCCGCTACGCTAATATGACACTTCAGGCTCACCATCCACTGTTGGATAGCTGCTCACATGCCCTCACTAGCGTTATTGTTGTGGTGAGACACAACGCACGCCAACTGCCATACTAGCGTAGCGGGCAGATTAGATTTTATGGAGGTTAAGCATCTTGTGGTTCTGCATAATTGCCTAACCTCCCTAAGCTAGTGGAGGGGATTGAGAGTCGCAGCCATCACTTAGATGCCGTATGCGTTCCGAATACGGACTTCATCTCACCCATTGTCCACTAGCTTAGGCAGGTTAGTTACCCGCCTTAGTCTCTCAAATTCACGTCCAAGATTTTCCATGCGTGCTTAGGAAAATACTCAAATGCATTAAACATAACAACATTTACGCTTGTAGCGAACACTGTTACGTCAGCCCAAAGCATACCGGGACTACTACCTCTAGGCGCAATCCTTACTTTGTAGAAATGACGCCTGGGTGTCTTGAGTGGTAGTCTTACCCTTGTACTAGATTCACTGTGCATCATTAGCCTCCTAGTTGTGAGATAGCTAAGCAGGGGACGTGTAGACAACCTGCTCTCCCACGGAACCATCTACATCATTACTTAGCTACCCTGAACTACACTAACCCTGAGACTCTATTTCAGCAACCCTCAGCGTTCCGATTCCGGGGCAGGCGCCTTTATTAGCTATTGCACCCGATTAGTGTAGTTCAGGCTAGCTAAGCTAGCCACCTACTCTTTCACGTCTGTGACGCATTTCGTGAAACTCTGGAAACTCTGTGAACATCTGATATTGATGCACAATATCCTTAGTAGCACTAAGGATATGACCTTCTGCGCCATTCAACAGAACAGCACTATCTCTACCGTAGTGCCTATGATCCGTAAATTCATCCGTGAACTCTGTGAGTAGTCCTTGCAGTTCCTTTAATCTTTCAACTGTCATTCTTTCCTCCCGTTGCTTAGCTACCCTAAGCTAGTGAGTTACCGCAATACAGGCACGTTACCCATCGGCGGTTGAGTAGTCAGACTCGTCAGCGACTCACTGCTACTCACTAGCTTAGGCTAGCTAAGCTAGCCGTTAGTTCTTGACGATGTAATGCCTTACTTCACCATCTTCGAGAGTTACTCGATAAACAGTGAACTCCTTAACTTCTAGGATTATTTCGGACTTAGCCACGCTTGTAGACCTTACGGACACTTGCGCGGATATCGCGATCCCTGCGATCAAGCGGGAACTGATAAACGACGTTGTGCAGACTCCTAAGAGTAGGACTGATAGGAGCAGTCTGGGCACTAGCGGTATTAGGCGCAATAACTGCCGTTGCTGCAATAACCAGTGTTGCAATTGCCCTACGCATTGTTTTACTACCTCCGTTGTTAGGTTACTGAGCTAGCAAAAGCAACTACACGGTCGTCTTATAGGTTGCAACCATGCAACTATGCGGTCGTCTTACATTGCTAGCTTAGTAACCTAACGATTGCTAGCCGGGCCTTGCACCCCGTCCAAGTCAATTCGCTAGATTGGTCAATCGTTAGGTTACTAAGCCAGTCACCAGAATTGGATAGCTAATCCCATTCCACCGTTGCTAGCAAAACAGCTTCAGCATCTGGCATTGCATTGACTGGCTTAGTAACCTAGTCGCAACCTACGCAAGTAGATTACTGACTAGATTACTCTTTGTGCTACGCAGCAGCAGTAGCCTGCGCAGCGACTCGCTCGATATGCAGAATGAAAACCTCATCACCCTGACGCTTAACGAGGATAGGACCCTCAGGATTCTCTTCAGAAACGAGGATTCCAGCCTCAGTAGCGACACCGCGAAAGCCCTGATAGAGAGCCGAAGCTTTCTTATCCTTGAACTCCAGCGGCCACACCTCGCGAGGATCAACACCAGCCTCATCCGACTCGACAAACTGAGTCAGCTTAGGCTTGTAGACATTCCGCGCCCGACCCGCCATAAGCTCAGCAATACGCTCAGGCGAAAGACCCGTCATGCCACCATTGCCATTAGTACCGGCCATAGTGTTTAGCCTCCCGTTGGATTGTATGTTCCTTACTTCCCTACTACCGATTGTAGCAGGAGAAAGTCTCCATGTCAAGTTTCGTGGAGACTTTTTTCTGCTAAACGGCCAACTCTCTCCCGTTCTTGAAAACCTTAGCGATGTAGTTACCTTGACTGTTAGAACTACGCCACCGCAACGCAAACCTAGCGCCATCCGTGACAGAGGGAAAATCCCTAGTCAGGATACTACTAGCACCAGCAATGGTGTATTTAACCGTTACCATGTGTATCCTTCCTGCCATCCGTAACCGTCGTGCTAGGCGTGTTGGGTGGATGGCGCAACTTCAGTGACTTTATACGTATCCGAAGCCATCTTTATCATCTTATGTAACTCTCTCTAGTACTTATCCCGGAGTAATTGACTTTACCAGCTTCATACTACTCCGTAATTTCCCCCTCTCCCGCCAGTGTAGAGATGCTAAGGTTGAGAGGAACACCTGTTCGTCTCCTGCCCTACTCCGGGAGATTACTGACAATACAAAACTACGTCGTCTTGCCAGTTAGGCGCGTAAAACCGCCTACCATTCGGAGCGGGGTATGTGCGACCCTTGCGACTTCTTCGTGCAGTGCCGGTTTTTCCTTCAAAAGCTCCGACTCCATTATTCAGGTCGCGCAGTGATACTTTTTCTAGCCCGGATTCTGTACGAATCAGAGCAAAGCCTTTCTGTGCGGGGTTTTTCTTACGAGCCCCCGACATTAGACTTTGAATCTTTTCGGGGCTAAGTCCTTCCATGTATGTTATCCCCTTTCCTTTCCTACACTCCATTTTACAGTACGAATACTGTAAAGTCAAGTCTAGGAGCAGGGTATAGGGCGGAATATCCGCCCTATACCCTACTATGTATGTCAGTCGTAGTCCTTTGTGGTGCCGATAATGTGTTGATACTTCAGAGTATCCGACTGTGGTGTCTCCACCGCTGACGTAGTAGTGCTGGCGCGGCGTGAGGTAATATTCACTACCTCATTGACGCTAGGATCGTAGAGGTTCCGCCTGCGATATGTGCAACCGCTGCCCATATCATTCTCAGTACCCGGCGCGACACCAACTACACGCCCTGACTGACTCCAGAAGTCACGACTAGCGCGAACCTTCCGATTGTGATTAGGAACAAAGTCTGGCGGAAGATCACCACTGCCGACCTCGATGATGCGACTATCGAAAATCGAAGTAAACTCCTCGATCAGACGCTGATTCCTACGCTCCTGATCCTCCCGCTCGATCCGCCGTTTCTGACTGGCGTTCATTGTGCGTCCCTCCGTTCCTAGTGGACTATGTTTACTGCTCTAAGTTCAGTATGACAGACACAAGCATGACAATCAAGAGAAATATGTAAAGAGACTGTAAAGATAATCAAGACATTGAAGCGGGTATATCCACCACTAACTGCGATCGCTGTTTTTGTTTCCGATAATATGTGTAACCGACTGACGACTGAGTAACGTAGGTACAATGCGGGCGTCACCCGACAAGGGGGAAACCTCAAGCATGGAACCAGAATCCAATGAGTTTGAGGAACTTATGAAGGATGAGAGTCTCACTCAGGAATCCCTGAATGAGAAGCTTCAACAGTATCGTGCTGCTGTTGAACAGGAGTTTGAGTCGTCTGTAAAGACCGACCCAGATAACCTGACTGAGCATATGCACGAGTTCTTCAAGCAAAACACAGCTCAGGCTGCTGCTCAGATCGTATGGCTGGCTCACAATGCTGAAAGCGAGTCTGTACGTAAAGACCTGCTTAAGTATATTGTCGATAGAGGTCTTGAGGATGCCAAGAAGGACGGCGATCCTATCATGGAAGCTCTAAGCAAGCTTCAGAAGGGTACCTCAAATAGCCACAGCGACACCACAAGCTGAGCCTGGTGTAGATTTTCCCACGCTGCTCGATGCAATCGAGTTTAAGCCCCATTCCGATGGACAGCGTGAGTATCTCTTTAGTGACGCAAGATTCAACATTCCTTGTTGTGGCCGACGTTGGGGAAAATCACAGGCCGCTGGCAGGAGAATGACGTACAAGTCGTTTGTGCCCGATTCGTATAACTGGATTGTTGGCCCGACTTACGGCCTGGGAGAGAAGGAGTTCCGCGTAGTCTGGAACGACTATGAGAAGTTGGGACTCCTAAAACACTGCAAGAAGAGTTACGATGCCAAGCAAGGTAATATGCGTATTCTTACTCCGTGGAAGTCTGTAGTACAGGTAGTAAGCGCAGAGAAACAGGCATCACTACTAGGAGAAGGACTTTCTCATGTCATCATGTCAGAGGCCGCCCAACACAGTCGATCTACGTGGGAGCAATATATTGAACCCGCCCTATCCGACCTACGTGGATCAGCCGACTTTCCCTCCACTCCAAAGGGTTACAACTGGTATCACGGGGTATGGATGCTTGGACAAAGTTCGGCACCGAACAGTACCTCTACACATCACCCTGATTATCGCAGTTGGAGCTTTCCTACTTGGACTAACGCCGTTCGTTATCCTGGTGGTCTAGAGAATGACGAGATTCAAAGAGTAAGACAGATCGTAAGTAAGATTTTCTTCGATCAGGAGTATGGCGCCAGCTTTACTGCTGTCACAGGGAGTATTTATGAAGAGTGGGAAGAGAGTCTCCACGTACAACCAGTCGTCTACAATCCTGCCCTCCCCAATTACCAAGCCTACGACTACGGATTCGTCAATCCGTTTGTGTGTCTGGATATACAAGTGGCAGCGGACGAATCTGTTCACGTATGGCGTGAATACTATGGGCGCTATAAGTCAACAATGGAACATGGATACGCTCTAAGGGATAGGGAGAACCCACCTAAGTATAGAGTAGATGCAAGATGGGGCGATCCGCGTGGAGCAGACGAAGCTGCTACTCTTGCGCTCATCATCGGTTACATCGGCTCGTTTGATGTTCCGTGGAAACAGTCTGTAGAAGAGATTAGGCGTCGTCTGAAGGCTCGGCCGCAGCCTAGACTAGTAATTGATCCTAGTTGTACTAACCTCGTTCGTGAGATGCCACAGTTGCATGTAAAGCCACTGGCTAGGAACTCACAGCAGGATCTAAATGAGCAGGGCGGCGATGGCAACCTTCAGCATAAGGTTGACGATCACTGTTGCGATGCTCTGAGATATTTCATTGGCCCACACTTTGTGGCTGGTGCTGGGTCCCATCTGACTGATGTATATGGAGAGAACTACACAGGTAGCGAAAGCTATGACGTGTTTACAACTCTAACGGGAGACACATCGGTAATTCTTGATGAGGAGTTGAGTCTACGTGGGATTTAGAGAGTGGGCAACGTCACCCGGCAGGCAATTCCAAGAACGGGAGCCCGCACGTAAAGCCGCTAAGGGTGTAACGATGCAGGCGTCAGGTCAGATAGATCCGCCTGACATTGATAATGAGTCCGGTTCAGGGATGCCGGTAAGAATTAGAGAAATGGTGCCGGAGCTATCTTCGCCGTTCCAGCGTGCGAATGTCTACGCCAAAATGATGAATGATAGTGCTGTAGATGTAAGTATGCGAGTCTACAAGACTCCGGTACTAGGCTCAGAATTTTTCATGGAGCCTTACAGCGATGATCCGATGGATCAGGAGATTTCCGAATTCATCTGGGCTAACTTGGCTGGAGGCATGAGCGCACCCTTCTTGAATGCTTTGGAGGATATCCTCGCTATGTATGAGGATGGATACTCCGTACTTGAGAAGGTATACGAGCGCAGAGAATGGTCACCAAAACGGGCACAGGCGAATACTCGTCAGTTTGTCATGCTTAAGAAGCTTGCTCCTAGACCCGCAGGAACCGTCAAGGAAATCATCTACGATGATAATGGTGGTCCTGAGACGGTAGTGCATAATGCCATTCGTGCGGATGGTAAGGTAGAGGAAGTTGAGCTTGATATTTCAGACGTAGTGATTTTCACCTTTAACAGAAAGGGTGGTGATCTTCAGGGGAAGAGTCTACTGCGTACTGCGTACCCACACTGGTACTACAAGACGCATATGTACAAGATTGATGCGATTCAGAAGGAACGTTTCAGTCTCGGTGTCTTGAAGGGAAGATTGCTGCCAGGTTTTAGTCCTGGAGATAAAGCTGTTCTTAGACGGCTACTGCGGAATTACCGTACTAACGAAGAAGCATTCATGCTGTTAACTCCCAACGTTGATGTTGAAGTTGAGTTCCCTCCCGGTACGCCAGTAGACGTGATGAAGTCCGCTAATCATCATAATACGATGATTCTGTTTAATGTGCTGGCTCAGTTCCTTGGGTTGGGTACTACCTCAGAGGGTGGTGGGAGAGCTACAGCAGGTACGGGCGCTGATATGTTCATGAAGAGTCTGCGGTTTGTTGCTAATCAGATTACGCAGGCTATCAACATGTACGTGATCCCGGAGCTAGTCGTATGGAATTTTCCAACAACAAACTTCCCACAGCTACAGGTCAGGAACATCGGTGAGACACGCGATCTTCAGATGTTCGCCTCTGGCATGGCTAATCTCTTTGCTCAAGATGCCTTCACTAAGGGTCATCTTGATACAGAGAATTGGCTGAGGAAAATCTTCGACGCTCCTGCTATCTCAGAAGAAGCACATGCGGCTGGTATTAAACAGGCCGAACAAGCCGATCCTAAGCTCAATGGTAATGGGACGACAACCGAAACCAGAGCAAGAGAAGCGATTCGGAGACAAGGAAATGTTAGAGGAGAAACTACCGGATACGTCGGTAAGCCCCCCAACGCAGCCAGTTAGTTCTGATTTCAGAGTCGGGACATATTTTAACACTGGCGCGGGGTTGTACTATGTTGTCAAACTTACCGACAAAAAGGTCCTCATCGAGAATTGCTACACGAATCAAGTCAAGTGGCAAGATACCAAAGTCTTTAATAGAGCTAGGAAGGAGGTGATTCAGCTTAATGGAGACGATTCTAACTGAAGCACCTGTGCAGGCAGTTGAGGCAGACGGCCCGGTTTGGGTTGAAGCTATGCCTGCTCGGGTTTATAAGACTCCATTCTACGGTGATGTACCTATTACTCCTGAGAAGTTGCAGAATTTCATCAAGAACTTCAAGGAGAACGTTCGTGGAGTGGATATCGCGGTTGACTTTGAACACGGTGAAGATCCTGCTAAGGGTAAAAAGGCTGCTGGATGGTACAAGGACTTCAAGATTGCGCCGTCTAGTAAAGACCCCAACTCAGTATCACTATGGGGTCAAGTTGAATTCACCGAGGAGGCAAAGTCAGAAATCAAAGACAATCAGTGGAAGTATCATTCACTAGATTGGCGTGACGAGTGGGAGGATACTGACGGAAATAAATACACAGACGTCATCTTTGGTGGCGGTCTAACGAACAGACCTGTTGCCAAGAATATTCTGCCGATTAACTTCAGTGAGAGCATGTGGGAAAGTCTGGATGATGATGGTAAGAAGCAGCTAGGTGAAGCTGTTCTCACTGCATTGGGAGAACATAAGGAAGTGGAGCATTCTGAGCCAGGTACAGGTAGTCCACCTGAGCCTAGGTTGGACGATGAATCTGGTATCAATGATCCAGCTATCACGGAAGGTTGGCGGCGAGATACACCACCGCCTGAAGGAACACCGCAAGACCCACCACAGTCGAGAGGAGGTAGTAAAGTGGGAGCAGAGTTCGTTTTTGCTGAGAAGAATGCCCATGAGCTTTTGAACGTATTGGAGCTTCAGGGCGATGCAAAGCCTGATGAGGTTGTAACAAAGCTTAAGACAGTTGTTGGTGATCTTGCTGAGCTTAGGCAGAATCAGAGCGCAAGTGAGCAGGAGAAGCAGTTCTCTGAACAGTATCCTCAGTTCTGGGAAGAGCACAATAAGCTCATGAAGAAGAGTCGTGAGCATGAGGCCGTCAAGTTCTCTGAGTCGATTAAGCCTATTCGTAAGGCTGAAGGTATGGGACTCAAGACAACTCATGAGGGTCTTAGTACTATGGCACTTGAGAAGGTCCAGGAAGTTCATATCAAGTTCGCTGAAGGTAGCGTTACTATGGAGGACTTTGAGGAGTGTCTCAGGACGATCATGAACGGCGGTATTGTTAAGTTCGGTGAACTCGGTAGTGGTAAGGACGAGGACAGCGTACCGGACGTCGATACCGATACGGCTTCTGGAGTTGTTGGAGCGAAGAAGGTATTCGCAGAAGTACTCCAGAAGGTTCAGAAGGAAAATCCTGACAAGACCTTTAGTGAACAGTACAAGATGGCTGCTGCGAAGCATCCTGATCTTGCTGCTGCCGCTAAGGTCAGTCTGCCTGGTTAGTAAAGGGGGTGTGATAAATGGCTCACGGTAACTTCGTTCTAGATAAGGGTTATAACGCTGCTGCTGCTATTACTAAGTACAGAGCAGTGAAATACTCAGCTGCTGAGACAGTCACTCCTGTTACTGGCATTGCAGATGTTGTAGCAGGATGGGCACAGTTTGCAGTATCGGCTGCTGAAATTCTCAAGGGCAAGGGTTGCTCTACGAGAGTGATGGGCGTTACTGAGGCTGAAGCTGCTGGCGCTATTGCCATCGGTGCTAGGTGTCAGCTTGAAGCTGATGGTCGAGTAAGTGCTGTTGTTGCTGCATCCGGTAAGCGCATTGTTGGTACATGCGTCGGTCACGCTGCTGGTGCCGCTGGTGAGCGGATTGCTATGCGGCTTGATCTTGAAGGCGCACTAGCCTAGAAAGGGGGTGTTTCTACTAAATGTATGATCCTGGTACACTTTACCAAGACCCTATCCTGACCAACTTCTCTGTTGGTTATCAGGACCAGGCTCTCTATGGTGAGCGTATCCTTCCTGTTACTCCTGTTAGAACTCAGAGTGGTAGGTATCGCGTCTTTGATAGGTCGAACTGGCTGATTCATGAGTCTAGGCGTGAACCGGGTACGGTTGCTAACGAGATTCAGGGTGGGAAGTGGAGTGAGGACTTCTTCGCTACTGAAGAGCATTCACTTCAGGCTCCTATTCTTGATGAAGAAAGGCAGCAGCTTACTTCTCAGGGTGGACTTGCCAACGATGTATTCGGTGGTGATCTTTCCATTGATCCTGAGTTGGATGCTACTGCTCTGGTTATGCGTTCGCTGCTGCTTGATCATGAGCTAGTGGTATCAACTCTAGTTCGTAATCCGGCGAACTACGGCGCACCTAATAAGATCACTCTTGTTGGTGCTTCGCAGTTTGACGATTACACTGGTGGCGAGGCTTCTACGTCTAACCCTGTTAGTGCGATCATGGTTGGTATGAGAGCCATCTATGCTGCTACTGGTCGTTACCCGAACACGCTGGCAGTTCCTGGTTTGGGTATGCAGTACATCGAGAACCATCCTCGTGTTGTTGCTCGTTTCAAGAACTTCCAGTTGAGTGCTCCTGAGGCGTTCCGTATTCTTACGGGATTCGATGGAGTTATTCTCCCGGTTGATTCGGTCTACAACGCTGCGGATCATATTGATGCTACTGAGGCAATTACTTCATTCTGGGGTAAGGACGTTTGGCTCGGTATCGTTGATCCTAACCCTGGTCAGAAGACGTTCACGTTTGGTAAGACGTTTGCACAAATCTACCCTGATGGTACTGTTCGGCCTACGGATAGATGGCGTGAGGAAGCTCGCAAGGCGGACGTCGTTCGTACTTCATACAAGTGGGATACGAAGATTGTTGCTGCTGGCGCAGGCTACCTGATCACAAACGCCTTCTCTGCCGGTGCTTTCTAAGATAGGGGGGTGACATAAACAGATGACTTACTACGCATGGTCGCCTATTCCTACTGACCACAACGAATTCGGTCAGCCTACTAAGAGGATCGAAGTAGGAGATACGGTAACTGCTGATAAGGTAGGAGTGTCGAAGGAAGAGTTCGAGTATCTGATCGAAGCTGGTGCAGTTCGTGAAGAGAAGTATCCTGAGGATCTCGCTCCTAATCAGTCTCCTAATGAGCTAGAGCGTCAGCAAAGAAGAGAAATGCTGCTTGGCAATCTAAGTCCTGAAGCTCGCGAAGAGTTGATGGAACAGATTGAAGAGGCTCGAACTGATCCTGAGACTGAAGAAGCAGTTAGTAGTGACAAAGGCGAGCCTGGTCAGTAATGGCTGAGATTCTGGCTTCGCTAGATGATATTAATGCCCATCTACCGGGTCGGGACACCGGAGGTACTACGTCGGGCTATCCTGTCGTCGTAGAAGCTACAGAAGAGAACACGTATATTCTACAAGTCAGTATAGCCCGAGTAGTCCGGGCCAATCTATCAAGTGTGGTGGACTCTGCCACCTTGATGGGTTGGAGTACTCCCGATGATACGCCAGATTCAGTAAGAGAGATCGCTGCAATGCTCATTGCCAGCGATTTGTACTTCAATCATGCTTCACGTACCAATCTCACAATTGAGGAAAGAAACTTCGCTCAGTTATTGTATGACAGGGCGATGGTAATGATCCAAAAGATCCTCGACGGCATTATCGTGCTAGGACCTGAAGTACCTACCGAGACTGCTGCGATGAGCGAAGATGACTTCTGGCCTGTTGATGACACTGACAGAGCCTTTACGATGAGTATGGACCTGTAGCGTTATGGCTGGTTCTGCTTTCGGTAAGATCGTAGTTGCCACCCAGATTGAATACGCGATACGCGACCTATTGAAACTCTACTTTCCCATGTATTTACGGGAGATAGAGAGAATTATGTCGTGGGAGAGAGAAGAGTTGCCTACACCACGCAACTATACCAACAGGAATACGTTTGACGCCCTACCGGGCGAAGAACTGCCTAAGGTGGTTGTGATCAGTCCTGGACTACTAGAGCCTCCTGAAAGAGTTACAGGTGATGGAGACTATAGAGCAACATGGCAGGTAGGTGTAGGAGTAGCTATCGCGGCCAGAACCGAGGAAGAAGCCGATTTCCAAGTTAAGATGTATGCAGCCGCAGTTAGAGGTATTGTGCTGCACAACAAAAGCATGGGTCGGGACGATATCGTCGGTGTCTACTGGCTGGATGAGAACTATGATGATCTGCCGATTGACGACCAACACGCAAACTACAAAGCAGCCGGTAACTTTTTCGGTGTAGAGGTAGAGGGCACGATTAATACGTTCATGCGTCCTCCGCTTATTACAGAAGCTGCACAGGAACTCGGAGAAATCGAGAAGGTTATCGTTACGTTTCCTGAAGTGCCCCATGAGGTTGTGACTGAAGAAGAATGAGATTTGAAGTTGTAATCTTTGGCGACAAGGTGGTAGCCACTCAATTTACGCGCATGGGGCAGAGAGCGGCTAATGCTGCTCCTGCCCTGCGTAACGTGGGTGAGTATCTCATGCAGGTTACGGATACTCAATTCTCTTCTCAAGGTCGTAGGGGTGGAGGTTCGTGGGCAAGGCTGAGCCCACAGTGGTTGTTCAGAAAACAACGTCTAGGTCACGATCCACGTATTCTACATATGAGTGGTGCCCTTAGGCGTAGTGTTACCAAATGGAACGCAAGAGGATCAACGCATCAGGTAACCGACACACAACTGATCTTTGGTACTAATCTGCCCTATGCTGGCAGACACCAGTTCGGTTATGAGACTACGCCTAAGCGTGAATTCCTGAAAGTAACTGACAGAGATAGAGTGCATATGAGAAACCTAATTCGTGACCATCTGATGGAAGCCTGGAGGGGTGGTAGACTTGCCTAACTTCAAAGTACCGCTCCATGTACCGACTGCTCAGCAGTTGGTTAGCGGTAGAACAGTAGCTCCGGGTGAAACCTTCAATCTTACTGCGAAAGAGATTGAAGAGAATCAGGAGCTAATTGATCAAGGAATGTTGATGAAAGCAGAAGGAAGGGGGTGACAAGTAAATGCCAAGACCCGGTACGAATCTAGTACTAAGAGAGACACCCCCGACCAGACAGGCTGCTACTGATACAGGAGTATGGTTTGTTGAGGGACTAACTGAGAAGGGTCCAGTTAATGAGGCTCTGTTGATTACGAGTCTTACCGAGTACGAACGCTACTACGGAGCAAGAGTTTCGTATGGTCACTTGTACGATGCTCTTGACGTGTTCTTCCGTGAGGGAGGCAGTAGAGCGTATGTAGGCCGTCTCGTTGGACCTGCTGCACTAGCAGCCTCAGTTATCCTACAGAACTCTACTCCCGCTAACACGCTGAAGGTCGCAGCTAAAAGCCCTGGCGAGTGGGGAAATGCTCTTAACGTACAAGTCCTAGCTGGTGGAGTAGGTGGCACGTTTGTCCTGCTTATTACACATGATACGCTGGGAGAACTAGAAAGGTCGCCCGATCTTCTTGATGAGGCTGCTGCAATTGAATGGGCTAGTAACAGTGACTACATCGTTGTTACTGATGAAGTAGCTGCGGGTGATCCCGCGGTTGGTGGCCCGTTCAATCTTGCGGGTGGTGTAGACGATCGTGCATCCATTCTGGACTCCCACTGGACTGCTGGCCTTGGACTGTTTGTGAAGGATCTAGGTCCTGGTCAGGTATCCATGCCTGGTAGGACTAGTTCTACGAATCATACTGCCTTGCAGAACCATGCTCAGGCAAATAGTAGAGTTGCGCTTCTTGACTCAGTTAACAGTAATGTCAAGGCAACTCTACTTGCACAGGCTCAGGCATTGCAGCTTGCTAATGGTAAGTGGTCTGCGATCTTTGGACCTTGGCTCACATGCCCAGGGGTTATCCCTGGTACTGATAGAACAGTAGCTCCTTCTGCTCTTGTTGCAGGTGCTATTGCAAGGACAGACGCTGCTGGTGGTTCACCCAACACTCCGGCTGCTGGTGAGAATGGTCAGGCATTGTTCTGTAATGGACTTGCTGCTGGCCCGCTTACCGATGCAGACCGTGAGGATCTAAACGAAGAGGGTCATAACGCCATCATCATGAAGTACGGTGGTGTTCGTATCTACGGTTGGCGTTCGCTTGCTGATCCTGTATCAGAAAGTGGTTGGATCAACTTTGCGAATGTTCGTCTTGTCATGGAGATTGCATCCGTCGCAGATGCGATTGGTGAAGGCTATCTCTTCGACGAGGTTGATGGACAGGCAAGAAAGATTGGTGAATATGGCGGTGCCCTAACTGGAATGCTTACTCCGTATTGGTCTATTGGTAGTCTCTACGGCCTGACGCCGGATGAAGCGTTCTTGGTTGATGTTGGTCCCGGTGTGAATACACCTACCACCATCGCCAATCTTGAACTCAGAGCAATCATCATGCTAAAGCCTTCTCCGTTTGCTGAAGAGATTACTCTTGAGCTGGTTAAGGCCCGCGTGACCGACGTTATTCCTACATAGAAGGGGGTGAATGAGTAATGCCTACTATTCAGGGAACAAGGCAGGATACCTGGAATGTCACTGTTTCCGTTGAGGACGTGACTAATCCTAACAGACCGCTCATGCCCCTAGGTACATGGGATAAGAAGTCTGGTGGTGCAGTAGACTCGGAGGAATACAAGTACAATCCGGGTGCTATGGCTGAAGCAGTATCTCTCGGTGGTCGTAAGAATGTCGAGAATATTGTTGTCAGTCGTCTGTATCGTCTTGTCAGAGATCATGAAAATCTGTCAAGAAGGATGATTGCAGGTGTTGGTAAGGCCAGAGCGGTTGTCTCTCAGCATCCTCTGGATATTGATGGACACGCCTTTGGTCGTCCTATCGTATGGAGTGGTACGCTTAAGCGTTGGACTCCACCGGAAGTGGATTCCGAAAGTTCGGATGCTGCATTGGTTGAAATGGAGATTACTCCTGAAGGTCAGCCTGTAGCGTAAGATAACAAAGGAGAGAGAAATGACTGATCTAGTAGACGAAGTTGATCCACTGGAGGAAACCCTAACTACTGATGAGGTTCCCTCCCCAAATGAGTCTCTTGCTGATCGCCTGCGAAGGAGTCGTAAGCAGGTTGCTGCGAATAAGACTCATGACGAAGATATCCCTGGTTACGAGGGAGCGTTGTTCTGTCGCTATCGTTTGATGAGTGGCGACGAACTTGATGATATCCTGAAGAAAGCAAGACAGCGAACTAAGAATAGAGCTGAGATTAACCTGATCGTTACACTTGACAACATCATCGAGTCTTGTGAGGAATTCTACGTTAGAGAGGGCGGCAAGGAGATTCCGCTGAGGGAGCATGAGACTTATAAGGGACCTCGAGATTTCCCTGTTAAGTATGATGCGAACTTGGCGGAATATCTCCAATTTGCCAATGAGTTGCCTGATCCTCCGACAGCTAGAAGTGTTGTACTAGGTCTGTTTGGTGGCAATGACGTAGCAGCTTCTACACATGGCGCGAAGATTTCACGGTGGATGATGCAAGGTGGCTCTGAACTGGATATGATGCTGGGGGGGATTTAGGGGGTATAGAGGTTGAAACCTCCGCAGCTATAGTGTTGGCAGGTATGCCTATTGACAAGTTCCTTGAGATGGAAGATGTGTTTATGAGGAACTTGTGGGTCGTGATTGCCAACAGGGTACTTGAAGTAAAAGACAAACAGCTTCAGGTGCTTGCTCGTAGAATCGCCAACGATGTATGGAGCGCGGTTAAGAAGTGAGTACGCCTGAGAATCGCGTAGATATCCGAACGAGGCTGATCGGTATTCGTCAGTTCCTTCGGGACTCATATGCTGCCGCAACAGCCATGAATCGTATGGGTGTTGCGGCAGATGCCGCCGGTGCGGGTATGAAACGCGCCACACACAACTCTTTTTTGTGGAATCAGGCACTCTTTACTCTTCATCGTTACGTATACAACGCCACTCTTGCTATGACGGCCTTAGGTGTAGTAGCAGCGGGTACTGGTATCAAGTTCAATGCCAGCGTTGAACGTACTACAATTGCTCTGGAATACTTAACAGGAAGTGAGATTGAAGCTCAGGACCAGCTTAAAGAATTTCTGAGGATCGCGAGAGAAACGACTTTTCTGCCAAATCAGGTAATTGGTGCAGGACAGCAGCTTAGAGCATTCGGCTTTACTGCTGAGGAGACGAATAGAACCCTGCGAGCTACAGCAGCTTCTATTGCGGCGCTGAATCGTCCGCAAGCTGATATTGACAGGATCATCCTAGCTTTCGTTCAGATGAGAGCAAAGGGCAGATTGATGGGCGAGGAACTTAGGCAGTTGGCAAACGCCAATATTCCCGTCTACAAGTATCTAGCTGCTGCTTTCGGTGAAAATGTAACTCAGCTCAATAAAATTGGTGATGCTCGAATTCCAGCACAACAGGGTATTGAGGCGATTCTTGCTGGTCTAGAAAGAGACTACGGTGATATCAGTGAACGTATCGCTGGCACCACGTCTGGACAGTTTGAGATTCTGAAAGGCGATCTTCAAGCTATTTTGGGCGGCGGTACAATAACTATGTTCAATCAACTTGCTGGTGGTTTGCAGAGAGTCACGAATGTCACCGGAAAGATGTTCAATGCGGTAGTGGATAATCAAGCTACTTTCTACGATTTGGTTAGAATTCTTGATGAGTCCACTGGTAACGCATATCATTTTGAGACCGCAGTAAGAACGACCCACGACACTTTGTTGGCTTTCAGAGATAGTGCCGGGTTGGCTATTAATGTGCTGACTCCGTTTGTCAAGTTGTTACTCTTAGCTACATGGGCAACTCTTGAGATTACGACAGCTGTGCTGGGTTTTATAAACCTCGGGGGCGAGCCACTTGTCTGGGTTTTGAGGCTTATCGTTGCTTGGATGGTTGCTGAGAGAATCGCACTCAAGCTGATCTTCCTATGGACTAATAGGGCTACTGCGGCTAAGATTCTTTCTGTGTTCTGGAACAGAAGATTGGCAGCAGTAATACGTATTCTCACGTTCTGGAAGGGTGCAGAAACGATTGCTACTCAGGTAAGCACAGTCGAGACTAGATGGAACACACTAGCTCAGAAACATGCGATGGTGATGGAGGCCCGTAGGGCTAGAATGTTGAAGGGTGCTATGGTGCCTACTCTTTGGACTGTCGTGGCGGCACAAATTGCGATGTTGGCTACCAATCCATTCTTCTGGCTTGCCGTTGCAGGTATCGCTCTAGCGGCTGCGCTGACTTTCCTATGGTTTAAGTTTGAAAGACTTAGGCCTATCATCGCAGGACTAATGCTTTTCCTGAGTCCGATGGTTCTCTTATTCTTGCTTCTGGCAGAGAACATAGAAAGAGTTGGTGCTGCGCTAGATAGTATCGGTGGTAAGTTTGATGCTCTAGAAAACTGGTTGCCTGATTGGGGTCAAATGTCAGGTCTGGATATCGCAGGTGCATTGTTTGGTGGCGGTGGCGGTGTTGAGCAAGTAGCTGCTCCTAGAGTTGCTCCGACTACGGGTGTCGCGGATTCAATGGCAGCTATGGGTCTTGCTCTCGGACAGCTTGAAGCTGCGCCTGTCAATATCGACGGTAGAGAAGTTGCTGAAATCGTATTCAGGCACAAGAATGATAGGATCGCTCGTAGATAATGGCTAGGGGAGAAATCACTATCAAGACTGTTAGTGCGCCTAAGCTGAGTGTTACTTGTTTGATGGGTGCTGATCCCCCCAAGCCAACGGGAGGATACGGGGGATGGGAAGTTGTACCTCGTCCTAGAAGAGTGGCTTTGACACAGTGGAGAGGTAGAGAACCGTTGCAGATGGAAGTACCTATCGTACTAGATGGATGGAAGCAGAACGACTCCGTAGAGTACGACTGCACTAAGCTGGAGAGGATGGCACTCCCATATGTCAAAGAACCTCCGGCGGTTAAGCTAGTTGGTACAGCAGTTCCTCACAATGATCTTGATTGGATCATTCAGGACATTCAGTGGGGCGATGCGATGAAGATGACTAATGGGGATCGCGCTAGACAGGAAGCCGTCTTGATTGTGATTAGCAAAATCGATATTGATAAAGTGAGACTCACTGCTGCTGCCAAGACTAGGGCTAAGAAAGGCCGTAAGTAATGGGCAAGTCTATCAACAAGGTTCGGAATAAGCTTGCGCTCTCCAAGTTGGATAGCCAGCGCGAACTCATTTCCGAGGACTTGGATATCAGCCAGCTTGCGTTCATCACGCGCAAATTGCCCACGATGCGGTTTGATGAGTCGGTCACCAACGGAGAAGTGGTGAGGACTATTGAAGGTGCCTCTACCGTTGTTATGACGGTGAATGACCACTATGGCCTGATTAAGCGGTCGGGTAGACTGGCACAGGCTGTTGATATCAAGATTGATGGACTCTGGTTCCGCCTGGTAAAGGTAAGAAAGCAGGGAGAGGATATTCAGCTAACGTTTGAGAACAGAGAGATTGCTGTTCTACGTACCTATAATGAGCGGCGCGTTATCGGATGGGGTAAGATGCGACGCGCAAGGTTCATTCAGATTCTGGTGCAAGAAGTCAAAGAATTTCGGATTCCGTTTGAGTGTCCTGATCTTAAGAAGCCCAAGCAGGTTAAGAATAAAGCTGAGAAAGCTAAGGAACGTGCGCCCGGTTTTGGGTTTGGTGACTATCAGGAGCCTAAGTATGACGCGCCTGGTAAATTCGGACTGACCATCAAAGGACAGCAGGCATCTAGAAATCAGCTTGACAACCTTGAGCAGATGCTAGATGTTGGTCTAGGTATGCTGCTTAAGCGTAAGCTTTTGGTCTGCGCTGTTATGACCGTAATTCAGGAAGCCTCAGCTAATAACCTTCCTTTTGGTCATTCTTCGTCTGTAGGTATGTTCCAGGAGATTGATATTTGGGGATCTGTTGCTGAACGTATGAATATTCCGAGAGCCTCCAAGCGGTTCTTCGATAAAGCTGTAGCATATGATAGAGTCAATCCTTCCGCAGAATATTGGGAAGTCTGTCAGGCAGCACAGCGCTCCGCATTTCCTAAGGCTTATGCTGCTCATAGGAAAGAAGCTGAGAGAATTGTTACAGCTTTTGGTGTCGCTGGTGGGGATCTTGGAACGGCGTCAGATGTTGCTGCTGCTAACTGGCAGGTTCCTATTGATGAATCTGATATCGACAAGTACCAATTCACTCGCGGTCGTTCTAAGATTCTCCCTGGTGGTAGGAGAGGATGGGAGAAGGAGGACTCTTGGGAGTGCATTCTTAGATTAGCTGCTGAGGTAAATTGGCGAGCCTTCGAAGTCAGTGGAACTGTCTACTTCACCACAGATACGCACCTATTCAAGAGTGCTCCCCGCATGAGGATAAGCGAAGAGTCGGATGGAGTTGATTGGATTGACTTCGATTACGATATTGGCAAGAAAAACGCTACCATTACTGTAACAGCGCGCTTGAATAGATGGGCTGCGCCACCGGGTACTATTATTGAAATCTTTGATTCTGGCCCTGCTAATGGTAGGTGGCTAATCACCGAGATTCGTAGATCGCTGTTCGATCCTAAAGCTACGATCACTTGTAAGAAGCCTAGACCGAGACTGCCTGAGCCTAAGAAGGAAGATATCACAGGACTGTGGGACAATCAGGCAGATAGCAAGGAATACGTGCCATCGCCTGGATTTAGTGTTGATGCGCCTGGTAAACAGCCGACAGGGAAAACGCTGCGTGATGCTGTACTAAACAGTTCTCAGATCACGTTCTCCAGAACGTCACAGAAGAACGATATTGTGATGGGTCTGGTCAATGACCAGCTTTTGCAATTCTTGTTGGCATTCACTGAGGCTGGGTTCCCTGCAACAATTACGAGTCTTAGAAGTGACCACGGCAAGTATACTAGTGGTGGTCGAGTATCTGCACACTCAACTGGTAATGCTGTAGACATTGGAAACTACACAGATCGCACACAGGCCCGTACCAGACAGGCAATGAACTGGATCAGGTCTAATCAGGTCGTGTTGGGATTCAGTCAGCTTATCGGTCCCATTGATGAATTGGTAGTTCCCGTTGGACATTACGATAGTAGTACTCTTGAAGGTCATGACGATCACCTACACGTTGGTTGGTAGCGATGAGTGAACTTTACGAAGAAGCCCCGATAGAGAACACACTCGATGGAGCCTGGCGCGGAACCATCGCAACTGATGCCGCCAACATGGATGATACGGTAGAAGTGCTTCTACGGTCACATGATGGTAAGCACAGGTTCGGGCCGGCTCAGTGGGTTGCTAGAGGTCATGAGTTGCCTGAACGTGGTAATCAATGTCTTGTGGTTTTTGATGAGAAGTCCATGCCATACGTAATTGCGTGGTGGCCTTTTGATCCTGGTGCGGCTGCTGGCAGGTGTCATGTTAGGCGTAATACCAATCAGGAGATTAATTCTGGAGTTGCAGCAGCAGTTATATTTAATGTTCAAGTCACAGATGATTCCGATATGTGGGCACCAGCGCCGAATCCTACGAGAGTGTATATACCAACGACCAGGTGGTACGATATATTCGCCAATGTTAGATTTGAGGAACAAGTAGCTGGAAACTTCCGTCAATTGTCTGTGGTAAAAAATAATGCCTCCTCGTTTGCTATTGTTAATGCTTCACCCACAGGTACGGTTCCCACCGTACTGACGCTGTCTGTGCCACATCTGTTTGTAGCAGGAGATTACGTGGAGTTGTATGCTAATCAAGACTCTGGTTCTCCGCTGGATATCGTTTACGACAACGATTACAGCATAGAATTCAAAGTGATAGGTAGATAATGCCTAAATACAACGCACCGCACATTTCGATCCCATTTCGCATTGACGGTACTAATGGTGCTGTTGCCGCTGAACAGGATTCCGAACGGGAAATCATGGATTGTGTGGAAGTGGTACTCAGATATCCTCAGGGGCATAGACCTGAGAAGCCTGAGTTTGGTATCCCCGATTTGACCTTCCACGAGCATCCAGATGAGCGTAGAATTCAGGAAGCTCTAGTTGTGTGGGAACCTAGGATTGAGATGGCAGTGAGTCAGCCAGTAGTAGATATAGTTGATGAGCTGCTTCAGAGGATCAGAATAGAGAGGGACACCAATGAGTGAACAGTATATTGAAGTACCGATCGAGACTGATCCTGCAATTCTAGAACAGGACAGTTTCGACTATTTTCAGGCGGTATTTCCCGAGTGGGTGCCTAACGATGCTAATGTAGAAACCATTCTAATTGAGGCTGTCGCTAAAATGACGGCGGAAGCTAGAGACG
>Ga0193741_1000055_pt1 | contig 24966 bp, 27 predicted proteins | sample L2s2metaG_FD_143059 | JGI IMG/M metagenome (GOLD analysis project Ga0193741, IMG submission 143059) | Soil microbial communities from a riparian zone of the East river system, Colorado, United States - L2s2 | ecosystem: Environmental > Terrestrial > Soil > Riparian zone | place: USA: East River...
TATACTAGTACCCAACAACAATTTTGTGTATCTTAGATTTCACAGGTCAAAAGAATCAGTATGAGTCTGGATAGTAGGAGAAAGAACACTAGGTTCAATAAAGAAAGAATATGTGTTTTCTCTTCTGAGAAGATTGCAAGATAAGCCGTTCAAATAAGATTATTTTTACATATCGAGTCATTACATTTTAATCCTAACCCGATCTAATATAAGCTGAGAATCAGGACAAAAGTATTGATAATGAAAACCAAGAAGGAAAAACATTGCATAATTTGCGGATGTACCGAGCATAAATTGATTGGATGTCTTACACACTGGATACATCATGGGAAGAATAAGGATGGCAAGTGCGAAGCAAAAGATATTTGAAGAGTTACGCTCCAATCATTTGAGTTCATATAAGGCAACAGATAACTTGAACACAAATTTTTCATCTGTATTTTCAGCTATTGGGACAACATATTTCTGAGTTTCCTCCTTGTAGCGCAATACTCTATCTTTTTGAATAGCATTTTTCAAACTCCTAATATTGTCCAGACGATCTGCTAATTTTATATACCGAACGTCTTCCGTACTTCTGGCGATATTTCTAAAATATTCACCCAATATTCTATCTTTTTCTTCGTATTTAGCTGATGGTTTTGCCAAAGTTCTTACTATGCTATACACCCGCTCTCCAAATTCATCCTTTATTCGAGCCTCTGATGAAGCTCTGATACTGCTAGCAGTATTTTCAGGATTACTCATGTTGCTATCGGCAATTATCCCCAAAGTGTCATGCAGAATAGCGGCACAGACAAGGTCGATATCATATTCGTGAATCTCCTCAATCAAAATAAGTGCAACCCTTAACGGATGGTTGATATAGGGCTCGATCTTGTTTCCTTTTTTAACCTGTCCAGAATGAGCTTTTATCGCTATGCTGAACGCGCGCGTTATCTTCATAATATCACCAGTTGAATTCTCAAATGGTCTCAATAAACGGGTAAATCCTGATTTCGTAAATTCATCCAAATTCCCAATCATATTGCTATACATAGTCATTTACACAAGACAATAATATTCTTAATGTATTCCGCTTTACGTGATAGGGTAGTGTTAGTACGCTAATTAGGGCTACATTCCGAAAGCAATCCTGTATCCAAGTATCACTATGACAATACATATGACGCTCTTTCTTGAAAGCTCTCACGGATCGTTCAAGGAGCCAAGGTTATGTCGAGAAACAATTTCTCACGATTAATTTATAAGAACATCATAATAAACATGTATTTTTTCTTCGTTAAACTTGAATAAATAAATGAATGGAGATAGGCATACTTAGATTAATCTAATTTCCTTAGCACAGAATTGGCAGTTTTTTATCTCGTTATAGTGTGTCGCATTTCTCTGTTGTTGCCTACCATGGTTGCCTGTGCTGTATTATGACCATATGCTGTAAACGGTTGAAGGGTACCTTCATGTATCATAGTCCACATTGCATTACAGCACTGTTGGATTGACGACATAGTCCAAATTACTTGCTGTTATTAATCAATAAATATTTTCTGGTTTAGGGTCACATTTTATTATGGTTTGCTTTCAATCAGAATCTGTGATTGTTTTCTAAGTTCCCCATTTTCCAATGTTATCGTATTTATCGTTTCACATAGTCCTTCCTGTATTTTTGCAGGATTAAGAATTTAAGCAACCCAAAAACACTGTACTTATGGTTCAGATATTATATCAGGATCTAAGCAAGTCGGATTCAAATTATTATTACATCGGGATACCTAAGGATTGGAGCGGAGCTACTGACAATGAAGTGACTGTAATCGTGGATGATGTATGTGTCATCGTTCCTCAAACAATTGCGGGGGCAACAGGTGAGCTAATAGTTCTGAGATTACTAGAAGCAATGATGGCTGGAGAAATAATTGATGCTGGAGACATACAAAAAGCAATAGAGCACATTCTCTAGTTAACAATTTCCTTTTCTTCGTTTGCAGCAATTCTTCTCTTACATCTCACTCAAATGTTTTGAGACTGACATGCTAGCTAAACCTCCCACTCCTTACCTGGCGGCTCTAACTGATTCTCGTCTATGGTTCCAAGGTTAGGATACATTGACTTGTTATGATGTTTGATAGCACCGTGTCGGTTGTATGCCTCTTCTATAATGGTTTGAAATAAACTCTTTTCTTTGGCGCAATACATGCATAGGACACAATAAACACGTATTTATTATACAGCGTTCGGGACTTGCATCTTCCTTAATGACACTTGTGCTTCTGTATTTTGAAAGTTGTTCCTCCACTAATACTTTCAGCCATTAATATTCTTCATCGGTTCTTGGTGGTGAAACATGGCATGTGGGATTTCTAGGTTCTTTGTAGTTGAGGGTATGTCTGTGCAAGAGTAACGCTGAATACAATCGTTAGTCCTGTGAACTTTGCGATTGCTTCAATCAAAAAGGTTTCCAACATTATTACGTTTGTTGGTCAATAGTGCAGTTTTTGTCAATGGGATTCATGAGCATTTGACCGCAGGGGTGTATCTTAGGGATTGTTGGTTTTTAAGGGTAGATATATACCCTAATATAACAATCTAATTGACTTTGTCGGATGCCAATAGAAGTCATGATATTGGAGGATTAAAGGCTTCATCTAAAGTAGTTTGTGTTGTAAGCGGAGGGCTTGATTCGGTCTGTACTGCGGCATACTTGAGAAAAGAAAAAAAATGTTCGCTATATTTTCTCAGCTATATTTATGGACAAAGGGCGAAAAATGAAGTTCTAGCCGCTAAACGTTTTGCTAGAATTTTGAAAGTAAAGGATCATCATACAATTGATATTGGATTCATGAAGCAACTTTACTCCAACTCAAATACACTCACTAATCCCAGGCAACGGCTGCCGGGAGGTTTTGATTATAGTATTGTGGTTCCAATTAGAAATGTTGTCTTTATCTCAATAGCCTCCGCTTGGGCCTTGAGCCTGAACGCAACGGTAGTAGCATACGGGGCCCATGTCGGTGATAACCATTATCCTGACTGTCGTCCTAAGTTTATTAGATCAGTATCTTCGGTGCTCAATTTGGCAGAAGAAGACGGTATACAATTAGGTATGAGACAAAAAATTACTGTATGGGCTCCTGTGCTTCAGGGAATGAGTAAAACTCAACTCCTTAAGATAGGATATTCGATATTAGGGGATGAAGTATTTGAGACTTGGAGTTGCTATTCAAATGGAACCAAAATTAAAGGAAACTATCTTCATTGCGGTTGGTGCGAATCGTGTATAAATAGGAAAGCTGCAATTAGGAAAGCAGGCTTAGAGGATCTGACAATGTATGCAAAAAATGAATAACAACAGAATACAACTTAGCGAAATATTCACGAGCATAGAAGGTGAAGGTCCATTCTTTGGGACCAAAACCATGTTTGTAAGATTGGCAGGATGCCATCTCAGCTGTCACTGGTGTGATACAACATATGCGCTTGGAATGAATACCGGTAAAAGCTACTCTATATGTGAAGTAAAGGATTTGATTATAGAACTGCTTCAACCGAGTACGTATAAAATCAATTTTACCGGTGGCGAGCCTTTGATCCAGCATGAAGCAGTCGCTGAGCTTGCTAAATTCATGAAACAAAAGGGAGGTCTGAGAACTTATATTGAATCCTCATGTTTTGACTCTTTCAGATTCTCAGAAGTCCTTCCCTACATTGACATTTGCAAAATAGAGTTTAAGATGAGTGATTCAAAAGTTGTTGATCACAAGAATTACAGTGATTTATTGCATAACGAAACTCAATGTCTCAATTTGGCAGTTTCACAACACAAGAGTACATATATTAAAATAGTAGTCACTAATTCCACTAACCTAGAAGAGTTCAGAAATCTAGTGAAGGAAATTTTCGAATACGCAAGGGCTTGCGATTTAATCGGATTTGTTATCCAACCAAGTTATGGTGTCGATGAGCCCCCTTTATCTAAGCTGCTTGGTTTTTATGATTGTGTTTTTCCTGTATATGAAGAGGTTAGAATAGTACCACAATTGCATAAATTTATAGGAGTTAGATAAATGCAGGTTTGACAATACAAAGTACCTTCAAAAATGCGGCCAGGAGCCCAAAAAGGATTGAAAAATTGATAAGACAGCTTCTGATCGAATTGGGCGAAAACCCAGACAGAGAGGGTTTAATTCAGACCCCAGCTCGTATGGCTGAGATGTACCAAGAAATTTTTGGTGGCTATAGAATGAGCGCTGAACTCGATGTGAGTTTCAGTGAGGAAACTGATGCCATAATTGCAAAGAATATAGAATTCTACAGTATGTGCGAACATCATATGCTCCCTTTTTATGGGAAGATACACATAGCTTACATTCCATCTGGCAAGGTGTTTGGAATTTCTAAATTGGCCCGTTTAGTAGAAAAGTACGCCCGTCGCATGCAAATACAGGAAAGACTAACTAAACAAATTGCTGACGAAATTATGAGATGTGATATAAAGGGAGCTCTAATAATAGCAGAAGCGGAGCACCTTTGCATGAAAATGCGTGGAGTCAAGAACGATAGTCTAATAATTACTATCTGTCATCGTGGAATAATGGCGGAGGAAAAACAGCTAAGAGATAATGTCCTGGCGCTAATTTATGCTTCTAAGCCTGAAATGCGATCTGTTTGATTATAGTGGGCCTATGTGGGCATCTTTTGACAAAGGCTTATAAAAAAGACTATTTCCAATAGGTCAGAAGAATGGCAGGAACTATCTTCAGGATACAGTCCCATAAGTTTAGTCAGGATAACATTCAAGCTACGCTTGTTTGTTCAAAATGTGACGAGATATTCTCAAAGGAATTCCTACTCGACCTTGAAGGTCAAACAATCGAGTTTAAGTGCCCGGTCTGTGGAGCCGCGGGTGAGGCAGACCTTCCGTATAAGAGCGCTGAGGAAAGAGAGGAGTTCGAGGATGACTTTGAAGAGGCGGAAGAAGAGGGATCAAATGAAGAGTTTGAAGAAGAATACTAAATCGTAAACGGAACTAGGAAAAAAATCTGAGATCATTAAAACTATTTAAGATTACGTCCAAGCTTCCCCAATTGGGCAAGTAGTGACACCAATTGAATTTCCGGATGGGCACCAGTAACCAAGCGGTAGTCGTATTCTGCCATCAAAGCGGCAAATTCGTCTGGACGATCTATCTTTAGATCGTAGGCCTCTTGATTTGCATATTTTAGAAAATCGCTTTCTGACATTCCGTATACTTGAGTTAGTTCAAATAATCTAATTCGAGCATCATGGAATTTCCCAATAAGGGCTAGTTTGATAATTTCCTTTACTTTTGCTTTGCCTGATAAACCTATTGATGATATGACATTAGAAGCTGAAACGAGGCCCATTCCAACTGAAGCCTGAAGAATATTAATAGAATGACGGAGATCCCCCAATGTGGCATCATATATTGTTGACAAGGCTTTTTCTTCAAATTTTACTCCTTGTTTTTCACAAATGGATCTCAAATGATCTGTAACATCTTCTCTGGAAAGGCGTTTGAATTTAAAAACCACGCATCTACTTTGAATGGGCTCTATGATCTGCGAGAGATAATTGCAAATTATAATAAACCTAGTGGTAACAGAACTGTCTTCAATTATCCTCCTCAAGGCCGTCTGAGCTTCGGGTGTCATTTCGTCAGCCTCATCTAAAATGATAATCCTAAACATCTTCTTGTTCTCTTTGTCTGTTGGTAGCTTCATCACGGCGGCAAATTCTTTTACTCTTTCACGAACCATCTTAATTCCCCTCTCATCAGAAGCATTCAATTCAAGTGTATCTGAACGCCAGAATTCTCCAAGCAACTCCCTGGCAAGGCATAGAGCCGTGGTAGTTTTACCTACCCCGGGTGGACCAGAAAGAAGGATATGGGGGATCGCATCTGGGTTTCTCGAAAAATTGCTAAGACCATTAACAACATCCCGCTGATTAATTATTTCCCTCAGAGTTTTAGGACGATATTTCTCAACCCACATTAAATTTGACAAGTCACTACTTGGAAGAGGCAATCTACGTAAGGTCATCTGAATGTAATTCAAGTCATAATAATGTTTACAAATTTTAATAGTTTCCAAATCAATTTGTGTGATGATCATACGCATCCATGATGAAAAAATCATCACACACTATAATTCAAACCAACATTCATTCGCAGAGTATTGAGATTGAAAGCTGCTAATAAAATAACTAATCTAATTTCATGTACACTATATACTTTTTAGGTTATCTGATTGAGACTAGAATCAAGGACTCTAAGTACTCTTCGCACCATTTGCAAAAGCACTGGGTTCGAGAGTTGCTAGATATTGAGATAAAAATGGCAGGATACTATGGTGCCAGTATAGCTATGAGATCCTGACACCTCAATATCAGGACGGGATCGAGGAAATTACCGCCCTTAATTCATTTAGCGCAGCTAGACAGTTAAGAAAAGCTATCCTTACAAAAGATATAATTAATTAGGTAGGATCGTATAAGAGAATAGCTGCATGAACACGGATCTTCCATCTCTAGAAAGCAAGATAGAAGTTGTCCAAGGAGTTCATTATATCGAGTATATGATGGAAGATATTCGGGTAACTTTTCGAAGAGATATAAAGGCGTCAGTAGACGGCCTGTCTTTGGATGCAAAGGAAGGTGATATATCTTCTATTCCAAGGTGGATGGCAAAGATACTGATACAGCATGACGACATCCAAATTCAAGACCATGATATTTCTACTTACATTTCTAGAGCATTCAATCGTGAGAGAATAGCAAAACCTCACGATTTGTCCAACCTGGATGCTGATTTCTATATTCGAGTGAATGATTATTTTGAGGGTTTGAGAGAGAGAGAAAGAGAAAATATTCTAGTTTCATTAAACTCTTTTGTATCTTCAAGATTAGAAAAGATTGTCAAGTTGGCTGCTGCCTCTCCTCTTTCCGCTCAGCTAGAAGAAAAGCTATCGGCTGAGGAAAGTGAATTGTATTCACTTATCCACGATTCGTCTGTATTGTTTAAAAATCGGGTGCTAAAGAATTTTGGCTGAGCAGCAGACAATCGCAGCCTTAACAAATGATCTTGAAAATTTTTTACGTGCTTTTAAGGATAGAGGAAGGAAATACAAATATTTTGACAAAATTAATCACATGATGGCTTCTAATTTAGTTTCCCTTACAATAGATTATATCGACTTTGACAGCTTCAGTCCGGAGCTTGCCAAGCAGATAACTCACAATCCCGACGAGATGTTTGAAGCGTTTAGTGGAGCAGTACTGTCAATTCTCAAAGAAATACATCCTGATTACGAAGAGGAGATTCGAGACAAGGTTAGAGTAAGAATTGGAAATTATACGGTACAAAAAGGATTGAGAGACATCAATGCTGACATTATTGATAAGCTGATTGGAGTTTCAGGTATGGTGGTCAGGTCTTCTGAGGTAAAACCTCTGGCAAAAAAAATAGGCTATAGGTGCTTGAATTGCAATACAATAAATGACTCTCAACTAAAAGGATTAGCTTTGAAGAGACCACTTAGATGTATAAATTGTTCCGAAAAAGAGTTGGAAATGGATCCGGAGAATAGCTCTTTCACAGATTTTCAAATGGTTAGGCTTCAGGAACTGCCGGAAGACCTGCCTGCAGGACAGCTTCCTCATTACGTCGAAGTTACCGTAATGGGAGACCTTGTTGACCAATGTCGTCCAGGTGACAGAATAATGTTGACCGGTATCGTTCGAATAGAACAGGAGCAACTTGCTCCTCATGTCAAAGCAAGTCTGTTCAAATTACGGATGGAAGGAAATAATATTGAATATCTCGGAGGTAGAGCAGGCAACAAGGATACCAGGACAGTGGAGAGAATAGCAATAAGTACGGAAGACGAAAAGAATATCTTGTCTATCGCCGCAAAGCCAGATGCATACGATAAGCTAATTGCTTCATTTGCTCCCCATGTATACGGTCATGAGGTAATTAAAGAAGCAATCCTGTTGTTAATAGTAGGTTCTGTTACGAAAAAATTAGGAGATGGGTCAACTCGTAGAGGAGACATTAATGTACTCTTAGTAGGTGATCCAGGCACCGCGAAATCAGAAATGCTAAAATTCGCGGCTAAGATTGCACCTAGGGGGCTCTATACCTCAGGCCGGGGTTCCACTGCTGCAGGCTTAACTGCGGCAGTCATAAGAGATAAGACTGGTATTATGATGCTGGAAGCAGGAGCTGTGGTACTTGGAGACCAAGGACTGGTGTGCATCGATGAGTTCGACAAATTAAAGCCTGAAGATCGTTCTGCACTACACGAAGTAATGGAACAGCAAACCTGTTCAGTGGCAAAGGGAGGTATCGTTGCTACCCTGAATGCAAGAACTTCCATTTTGTCGGCCGCAAATCCGTTGTATGGAAAATATGATCCCTTTAAAAATATAACAGAAAATGTTAATTTGCCAGTTCCTTTGCTAACTCGGTTTGACCTAGTCTACGTTGTAAGAGATACACCTGAAAGGGAGAAAGACAGTCGTATTGCAAGTCATATTTTAGAAATTTATCGTGACTCAGAGCACGCTGCCCAGCCAGTTATAGATATTGATCTTTTTAGCAAATACCTTGCATTCTCAAAGCAGCTAGAACCAGAATTGACTAGTGAAGCAATAAATTTGATCAGAAATTATTACATGAAGATGAGAAATGTGGAGTCTGAAGGGATGATTACTGTTACCCCTAGACAGCTTGAAGGTTTGGTCAGACTTGCTACTGCTCGGGCGAGATTGCTATTAAAAGACAAGGTAGAAACGGATGATGCTGAACGTGCAATATACCTTATACAACGCATGTTAGAAACAGCAGGAGTGGATGTTAATACCGGAAAAGTAGATCTGGGTGTCCTTCATGGAAAACCTCACAGTGAAGTTTCAAAACTGAAGATCTTCATGGATGTGTTTAACGGGCTTTCCGGAGAAGATAAGAATGACGTTGAAGAAAAGAACTTTGTATACGAACTGGTAAAAACAGGCAAATTTACAGAGGACGAAGCGACGAGTTATCTCAAAAAGGCGATGCAAAATGGGCAGATTTATGAAAGAAAAACCGGCTTTTATGCTAAGGCTTAATAAAAACGTCAGTGTGTCAAAGTTCCCATATAGAATTAACCCCCCAAAAAAGGGTTCAGGTGGATAATAACCCTAAAACGAGTTCTTTCTTAACCTGACGGGAATCATCAACACACCAGGATGTTACACCTATTTTTAGTCCTATCTTGAGATGGCAATGCGTTGTAGATAAAAAAAACAATGATCGTATGATTCTAGAAATGTTGTCTTATATTCTCCGCTTCATATTTCAACTGCTTATCGAGCTGCTTTAGTAGCGATTTTTCTGCCTCACTCAGGGTGGTAGGTACCTTTACATTTACCCTTACCATTTGGTCCCCTTTGCCATAGCCACCATAACGAGGCAACCCTTTGCCTCTAATTTTGAAGATTGTATTTGGTTGCGTACCAGCCGGAATCTTGATTTTTTCACTTCCATCAAGAGTAGCTACGCGGAGATCGGCACCAAGAGCAAGATCAGTATACTGAAGATCGAGATTGTGAAGCAAATGTCCATCTTCCAATCTTTCAAATCGTGGATGTGGTTTAACGTGAACCCGTATTAGCAAATCTCCTGCACTGCCGTTCTCAAATGGTTCTCCTTCACCTCGTAATTGAAGTGTCATTCCATCTTCAACGCCAGCTGGAATTTCTAATTTCAATTTCTTGATTTTTCTAACCTTGCCAGAACCACTACATACATTACATGGCTTATCAATGATTTCACCTTGACCGCGACAAGTTTGACATGGTTCTAGTGATACAAATGTGGAGAATCTATTTTGACTATACACGCGTCTCGTTTGGCCCTGACCATTACAAACGTTACATTTTCTCCGCTTTGTCCCAGGAGATGCTCCAGTCCCGTTGCAATTTCCACAGTTCTCAAGCTTAGGTAGCTCAACCTCATCCTTTCTCCCTTTTAAGACCTCCTCTAATGAAAGTTCAACATCATAGAGGACGTCGCGACCCTTCCTTCTAGAGCCCCCAAAATTAAACCCAAAACCAAAGGGGTCGCTGCCTCCTCCAATACCACCAAATCCTCCACGGCCGCCAAATATTTGTTCAAAGATGTCTCTGAAGCCACCAATCCCAATGTCCCTGAAAACCTCGTCAAAGTTTGCCTCAGATCCCCTAAACGCGTCTTCTGTGCCGACATGACCATAGACGTCATACCTTTTTCTTTTCTCGTCATCAGATAATACTGCGTATGCTTCAGAAATTTCCTTAAATTTTTCTTCAGCCCCAGCAGACTTGTTCCTATCTGGATGGTACTGCAATGCTAACTTCCTGTAGGCACTTTTGATTTCGTCTTTACCAGCAGCCTTTGGGACACCTAGCACTTCGTAATAGTCCCTTTTGCTCATACCCGAAAGCCTCTGGTGTTAATCATTTTATTGTTAGTGTAAAAAAAATATCTAGGGAGAAGCAGATGCGCTGCCTGCTGAACCGCCGCTTCCTGAGAAACCTGCCGCACCTTCTGAGGTCCCTGTTTCTGCAGTAGCTCCGGCGCTGTTACCTGCTGCACTTGCAGACGGTGCTGCACTTGCTGTCCTATACACTTCCGTACTTACCTCGCTTAGAATGTTCTTTAGCTCTTGTGTTTTGGTCCTAATGCTATCGAGACTATTGGCTAATACAGCATCTCGAAGCTCCTGGGATGCTTTATTAATTCGTTCAACCTGTTCTGGCTTTAATTTATCTTTCAAATCTTCCTTTACCAACTTGTCTGCTGAATAGACTAGATTATCTGCCTCATTCCTAACTTCAGCCTCTTCTTTTTTCTTCTTATCGGCCTCAGCGAACTGTTCAGATTCCTTCTTCAGCTTTTCAATTTCGTCCTTTGACAGTTTTGCGTTGGCAGTTATCGTGATCTTCGCTTCTTTTGATGTGGCCAAATCTTTGGCTGTCACATTAAGTATACCGTTTGCGTCGATATCAAACGTCACCTCGATTTGCGGTACGCCTCTCGGAGCCGGCGGAATACCTGAAAGATTGAACATCCCGAGTGAAACACAATCAGCAGCCATGGGTCTTTCTCCTTGTACAACATGGATGGTAACTGCTGTCTGGTAATCGGCAGCAGTTGTGAAGACCTTACTCTTTTTCGTAGGAATTGTAGTATTGCGTTCAATCAATGTTTCTTTTAAGCCTCCAAGAACTTCTACACCCAGTGTCAAAGGTGTGACATCTACTAGAAGTATATCAGTTGAGACATCTCCAGCAATAATGGCTCCTTGTATAGCTGCTCCCATTGCTACGGCTTCCATAGGATCTACGCCACGTTCCGGTTCCTTTCCCATTACGGTTCTAACGAATTGCCTGACCATTGGCATTCTTGTAGGACCTCCAATAAGTATAATTTTATCAATATCAGGAGGTGACATTTTCGCATCTTGTAACGACTGCATAATGGCTGTCTTGCATTTTTCAATTATTGGTCTGACAAGATCTTCTAGTTTAGCCCTGGATAGATTAAGAACAAGGTTTTTTGGACCTGATGTAGCATCGTATGCAAGAAACGGTAAGTTGATCTCTGTTGTGACAACATTTGATAGTTCTATTTTTGCCTTCTCTGCAGCTTCTCTTACTCTCATCACCGCAGCCTTGTCATTTCTAATGTCTAATCCAGATTGTCTTTTAAATTCTTCTACAATGTAATTTACAAGAGCATTATCCATATCGGTCCCACCAAGCTGAGTATCTCCAGAGGTGCTTTTGACCTGAAATACTCCGCCCCCCATTTCCATTATTGTAACATCCAAGGTTCCACCTCCAAAATCAAATACCATGATTTTAAGGTCCTTTTGTGCCTTATCCAACCCATACGCTAGCGAAGCGGCTGTCGGTTCATTGATAATCCTAACTACCTGAAGCCCCGCGATTTCTCCAGCATCTTTCGTGGCTTGCCTTTGATTATCATTGAAATAGGCAGGCACAGTGACCACAGCCCGGTCGACAGTTTCACCAAGGAATGCCTCGGCATCCCTTTTTATTTTCTGAAGAATAAATGCTGAAATCTGCTGTGGAGTATACTCTTTACCAAAGACATTAAACTTAAAATCAGTTCCCATCTTGCGCTTTGCTGCTAGTACTGTACCTTCCGGATTTGATATCATTTGGCGTCTTGCGGGTTCCCCTACAATGAGTTGGCCATCACTGGTGAAAGCAACAACAGATGGAAAGGCTTTTCCCCCAACTGAAGTTCCTTCCGCTGCTTGTATGATTGATGGTTTACCACCAATCATTGCTGCTGCGGCTGAGTTACTTGTTCCAAGATCAATTCCTATAATTTTCCCCATATCTAAACATCACTATCCTTTTCTAGGGTTTCTGTAGCATTAACGGTATTTTTAACTATCTTTTTGGAGATTTCTACAAGGCTGGGTCTTAGAACTTTATTGTTGTACATATAGCCTTTACGAATCTCATTCGTAACAGTATTTTCTGGTAATCTATCAGAATAACTGAAATTAAGGGCATCATGAATGTTGGGATCAAAAGGTGTTCCTACCGATTCTATTTCGACGACTCCTTCCGAGCTAAGAAGATTATCGAAGTTCTTCAGGATTCCTTGTAATCCCTCGATAATTACCGCATCTGGTTTGTCATGCTTTATAATATTAAGTGCCCTCAGGTAATCATCACGAATATTCAAGAACTTCAAGAGGATTTCAGCTCTGCTTGCTTCAATCTTGTAAGAAACTTGTTTTTCAGTCTGTTTTCGGTAGTTGTCAAAGTCTGCAACCATATACCTTAATTTATTAAGACTATCATCAGCAGAGTCTCTTGCCTTCCTGAGATCCTCTCTTAGTTGGAATAGTTCCACCTTATTATCTAGCCTGTCATCGTTATCTGCAGGACGACCAACATCTAACTCATCATTTCCATTCTGCTTCTCTTCTTCGCTTCCCTCTTTAATGTTGGAATCTTCTAATCCCAACTAATTGCCCCTCCTTGGCCATTGAAGCTTTTCTCTGTATACAATTTAACTAGTCAACACAAATTAGCAAAGGCCAGATAATATCATATCGGCTAAAGGGGATAAACATCCGAATGTGTTTTGTGCAGAAGAACATTCACGGATGGAGTACATTCAAGAATGGAATTGCATGTCTACCCATATTTAAAGAAGAAAATTTGTGATCTTGATCTGTATCCTACTAGAAATATTATTATAGCGTATAAAATTAGAGTCTCAATCCATGAGCCGTGAGGACGAGGATGAAGAAATTCTAGCAATTAAGCAGAGGAAATTGACAGAGATGCAGAAGAGCGCTATAACGAGATCGGCAATGAATAGTATAACTAGACCCATCGTTCTCACCGATATGAATTTCAGGGACGAGGTTTCTAAATACCCCCTCATGTTGATCGATTTTTGGGCCCCGTGGTGTGGTCCGTGTAAAATGATTTCCCCGATAATTGAGCAATTAGCAGGTGAATATGGCGGGAAAGTAGTTTTTGGAAAGCTAAATATTGACGAGAACCAGACAGTTGCGCAATACTTTGGCATTCAAAGCATCCCGACAATGATGATCCTAAAGAATTCAAAAGTTGTTGATGTTATAGTCGGTGCCCTACCCAAGGCTCAAATTGAGACAAAGTTAAAACAGCATTTCTTAGATTCGAATAATACTATTGGAAACATCTATGGGTAGAATTGAATTTGATCAAAATAAAAAAACAGTTGGGACTAGGCAATCCCTAGATTTGGAAAGGATGCGACATTGATTCCAAGTTCTCCTTGGATCTTTCTAATTTTGTTAGCATATTCCGTCATCCTTACATTGTCGTTGTGAACCTTTGCTATCCTGTATCCTTTCCATGCCTTTCTTAAGGCTCCCCAACTTTGGCCAGTACTGAAGTTATTTTCGCTATTAGATGTTGTTGATGTTTCCTGGTTTAGTGACATTATAGCTGTCATATCATTGAGGTAGTATCTTGCTATGATACTTAGAACCCAATGTCAAAATAATCAAATTCCTGAGTTAAAGAAGTAGAACAATGAGATGTTTCTGAACAAAATATGGGAATTTTTAGAGTTAGCTAGTTCATGTTGCACAAATCTGTGCATATTTATTTAAGCATAATTTCCCTTAATTGAAGATCTTGCGCCACATGCTTCACATAGTAGAAACCCTAATTTCTTATTCTTCTCAGTCCTTGTGTCTGGACTACCGCAAACAGAACATATTACGTACTCTTTGACATATCGGTCAATTAGAGTCCCAAAAGATGACGGTTCCTTACGTCCCAGAAAAATTACTCTCTCTCCAGCAATATAACCAGCAGATGCTAACTCCTTATTAAGATAAAGCAACAATTTTTCTGGGTCTCTTCGGAGTGCCTTTGGAAATTCCATAAAATTCCTAAATATGGTGCGTTGGCCTATCCAAATAATCTGGGGCGAAGGAATCTCAAGTCTTGAAGCCTCCTTCCTAGAGGTATTATTTAGTTGACCTTTTAGGCGTTTCAAGAGGCTTTCATAGTCTGATTTAGTTTGATGGCTCACAGTTCTTGTAGTATCTAATCTCTTTAATGTACGTTATGGAATACTAGAGAAACCTACAGAACACTAAAGACATTTACCTTATTTACGAAAAACTATTGAAACTAGGTGCATTTTATATCTAGACTCCAACAGTTTTGCAAGATGCTATGGCATAAGCATTCTAAAATCGTAGTCTTTAATCCTTTTTCGTGTGACGTTTATCGCCATGGAGGATGAATCACATCCAATCCATTGTCTTCGCAATTTGCTCGCGACCGTTAGTGTCGTGCCGGAGCCACAAAAGAAATCTGCAATAAGATTACCTGGCTTAGAAAATTTTTCAATTATCCTTTCCAACAGCGCCATATGTTTTTCTGTACCATAACCAGTTGAATAGTCATAGGATTCAATATCTGTCCAAATATTATCAAGTATTTTATGAGTCTTTTTAGGAATCCAGTATTCTGGATATTTTACTCCATCCCTCTTACGAATAAATTCCTTTTTTTTCCCTGTCTTCTCCCAGTACTGTTCCAAAGAGAGAGGGTAGAGTTTTCGTTTGTAAACGTCGTAGTTTCTTATTGCCTTAGATGCTCTTGCCTTGGACCATTTCCATTGTCCTCTTTCAGGTGTATAACGGAATATTTCATACCTCATTGTAGGTCGGTCAACATTGCTCCAAAACCCCATCCACTTTGACTCAGATACGTGTTCAACAAGAGGAGGAGGATATCTTGTATCGGGAGCCTTAGAGTACCAAAGAATTGAATCATTTGAGTTGTGCATTCTATCGATAGAATTGAACTGATAAAGCAAATTCTTCCTTCGCCCTCTCTTCACTACAATTTCATTACGAAAATTTTCTGGTTTGAATATTTCATCCATAATTACCTTTACATAATGGACAACATGCCAATCTAAATGAATAAAAATGGATCCGGTCTCAGATAACAAATGTTGCATGGCGCAAAGCCGAGGATACATCATATCCAGATACTGGCTGATCTTTCCTTTCCAAATATCAGAAAACGCAACATGATTAGAATTTTTCATTCTCTGGAAGTAAATCTCGTTGCTGTAAAAAGGGGGATCGATGTAAATTAAGTCAATTTTCCTCGCAAAACCCATACTAATCAGATATTTCATTGCAATCAGATTGTCTGAATGAAAAAGTATGTTCGAACATTTTAGGGCATCGTCTGGTGATATCGTTATTTCCTTGTTAACGAATAGGCTTTCGTTCTGATTATCCTGTGACCAATACAGTTTAACGTCTGACATACAGAATTAATCTCAGTCTTAATGAGTTCGGTTACTATTAGATAATTGTTACTAGATTTATTGGTTCATCCATCAATTTTCAAGACTGCATCGAATAGTATGAATAACAGAATAACGGTATCGATAATCCTTCTCCGAGTACAACTGACCACAACAGTTTCTATTGGATTTACGCCGTTAGTTTGGACATCGTACAGGTCCAAAATTGGCTCACTTCAATAATGAAACTAATCATTATAGAAATCATTTTAGTCATATTAGCTAGGATAAATAAATAAATATATTATTAGATATAATTATAGCTAATGCGACATAATCAGCATTTGAAATCAATTTCTGTATATGTTCCGATTGAAAAAGTTGAAGCTAATCTTTCGGAGATTGGATTTCAATGTGTCGGTTCTAGCACAATAGTCGCAGATGGCAAGTTTTGGAAAAAAATGCTATATGTCAACAAAGAAGAGACAATAAGCGTTTCTGAAGAAATTGGAGATGCTTATCCCAAGGATCCCATAATCACTATATGTGGATCCAAATATACTATCTCAAGCATCATAGAAGGAGTGAAAAATTGATGCCTTTGTATGAATGTAACGAACAACAATTTGTAGAAAATATCCGCAGGATGATAGAAAGTTCTGAAAGGTTTCTTGTTAACAGGAAAATAAATTTGCATGATGATGCCAGATATGGTCCCGCTACCCTCCCAGATAGCGAGTTCGAAAAGTATGCAGCTTTATTTTTCAGGAAGTCGTTGAGATCAACGGTATTCTCTCGGACCCCATTTATCGATGATTTCCATAAAAGAATGTACGACCAAGATGAAAATCTCCATGCTTCAAGCAACCTAAAATTCCCGAGAATTTCAATTCCCTACTACAGAGTTGAATACTCGATTAATCTATGGGGGGGGACATACTTTTTTGCTTTTGATGCACTATTCAATTCAGAGATCCTATTGGAAAAGCGAAAAGGGAAGCTTTTGGGAAAGGAAGGTAGCCTGATTCATGTTCTAAAGTTCAATCCTCCTGATGAAAATGTTCTTAACATTAACCTTCCAAAAGGAGTAATGGTCTTTGATGTTAAGAATATGATTAAAGTTATTGACTACACTTCAAACTTTTGAGTTCCTAAATGGACCTGTCTAGCCAATGTATGAAAGGAGTAAGTGAATTTTCATAAGGTAACGCCTTTCGATTCTTTACGTTGAACCCGAGCAATAGCATTCTGCCTTCAAGTTTGGCTGAAAGCGCAAGAGGAAGGTCGTTTTTCCTGAAGGGTTGGAAAAACTCAAAGAAATAATCTTTCTGATATAATGCAATGTGTTGAGCGAAGCAGCTGGTTAAAATTACAGGGTCTCCAGCAATTCGTTTGCTCAATTCAACTTTTCGGTCTGAATGGTCTTGTTTGATCTCGATCGATATCTGTAGCACCCTCCTCATATAGTCCTCTCTTACTGAATTAGAATCCAATTTGTTTGGCATATTGTGAAACGATCTCACATCTCTGCCCAATTGCTCAATTGTCCTCTTTGCAAGGTCTGTTGCTGACAAAATTTCAGTTTGTCCTCTTATTCCATAGTCTTTTCCAAATAGGTAAAAAACCCCCATCATCTCTTCATTGCTTATAATTGGAAATCTTAATCTCCCGCCTATGAAATCCCCAATCCTTTCCGCAATATCTGGGGGTAAAAACATACCCATATAGGAATCTCCAATTATTGGCATTTTTTCGTATGAACGATGTGGGTAATTTAACATTTAGGACTCTTAGACTCGAAAACCCGGTGGCGAGAATGGTGTAAGAGGATAATATATTTTTCCCATCACTAAAATTGCAGTAGTGATGCCACTTAGGATTAGAAGAGTTAATGTCTTTTCCTAATCTGCTGAAGCAGGTACTATTTTTTAATATAACAATATAAAATAACGATAATACCTTCTTCGTTGCCGGCACAACAATTATTATGATATGATCTTAAACTAGCAGAACAAATTTAGGTCGATGGTACTTCTGATTTTGAGTATACCAAAGACATCCATCTTTTCTAAAGTTTGCAACAACCTTGGCAACTACGATACGGAGTATAACGTTGTTAGGGATAATTAACGATCAAAAATACCTTCAGCTAACAATCTACCTATGTAAGAATTAAAGAAAAATTGAAGGAGAAAATGGAGAAATGATGTGGCTAATGTGCGTGTGGTGGAGGAGCGCTACCTTTGGAGAGTGCTTCGTTAAACGTGCCGGCTGCCTTTTCATGGAATTCTAGGTTAGACTGATCTACTTTGACTGCTTGTGGAGGGCAAACTGATACGCAAGCCATGCACCAAATGCAATCGTGCTCTCTGATTGGATCAGCCTTATCAGTATAATCCTTGCGCTCTTCCTTAACAGTGCTTCCAGTTCCTGCGCTAGTAGCATTAACCATCTCAACTGGAGGTACATCATTTTCAGTCCTATACCACTGAAATACCTGAACTGGACAAGCTTCAATACATGCACCATCAGCAACACAAGAATCCCAATCGACTGCCACCATTGTACCGTGAGCTCCAAGCGGCACCTGTTCTTCATTTCTCGCAGAAAATGCTGCTTTCACTTCTTCGTTTTCTGCTGCCTCCTGGAGTTTCCCTGGGCCCCATACATAATGATAGTGTTCTCCATCGGATAGGCCATGTTTGCCTATTACCTGGTGATTTTTCGGAAAGTCTGGATCAATTGGCATAGTTATCTAACAGTTATCAAGTTACATATTATATAAACTGTATGTGGCTCGGTATTGGTGTACACAGTTTAGATAACCAGATATAGTATTAGTACTATTTATAATGCAATAAAATTATTGCAAATTATATACAATTGAAATTCGTATAAGATATTTCGGTTTAGTTGACCATGCACAAAGCACCCCTAACAATGCATTTCTAACTTTCAATGAATCGAATGTGCTAGAATCTAAGTGGTCTATACGGAACGTCCAATTATCTAAGATATTATTATTGTTTATGATCGCTCTAATGATTTAAGTGTCGTAATTACTGGACGAGGGGATTAAATTGAGAAACTCTCGAGTTATGAATCTTATCTATTTTTTAAAGGCTAGGATTTGATCCAGTCACGTAAAATCATATCTCCTAATTGCGAGGATATTCTATTTTCTCTTTTGACTTTGCCCTAGCTATCTTGATAGATTACTCTATGTAGTACATCCCTAACCCGGTTGTCTCAATCAAATTTGTTTCCAAAACTCTTGAAACCCAGCAACTCGGTCACATCGTTGTTTAGGGTTGTCTACTATAGGAATGTTAATCGCTTCTAAGTATTTGGATTTCCTTTAAGATCTAAAGTCCTCTAATATTTTTTGTTCTTGCACCGATTAGATATACAGAGATATTCATATTCCCTTAGCAAACAAGACGTTCAATTCATCACCATTAAGCTTTGCTTTTACCAATTTCATAGTTAATGCGGCGCTTGGCAAAGGAACGATATTAACTATATATCCTACAGGATTTTTTACTTTTATTGTAAGTTGATCGCCATGACGTTCCAAATCAAAATCATCTTTTTCTGTAAATGGCACCTTTACTGTCATACGCAATGAATTCTCTTCTGTTGCAAAGTTGAAAGCTTTGCCCCGGTAGTATATTCGTGCAGGATCTTCATTTCCAAAAAGTAGTTCGCCATTCTTCCTTAACATCTCCAGTCCTCTCAATTCAGTGTCGTGAAGACGAATTTCCTTCAATGAAAGGGGGTAAAAATTTGCTCTTGCTTCCTCTACCTTCCCTTCTTGAAATTCAGCCCATTTTGCATAATACTGATCAGTAGTTTGATGTGGCATGATTTTGTTTATGATAGCCAAGTCTACATTGATACCAAAGAGACTAGCAGACATTAAAGCTCTTTTTGCATTTTCTATACTAAACGTATCCGGATTAGCAACTAATCTGATGCTCGTCATATTGCTATTCTGAATGATTTCAGACAAATATTGGATCCTATTTAGTAAGTCGGCTTCGATTTGAATATTGCCTTTAGAAGGAATAGGATTTTTTGACAAGGCTTGAAACATCCTTGCTACCCCGCCAAACATTCCCAGGAGTCCTGCCATTTTTCTTCCAATGCTTCCTACTAACTTAGGAAAATACAAATATCGTAACGCTTCACCAGAGGCTGGCATATCAATGACTATAACATCAAAACTCTTTTGCTTGACTAGCTCCTCTACTTTTAGCAGGGAAAACAACTGAGTCATCCCAGGTAGCATAGCAATTTCATAAGCGAGTGTCTCATCTATCCCTTTTGCTGAAAAGATAGATGCCATGTACGACAACGTCGTATCGAACTGATTTCTCATTTCGGTTACAGGGTCTATCTGCAAGACATCCAATTTGGGAAGAATTTCCTGTACTTGGTAACCAATGGTAGGCATCATTAATGCGTCACTCAAAGTATGTGCCGGATCTGAGGAAATGACCAGAGTCTTATGGCCATACTCTGCTAATTTGATGGCTGTGGAACAGGACGTTACTGTTTTGCCAGTGCCGCCCTTGCCAGTGTAAATAATTAATCTCACCTTAAGCTCATCTCAACTTGGGTTTGCTGTTGTAAATCGTACTGAAATATGTCTACATACAATTTTAGAAACGTTTAAGATTAAAAAAGTGGAATTAAATTGCGCCTTTAAGACTATTGGCAACGCGTTCGAGCCCCTCCGGTGTAACCAACGGGTGTATGGGTAACGACAAGACATGCTTGCTCGCCCAGTCCGTGTTTGGTAGCCCCATGACAGAGGATCTTTGGGAACTCGTTCCGGATCCCATAATTCTTTCATAATAAGGAGTCCTATGAACTGGTGGATCATAATATACTGTGGCTCCGATCTTATCATTTAACGCCATCTTCTTTTGGATGTTATCACGAAGGTTATCCTTTGTAAGGGCGATAGTATAAAGATACCAATTGAATCTCTTACTTTGACTCTCTCTTGGTAGTATTATTCTATTATCATTCGCAACATCAGAAATCAGCCTAGTTAGCATCTCTGCGTTTCGTCTTCTTAACTCTAGCATCTCTCTGAGCCTAACCATTTGAGTTTTGGCTATTGCAGCACTTAATTCTGGTAATCTTAAGTTTAGGCCTAATATACGGGTGTCATACCCCTCAACCATTCCGTGATTTCTGACCATCTTTAGCTTCTCGGCAATGCTATCATCGTTAGTCACCACAGCCCCCCCTTCTCCAGAGGTCAGGACTTTGCTAGCATAGAAGCTAAAGCAACCCATAATACCAAAAGTTCCTGTTTGTTTATTATGGTACGTTGATCCGAGTGATTGGCATGCATCCTCAATAATACTAATTGATTGTCTCTTGGCCACCTCGGCAATCTCGTCCATATCGGAGGGATGTCCGTACAGGTGAACTGGAACAATTGCCCTTGTTTTCTTTGTGATTTTTGCCTTCAGATCGGATACATCAATTGTATAGTCATGTTTGTTAACATCTACAAATACTGGTTTTGCGCCGGCTGCAATGATTGAATTTGCAGTGGCTACAAAGGTAAACGATGGCAAGAGGACTTCATCTCCAGTTCTTACATCTGCTGCTAGCAAAGCAGCAAGTAAAGCAGATGTTCCAGAATTGATTGCTACAACGTTCTTGACATTCAAATAATCCTGTAAGAGAGATTCTAACTCTCGTACTCTCTTTCCACCGTCTTTTGCGGCAGAGGTAAGAGCGTTATCGTCCAAGGCTTTAATTATCTCTCGCTTTTCGTCTTCACCTATCCAAGGCTTATTTATTAAAATCATTGGCTTATCGATGGAAGATTGTTTAGTGGACAATTGATTATACCTCGCTGGTTATTGCAGAAGCAAGGCAAATATATGTATGTATTTCAACTTAATCTAATAGTAAAAAATCATCAAACCTTTTATGAAAAACAGCTTTGGATAAAGTCTTGCTGCAAGAAAAGCGTTTTCATTGACGATAAATTGATTCGGCCCGAACATGAAGAGGGCATTAAATAAACAATTATTATAGTACAACTGTATTGATCTCGATCAATTTCTTATGCTTGTCGAACTCATAATGTCTCAAGGATAAGTGATTCACTTTGGTAAACCTGCTAGTATTGACCTTAAAGATTCAACACTACGAATTACCATTAGATTCAGACTTCAAATACTGAAGCTAATATTCTCGCATTTTAAACCTTATGTCATATGCTTCGATTATTTTTTGGAGTGCTTCATATTCTTCTTTGACATCAAATAGAAATTCATCCTTGTAATTGTATTTGCTTAATAGGTCTAAAGTAAGGGAGAAGTCCTTATTGTGCCGGGTCTCAAATTCTTCAATTTTTCGATAGAGAATCATCGAAAGCCGATCTAACCAAGCACTGTTGAATACACAATCGGTTATAACGACTAGTATCAAAATACTGTCTAAACAGATTCAGTCTCTCCTCCCTAGTCATATTATCAAGTCGATCTCGTGTTGGAAAACTAAATTTTAACATATTACACCCCAGAACCTGCAATAGGAATATAGTGCAATCACTTAAGAGATAACCAATTAGCCTTCTGATCTACACTTATTAAATCATATAGCTTCTTCCTGTTAGTTCAAAGATCACTAATTCCAGATTTATCACTGGAAAATATCTTAAGCCTTATGCAGGAAACAGTATAAATGAAATCAGATAATATGCTTATTCTTATCACTGAGGAATTTATCACCCTTTCCATCCAACCTCCTGTAGTCAGGTCGATTCAAAATCAAATGCTTCTGGCTTTATTTATTTTTAGAAAGCAGCCCAAAACTAGAAGTATTTAATCTTTGATTTGTATTCAAAGCTTTGGTAGCTGGAGATGTATAGATTGCTACTGGATATTAAAGCCAGAAGAAGTGATGCAAATTCTTCGAATATCAGCAGGATCGAACATTCGTGGTGATGAACTTTGTTCTTCTATCTCTTACTTCCAATTATCTCTTTAAAATTGTAAATACGATTCTAATGTTACAAAAAATATGCTGAAGGAGTAGTATCGAAAATATATTGTTACTTTTGGAAACAGGAATTCACAGGTCATTTTTATATTTGAGAAGAGGTGGAGTGCATTTGTCGTTGAAAGTGTTATTATCTAGTAATGGATGTATCTCAAGATAAGGAACTGCATGTCAGAGAACATTATAAACAAAAGCGTATTGATTGATGGAATAATTGCATTGGCAAACTATTTCAAAGAACATGGCTTTAACCCTCCAATTAGTATAGAAGTAGATAATATAGCTTTTGAAAAGATACTCGCAGAGTCAGCAGAATTATACAACATTGATAGCAAAAAGGCAATTACCGAACACGAATTTTCAATTTCTGATGTGATTACTATCAAAGAGCAGCAAATTAGCAGATAGTTTCTCGGCCATGTGTGACCGTTGGAATATTATATGGGCGATAACATCTCAGATTATCGATCATAATAACAAATGAAAAAAGCCCTTATTACATGTCAATTAGAGCTAATTCTCTCCCCCAAAAGAGAAGTTTAGAATTGCTAGTATCGGTTATCTTACACCAATACTCTTCTTATTTCATATACTTTTACCTCTAATCTACAGCCCTTCACTACCAATGCATCGGTCAATATTGAGCGTGGGACAGCCTATCAGGTAGTTCTCTTCCGAGAGTTAATCTTTTAATTGCCAGAGGACAGAATTGCCTTCCGACTCTCATGATTCCATGCCTTAATATGGTAATAGATACCTTTTATCACCAAAGTTTATATATTTATAGAATATAATACATACCATGTCTAAAGAGAACAATTCGACATCAACTAAAACACGTTCGGCATATGGACTATACGAGACAATAAATCAAAGCATTACTAGGGTAGTAGATGAAGTAGCAAAAGCTCAACCTCAGTATTCGCAATCTATCTCCAATCTTCAACTTGATTACATACAGGCTGTCAAAAATACAGTTCAAAATACCTTGGTGGCTCAAAAAAATATAGCTGATGCTAAAGGTTTTAGCCTTAATCTGCCCTTTGCCGGTCAATATGTAGAACAGTTGAGTAACCAAACAAATGAAATTGCAAACAATATTGTAAAAACAGTTCAGGTAAACAATCAAGTAGCAGTTAACAGCTTGGATGCAGCACGAGATAATATCCGGATATACACAAGAACAACCGACGCAATATTGGAATTCAATAGCAATCTAGCAAAAGCATGGACCTCATTTTTCTCGGTACCGCAACAGCAGTTCTTCAGACAATAAACATAACTATTATTAGAGAGGTAAACAGTACTAACCTTCCCTTTTTTGTAGATTTTCCAGTATGTGAAGCAAGGTCATTCATTTGTATTCCAGCATGAACAACATGAACAAAGCTTATTCCTTTTTGTATTTATCTAGAGACCGCTAGTCGCCTGTAAATTCAATGCCACTACTTTATGGTAAACCTGGCTTAGGTGCCTCTTCAAGAATATTTTAAATTAAAAAAGGATCATATGATAACCCCTTGATCAATTATAGTGGTTTACACATAAGACCTCCTCTATAATGTATTGTGAATTATTAGTGTGATTGTTTTTATTTAATTAATTCTCTTGCTATTAGATAACTGATAAGCCTTGAATCGTCACAACTTGGTATGTGCGTAGCAACATATTGTGGATAGGTCACACAATCATTGTGGATAATTATCATAGCATTATCACACTCCAAGTTTGGAGAGGCCGCACAAATTTTGAACAGTTCCAGGTTTGATTCATTTACTTCTTTTGCATGAGATACTAATGAATCTGTCATATTTGTAATATCTGTCGATGTAACATTGCTCTGTATTTGTATCGCTTGAGCCATCAATAATTCATGTTGAGGCACCATGGTGTTAATATTAAGCAAGATGGGCAACGCTAGAACTATTCCAAAAACCTGTAAGGGATACAATGTGATCAAGTGTAGATTGCACGCTCGTCTTATAAAGGTAGGAACTAACGACAATAGTTAGCTTCGAAGAGCTACAATATATCGACCGCATAAAACTAGGGAAGGAGAAGAAGTT
>Ga0193741_1000056_pt1 | contig 24882 bp, 24 predicted proteins | sample L2s2metaG_FD_143059 | JGI IMG/M metagenome (GOLD analysis project Ga0193741, IMG submission 143059) | Soil microbial communities from a riparian zone of the East river system, Colorado, United States - L2s2 | ecosystem: Environmental > Terrestrial > Soil > Riparian zone | place: USA: East River...
GGAGAAGGAGCAGAAGAAGGACCAGGTGAAGATGCAGATGAGCCAGGAGATACCGACGAAAACGATGAAGAAGACTAGAGTATAGCACGAACAACTCTTTCTACCCTCTAGATGATTTTCCTATTTCTTTTTGTTTTGTAGCTGTACAGAGGATATCTATAATCCTTCTTCATTAATGAAGGCTACCAACTTCTAGCAAATAAACTGGTATTATATATAACACTAGGTATATGAATTGTTTTAGGACTTGACACAAAAAAAATTCAAACAGGAAATTGAGGTAAAAGGTCACCTTATAGATTCAATGATCCTGACTAGGATCTTTGATAAGATAATGGATCTAAATGGCGATTTTCAAGTCCTCGAATTCAGTGTGGGAAAGAAAAAGAAAGAGTCCAGTTATGCTCGTTTATTGGTTCAAGGAGGTGATCAACATCATCTACATCAAATATTGGAATCTCTATATAGAGAGGGAGCACAACCAGTATCTGTTCAACAGGTTACACTCGAACCGGCTTACAAAGATATGGTGATGCCCGACAACTTTTATAGCACAACTAACAATGCCACCCAAATCTATTATGATGGGTCATGGGTCGATGTCGAAGGTATGATGATGGACAAATGTATAGTTGTAGATACTAAGAAAAAGACAGCTGCGTGCAAAATGATACGTGATATCAAAAAGGAAGATATGATAGTAGTAGGAGAACGAGGAGTCAAGATAATTCCACAGGAACGTCCGAGGGAAGGTATAGATATTTTTCAATTCATGAGTAGCAGCAGTTCCAGTGAGCGTCCCACACAACAAATTGCCAGAAAGGTAGCAAATGATCTCTACCATAGAAAAAGATATGGGGGAAAGATAATTGTCGTCGCTGGCCCTGTTCTAATTCATTCTGGTGCAGCGGAATCATTCGCGAAATTAATTCGAATGGGTTATGTAAATGGGTTGTTAGCTGGAAATGCTCTTGCAGTTCATGATGTAGAAAATGCATTAATGGGAACTTCTTTGGGAATGCATGTAAATGACGGTACTCTTGCAATAAGAGGTCACAGGAATCATATGGAGGCAATTAATGAAATCTTTAAGGCGGGCTCATTAAAAGCGATGGTTGAAAAAGGAATTCTAAAAAAAGGAATCATGTACGAGTGTATCATGAATGATATTCCATTTGTATTGGCTGGATCTATCAGAGATGATGGTCCTATTCCTGATGTTCTCACAGATGTTGTTGAAGCACAACGTGATTACAAAAAGGTGATGAAAGGTACAAAAATGGTTTTAATGTTATCCACCATGTTACATTCTATTGCAGTAGGGAATATGTTACCTGCAAAAGTCAAGGTTATTGCAGTAGATATAAGCCAGCCAGTCGTAACGAAACTTCTTGATCGAGGGACTTCACAAGCTGTAGGGATTGTAACGGATGTGGGAGCCTTTTTACCTATTGTAGTGCAATATTTAGAACAGGCTGCAGAACAAGAGTAAGATAATATTATCTAAATAAAGGGGAATAATGAATAGAAAACTAATCTAATCCATCCAACTTTGTCTTTATTAAGTTCAGTGTGATTTTGGGATCCGCCCTACCTTTAGTCAGTTTCATGACTTTGCCAAGTAAAAAGTTGGCAACATTTGGATTATTTTTTGCATCTCTTATGGCTGATTTCTCAGCATTAAATACTGACTCTACAGCCTCTGAAATAATAATTTTATCCTCTATTTTTAGTACATCTGTTCTAGCTAACACTTGTGATGGCATTTCTCCTGTTTTAATTATTTGAGTGAGAATAATTTTTGCAGTATTTCTATTTATGGTATTTCTATCTATTAATATTGCTAGCTCTGCAATTTGTTTCGGGTCAATTTTCAAACCTGCAAATAAAGAAGAGGATTGATTTGAAATAGATGAGGAAGTAATTTTAGCTTCTGTTATATCATCATCTGTATATCTCAAAAGTTCAGTAACTATCCAATTAGCAATCTCTTTAGGTGAAGAGTAAATTTTAACTGCTGATTCAAAAAAGTCGGCGAGTTCCTTATTATCGATCAATACCTGGGCTATGTGATCAGACAGTTCATAGTTTGCAATAAAACGATTTTTTCGTTCATAAGGCAATTCAGGCATATTCTTGCGTATTGAAGAGACATATTCTTCACCCAATAGTATTGTAGGTATGTCTGGCTCAGGAAAGTATCGATAATCCTGCTCTTCCTCCTTTGCTCTTGATTGTTTGGTGACTTTTCTTGCATCATCCCAATCTCGGGTTTCGGCGAGAACTTTAATGTCATGCATGGACATTGTCTTTTGTCTGGCAATTTCATAATTGAGTGCTTTCTCGACTTCTTTAAATGAGCCAACATTTTTTATCTCAACTCTTTTTCCTCCTTGTATTGATATATTAGCATCACACCTAACCGATCCTTGGCGTTTTGTATTGCATACTCCAAGGTGTTCAATGATAGATGTTATTTTATTCAAGAAGACACGTACATCCTTCGGATCGGTAAAGTCAGGTTCAGTTACAATTTCTACTAACGAAATCCCTGCCCTATTGTAATCTATTAGAGTGTATGAACTACTAAAATCGACACCGCCACTCTCATAAACTAATCTCCCTGGATCTTCTTCAAGCTGAATTCTTCTAATCCTTGAGGTCTTTTCACCATACTTAAGGCTTCCACCTACCCCGATACTTGTAATTCCATACGCATTGTATTGAGTCAATTGGAAGTTTTTTGGAAGATCTGGATAGAAGTAGTTTTTTCTATAGAATGTAATATTATCTGGGATTTTGCAATTTAATGCAAGTGAAACCATGCAAGCTGATTCTACGGCTGTTTTATTTAGAAGAGGTAATGTTCCGGGAAGTCCACAGCATATAGGACAAATATTCCCATTAGGTTCTAACCCATGATAATTACAAAAGCACGAACAAAATAATTTACTCTGCAGACCGGTCAACTGACAATGAATTTCGAGACCGATTTTTATGCCAGGATATTCATTGTCCCCTTGCTTCATCAATACCATCACAATTCGGGACTCCTATTAATATTGGTATTACTTTCGAACAATAAGGCTGCATTGAATAACTTCTGTTCTTGGAATTCACTTGCCATTATTTGTAAGCCAATGGGAAGATCATTGCTGAAGCCTGCCGGCACTGTTATTGCAGGTACACCTGCAAGGTTAGCTATTACTGTATCAATATCAACCATAAACATTTTTATAGGATCGTCTATCTTTTCACCAAATTTGAAAGGCAAAATAGGCATTGTGGGTGCTATTAAAATATCATACTTTTTGAATAATGATCTTAATTCTTGTTTCAACATGGTTCTTATCTTTTGAGCCTTCAAATAATATTTACCATAATATGCAGAAGAGAGAACATATGTTCCAACAATAATTCTTCTCTTGACCTCATCGCCAAAGTTGCTTCGAACCTTAGCAAAATAGGCATTCCATTCATATCCTTCAGGTGCAAAATTGAATCCATATCGAATATTGTCGTAGCGAGAGAGATTACTGCTAGCCTCAGCCATCGCTATGGTGTAGTAGGAAGCAAGTGCATACTCAACATAATTCATTGATATTTCCTCACACTTGCAGTCCAGATTGGTAAAAAGATCCATGGCAGAATAGATCCGTTTAGAAATTTCTGGCTCAGCTCCCTCAGTTAGTTCTCTTACTAATCCAATACGCATCTTTTCATTAGATGAGAAAGTATAATCTGGTGTTCTATAAGTAACTTGAACAGTCTGATCATTGTCATCTGCTCCTGCAATAGTTTTCATAATCATGACAACATCAGAAACCGTTTTGCCTATAGGTCCGATCTGCTCCAGACTATTAGCATATGGTATAAGTCCAAACCTGCTAACGAGGCCGTAGGTAGGTTTTAGGCCCACTACTGAACAAAAGCTTGCAGGACATCTAATAGATCCACCAGTGTCAGAACCTAACGATACAGAACATTCTGATGCAGCTACGCTTGCCGCACTACCACCAGACGAGCCTCCAGCAACATAATCAGTATTCCATGGATTACTGGTAGGTCCGAAACTGCTAAACTCTGTGCTAGAACCCATTGCAAACTCATCGAGATTTAACTTTCCAATTATTATAGCATCATCATCTTTCAATCGCCTAACTACAGTTGCGTCGTACGGTGGAACATATTCTTCGAGCATTTTTGAGGCACATGTAGTTTTCAAGCCACTTGTACATATGTTATCTTTTATTCCTATTGCAATACCAGCGAGCGGTCCGATCTTCTCATCTTCACGTATTTTTCTATCTACCAAACGGGCCTTTTCCAATGCCCCTTTGCGATCAATACAGATCACAGCGTTAACTTTTGGATTAACCTTGTCTATTCGTTCAAGAATTTGAATAATATATTCTTCTGCAGTAAACTCACCACTCCTAATTCCTGTATTAACTTCCTTTGCGGAAAGCTTGTATAATTTAGACAAATTAAGTTATCCTGGGTCCTTTGATAAATCTGCCCTCTCTATTTCTAGTAAATTCTAACAGATCAGTTTTAAAAGATTTGGCATTATCTTCTCTTAACTGATAAAAATTTCTCTGCTGAGATATAGGCTCAATATCAGATAATGTCACACTGTCCAATTTATCCAGATACTTGATTATTTCTTCAATTTGTAATTCATACTTTACGAGCTCTTCTTCTGTTATTTCCAATTTTGAGAGTCTACAAAGGTACGTTATTGTTTCTCTAGAAACCATATCATATTCACTTTGGACACAATTTTTATGGTGTCAGTCTATCTATATCTCTTGGATAAAGCGTCACGTCACGTATGTTATCACATTTTGTAATAGCCATAAGCAAACGTTCTAACCCCAATCCAAATCCAGCGTGCGGGGGAACTCCCATAATCAAATACACGAAGATGATAGTCAAATGCATCAACATTTAATCCCTGTTTTTTCATTCTTTTTAAGAGATCATTTTTTCTATTTATTCTTGTACTTCCGGATGATATCTCCAAAGACCCGTACATAAGATCAAATGACTCACACATTATCTCATCTTTTTCACCTTTTGTCTTCACATAAAATGGTTTAATAGAAGTAGGCCAATCTGTTATAAAATAAAAGGCATCAGTTCTATTGTTTTGCAAATTTTTAATAATTTGTGGTGAAAGATCATCTCCCCATCTAATATGCTCTTGTGCTTCATGTAAATTGCTAACTATATTAGAATAAGAGTACTTTGGAAAGGGTAATTCGAGATTTGGCAATTGCAAATTAAGATACTCGAGCTCATTTTTGTTCGCTTCTTTGATGGAATCAACAGTAAATATGATCATTTTTTCAAGTAATCGCATTATATCATTATAGTCTACAAATGCCTGCTCAACGTCAATAGAAATTGCCTCTGAGAGATGTCTGTTTGTACGTGATGGTTCAGCTCTAAAAATTGGTCCTATCTCAAAAACATTCTCAAAGGCCATAGTCAACTGCTCTTTGTATAACTGAGGACTTTGCGCTAAAAATGCTTCCCTATCGCAATAAAATATTGGAAATAATGCAGCTCCTCCTTCTGTGGCAGTTGCAATCATCTTAGGTGTATTTACTTCGATAAATCCGTGTTTTGACAAAAATTCTCTAGCAGCTTTCAATGCTGTGTTACGAATACGAAAAATACTCTTCAGAAAATTCCTACGAAGGTCAACAGCCCTTAAATTCAGTCTCGTATCAATACCAATTGAGGTCTTGCTTTGAATCATAAATGGAGCCGTTTTTTTGGCCATAGAAAATACTCTCAACTCCAACGGGATAACCTCTGTACCGTTAGGTGCTTTTACCTGTGATTTAACTTTCCCACGAATAGCAACTGAGGCATGTTCTTTTAATTGCTGTATCTGATTAAACAATTCCTCGGTGCATTCTTTTCTCTTTGCAACAACTTGTATATCACCATACCTATCTGTTATAGTCACAAATTGCATATTGCCATGATCGCGGATGCTAGAAACCCATCCCATAATTATCGCCTCATTATCGTGAAGGTCTGAGTTAATTTCAGATGAATAATGTGTTCTTCTCATTTTTCCTATATCCTCCTCTTGAAGCACTCGATCGCTCAATTTCATAGACCTTAATAGTGAATAAGGTGTGGTACCACTACATTAATTATTATGTTTGCTTTTATTGTCCTTGATTTAGATGCGGGCAGTTCGACAGAAATCATTTTTTTTAGGTTTGAAAAGGGTTTGGAATCCAAATAGATTTGATATTCTGAGCCTAAAGTTTTGATGGGAGTTTACGAGTCAAGGATACTAAATCAGCAGACTTTAAAATATAATTAAATTCATTTCTCTTATTAACCTTGATTATCTTTAGTCCCTATATCTTGTTGCTCAATTAACATTTTAATTCTCTGATCTGTCTTTTTTTGTATGTAAATGACAATGACACCAACAATAACCATAGATACTATGGCGGCAATTCCGATTATTGAACCTGTTAGTGTCTCAGATAGTTTGTTGATAATATTCTCTGACATTTGCAATAGTAAAATCAGGTTTATCCCAACAGCAATACCTACTAGGAAACTTATTCCTTGTTCTTGCGCCAATTTTTTAAGATAGTTAGTGTAAATTTTCCTATTATATAATGCGCCTTTTGCTCTGGACACTAAAGTTGGATAATTTATAATTTTCATTGTATTATATGACCTTTTTCCCATACTCTCCATCCTGATCTACAAATCAACATAGGGATTGAAAAGAAATGAACCTAAAAAATTTTCACTTTATGGGTGAATAACAATAATGATAGTATCGAAGTATGTTATTAACATGATGGAATATTTAATAACCATTAGATTATCTATCCACCAGATTTCTGTCTGTTCAACTACAGATATGACCTAACAAACTCATGGGGTTAGAGTGTAGTGACTTCATACGGGATTTTTCTTAATATCAAAAATTGGAGTTGTGATATTGTGTCTGGAAACATAAATAAGTTGTCATTAGCCTCTTGTTTCCTATCGCTGGTATCATATTATTTATTATAACTTTTATTTTACAATAATTTTTTCCAAACTATTAAGGATTTCCAATATAACATCTCTACGATCATGATTGTCATGGTCATCGTTAAACTTGATAAGAGATCTTCTAGCAGAATTAAGAAATTTGATTAGCGATTTCTTTGGATATCCTTCGTTTATGTACTGTATAGCTTGCATAGCCATCTCTAGCTTATCTAATTTATGAACAAACTTAGCTACTTGTGTCTTATTTGCTTGATATTCTTCCCATATCCTTCTGTAATTAGAACGAATAGCAACTGGCATTTGATTCAGAATGGAAGTCATTGCATTTCTTTCCTCTATTCGCTTCCTCTTTCTTGCAATTTCACCGGGCATGTAATCGCCTATTATGGATTCAGATAGGTCATGAATAATTATCATTTTCGTTACTCTCTCTGTATCTAATCCGAGCATATCAGACAAAATCATGCCTATTGCACACATTGCATACGTATGATCCGAAACAGATTCGGGACTTGAGATCAAAGCCTTTGAAACCCAACCAGATCTTTTTACAGATTTGAGACGTAGTACTGATTCAATAAATGAAAACAAATGTGCCGATGCTCGATCGGCTTCCTTTTTCGTTTTCATTTGGACTACCTATTCAATATGCAATCTAACATTACTTTCAAGACCGAGCATTCCAAGCTATATCTTTTACACCAAGGCGTTTGTTTACCAATCTACCGCAAACAAATAGTAAATCTGAAAGCCGGTTTAAATAGACTATGATATGCGGGTTTATGTGCTCATTCTTTGAGAGTATTGCAATAGCAGTTTCAGTCCTTCTAGTTACACTGCGACTAATCTGCAGTAATGAGGATTCAATACTCCCTCCTGGCAGTATAAAGAAATTGATTGGATCAAGCTGCATTTCAAACCTGTCTATAGTACCTTCTAGATGCGATATCATATTTTTCTCAACACGGGGAGTCTTGCGTTGATCTTGTATTTCGTTCTCAGATGGATACTTTGGATCTGCCAAATCTGAGCCAATAACAAAAAGATCATTCTGTACACCTATAAGAAAATTAATGATATCCTCAAAGAGATCTTTGTCTTTCAATCTTAATATTGAGAGAACTAGTCCAATATGGGAGTTTAATTCATCAACTGATCCATAGGCAATTATTCTTGAATCACCTTTTGGTATACGTTTACCACCTATAAGGCCGGTTTCTCCTTTGTCTCCGGTTCCTGTATATATTTTCATAATTTGAATAGAACTGAATAGCAATCTTTACTATTTAAAAATACATCTATAAGAAACATCTTAATTCTAGGAATTAATGTAGTTGAATAATTATTTCTAAAATGTCAGATTGTAGCCTATTCTCTGGGATTACAATCTGTATGCATAATTCCAATATGAAAATAATGAAATCAATATTAAGGAACTAAAATATGTCTATTGATATAGATATTGAGAAAAAGAATCCTACAATTTATAGACGATGATGGAACTATTTATCTTACAAATCTTTCTAAAAAACAGTTAAAATCAATAATTGATGCAATTCCTAGTAATAAGAGAGTATTAAAGAAAAAGGCAATCTAATATGAATGCGCTTCAGTCTTGTGTTCACGCAAATACTTCTTCTTTTTGAATCTCTCATTACACTTTTCACATTTAAATGGCTTTTCAAATTCTAGTAGAAACCGTTCTCTTCTCTCCTGAGGAGTTTCAGTTATAGAATTTGAGCTGATATCCGGCGTATTACGCATTCCTTGTCATAAAAATTACCTTCATGTATATTTGCCTTAGGTAAGATTATTACTTTAAAAAAATAGTTCAATATGTAGAATTACAATATCTAATTTCTCGGACCAATTTTATTCAAGACAAGATTATATAGGATTTATTAAGCTAAGTTAAATGGTGCCGTCGTAGCTCAGCCTGGGAGAGCACTCGACCCAATATACCGTGGGGTGAAGCTGAAGACCGAGCTGTCGTGAGCTCAAATCTCACCGACGGCACAAAATATTCACTATTGGTTTTTATAGCTAGAATCCATAGTAAAGAATTTTTAGTCATATTATCTTATAGTACCGATGGTTATTCGGACATTCCGACGAATATTTTGTAAACATAAAGAATCATATTCTTTTAGAACGTATAACGATTTTGATTTTAGTGAATACAATAAATGTTGTAGATGTGGAAAAGTCTTAAGATATATGAATGGCTTTGAGGAAGATATCAGAGGATAAAGGAATGTTTCGTGCCAGCCTTCAGATTTTGATTGTAATATGGTGGATTGGAGCTAGCATTGCGGCTATTGCTATTATATTACATAAATATGAGCAATATGCCTTAATTGGAACGACTGGTTGGATTATTACGATAGCAAGTACTGCATTGATTATTTATGAGATTAAGAGGATAAAAGAGGAAGATAAAGAATTGATGGAAAAGGGAGGGACCTGAAATTACATCAAATCTCAGAGATGTAAAGGAATCCTGATTTTCCATAGGAATATTAGGCTCTATTGTATTAATAATAATCTGGTTCATGACTAGAACGCGAGAATACCCTATAACAAAAGGGGGAGGACTTATAATTAGCGATAGAAGCATTTAAGATTGCATGTGTTCCAATAATAGCAATAATTATTATTAAGGGAACTGGGAATATCAAGATGTCGTAGACAAGGGATAACCTATGGAAAAGAATATTGAATCCATATTACTTGAGCTTGGTATTGATTTTCGATTATGTGGAAATATCAAAAAGACATTTAGAAATGTCGCTACTATACAACAAGGCAAAGAAGGAGATCTTTGCTATTGCTCTTTTGAAGGTGAAGAAGCATTATCGCTTATATCCAAGTCTAATGCGGGTATTATTTTGTGTGGAGGAGGCTTGGAGAAAGCTATAGCTCAAAATTACCAGTCCTCAAATCTCTCAAAAAAACAGCAATTTATTTTTGTGGATAATCCTAGAGCAGCATTCATAAAAATAATAAATAAGATATCTAAGAACGATAACAAAAAAGTTGGAATATCCCCTACAGCAATAGTATCGGCTACAGCTAGTATTGGTTCGAATTGTTATATTGGAAACAACGTAGTTATTGGTGAAGACTGTAAGATAGGAAATGACACTGTAATTTCTGACAGGGCAATCATTGTACAAAAATGTATCATAGGCAATAATTGTGTAATTGAACCCGGAGTAACCATCGGAGCAGATGGTTTTGCATATGAGAGGGATAAAAAAACATTAGAGCTTGAACGATTCCCACATATTGGAGGCGTTAGAATAGGCGATAACGTAGAAATATGTGCCAATAGCTCTATAGCACGTGGTTCTATCTCTGACACCGTTATAGGTGATGGTACCAAACTTGACGCTTTAGTTCATGTTGCACATAATGTAATAATAGGAAGTAATTGTGAGCTAACAGCGGGTACTATTATTGGCGGAAGCACAATAATAGGAGATACATCTTGGATGGGACTTAATTGTACGTTAAAGAACAAGATAAAGATTGGGAATAAAGTAATAGTGGGTGCTGGCGCATGTGTAATACATGATGTACCTGACGAAGACATAGTTGCAGGAGTACCAGCAAAGTCAATAAAACATAAAGTAATTTCTGACAAATTGTTTCTCATGGCTGGACAATTGTCAGATAACTTATAGTAAGAGTGTTCATGTCTCAATACTCATTTTAGCTAAATGACCAAATATCTATATCCATAGCTTCTAAATGGTTTTCAACATGTAGTGGCCAATATTATCAATATGAGGTTCCATACCGCAGTACACGCCTTTACGGTGAGTCACACTAAGATAGAATAGAAGAAAATTTCTTATGGACACACGCCGCTACTCACTTTCAAACTTTAAAAGTTTGCATGTGTGTCGTACTCACTCACTTGTAAGGTTCAATATATTTTTAATTAACCCATCATGGTTAGGCTCTTTTTTCTCCATAGATACCATAAGTAAATGATTTCTTAATAGTGGAAAAACTGCAAACTTTATTTTCTCCCTTTCAGAAAAGCTGTATACCGTTTTACCAAATTCGGCATCTTGATCCTTTCGCATCTCACTTCTGAGAACGAATTCTAAATACAATTTTGAAGAATTCTCCCTATCTTCCATAGATTGCATACCTTCTCTCATTCCTCCCGCAACAAGATCTCCCATTCCACTGATAATTCCTACAAATCGAATATTCGAGCTAAGCGCGAAAATATTATCACATAGTTGTTCAAAAGACCCTGAAAATGACATTTACTATACATCTGAGTATTTCCTATGTTATTATTCTTTTATTGTTATGAAAAGAGGTTGCAACACTATAAAACGTCGAATTAAAAAAATATCGACTTATCATAATTGCACTGTTAAATTGCAAATATCATCATTAAAAAGCAAATTGTGATTTTGCTTGCTATTCTACTTGGTTTCTTAATGTCAATTCATCACTCTACAACAAGCCTTTTTAATCAGAAGTCTTATTGAAAATTATGACCGCCGTTGCTCAGACAACAATGATTGGGGCCTGCTTAGCAATACTAGTATATATCGCTGCAGTTACCACAGGGAATTATTTAGCTACACAAAACATGCCCGACAACCCATTGTCTCAAGAATTACAGATTGATAATGCACTTCATAAACAAATCTCTACCAATTTTAATTATTCTCATACGGCAGATACAGATAGAGCCTCACAAACAATACTGCTCAATGGTCTGAATCTCAAAGCAAATGAATTCCTTTTGCTGTATGATTCAACACCATTCGCAAGCAAAGGTCATATAGCACTGAATTTACCATGCGACGCTAATAGTCCAAACAATCCTTTATTTCAAGTCCTTGTTGGTCGTGCTCCAGATTTAGCTCCCACAACATTGGGTTACTTAGGACCAATATCAAGCCCTCCTGAGATGTGTGTATACCATGCTCAGTTTGGGTTTGGAAGGCCTGTTACAGATGTAGTTTTAAAGAACGTATCAGATAGAAGTATCAATATGACAAGCCCACACTCTGTGGCGATAACTACTCATGAATCCTTTATACCAACAGATCAATCTGCTATGGAAATTCAACATCAGGAGGGATCATAATGATGTATATAAGGTTACAATTACCGAATTGATTAAGATAATAGAACGAAGCGGACGGTGAATAACTAGTCATGGGTCAATGTAACTTACAAGCAAACTGCCATTACATTTGTTATCGGGATAATTTGTGATAAGTAATTAAATTTAAGCATTCTAATGATTGATTGATTTAATAGGTTCTTGCTATTTTGTCGAAATGCACTACAATCAGATCTCATTAGATATCACATGATTCAACACAAGCATTTTATTTTCTCCACTTTCTTCTTCGTTTGACATTTTCATTTACCAATAATTAAATTCATATTTTTTGTCTCTCTATTCGGTGTATGTTCATAGTTTCAACCATTAGATATCTTTAGTTTCGAAAGATATATGGGAATGCAGTAGAGATAATGATAGCAATGTTAATCCGATCACCTACTTTTATGATGTTGCATTGATCTTTATTTTCCATTTACCAGTATTCAGACAATATTGTCAAATCCCTATCATTTCCGATGCGTATGGAATCCACACCTGTAGGATTAGAGACGGGTAATCTTTACAAAAACATTACAATTTTTCGGATATCTATTCCATTTTATACTTAAAATCGTCTACGTAGTAGGCTTTATCTGTCATTGTATAGATCTGTTCGGGTTCAGACTCTTCCGGTATTATGATTGATAAGTTATTACTACTAGTTTGTAATCTTCTTGTTTTAGCTAAAATCGTTCCCAACGATACTATAATAAAAAAATATACTATTTTAATGTTCCACTTGCCGATTATAAGGCAAGTATGAGTTATCTAATGTGAAGTTTTCGAAGTAACTAAGAGTAAATCAATAGATGATGTCTAGTATCCGTTGTCAACCTTCGCCTTAAAGTGAGTTATGCATTTCAAATACAGAATGAATTTAACAAGTTTCAATAAGAAAAACAAAACACATGATATTGAATAGTGAAAATGCAGAAGCAGTTTAACAAAAGCGGCTATCAAATTCTACTGAAAAATTATTTGTGTTCATTTACAAGACATCGGTATACTATTTGCTTATTAATGCATGTATTATTTAGGTTATCAGATGGTATGACTGCAGAATACAATAAGAATAGTAGTAACAAGCAATTTATTACAGAGCAATTAAAATGGTTGGCCGTTTACATTTGTATTGGTTTTGTCATATCTTTCTTCTTGTCTTTCCCTCTTTCCTTGGTAGTTGCTTTCGGGATATATATACTCATTTTCTACTTGAGAGAAAGAACCTTGAAGAAAAAATGTATCAATGCAAATAAAACAAAGAGTATTTTTGACTTTCTATCATCATCCCCAGCATTTGCTAATGATCTCGGACAATTGAAATATTATTGTATGTGTTGTGCGAAGGAACACAGGGAATCAGTATGTCCTAATTGTGGTTCAAAGATGAAAAGGGCTAGTACTTAGGCTCAACATATCTAGTTGAGAATATGTGTAAATTTTACTAACTTATTTCTCCTGCCAAATTGGTAGTTCCGAACTAAAAAATTTCAACAAGCAGTTCAAGTAGTCAGCGATGGAAAAAATGTTCAGTCGGTTAGTCGACGAATTTTGAATCAAAAAATTAGTGGCTATGTCCACAGCCACAGCCCATCGTACTACCGCTATCGTCTTCACGATGGTTATGACTTTGTTCAGAACATGATGGACACGTTGTAGCCTCAGTTTCAGACATAAACATTGTACCACAAGAGGCACATTTTACCTTTTGAACTCCTTGCATACATATATTCGCTATAACAAGCTAATTAAAACTTTGGGGGACCTAGATTGAGAATGACAGATTCCTATTATATATAAAGATAGATAATCTCTCATAGTACTTCATTACGGTTTATACCAATCATTAAATCTATTTTCTTTTGGATTTCTCCGATACTTTATCTGTTTTAGTATATATCTTGTATAGGAGGATATAAACTCGAAATACTTGGCTACATACGCAAAAATAATGGAAACTAATCCGCTAATCAAAAATCTCCATCCAATTATGGTAAAACCAGCGCTTTCTTCCCTAAGATCAAGATTAGCCCCAATCCAAATACATGTTATTCCAAATGCTAAGATTATAATTCCTGCTACCAGAAGAGGTCTGAACAGTTTGCTTGGGTTGGTCGAGGAATTCATTTGATTTTCAGATTTAGAATGGGTATAAACAATTATTACATAAATATCATTACAATATAGATTGGTAAATAACGAGGTTTAATATAGATCATTTATAAAGCTATATCGTTAATCATTCGTCAAACCAGCTAATACTAATTACTCCTGATACTGTAAGTTATTTTGAAACTGCTTCTTTTTACCGATTCATTAATAGGATTCTTATCTAACCAATTAGGAGGGAAAATTGTCATGCAACCAGATTTTGCTTCTATATCATCGTATGCAGAGCGGCAGTATGTTCGGTAACATGATTGCATAGGGGTATCACTTTTATTCAGTCTGAAAACTCTAGACAGATGTATATTCTTTTTGCAGTTTCAAGCAGAATTAGGGTAATTGTATTCCATTGCTGAGGGTTTCGGCGCTCTTAAGGTTAGATTAAGTAGTAGGATATCTTACTGCATATCCTGAAAGTAAGATCTTATTTCAATCTGATATTAGTATTATCAGGTACTAAGCCAAAAAATATTCAACAGATAAAAAAAACTACAATGTTTGAAAAATGTCGTCACAAATACAGTAAATATTCTTATCTACAAATCGTCAATTACCTTTATGAAGACTGACGGCCACCATCAATTGAGATTTGGCAGATCCAATATACAGTTTCATAATATTCGTAATTGGTGTAATCATTTCCAGCATCATAATATACATAGTGACTAAATTATTCGGAGAAAAAGAAGGAATCAAAACAGCAATTATGACAGCTCTAATTGGCGCAATTGTATATGGCATAGCCCATTTTCTTCTAGGAAGTGGCTTTTGGGCTGCCATAGCAGGTGGATTTGTTTGGCTTTTGGCTTTAAAGGCACTCTATAATATAGGCTGGATTAAGTCATTTGTTATTGCTTTTATAGTATGGATAGCCGCCGCGATTACTGGCATTTTATTACCTACAGCTCCAGGTCCACTATGAGGGGGTAGATAAAAACGATCCTGGATAACCGAATGAACATATAATGGTATGTGCTCCTCGATAACTAGGTTATAGTCATATTTTATGTTTAGAGTACTAAACGATGACAGGTAATTAGCTTAGGATTAGATAATGGTGAGTAGTAGTCTTTGGCATTAGAACTTGTAAACCTAACTAAGAAATTTGGAGGAGGATTTACACTTGGACCGTTAGACTTGAAAATAAATGATAGTGAGATATTAGTTATGGTTGGACCAACAGGAAGTGGCAAAACCACAGTTCTAAATCTTATTGCGGGCTTCGTAAAGCCTGATCAGGGTTCTATTATCGCGGATGGATTAGATATGACAAATATTCCTGTAGAGTCCAGAAAAATAGGTTATACCTTTCAACGCCCAAGTCTATTTCCTCATCTAACAGTTTATGATAATGTTGTATTTGGTCTTGACAAAAAGAGCAAGAAAGAAAGAAAAATACAGATTCTGAATCTTTTGTGTGATCTCAGTATATCTCATTTGATTGATAGACATATTCAGGGATTGAGTGGAGGAGAAATGCAAAAGGTTGCGTTAGCTAGAATGCTCGTAACAAGACCCAAGATTATGCTAATGGATGAACCTCTAGCGCACCTTGATAATCCTACTAAAATGAAGTTGAGACTTGAGCTTAGGAGAGTTCTTAAGAATCAAGGGGTATTAACAATTTATGTTACTCACTTTGAAGATGATGTATATAGTCTAGCTGATTCTGTTTCTGTACTGCAACATGGAAACATTCGGTATACTGGTAAACTTAGGTCCTTATTAGCAGATCCGGCTATTTCTTCTTCACCATTCCTGTCTAATGTCTTTACAGGGGGTAACTATCTAGAAGGGAAAGTTATCCGTTCAAATGCAGGTATCACGATTTTTAGGATTGGCTCACATTTGCTTGAGACGTTGGGAAGCTATAGTGTTGGTATTAAAGTCGGGATTTTACTCAGACCTGAAGACATAATTCTTTCAAGGGAATCCGTAAAAACAAGTGCACGAAATATTGTAAAGGCTAGAATAATTAGAATTATTACTAACCCGGACAACCCAAGTATAGTATTTATACATATGTTTTTAGATGGATTTAGTATAGCAGCGAAGATTACAGAAGAATCTAGAATTGATCTTGGGATAAAGGAGGATGACTACGTTTTTGCCATGTTCAAAGCATCTTCTCCTCAAGTTGTTCGCGAAGAATACTGAGACTTAGAGACGGACAGTTTCATCTGTATACATAAGATATGCAGATAAATTGCTCATTTAAAATATTCTCGCTCACAATTTTGGCTAATGATTCCTTAGTTGACAATTTCATTAATTTCCTTCTTATTTCTATTCATTTTGCTCAATGCCATTTTCCTTTTGGCACTTGTACCTATCTCACGAGTGCCAGAGGATATAATCTCAATCAATTTTGCCTTTCTATTAGAATCAGGTTTAGGTCTTAGCAATCTTCCAAGTCTTTGAATGTATTCTCTGCTACTTCCGGTTCCACTAAGAATAATTCCAAGTTCTGCATCTGGTACATCTACTCCTTCATCTAAAACTTTTGATGTAACGATGACATTATACCTTCCCTCTCTAAAGCCACTAAGAGCATCTTGTCTTTCTTGCTTACTTGATTTGTGAGTAATATACGGTATTAGAAATTGGTCTGAAATGTCATATACCAGTTTATTGTGTTGAGTAAATAATATTGTCTTCTGACCTCGGTATTCTGCCAATATTTTCTTTAGTTCTTCAATTTTTGCTCTGCTATTTAATGCAATGTCCATAGCCTTGTTCCTTGCCAAGATAGCTTCCCTCGCAGCTTTGCTTCTTCCGGACATCATTATTAATCGCCTAAAAGACCCAGCATACTGCATTTTCAGACCTATCTTTTTTAAACAGATTTGATAGGTGACAAAGTTTTTATTATATTCCTCAAGTTCTTCTGGTAACATATCTATCTGTCTTCTCTCAATTTCATATGGGGCTAGGTGTTTATTCCTAGCAAGTTCGCTAGAATATGCCTGGAATACTACTCCACCTACAAGCTTCGGAAAGTCTTTATGCAACGCATCCTCTCTTTCTATTGTGGCAGTCAATCCCAGACGAAAAGGGGACGCAAACTGTTCCGCAATTGTTCTGTAGCCTGGCGCGGCTAGGTGATGTACTTCATCAAATATCATCAAAGCAAATTTGTTTCCTAGCACTGAAGCCCGTAGGTAAGCCGAATCATAAGTAGAAACAGTAATGGGTTCAATATCATCTTCTCCTCCACCTAAATTTCCGACTTTAGTATCAGGAAAGTACTTTGATATAACAGATGTCCATTGATCCATAAGATCAATTGTAGGTACTATCACTATAGAAGCAGAGTTTACAATTTCTATTGCTCTTACACCAATTATTGTCTTGCCTGCGCCTGTCGGCAGAACTACACATCCTCTTTTGCCTACCTTAATCCAGTTATCAAGTGCCTTTTGTTGGTATTCCCTTAATGTCAAGTGGACCTTCTTGTTATCTATCAGTATATTTGGGGAAGGTATAAGCTCCAAAACATAATCATCACATACTATTTCGCTCTGTTTTAAAAATTCTATAATATTACGATAGTATAAAGCCTGTGCTCTCATGCTTCCAGTCCTGGGATCAGCCGAGGCAAATGGAACGTGAGTCATGCCCATTACTACAATAGTGCCATTATCATACCTCAAATTTGTTCTTAGCAATTACTATAGACTGGAAAATCCGAAATAAAAAATTTAGCTGAATTGTTTCCTCTGGTATTAGAACATAAATATGCAAACGATGAAATTTCATCATAACGCAAGAGAAGATGCCTTTGTTCTGAGGTTCTTCATCTTGTTATTCTGATTTCTCATTTCTAGTTGCTCTTCTGTTATATCAAAATAGGTCCATATACTGATGAATTGTCCTTTAAATGTAAACCGGCTAACCTTAATGCTACTAAATATCAATCTTATCACTTAGGGACTTATATACCTACAAATATATAGTTACTAGTATCATGCTAGGGCTGGCCCGAGATTATCCCAATAGGCGAGTGACATATGAAGAGTCCTGAATATATTGATAATGTAGATTCTGACTCAAATTCATCATCCGGGACGACAACCTCAAACCGGGAAGATGAAAAACAACGATTACGGGAACAACACTATGGAAACAAGATATTACAGCTACCAGATTTCAACCAAGCATTTGAACTAGTAAAGTTAGCAGTCGAAGATAAATTTAAGATGCATAGAGCTGGATTAAGCTTGATACTTCAAGGACTACCGACCAAGCTTGGAGCATATCATATTCTTGGTTCTAACCTAATCATAGTGAACAAAAGAATCTTAAACATAATAAAAATTCACAAATCTCTCAATGAATATAATTCCTATTTGTTTATGGTATTAACGCATGAGTACCTACACAGCCTTGGTATTATAGATGAACTAGAAGTTAGAACCATGACATACAGCTTACTTGCTTCATTAGCTGGGGAAAATCACATGGCTACTAAGATGGCAAGACATCAACCCTGGGATTTGTTTCCAGAATTAAGTCTATTTGATGATAATAGCTTTGAACAAAAATTTGAGATAATAAAGGACTTTGACAGGACGACTCAGACTTATATTGGGTGAACCAAATTCATTTGATAGATTATGTATATATTCGATACATGTCATCAAGATGGAACTTGCAATTGCTAGCCAAATTTTCTATAGACTGGTAACGGCTATCAAAATCTACAACACATTGGGACATAGTTGCTTGAATTAATTACCTAGTTAAAAGAATAACTAAATTTTAACCTTCAAAGGAGTCATGGCTTATGAAGTACCTGATTCCAAACTGAGAGATCATTCTTTCTACCATTACCTGTGTCACCCCAGGGCTTGAAATATTTTCAGTGGTAGTTGGTTTCTATAATGCATTCCACTGGTTTTTTTAAGTTCAGGTCAGACAAGACAATCCTATTATAGTAAAACAGATAGAAAATGGATTCTTAGGAGTTATTCTTTATCTGCTTGATCTGCCTACTAATAGCCTTCAATTGTCATTTATAAAGTACGGTACTTTACCGTAACTAAGTGTTGGCTCATAAATTATTGACACAATATTTGCAACAAAAGGAGAGTACCTATTCAATTGGTTGAAGGTTGGATATTCGATGTTTATCCTCTTCAGGATAGAATGGTTATATGGATAAAAAAGAAGAATGGCAACCTCAGATTAGAAGACTCAAGTTGGAAGTATTGTCTGTATGTTGCAGCAGATGATAAGTCAGAACTACTTTCATTACTTGGAGAAGAACAAATTATGAAAGCTGTAGAAGATTATGAGTTCGTTCTAAAGTATGAAAGACTTTCAGACACCATTAAAAAGAGAGTCCTTAAATTGTCCTTAAAAGAAGCAGCTAAGGCATTAGAATTAGCAAGACAAATTGAATCTTTTGGAAGGTTTCATAGGTTTCGATTATATAACGTAGATTTATTGCCTGCTCAATACTATTTCTATGATAAAGACTTATTTCCACTAGCTTTTTGCTATTTTGATTCAAAGCATCCATCAAACCTTGAAGTTAAAGATAATGTTTGTTCAACAGATTATTGGGTACCAGATTTCAAATCAGTGCATTTAACAATCAACCTAAAAAAAGAAGGAAAGATAGCAAAACCAGGAGACATGATAAGTTCAATTGTAATTCAACTTCCAAATGAAAGGATTGAAATTCAGAAGGAATCAGAAGTATCTACTATTCAAGAACTTATGGAGGACCTAAATACAAAGATTGATCCAGATTTTGTGTTCACAGATGATGGAGACTCATTTACTTTTCCTCATCTAATTCATAGAGCTGATGTAAATGGCATACCTTTGATTATGAGTAGAGAACCAATAGCTTTAAAAAAACCAGATAGTAAGGGCTCAAGCTATATCTCATATGGAAAAGTATACTTCAAGCCAACTACTACAAAATTGCTAGGTCGCATACATATAGACCTAAGCGATTCTTTTTTCTTAGATGAAGGAAATAATAGTGGTGGATTACATGGTTTATATGAGATAAGCAGGCTATGTAGAATGCCTCTTCATACGGCTTCAAGAGCCTCAATTGGAAGATGTTTGAGTAGTTTGCAATTCTATTATGCTAACAAAAAAGATATATTAATACCTTGGAAGCCAACAGTAACAGAGCATTTCAAAAGTTTTGAAGAGTTGCTAATTGCAGATAGAGGTGGATTTATCTTTGAACCAGATTCAGGAGTACATGAACAAGTTGCTGAATTTGACTTTGTTTCCCTTTATCCAAATATTATGCTCCAGAAGAATATTTCAGCTGAAACTGTACATTGTAAATGTTGTTCTCAATATACACTAAGAGTACCTGAATTAGGCTATAATATCTGTGAAAAAAGAACAGGAATAGTTCCAACTGGTCTGAAGATAGTCTTAGATAAACGCTCACAATACAAGAAGCTTAGACAAACCTGTGCAACTAATAATAATGAAATAAAATCAATCAATGATGCAAGACAATCTGCATTGAAGTGGATATTAGTAACTTCTTTTGGTTATTTGGGTTTCAACAATGCAAAGTTTGGAAGAATTGATGCTCACATAGCAGTATGTGCGTTTGATAGGCATATATTTTTGCAGACATCCAAAATAGCTGAAGAACACGGATTTAGTATTGTTCATGGAATTGTAGATTCTATATGGATCCAAAAGAAAGAAGCTAAAATGGAGTATTATATGGAGTTGGAAGAGGTAATCGAAAAGAAGATAGGTTTTAGGTTATCTTTTGAAGGAATATACAAATGGATTGCATTTCTGCCTTCTAAAATAAATAGTAACTTGCCTGTAGTCAACCGCTATTTTGGAGTATTTCAAGACAGTGTACTGAAAGTGAGAGGCATAGAAGCAAGAAGAAGAGATACTCCTAATTTCTTTTCTGAATTTCAAAATGAAATTCTGCATATAATAGCTTCTGGAAACAATATAAAAGAAGTTGGAAGATTGGTACCTTATGTAAATGAACATTTTCAGAAATACAAACAGTTGCTTAAAGAAGATAAAAGTATATCACTTGAAGATTTAGCTTTTTCGAAACGTCGCTCAAAGGATCTTAATGAATACCAGATAAATAGGAATACAATCGAAAACGATGCAATGAGAAGACTTAACAAAGAAGGACGATCCCTGATAGGAGGAGAAATTTTGAGATATATAATAACTGATTATAGAGGGGGGAAAAGAAGTGCTATTCCTTTGGAGATTATTGATGAGAAGACTACTTACGATAAAGAAAGATATACTGAGTTATTGGTCCAAATATGCAATTCTGTAATAGAGCCCTTTGGGTATACCGTTTCCATAGATAACCATACATCTTAATACAAACTTTTTAACTTAGAATTATACTATTAACCATCTTTGTATTCATCAAATTCCGTTCTATTGGAATTGAAGTATAGATACCGTACGCGAATGGTAAATTATATGAATCAGAAGTTGTACGAAAAATTCTCTAGAGGCTTGTAATTCCAATCGATAGTATATATTGAAAAAAGGAGTTAAAAGGAACCTACTAGGTTATGCCTTAACTACCTTTCTCTCAAGGGGGAATAGCAGCTGTTCCATATCTTTGTCCAATTATTTAAAAGCAAAGTTGTCCAGTAGTATAATCATGAATGAACAAACATTATCGCAATCTGGCCACTGGGCCGAAGTTATAGGTCAACTTACTGATAAGCTGACTGGGAAGAACATGTCTATGACCTATGAATTTGACAATCTTACCATTGATATTCCAAGTGCTAGGGGTCCAGGTGGTACGGACATTGGTGGAGCAGAATGGAAGATTAATGGTAAAGTTACAATTACCACAGAAACCTATCAAAAGGGCAGTACTAGTCAAGTTTAGTCGTCTACATTATTATCCCTTATTACTAACCCCTGATACTATAGCATATCATCTTTATGCAATTTATCCAGTAATGGTATCAATACTAAACCTATTTCCTTTTCTCCTAATATGATATTTGAATCGATACCAAGGACTAGTGAAAGCATATTCCTATCCTCTCTTGCTGTGTATACCGCATTTCCGATTACTTTAAATTCTGCACTATTTTGTTCTAGCCATTGTTTCCATTGCTTAGCCCGATGAAGGTTTTCTTCTAACGCATCAATAGTATAATTTAGGTTCATTTTTGCTTTTCCTTCTTCAATGTCTAGAAGATTGAGCTTAAGCATTGGAATCATAAGATTGCCTCCCACTACATTTTCATGTAACTTATTCATTCCTTCGATGACCTCGTCTTCTTCCTCCTCTTGTTGATGTTCATTGCTTTGATTTTTCCTCCCCATGTGTTTTTCCATTGAATCATAGTTTGGGAAAAAGTATCCTGCTAAGTTGTTATTCCAATCATAGATTTTGTATATTGTATCCTCATATTCAAACTTCCATTTGAATATATTCGTCCTGTTCTTGCTGTCTCTATTGAATAACATAAAGACCAGAAATTAGTAAATCAAATTACTATTTGTATGTTAGCAGTTCAACAAAGCAAGCTGCTTGCCTTTTTGTACATTAGGAAAGACGAGCTTTGGAGGATGGTTTTCAGTCCGTATTGATTAATAACAATAGAAGTATCATAATTAGTATGAAAGCTCCAATTCATAGGAATTAAAGATAGTTTGTCAACATTTGTACTTGTCAATGGATTTTGTCATGGATGAACTCCCAAGAAGTAGTATCTTTGTTTAAGGCTTCAGACAGGTCATGTTGTTATTTATTTGTCAACTCTTACAGGGCTTGGAGAAAGAAGTCATTTCGTAACAGAAGATATAGAATCTGACTACAGACCATAAAAGGAGTGGACACATGGCTATATCTTGAAGGCTACAAGGGAGAAGATGGCAAGACTGTCTTTGTTCTATTTCCTGGATAAAAGTTGTATATGAGAAAAGATCTATGAATGAGCAAGGGAAGGGAAAGGATGACTTGTAAGATCTTATCTTATGATCCAACATTTTTGCCATTTGAATTGAGTTGTGGTGTCGACATCAATACCAAATATATCTCTAGTACAGTTTAAAAATATAAGTATACTAAGATTACACCTATCACAATTTATATGGTTCGCTTCCATCACTCTGCTGCTCAAAATGTCTTTGAAGCTGACATAGTTATAATTGGCGTGCCTGATGAATCTAGATCTCATGCTGCAAGAAAGGGTGCAAACAAAGGACCGGATATCATACGACTTGCGTCAAATAAATCAGAGTTTTTTGAAAGAGACGGAAATATTATACCTATTTGCCCGTTGTTCGGTAAAATAGATAATAAGCACATATTTGATTATGGAAACGTTAAGAGAGAAAATCTCCATGAACTTATCTCTGATCTAGTTTCAAACAATAAGATACCTATAGTTATAGGTGGAGACCATTCTATCACCAGCATAGTTTTACAAGCAATTGGGAATATTCACGGTAAAATCGGACTATTCTATTTTGATGCCCATCCAGACTTTGTTTCTTCTACCACCAACTATTATGGGTCTGTATTAACCGATTCGTATCAGTGGATAGATTTTGCTAAGAGCATGTTAATAGGTACTCGAGCCGCCGAGCCAGAAGAATTGGATAACGCAACCAGCGTGGGATTGGAAGTGATCACTCCATTAAACATATCTGAGTCGGGGATTTCACAGATAGCTAATAGAGTGGAGCGCAAAAATTGTAGCAATAAAAAGTATATATCAATAGACCTCGATTGTATCGATCCCGCTTTTGCCCCAGGAGTTTCCTTGCCTTCCCCCTGTGGCTTATCGAGTATTGATCTAGTCTATCTCATCAAACTAGCCATAAGTAGTGGTATTATTGGAATTGATCTTGTAGAGCTTTCCCCTGACTTTGATTTCAATAGTATAACGGCTGATTTGGCTGCTAGAATTCTATTAGAGTCGATTGCTTCCATCAATATATCCAATAGCAGAACATAAGCACGAAGACCTCTTGCATTCCATTATCTGGTCATATGGGACTCCAATACCCCTGCATCGTCTACATTATTCTTCTGTAGAAGAAGTCGACTCGTTTTCTCTTAATGATCTCATTATTGATTCCATGATATTGCAAATATGGAACAAGTGTGATGATATAGTGAGGACAAATGAAGCGATATCTAGTACTATCGATGTTAGCGGTGGTAGCTCTTGCCATGCTGCTGTCAATGTTTGTAACAATTACCACATTTGCTCAAGATGTTCCAAATAGCGAAGAGTATATGGCACAACACGATGGTGGAGACAGGGCTGCGTATTTACAAGAAATGGAACACAGTGATCCCTCCTTTTATGTTCCACCGGCTGACTGACTACCAAGCAACATAAACCCCTCTTTTTTTATGAAACATTACACGGATTGCATTTGTAAATAATAATAAGTTCTTCTCTTTACTTCGATTATTCAAAACGTTAGGGATTATAATCAGGAAGGAAAGCTATCGATTAAGGATTGGTATTGTTCTTTGGGTTATTGCTGTATCTAGGTTTTCGTCC
>Ga0193741_1000057_pt1 | contig 24666 bp, 29 predicted proteins | sample L2s2metaG_FD_143059 | JGI IMG/M metagenome (GOLD analysis project Ga0193741, IMG submission 143059) | Soil microbial communities from a riparian zone of the East river system, Colorado, United States - L2s2 | ecosystem: Environmental > Terrestrial > Soil > Riparian zone | place: USA: East River...
GGTTTATGAAAATAAACAATAATCCAATCGATATTGGGATCTGCAGCAGCTGCAGCTAAATCATTTTTTACAAACACGTTTTGAGAAGAACCTGTGCTATAGGATATTTCAGTTGCCATAGATAAAAAGTGAACGTTATGAAATTTAAAAGAATAAACTTGTCCAAATTGTCTTGTAAGAGTAAATTTTTGTAGATAGGTACTTAAATCTTCAGATTCACTATTTTCATGATTTCCTATTGTTATTTGCATATGATTATCTGTAGAACCAGCATCAGTATTATAGATAGGATCAATAGTATCTAGCCAACAATCAGCTGAGGACTCGTAAGAATAATCTCCTAATCCCAGGATAAGGTCGGGACTTTGAGTTTTTATGGAGTTTACTGTTTTATCAGTATTAGAGTTACATCCCCAGTCACCTACCGCAGCGATGTTAAAGTTAGGAATAGTTGTTGTCGTCTGTGCATATACTATATCAAAATTATTATTGATATTTATCAAGACAAGGACAAGAAGTGCAAATATCATAATGATGGTACCATATCCACATGTAAAATTACAATTCATTATATCTGATGAATTGAATTTCTGTTATTTATGAGGAAAGTAAAACGAGAACTAAAGAATAGATAATGTCATTTATTACTTATAATTTTAAGGATAATTTTAGGTATCAGAGATCTAATAAAAAGTTGAAGATATTTAGAAGAAAATAAAATAAAATACAACTGACTGAATTTATTTATAGAAAATTGATATATATTATATTTTTATTTGAATTTGTCTGGATGTCTGAATGATTAGTGTTTAGTGTTCTTCCAATGGACAATTGTTAGCTATAGGTACTGGGTATGTATTTTTTTCACTATCCATCCTATAATTAAGATTTGAATCATCAAAGAAAACTATGGTATGCTCACCAGGCATACTAGGTTCTGCAAAAGTATCTTCATTAAATCCTCCAGTACTGTTGGTTGCAAAATATCCATTATGGAGAGGATTTAGTTGAGGATCAAACATTACCCAAGAAACATTTGAATTTGGGGAAAAACCATTTGCATCGATATTAATATTAATTCCCTCCTCTGGACCACATTGTGAAGAAATTATAACATTGGATTCTGCAAATACGTTGTTGACCATTGGAAAATACAAGGGAAAGGAAATAAGAAGAGATAATGTCGTTGAAGCTAAAAATATCATCATCACCATTAAATACATGAATTTCATATTAGAAATTTGAAGTACTGGTTAATATAGTTATAGATAGATTAATTACATAATTTATTTAATATTGTTATAAATAGAATTTACTGGATTTGTATTAGAAGTTATAGGATTATTGTTCTATTATTAGTAAAATTAGTGTACTAAAGTAAATGTAGAGAAAAAATGTATTAAAAAATTCAACTATTAAAAATATATATAATAATCTTTAAATGTAACCTATCTTATACACATAACTAGATAGAATTCATTCTTTCTTTGTTTCCACTTATAATGATATAAAATTTAAAAAGGAAAAGAATTATTGAATTGACAGAAGTTAATAAATAGTTATGAATAGATGTACATTAAACTAATAGATCCCAGTAGGCATTATAACAATCAGCAATATTTATTCATATAATACTTATTATTCGCTATTGCTATTTTTTTCTTGATGATTGATTTCTTGTAAATATTGCAAAACCATTGGAAGAAATACACCTACATCCGTCACAATTCCTATTGCTTGGGTAGTTCCTCTATCCAATAATTTAGTAACTACCGATTGGTTAATATCTACTGCAATCACTTTTACATAAGAAGGTAACATATTGCCTACAGCAATTGAATGTAGCATTGAAGAAAGCATTATCACCATTTTGGCATCTTTTAAAACTTCTTTATACTTTCTTTGTGCTTCTACAATATCTATAACCACGTCTGGCAGTGGACCATCATCTCTAATTGAACCAGATAGTACAATGGGTATATCGTTTTTAATACATTCATACATAATTCCTTTTTTTAGTATGCCTTGTTCTACCATATTTTTGATGGAACCAGCTTTAAAGACTTCATTAATAGATTGCATATGATTCCTATGACCACGCACAGCCAAAGTTCCATCGTCTATATTCATACCTAAAGAAGTGCCCAAAAGTGCATTTTCAATATCATGAACAGCTAAGGCATTTCCAGTAAGTAATCCATGTATATATCCCATTTTTATTAGTTTAGATAATGATTGGGAGGCTCCTGAATGAACTATAACTGGTCCGCCCACAACTACTATTTTCCCTTTTTGTATTGCTGCTACTTCATAAATATCAGATGCAACTTTTTTAATAATATGTTGAGTAGGTCTTTCGCTTGAAGTAGTGCTGCTCATGAATTGAAATATGTCAACTCCCTGACGAGGACGTTCATCAGGTATAATGCGTATACCTCTCTCTTTGATTACAATCATATCATCTTTTTTTATATCTCTAATCATTTTACACTCCGCTATTTTATTATGTATATCAACAACAATACACTTATCCATCATAATATTTTTGACATCGATCCAAATACCATCATAAAAAATCTGTGTTGGTTTATTGGTTGTACTATAAAATAAGTCAGGCATGACCATGTCATTTGGGGCAGGTTCTAACAATACACTTTGTGTAAAAATCGGTTGGGCGCCAGCTCTGTAAACAGATTCTAATATTTGATCAAGATGTTTTTTATCTTTACCTTCGACAATAAGTCTAGCGTAACTAGGATCAGTTTTGTTCTTACCAATAGTGAATTCCAGTACCCTAAATTCTCCTTTTAAATCCATTATATTATCAAAGATACTAGTTAAAATCATTGAGTCTATAAGATGTCCTTTAACTTCAATTTCCTGCTTAACCTTGTTATTACTATTATTATTATCTAAGGACGACAAATTTTAATATAGATAAATATATTTTAAGTAATTAAGCATTAATTAAATCGGAAGAGAAAGTTTCCCGGTATATTCTGATAGACTATGGTCTTTCTTGATGCGTGATACAATATTATTTTTATCTTCTTCTGAAAACCATTGTGCGATAGTTTTAGCTATTCCATTTTTATCGCAAATTACAATAACATAACCACTAGCTTCTTTGAATACAGCAATTAAGTTTTCTTCTCCAACAGGAAACCATACATTTGTTTTTGTATCCTTCAGAGCTAAAGCAGGCATTGCTGCATTTCCAGTATATAAGTTTAACAAATCCTGCGATTGTTTAACACGTTTCTCTCCTAACTTGAGGGCCGTGAAATATTGCATAACAAGAGTATATATTATGAATTCTTATCTAAATGTTTTAGTATATTTGCAAGGGTAGGCTGAAAATCTGATCCTTCAATATTACCAATGATCTTCAAAAACTGAGATAAAAATTCAAATGAATAACCATTTCTAAAATATTGATTAGCTTGTAAGTACATCTCCATCTTATCTAGTTGCTTTACAAGATGTACTTCTTTTGTTTGATTTAATGTATATTCCTTCCATAACTCTGAGTAAAGTATTGCTATTTTACTTGGAAAAGAAGATATTATTACTTTCATTGCATTATCTTCTTTGATATGTTTATCAAAAATAGAAATTTCTTCCGGCATATAATCTCCTATTATGGATTCTGCCAAGTCATGTATTATACACAGTTTCATTACTTTTTCCGTATCCAGACCTAATAAATCAGAAAAAACCATTGACAAAGCAGTTAATGAATAGCTGTGGTCTGCAACCGATTCAGCTTTTAGAATTTTAGCTTTGGATATCCATCCTGTCCTTTTAATAGTTTTTAACTTCAGAATATAGTCTATAAGATTACTGAATTTATAATCATTCATTTTACATTCATAATTATATATTAATTCAATTAAAATTATTCATATCTAATTACTATTATTATTATTATAGCATAAGAATAAAAAATTGAGGTAAGACAGACAAGATTATTTGAAAGATTTCTACATTTAGTAAATGGAAATATGTCATTGCTATGATAATAAATGGATTTAAATACAAATCAAACAGATATGCTAAGCCTGATGTAACAATAGCTAACATTACTGTTATAATGATTATTATTACGACATTTTGTATTTGTCCCATTTAAAGACACTACTCCCCCTTTTCTATTCAAGAAGTTATTTAAGATTTCCATGCTATATCCAGTATTTGGAGTCTTTTATTTACTGTTCTACTTAGTACAAAAAGCAGATCCGAAAGTCTATTCAAATATATGAGAACCAGATTGTTAATTGTATCTTTCAACAATAATTTTGAAACGTTAGTTTCTGCTCTTCGTGTGATGCTTCTAGCAATATGAAGAGTAGAAGATTCAACAGAACCACCTGGTAGAATAAAATAGGTAATAGGAGATAACTCTTTTTCATAGTTATCTATATCATTTTCCAATACTGTAATCATAGGAGATTGAACTCTTAAAGAAGTAGGCTTTGAAAGGTCTGGATCAGCTAAATCAGAGCCTATAATGAATAACTCATTTTGAATTCTATTAAGCGTAATTATAATATCGGAAAAAGATTGATTATTTTTATTATTATTATTTCTATGCTGTGACAAAAGAGATATTGATAAACCGATATATGAATTCAGTTCATCTATTGAGCCATAGGCAATTATTCTAATATCACTCTTTGGAATTCTTTTTCCATCAATAAGTCCTGTTAATCCCTTGTCTCCAGTTTTAGTATATATTTTCATATATAACTAAATCTGGATTTAGAGAAATAATATTCTATACTTTAACTAACTAATTAATTAGTAAGAATGTACTTCAGCTTTATGTTCTCTTAGATATTTCTTCTTCTTGAACCTTTCATTGCATTTGTCACATTTAAAAGGTTGATCAAATTCCAAGAGAAATCGTTGTTTCCTCTCTTCAGCAGTTTCGATGACCTGATTGGGTTCATGGTTAGGAGAATTATTCATTATAATTTCTCCTAGAAAATTATTTTTAATCTTTATTTAGTTTTAGAAAAATAGTTATGTTAGATTGATTATGTAAAAAATTACATATTTTTTTTATGAATATTTTTTATTAATAGCAATAGCAATAACAATACCTACAAAATAGAATATATATTGAGTCAATTTAAATGAATATTCAATGCCGTCGTAGCTCAGCCTGGGAGAGCACTCGACTTGATTAATGGATTATCTAATTATTCAAGGGTGAAGCTGAAGACCGAGCTGTCGTGAGCTCAAATCTCACCGACGGCATTAATTTATATTATATCATTGAATTTAGAAATATCGTATTATTGGAAAGCATAATACAAATATTTAGAAGAATATTTTGTTCGCATGACGATTCCTTTTCCTTTAGAGTGTATAGTGATTTTGATTTTAGCGAATATAACAAATGCACAAAATGTGGTAAAACACTTGGCTATTTCAAGGGATTTGATGAGGATCTAAGAGGATGATTTGAATTGGTACTAAGGATTAATCTTCAAATCTTAATAATTAGTTGGTGGTTGGGTGCAGCTACAGCATTACTCTCATTTTTACTTCCGATATATACTCATCACATTATAGTTGGAGGAATTGGATGGTCAATAATTTCTATAAGTACTATACTTATAATTTATGAAATAAAGAAGATAAAAGAAGAAGATAAAAGAACTAAAGCACTATAAAACAAAGTTAAAGGCTTTCTTTTCCGCCTTGTTCCTCTATTACTACAAGAGTAACAGTAGATGTAATGCCAGGCACTTTTCTTATTTTATTTGTTATGGTATTATTCATAGATTCTGTATCATTAGATCTAACCTTTACGAAAACATCATGAACTCCATAAGTTCCCCTTACCTCTTTGACATCTGGCAAATTTGTTAATTCACTGATAATTTTTTCCTCAGAACCTAATGTACAATTAACTAAAATATATGCTGTTGGCATAGCTTAATTTAGTTTTATTAATATTTTAGTTTTGTTTTTTTTAGCAATGTATAACAGATAGAATAATAAATTTTTAGTTAAATTAGCAATAAAATTAATAATTATTACACAATATTACAAATCTATATGTACTGAAAATTATAATTTGAAAACATGAGGTTACCTCTGAAAGATAACGATTATTTCGTTACAAGGGTTAATGAAACTGTTAAAACCATTGATGAAGAATTCTTTAATTTTTTAAAGTCAAAATTGCACATGAAAAAAGTTGATGTAATGTTAGGAGATGGTACAATAACAAATGCAGAAACTTTTGATCTCACAGAAATTACAAATGAATTCAGGCGAGTTTTACAAAGTCTAAAAGATTGGGCTTTTACGGATATTTCGGATTCTAAAACCGAAGATTTGTATAGATTGTATTTTCAAATAACATGTAATGTTGATAAATTTTACATATATGGATATTTTGGAATACAATTTCATGCTTTGCATTATTACAAATTAGATAAAGAAGTTATAAAAATTCAGAAAGAATTGATAAAATTAAATCACGATGTATCAGATTCTTATATTTCACTTGCGGACAAAGGAAATGCCATAATAGAAGAGGAATTACGAAGGCAGGGATTAGATAACCTATCATTTGAAGAATTATTTACTAAAATATATGAAAATAGTAATTTAATTGACAATCTTGAACAGAAAGTTTTAAAACTAGAAAAACGATTTCCTTTAGTTCAAGATAGTGAAAATAAAAGAGAACAATTGATTTCAGAATTAAATGATATGATTATTAAATTATATCACATAATACCTGTTAAAATCGACTACAATAGACTAATGCAAGGAGAGGAAGGAGTTATATCGTATTTTGAAATTGAAACTATTAAGAATAAAAAAACCGGAAAACGAGAACCATATCTTGATACTAAAAAATTTAACAAAGAGATAACTGAAATTGTAACTAGTAAATTAAATGAAATAGCATCCTCATTGAAGGAATTAAGAACTAATACTAATGCTAATAAGAAAGTTGAGGAAGACATAAAAAGTAATACCAGAGAGATTTACTAATAGTAGATAACAAATAGTATAAAGAAATAGCAAATTATAATTACAATTGATATATGTAATCTAAGATATAATAATGAATAATGAATTAAATTTAGAAACAAAAAACTTACCTACTTATGATCAAATAATTAAAGGTAGGGACTTATTAAACAATTTTGTAGGTAAGACTCCTCTTTATAAATCAAATACCTTTTCTAATTTAATTGGTACAAATATTTTCTTAAAAAATGAGGCTTTTCAAAAAACTGGATCGTTTAAGGTAAGAGGAGCTCTTTACAAAATAAATTCTCTCTCTGAAGAGGAAATAAAATATGGAATAATAGCTGCTTCTGCAGGGAATCATGCACAGGGTGTAGCTTATGCAGCAACTATTAGAAAAATTCCATGTACAATAGTAATGCCAATGAGTGCATCTCCAGCAAAGATTGCGGCTACGAGGTCATATAATGCACAAGTTATCCTTAAAGGTGCTGATTACGACGAGGCATGGATAGCAGCTAAAGAGATAGCTCAAAATGAAAATAAGACGATTATTCCTGCATTCGATGACCCAGAGGTAATAGCAGGACAAGGTTCAATAGGATTAGAATTATTAGAAGACTTACCAGATTTAGATGAAATTTATCTTCCTGTGGGTGGCGGTGGATTAGCGGCAGGAGTTGCAATTGCTATAAAATCAAAAAAAAAAAATACCAAGATAATTGGAGTAGAATCTAAATCTTTTCCAGCAATGAAAGAATCAATTGAAAAAGGGTCACTTCAAACAAAAAAAGGAGAATTTACAATTGCAGATGGAATATCCGTGAAATCTCCGGGAAAATTAACCTTTGAGATAGCAAAAAGATATTTGGATGATATTGTATTGATTGATGATGATTCAATTGTTAAAACTATGTTCTTATTAATGGAACGATCCAAACTAGTAGTAGAACCTGCAGGTGCTGCAAGTCTAGCTTATTTACTAATTAATGGACATAAAAATAAAAATAAGAAAATAGTATCAATCTTATCAGGTGGTAATGTAGATATGTATCTGCTTGGACAAGTGGTAGCAAAAGGTCTTTTACAGATGAACAGATTATTAAAAATATTTATTCAATTACCAGACAAACCAGGAGCATTAAAGACAGTAGTAGATGGTATTTCAGATTTAAGTATAAATATTGTAGAGGTAGTTCACGATAGGCTTAGTGCAAATATATCTGCAGGAACTGCAGGTGTTTATCTAAGTTTAGAATTGGAAAATGCCAAACATTGCGAACTTTTAATTAGTTTGATGAAGAAAAAGGGTATTGATTTTCAAATAATTACCTAATAGATAAATAAATAAATAAATAATTATAAAATATATACAGAGAAGTAATGAGATCTATTAAATTAATAATAGTCGATCTCTAATATTTTTGGGATCCATTTTTTGTTCAATTCCAAAAGCAATAGCTACTAGGTTTTTAATTTCTGTCATTTTTAGTTTAATAGCTGCAGTCATAGGCGCATAGCTAAATATTCTTCCATATAATGCCATTGATTTTTTATGTATTAATTCTTCAAAGCTCGATTCAATTTGTGAAATTATAGCGATATCACTTTCATTTCCTTGATTAAGAACTATATCTTTATAAACAGTTTTTGAAAATTCTGATATTGCCTGTTTTACACTATCTGCATGTATCATTTTATTTAGAATATCTTCATTTACTCTAGAGGTTGTTGCTATCCTTAATGATTTAATATGTTCTTCTGGCAGTTTCCAATACTTTGCCCTAAGAGTGCTTAAAACATTATAATAGTCTAAATCAAGGGAAACTAAAGGCTGAAGATCAGCAGGCTTACCTATATTAGCAAAAGCACTACTCACGCCTTTGTAGTAAATCTTATCAAGATAGAGCTCGAAAATTTGGATATTATTATTTTCTTTGTAGAGTTGAGCAGCTGAAGAAATATCATTACCGAATTCAGAGGTTTGTAAAGCAGAGACAGCCTCATCGAGATCTTTTGCAACTAGAGATTTAACAATAATATCTCTTCTTCCTATCAGTTCTTCTGCTTGCATATTTATATGCGGAAAAATATCATCATAGGTCTTTCCTAAAGCTTTACTTTTTAAAATTATTTTGAGATTCCAGAGGATGTATTTTTTATAATACGCATTTATAAGATCTCCTTTAGCTATTTTTGCCATAGAAGAATGAAAATTGAAAAGATCTTCTCTTAGAGCGATTTCAATTTTTTCGGAAGTTATAGGTTGTTGAATTTTACTCAAAGAATCAACATACGATGTATTTTTTAATCGAGTTACTAATTCATCTAAAGTTTTGGAATCAGAAAATGATTCTAAATCATGTTTAGATAGCATTGTACCACGTTCAGAAAAAGCTCTAACTGTACCAAAAATTCTTTGAGGTTTGTTAGCTTTTCCCAATTTTATTCATCCACCATTTTATGATACTACTTTATTAATTAAATATTTTTGATGATAATGAGAAATATGTATATAAACAATATTTATAATATCTAGGTTCTGTCGAAATTAGATTCATTATCTATATTTCCTAGAATCATACTGATTACCTTATCGATTGCCTTATCATGATTTTTTTCAATATTATTTTTTATCAGATTATAATTTTTTTCAGCCTGTTCTTGGATTAAGAGGGATTCCTCTTCAGATTCTTTCCTAGCAGTGTCTAAAATTCCTTTTGCTTCTTCATTTGCTAATTTAATAATCTTTTCTCGCAATTGTTCTATTTCGCTATTAGAATGAGACAGCATACGTTTCTTTAATTCTTCAATACTAGAATTAATATTCTCAACATTAGTTTCAAATTCTGAAAGACTATTGATTATTCCTTCCACCGTGGAAACATTGGATTCCAATCCGTTAAAATTGCAATTTAAAGGGATATTAACCATTCCTTTTAATTAGTAAAAATTATATCAAGCTTTCAAAACCCTGCTTTAATAGGATCTATTGGTTTTATTAATTCACGTAACAAAGTTGTGGCATAAGATCCTTTTGGTAATTTAAATGACAGCTCAAGCATACCGAAATGGCTAAATTCATTACAACATAGCGATGTCTGTCTGAATCCCATCTGTAAGCTTAATTCTTGCAAATCTTTTAAATAAAAAGCAGTTGGCGAAATATTTTCATCTGTTAAAATTCTTTTAGTAATATGATCAAAACGATTTTTTCCTGGTTGATAATTATAACCTACTAATCTAATTGCTGGAGTAACATCATTATTTGAATCTATTCCTTCTCTAAACCTTCTAATTTTACCAAAAACTAGAGGTTTCTCTATCTCAAAACATAAATCTCCATCTTTACATTTTTGGATATCTTCAGTGCACAAAAGAGCACTACTGAGACATTTATTAAAAATATAAGATTGGTAAGCTTGAACAAAGAGTCTTCTAATATTTATAGGTATAGATCGTATAACTGCAATGGAATCTTTACCTTTCACAAGTGTATATAACATGAGTCTTTCTAAATCCATTCCTTTAGGCAAGATTTTAATCAGTTTTTGATAATTCTTAGGATCCCTACTTTTTTCTCTTATTTCCTTTGAGAACTTGGAATCATATTTGGAAGTATAAGAGAGAAGATATTCAATAGCTTTATTATAATTTCTCTCAAGTAATGCTTTACCAACTAAATGAGTTACCATTCTTTCACTTCCAAATCTTTGTAAGCCATAGAAATTAGCAATTTTATTTAATTCTAATAAAAAGGGGTGTATATCATTATCAGAAGTTTGATTTATTTTTATTTTGAAGCTATTTCCAATAAGTGCAGATTTTGATAATGGAGTACGTAGGAAACCTAATAAGGTTAATTTTGTTTTAGGTGTTATTATATCTCTAGGTAAATTCTTTGTTTGTTCACAACTAGCATATTGACTAGTTTCTGCTTTTGCATCCTTTATCCCCATTATTCTTAGTTTTAAACCTGATTGTTTTTTAATTTCAATTACCGCGTGATTAGAATCAATATTATGTTTTTCCAATAAATAAAGGGGAAATTTATGTTCGTTATTTTGAACCGAAGAGAAATATGGTGGTTTTAAAAATGTATAATCTATTATTTCAGATACCTGAAATTCTTCATTAGTTTCCTTTATTGTTCCTTTAATACCTGCGAAATTTGTACAATAACATTCCATACCAGCTTGGAAATCTATCTCAGGTACAGTTTTTATCACAAAATTAATCTATATCAAATTAAATATAAACAATATAACAATTATATCAATCAACAATAAATAAAGGATTTATATTCAAATAGCATATTAATAATTATGGGTATCGCAACATATATGGCTAAAGAAGTTATGAAAGAAATTAATAATAAATCGAAGGAGTTTTATGAATTTATTTTACCTCCTGTAGATATGGTAGAAGATAGTAATGATTTGCTTGTAATTATAGATTTACCAGGATTTAATAAAAATGACATAACTCTTAGAATAAATAAAAATGTGCTTTCTATCAAGGCCAATAAGCCTGATAACGAATACCGAGGTACAGTTTATTTAAAACATCGTCCTACAAAAATAGATAAAAAAGTTATTTTGCCTTTTTTAGTTGATGAGGATGAAGAAATTACTGGAACTGCTAATTATTCTGATGGAATTATAATGTTGAGAATTCCGAGCAAAAATCTGGGAAATCGAATACCAATTTCCTAATAATACATATGAGAACTAATCCTTTGATATAAAATTATAATTTTACAAATTCTTTATAATTTGTTTACTTTATTTTATTTATTTATTAATTATTCTGCTGATAAATCCCAATAATTAGCGTCTTTAAATTCAATTTTTGGTTTTCCTAATGATTTCCAGTCTTTAAATGATTTAGAATATAATTTTACATTTTTTATACCTGCTAATTTTAATGCATAAAATGCAAGACCAGATAACGTTCCTACACTACCACAATAAGTAATTGCTTCCGAATCTTGAGAAATTCCTCTATTTTCAACAAAACGTTTTAATTCATCAACAGATCGCAAAATATGGTTATCATTTCCCAACATAGTATATGGAATATTTTTAGCGCTAGGGATATGTTCAGATAGAAAATTAAGCCGTTCTCTAGAATCAACTAATACCTTATCAGGATTATTTTGTATAGATTCAACATAGGTAGCATCTGCATAAATAGATTGATTTAATTTAAGAGAATGAGGTGTTTCTGGGAATTTATTAATGCGATTTTCAATTTCCAAACCCAGATTTTTCCAATTTGTATAGGTCATTTCCAAAAGTGAAGTATTCTCATGACCAACATATTGAAATGTCCAAGCAACTCGTGCTGCCAAAGCTCCAAAAGTATCATCATATACTACTACAGGCATTTCATCATAGATACCAAGATTTTCTAACAATTTGACAATCTGTTCAGGAGAATCATTTGAGAGTAAATTTGCTAGAGGTAAAGATACTGCAGTAGGTATATGTCCTTTTTTATAATCTTCTATTCTACGAACGTCCACAACTCTTACTGCTTTTTTTCGAATCAATGCACGTAACGTTTCTACATCACAGACAATAGGAAGCTTATCAATAGTTCCTTTCGCTTTAAATTGTGTTTTTGTATTGTTAGTTTCCTTCTGATTTTGTTGCTTTAAAATCGAGCTTTTTACATTTATATTTTTAGACTTAGCCTGAATATCATACTTAAGTTCGCCTTGAGCTTTCTTATTCTTTAAATTAATCAAGCCGCACATTCGCCTCTAGCAGTCTTTGCTACAAATTTAATATCATTACCATAATCTTGATAGAATTCTTGACCTTCTTCAAATGGAGGAAGTTGAGTTACTGGTGTAAGAAGCGTTTTTATATCATCTATATTCTTTATGTTACCACTTCCATTACTATTTATAATACGGTCTATCCACATGTCTAATGTTTCTGAAGAGGATTTTTCAGTTTTGTATAGCTCTACAATTTTTTGAATTACCTCTATTACTCTTTTTGCTGGAACACGCATAATAGCCTTACCTAATTTTCCATCTTCATAACCATTACCACCAAATAACATAGTATACACAGGAGCCATAGAATTTTCTATTCTTGCAGCACCACCAAAAAAGCCAATAGTTGCAATTTCGTGCTGTCCACAAGAATTCGGACAACCACTTATTTTAATAGTTGAATTACGAAGATCGTTATCAACATCAAAACCTAATTCCAACAATGTCCTTTGAACCTCTTTAGCTAATCTATGTGAATTAGTTATAGCCAGATTACAAGAGGTAGTACCTGAACAGCCTACTGCGGATGTGATTGTAAGGGCTCCAGGATTAGCTAATCCAATAGCCATAAGTTTTTTATAGACGTCTGGCAAATCATTGGCGTAAATATATCTAATTGCAAAATTTTGTTGTGGAGTATTTCTTGCAATAGACTCTGATGAGAATTTACGTATTAGTGATGCTAGAGATCTTAGTTGATTAGCTGTTATATCACCTGCGCCAAGTGTAATAAATATTGTAAAATAGCCTTCTTGTTTTTGTGGAACTACGTTCGTATGCAACCATCGATCGTAACCATTACTAATAGTAGAAATATTTGTTTCCACAATAGGGAGTTTATTGAATTTTGTTGACTTATTTATTGGAACATATGAATTATTAAAGTGAACTTGATAAAGGTTTTTAGTAAATTCAGAAATGGTCATTTCTACAATATTACGTTCCTTTAATACCATTTTTTGAAATTTCTCCCAACCAATTTCATTTACTAAATAGCGCATTCTATTTCTGGCCATATTATCTCTATTTCCTAGCCTATCAAATAGTCTAATAGTTGCCATACAAGTTGATAAAAGTTGTTCTTCAAAAGTGAAATCTTCTAAAAGATGACCTATAAACGAGGCAGCACCTAATCCTCCGCCAAGATAAATTCTAAATCCCTTTTTTCCATCTTTTAAATCAGGTACTAAACCAATGTCAGCTATCCTTACCAGACCGTGTTTATTACAGCATCCAAAATTAATTTTGAATTTTCTTGGTAAATTCTGAGACATTGGATTACGTAAGAGGAATTTTGCAATTGCTGTTGAATAAGGAGTAGCATCAAAAACTTCGTCAGGACAAACACCTGCAAAGTGGCTACACATTACATTTCTTACAGTATTACCACAAGCCTCTCTAGTTGTTAAACCTACCTCTACTAATCCTCTCATAACTTCGCTGACATCTTCCAACTGTACCCAGTGCAATTGGATATTTTGTCTAGTTGAAACATGAGCTGATCCAATAGAAAATGCCTCAGATAAATTGGCTATCTTTTCTAGTTGTTCTGGAGTGATTTCGCCACTAGGAATTTTAATCCTTATCATACTATAGTCAGGTCTTAATCTTGATCCATATGCTCCATGCTGAAGCCTAAATCTTCGAAAATCGTCATCTGACAACTTTCCTTGGCGATAGAGTTTAACTTTATTAGCAAAATTATCAGTTTCTTTTTCTAAACCCCATTTTTCTCTAGGTTTAACAAAAGAACCTTTTTCATGGTTAACTTTAGTTAATTCTTCATTCTTTTTCAATATACTAGTTAGTTAATACAAAACCTTATATTTTTTATGGAATCACAACTTAAAAAATTAACTGACTTCATATCAGATGGCAAGTTATTGTATGAATATTATAGTTTATTAAACGGGTATGTAACAATGAATAAAATTATAATTCTTTATTTCAAAAATAATTTTTTTCTACTAGTTTTTCCCGAAGTGAAGGAATAATTTTCATTTTGGCTGATTCAAAATTTAACTTGAGTTGTTTTCCTTCGAATATTCTATCTAAAACAATAGCAAGCGAAGATATTTCAGAATGTGGCTGATTACCTACAGCAATATTGTAATCAGAAAGTGTGTAAATTTCCTTTGGAACTTTTTCAGCTCCAACTATTATTAAAATATCATTACTATTATCCTTAATTTTACCAATGATATCATCTACATTTAATCCATACATTGTAAGATGTATAACTACACCACCATTCTTCTTCCAATTTAATATTACATTTCGCCAACCTTTGACTATTTCAATTTTAAAATTTGATGCATGGCCCCACCTATTATTTACATCCTCTATTGTAGATTTTATATCATCATTAACATCAGTCATATATAGAATATTACAACCAAAAGATCGAGAAACTAAGGCTACATGAGTAGTTGTACGATCATCTCTGACTAATCTATGACCTATTCGAAGTACTGCTATATTCATTTTATAAATCTCCCTTATTTTGTATTTCTAAATTGTTTCCATAAATGAGCATATCTATTAGATCCAATATTTTATTTACATTATAGCCAGTTTTTGCTGATATAGGTAAAACGATATTATTGGGATATTTTAAATCTAACATCTTAGCTTTCTCATAGGCATCATTTACAGTAGTTAAATCAACTTTATTTAGTAAATACAATATTTTTGTTGATGGAATTTGTAATTCATTTATTATATGAAGACAGCTATTCAAATTTATTCTTATATTTTTGATAGTTTGACTAACATCTATAACCAACAAAATCAATTTTGAAAAAACAAGTTCATGTAAAGTTGATTTAAAAGCATCTATCATATAAGCTGGTAACTTATTTACAAATCCTACAGTGTCTGATAATAATAACTTTTGATTAGAATTTATATATAAGGATCTCGTAAACGTAGATAGAGTAGTAAACATTTCTTTGCCTACTTCTTTTGATTCTCCCGTTAAAGAATTAAACAGTGTAGTTTTACCTGATGATGTATAACCAACCAATGAAATGGTTGAAATACCCATTCTGTTACGTTGATTTCTATATAGTGTTCTTCTTTTTTCTTCTTTTTCTAGTTTTTTCTTTAAAACGCTCATTTGTGATTTAAGATCCAATGAATAAACATCAGCATCGTATTTTCCCAAACCAAAAAATCCTGGTTGTTCACCGATTTTTGCAAGTCTTACCTTTTCTTTTATTCTAACCATTTCATATCTTAATTGAGCTAATTTAATTTGTATACGTGATTCTGATGTACTGGCTCGACGTTCGAATATTTCTAATATTAATCGTTCTCTATCGATAATATCTCTTTTACATAAAAATGCTAAATTATATTGTTGTGTAGGTTTTAATACTTCATCAAAAAGAATTATGTCAATATTCAGATCGTTTACCAGGTCTTTAATCTCATACGCTTTTCCTTTACCAATTCCATATTTTGATTGTGTAATATGTTTCTGTTTGACTATTTTTTTAACTACATAACCAGCGGTCTCAGCCAAAGATAAGGCTTCATTAACAGATTCTTCAATAGGATATGTTATTAGAAGAGCATTTTTAAAATTCATTAACTAATCATCTTCATTTTTATTATTTTCAACAAGATTTTCATATAATTGAATTCCTAGATAACGTTCTAGCTTTTTAGACAATATATCATTTGGTTTAATTCCACCTGTTTCTATTTTTTTGTACAAAGTAATTTTTTCGCTTAGTTGATTAGCTACATTTTCCTGAGTTATTCCTTTTTTCATTCTAGCTTCTCTTATGATCTTCCCAAAATCTGGTCTTAATATTTTTTCATCAGTAATTGGAATTATCTTGGGAGGATAAACCTTAATTGGTTTTTTTTGAGATACAGGGATGGATCCATTTTTTTGAGGAAATATTTTTTTTGAAGGCTGATTAGGTTCATATGGTTTTCCACGTTTTGAGCATGATAAACATACGTTGAAAATACTACCATCAATAATTACATTTTTTGGAGTTTGAATGGAATTTCCACATAATTCACAGAATGAGGGCATAATATAATAATATCTAAACAAGAAATAAAGTCTTTCTTTTCTAACATGTCGTGTTTATAGTTATAAATTTCTAAAGTAATTTGTTTATAATATCTCTAACGCTTATTTCTACCGCTGAATACAGGTTCCACAATAAAAATATGAGGTTTATTAAAGTGTAATCATCTTTATTACTTATTTCAAATTAGTCAGTCAGAATGGCACTTTTGTTTTTTAAAATTTAATTTTTCTTCTATTGTGTGAAAGTAATATACTAAAGAAATACTAATATTTTCTTATAAGAAACATTTTATTAGATAACAGAAAAATTGAAACCTTTACCTTTAAACCCTCGAAATAAACTGATTAATCATATATCTGTCCTTTTTGATACAAATGTAAATGAAGAATTCCCAGAAATACGATGTGAATTCTCAAAGAGAACGGGCAGAATTAAAAATTTTTCTATAGAATCAAATTTATTTGCTACTTTACGTAAAGATGGAGGACTTGCTTTAACTATATTTGGAGCAAAAATGATGATAAAATACACCCAATTCATAGAGAATTGTATTATTGCAAAAGATGACGTAATACCATTCATTAGTGAAGGAAGATCATTATTTTGTAAACATGTAAAGTGGTGTGGCAAAAATGTCTATAGTGGATCAGATGTAGTAGTAATTGATAGTAGACATGAAGTGTTAGCCGTGGGAAAAGCGGTTTGTGGAAACAAGATAATGAAAAAGTTTGATTACGGTGTAGCAGTAAAAATTAGAGAAGGAATAAAAAGTAGAAACAATCAATGATCTTATAGGTAATAGATAATGATGCGTGGAGGAAATAGAGAAATGAGAAGAATGCTTGGAAAAATGGGTTTAGATATGAATGAGATGGAAGGAATTGAAGAGGTAATAATAAAAACTGAGACTAAAGAAATGTATCTAATCAAACCGCAAGTAGTTGAAATGAAAGGAAAAGATAATACAATTTTCCAAATTATTGCTACAGACATAGAAGAAAAACAAAGAGAGACTCCATCGTTAAAAGAAGAAGACATAATACTAGTGATGCAGCAAGCTAATGTATCAAAAGAAAAAGCTATTCAAGCCTTGACTGATTCTAAAGGTGACATAGCACAAGCTATCTTAACTCTAACTACATGATTATATTTTATTTTATTCATTAATTATATCATAGAATTATTTGAATTTAAATTTACAATAATACAGCATTTTATAGTTATTAATTTTATACCATTTGTTTGATATATTCTTGATAAACAAGTAATGCTGCAACCGTTTTACAATCTATAATTTCACCATTGATACATTTTTTTAATGCAGTTTTTAGGCTTAGTTTTTTTAATTTTATATTTTCATCATCATCCTTACCTTGTTTATGACTCTCTTTTTTTAAATTTGTTACTAAAAAAATGTACATTAGTTCTGTATCGTAGCTTGGTGCTAAATACCATTTAGTCAAAAAAGATAATGTACCTGCGTAACCTGTCTCTTCATATAGTTCTCTTCTAGCAGCCTGCTCTTTAGTTTCTCCATCTTCTATTTTTCCAGCAGGTATTTCTAATAGAGTCTTTTTTGTTGGATGTCGATACTGGGTGATTAGAAGAATATTTGAATAATCGATTATAGGAACTAGTCCTACTGATGGAGAATGTTCAACAATCTCTTTCTGAATTTTTTTGTCTTGTAAAATAAATTCATCTTTTCTAATTGATATCTTTCCTGAATAGACTCTCTTACTATGTAATAATTTAACTTTATTCATTTGGTTCAACTATAAATTGAGAATATTTTTTATTCAAAGTAAAATATACTTTCCTACATTATCAGAGGTTTATCTTAAACTATATTCAATAAATAAAATATTAAGTTAATTTATATGATATTTGTTTAATTCTAATATAGATGGAATATATTGACGGTGATGACAATATTCTTATTCCTAAATCCGTCAGACCTATAATTGATTATACTGAAACAAATCTAGGTAGTAAAAAAGGAGCGAAAAAACAATATAGATATAAGAATTTACATATCAGAGAATATGAGAATTATTATAGCGTACATATGGATAGAATCGATCCAAGAATCGATCCCTTTGGACATCTCTTAAAAGATGCTCCAGAATACCTTACATACTGGATGATGGCTAGTACTATTGGTCTAAAAGTAGGTACAACATTTTATAAAAAAATAAAAGAAAAAGATAAGGGTAATCAATTAAAAGCATTGCCATTAGGAATTATTATGGGTATTTTAGCTGGAACTACAACATATATGACTACATATCGTTTGCATAATTTTATTAGAAAAGCAAAATTAAGAAAATAAAAAATTTTGATTATTGTTTAAATATTTATTTCTGAAATGACAAACAAGAATGCATCAAAACTTAAATTAATAAAAATTATAATAAAGTTATTACCAATAATAATCAATTTTAAGAGAGATAGAAAAGAATGGGTAAAACGTGAAGGAAAAAATGTCGATGAAAGTAAATATAGAAAACATGCACAACAGGCCTTAAAAATTTTTATTCAACTGGGACCATCATACATAAAATTAGGTCAATGGCTATCATCCCGTTCTGATATATTACCGCAACCATATTTAGAAGTCTTTGCTACCTTACAAGATGATGTTCCTGTAGAATCTTTTGAAAAAGTAAAAAAAATAATTGAGGAGGAGTTAGGAAATTTGGAAGAAAAGTTTGAGTATTTTAATAAAGAGGCTTTTTCTGGCGCTAGTTTAGGACAAGTATATCATGCAAGGTATAATGGAAAAGAGGTAGTAGTAAAGATTTCAAGACCAGGAATTGAAAGAATTGTAGAAGAAGATATTTCAATAATAAAAAAATTGATCCCTTTATCTACTAGATTTATAGATCCCAATTTAAGATTTTCAGTTGAAGGAATGTTTTCTCAATTTACTGAAACTATTTATGAAGAAATGGATTACATAAAAGAAGCAGAGAATCTATTAGCAATTAAGAAAAACCTAGCTAAAGAGAAAAAAATTATAATCCCTAATGTAATACTTGATAGAACTTCTAAACATATCATAACTATGGAATATGAACCCGGAATAAAGATAACAGATGTAGAAACATTAGATAAAAAAGGTATTGATAGACAAAAATTAGTAATATTAATACACCATATATTTTTCAAGATGTTATTACGTAATAATATTTTTCATTCTGATCCTCATCCTGGAAATATAGCTGTCAAAGATGATGGTTCAATAATTCTATACGATTTTGGAATGGTTGGAAGACTTGATAATGAAACTAGATTACTGTTGATTAGACTGTATCTAGGTTTGATTGATAAAGATCCTGTAAGAACTGTTGATGTATTATATCAACTTGGAACATTAGATTATACTACTAATAGAAATATTGTTGAGAAAGCTATTGAATTAAGTATTAGATCGATGCATGGAAAACACGTAGATAAAATGGAAGTGAAATCTTTAATGGATTTATCAAATAAAACCTTAAGTAAATTTCCATTTAGACTACCCAAAAATTTAGCATTATATATGAGGATGACCTCAATTGTGGAAGGGATTTATCATCAACATAAAATAAAATTCCAATTTGTAAAAGTTCTATCGAATTTATTCGAACAGGAGGGACTAATCAATGATGCATATATTGAAGAGATAAAATATTCTTTTCAGAAATTTATAAAAAATATAGAAGCATCGGTAAATTTATCTCAAACCATAAAAACATATTTAGATAATCAAGAAACAAATATCAAAAAAACAGATAAGCTTTATACATTTTTAGGTAAGAGTATTTTTGCATCTGCATTATTTGTAGGATCTGCATTTTTATTTTCATACAATCCTATAATTTCATCTATAGGTTTTATTTGTTCAATAATATTATTTGTTTTTAGTATTATAAAAAAATAATATTTTTGTATCAATAATAAATTTTTCAATATTATTATTGAAAGAGTGGTAGAGCAATAACTTAACAAGATTTTCTTTATAACCCTCTTAATTTTTATTTTAGAGGATTATATAATGAATGGGCCATGGATATTTTTTTATTTTTTTCAGTATTTAGTATTTTATCCCTTCCCGAATCAACGTCTTCAGAATTTATTGTTCAAGATTTTGCTGTTATAATGATTATTGCTGCTATAATGTTAGTTTTAACTCATAAATATAAACAATCCATGGTTATTGGTTATCTAATAGCAGGAATGATTATAGGCCCGTTTACTCCACCTTTTAGTTTAATTCACGATATAGAAACTGTAAACATATTTGCTGAGTTAGGTATAATAATGCTTCTCTTTGTAATTGGTATAGAATTTCCTATAGCAAAACTCAAACAAATAGGTAAAATTTCAATAATAGTTGGATTAACAGAGTCAATTGGAACTATGATTATAACTTTTTTTGTTGCCCAAAGATTAGGATTTACTATTTTTGACTCAATGTTTCTAGGATTAGCCATGTCTATTACTAGTACTGTAGTAACTATCAAGGTATTGGAAGAATTAGGAAAAATAAAAGAACGCTCATCAATATTAATATTAGGAGTTTTAATAGTCGAAGATATTGTGGCTGTATCAGTTTTAGCCATATTGCAATCCATAGCAGTTGCAGCAGATACTGAAGAGATTGCAATTATTCCTATATCAGTATCTATAGCTATAGCACTAGTTTTTATTGGAAGTATACTTATACTTGGATCAAAATTTTTACCTAATTTAATAGACAAAATAGGAAAAACAAATGATTATGCTCTTCTCTTAATAGTAATATTAGGACTTGCTTTCGGTCTATCCTTCATCGCTAATATTTTAGGTTTATCAGTTGTAATAGGTGCATTTTTAGCTGGAGTTTTAGTGGCTGAATCTAGAAGTGCAACAGTCGCGAAAGTTATTACTATACCATTAAGAGATGTATTTTCTGCATTATTCTTTGTATCTATAGGAGCATTAGTAAATATTTCACTTATCCCATTATACATAGTTCCTGTTATTGTATTGATACTAACAGCTTTTGCTGTAAAATTCCTTCTAGTGTTAGCTGTATTAGCAAAATCCAAAGTTGACAATATTGACATATTAAAAGTAGGTTTAGGATTGGCAACAGCAAAAGGAGAAATGTCTTTAGTTATAGCAAAGGGTGGACAAGATGTGGGTGCAATAACTTCATCTATATTACCAATACTAAGTGTTGTTACAATAATTACATCTTTTGCTACTCCATATATACTAAAATTTGCTAATAACATAAGAATTTCTAGTTCAAATAATAAAACCAATAAAATTGATGATGAAAATAAAAATAAATCTTGAGAGATATACAATACTTGTTAATAGACACTTTTAACAATTAATTACCTTAAGTTTATGAGATCATGTTAAAAAATATAAATATTTCATTACTTTAGCTATTACGAATAATATTTTGTTACTGCTTATTTAATAATCATAACATTTCATATTCTAATGTTAAATTATTTGGTAAAATATATTAAAAAGATACCCAAACCCCTTTTATTATTATCATTATTATTATGTGACTAATTGTACATTTGTTAAATGCTTGTTAAGATATGTTTTGAGTACAAGGTACATACAGTATTAAATAAAACTAAAGTATATAGATAATTAAAAAGTATAAAGAAAGAAACTTTCATTAACATAAAAACCTATTAATTCTTCTTTTTACTTATTTTTGGAATTATCGTTTAGTTTAATTTGTTCTAAATTTTATTGTTTATTATTATGAATATAATATTGATTATATATCTCGATACTTTAAAACTATCAATTCAATATTTGTTCTATACCATTAGATTAGATTAGATTAGGAACAACAATTTAACTATGAATTCTTATCGAAAAAAGATTTAAATGAGTATAGCATATTATAAGGAGTGTCTTCTGAAGTAAGAATTAACGATAGTCCACGTCATTTTATGGTACTTGATGCCATTGCTAGAGGAATGCAAGATCCAAATAAAATTGCAAAAGTTCTAAAAATTAACAAGGAAGAAGTAGAATTAATAGTAAATGATCTTTTGACTCAAAGACTAATCATAAAAAAGGAGAACAGGGGTTTTTTTGGTAACAAAAAAATCAAGATTTCTATTACAGATACAGGAATGAGACTCTTGAATTCTAAAAAAGAGGAATTAGAACGCAAGTGGCATCAAGCTCAAAAGATGTATAACGATGGGAAAGGAAATAGAGCTCAATTGCAAACATATATGGAAACTAATAGGTCCTGGGTACCGTTAATGATATTTTCAGGAATAATAGATGTTTTATTCTTTATGACTATGATGTCTTTTTTGGGTATGGCTTTAAATCCGATGGAACAATCGATGGCAGGTGAAAGTGGAGCAGAAGGTGCTGGAGGAGGTGAATCAAGTACCGAAGAGTCAAGCAGTAGTGGAGCAGATACGGGAGATACAGGAGATTTTGGCGGATTTGATGCAGGTGGATTTGGAGATTTTTGATTTCCAAAATTATTTTATTTTACAGAATATCAATATCCTAATTTAATTAATAGCAATCTATAGTTATTCATATTCAAATTAGTTAATTTATTTTATATAAAAATATTTAAATTAATTTTTAAGATCATCTATTGTCTTTCTTCTAACATCATAGGCAATTTTATTATTATCATCATCAGAGGAAACTGCATTATTAATAGCACCTGCATTAGTTGATGAATTCCTCGCTAAATTATACACATATTCTCTTAGTCTTTTAGTTCGGTTTAATTTACCTTTTGCACAATATCTTGCAAGATAGGTTGATATAATACTTAATTTGATTGTCTCATTATATTTTTTTTTATAAATATTCACAATATCAGAAGAAGTAAATGTATTAAAATAAAAAGATTCTTCGACTATATTCCAAATCTTTGAATCAACAGATAAAGTATTACTCTTTTCTTGTAAGGGATTAGTTATTGCTCTAGAAGAATCCGAGCGTACAAGATCCATAAGCTCAATAACTTGTAATATCTTTTCCTTTGAAAAATTACCTTCTAATGAGAGATTATACTTACTCCCTTCATCATCTTCCAATTCAATCTTTATTTTCTTCTTCGAGCTCAAAGTAAAAGATCTTTATTTTGTTAGCCATTCAATACTTTTAAGTATAATAGTAAATAAAAATTAAGTAGATACTAAACTTTGTTGACAAAGTATTTTTATTTATTAACCAGAATTACTTTATAAAGTACGATATGGTATATTTAAGAATCATTATTCAAATGATTTGACAGAGTATTTAATTTTGAGAATAATTAGTAGTAGATTTGAAATTACACCTATTGCGTTTCCCCATATAATTATAGCATCATCAATAATTATTCCGTAAATTACATAAAGAAATAATCCTACTGTTAGATAAAATATTAGCCAAAATGATACATCATCCATTTTTTTAGTTTTGAACCCTTTTATTATCTGGGGAATACTACTATAGCGGGTTAAAACTGTCGCTGCAATACCTATAATGAAAGCTAATAAGCTTGATGAATATAAAAATGAAAATTCTATTATCATTGATAATCTTTAATAGAAGATTATTTTATTAGTATTGTAAAGTTAATTAACATACTTAAATCAAAAAGATTTTGTTTAAATTTAAAAGGTAGGATATAACTGGTACACTAATAAAATAAGATATACTTATAGTATATCTCCTTATCAGACATTTGTATTAGATATCCAGTCATGACTATTTGGTAGTGCTTATAAAAAATGATATGATATTTAATATTGATCTATATTGATTTGTAAACCTTTACTAGTAAAATTTTTTATTGAC